>Ga0073934_10001965_pt1 | contig 45908 bp, 39 predicted proteins | sample LarsenN4metaG_FD_76834 | JGI IMG/M metagenome (GOLD analysis project Ga0073934, IMG submission 76834) | Hot spring sediment bacterial and archeal communities from British Columbia, Canada, to study Microbial Dark Matter (Phase II) - Larsen... ...
CCAGGCCATACTCTCCTCCCCCTTTCCAATTCGGGGAGGATTATGCCTGTGCTTATGGAAAAAGTGTTACCCATGTCTCCGGTACACCTGTTACCTATGTCTCCGGTCCATACAAAAGGGGGATGAAAGGGGGATTTTCATGCGCTGTGTTGTACCGACCGGTACTGAATTACTCAGTAGTGCAACCCCTGTTTCGACATGTTTAACCCGCCGATCCCATATGTTATAACCGCGGCGATCTCGCCAAACAGGAAGGTTGCTATGGCTTCATTTGGACTGACCTTGGCAAACCGCGGTGTCATCATCGGCGCCGTCACGGTGCCGGAACTTTTCGATATGGCCAAGCGCGGCGAAGACTCCGGCGCCTTTAGCGCCGTTTGGGTCGGCGACAGCTTGCTCGCCAAGCCGCGCCTTGAATCCATTGCGCTCCTCTCCGCCCTCGCGGCAATCACGCAAAAAGTAAAACTGGCGGTCGGCTGCATGGCGACGTTCCCGCATCGCCATCCGGCATTGCTGGCGCAGCAATGGGCGAGCCTGGACGTCATCTCCGGCGGCCGGTCATGGCTTGCCGTCTGCCTGGGCGGCCCCAACGAACAGAGCCCCGCCCAAGCGTTGGAACACAAGGTCATGGGCATCAAAGACACGGAACGGGTCGGCCGGCTCGAGGAAGGGATCGCTATCCTGCGCAAACTGTTTCACGAAGAAAAAACCTCGCACAAAGGCCGCTTCTACGAGTTCGAAGGCGTCACGATCGAGCCGCGACCGGTGCAGAAGCCGATGCCGATCTGGATCGCCAGCAATCCCACCGGGCTGACTTGGAAGGATGGCGCCAGCGCGCCGTCCGCCGCGGTGGATAAAGGATTGCGACGAGTGGCGAAGTATGCCGACGGCTGGATGACCAACAAGGTGACGCCGGAGGAATTCAGATCGCAGTGGACGCGCATCCAGACCATGGCGAAGGAGGAGGGCCGCGATCCGGCGACGATCGGCAGCGCGCTCTACCATAACATTACGATCAACGAAAACCGCCGCGCCGCGTTGGACGAGAGCAAGGCATTTCTCGACAAGTACTACACTTCGAACTTCAGCATGAAGTTCGTCGAGGGTTTCACCACGGCCGGCAGCCCCAAACAATGCGTCGACGAACTGAAAGCCTACTTCGCTGCCGGCATCGAACACATCACGCTGCGCATGACCTCCTGGGATCAGACCGGCCAGCTCAGGCGCTTTCTCGAGGAAGTGGTGCCGGCGTTCAAATAAGAGGTGGCGTAATGGAGTGTTGGAATACTGGAGTGGTGGAGTGATGGGTCCGACCAATACTCCAGTATTCCAGTACTCCATTACTCCCATCGTTCCATGATTCTCGGCATTGATCATCTCGTCATCGTCGTCGGCGATCTCGATCGAGCCGCCGATGACTTCCGTCAACTGGGCTTCACCGTCGTCGCCGGCGGCCGACATCCGGTCGGCAGCCACAACGCTCTGATCTCTTTCCAGGACGGCTCTTATCTGGAAATCATCGCCTTTTACCGCGAAGCTTTGGATCATCGCTGGTGGGCGCCGCTGCAAAAGAGCGAGCGGCTGGTCGATTACTGCCTCCGGACCGACAATCTGGCCGCTGATACGGAGAAATTGCAAGCCGCCGGCGTAGCGATCAACAACCCGGTGCCGTGGTCGCGCATGCGGCCGGATGGTTTTGAATTGAAATGGCTGCTATCGCTCGCCACTGGAAGCCATCGCGGAGTGGCGCCCTTTCTGATCGAAGACGTAACGCCGCGCAGCGAGCGCGTGCCGCAACAATTCGCGCATGCCAACGGCAGTGCCGGGATCGCAAAACTCACCGTCGCGGTGGGCGAACTCGCCGAAGTCGATCATTGGTACCGAGCCTTGCTCGGGGCGCGCGGCAACCGTGTGCGTTCTGATTCGCTGCGGGCCGAAGGCCTCAGCTACGCCATCGGGCCGCACCGGTTGGAGTTTCTGAAGCCCTACGACCCCGCCAGTCCGCTGGTAAACTGGCTTCGTGAGTTTGGTTCCTCCCCCTACTCCGTTACGCTCACATCCAGCCATCCTGCACCGAGAGCATTGAAACCCGGGCTTTGTCACGGGGCCAACCTGCTCCTTACCGGAACTCCGGAAGATCGAGTATAATCGCGGGTTATTAATCTTCGGTCGCCGGCGTCTAACTGGCACAAGGAGGAACCCGTATGGACCGCGGAGTCATGAGAGCACTCGGAGCGGGCTTGTTGTTCGTCCTCACATTGGGGCTATCGTTCCATGTCGGGCCAAACGTTGCCTGGAGCGACCATGGCCGGTTGCGCGACGAGATCCGCCAATTTCACAATTTCCTGGCCGACCATCCGAAGGTTTCCACCGAATTACGCCTCAACCCCAATCTGGTCAACAGTAAAAAATACCTGAAGAAACATGAAGATTTGGCGAAGTTCTTAAAGCGGCATCCTGAAGTCAAGCGCGAGATCGTCAACCATCCCAACCGAGTCTTCGGCAGATACTATCGGCAAGATCATGCGGGTTGGCATCGCCGCTGACGCGCGCCTCGCGCGGCGACATCGGTACCGCCGCCCGTCGAATGGGCGAATTTGACAGCCGATCTTTCCCCCATTACTCTGCCGTTTCGCTAGCCGCAATCGTAGCCAGCGAGTCCAAAAACCGGAGGCTTCATGACTTTACAAGAAAAGCTCGCCTTCGCCTGTCGCATCCTCGCCATGCAAGGGCATAATGACATGATCTACGGCCACGTTTCAGCGCTGACGGATCGCCCCGGAGAATACTGGATCAAAGGCTCGGGCATTGGTCTCGAAGAGGCCACCGCTGAGGATATGGTGTTGATCGATTTCGAAGGGAATACGCTCGCGGGCAGGCGCAAACGCCACAACGAATTTCCGATTCACAGCGAAGTCTATCGAAGCCATCCCGAGATCAAATGCGTCATTCACACCCACCCGACGTACTCCACGATCATCGCGTCGTCCGAACACCGGCTCTTGCCGATCACCAATTTGAGCTGCGCTTTCTATCCGCCGGCGATCACAAAGTTCGAGGAGTCTTCAGATTTAATTGTCACCGCGGAACAAGGCGTTTCCGTCGCTAGGCTTTTGGGCGAGCACAAGATCGTGCTGCTGCGCAATCACGGCATCGTCGTCGCCGGCACTTCCATCGAGGAAGCCTGCATCCGCGGCGTTCTGCTCGAACACAGCGCCAAGACGCAAGTCATTGCTGCGTCGATGGGCGTTTTTTCCTGGGCCAGCGACGCGGAAGCATTGATCAAAAGAAAACGCATCTATCGTCCCGACGCGATGATCAATCTGTGGGAATACTATTTGCGGATGCTGAAAAAAAATGAGGCACATTAGTTCCAATAGTTCCAAGGGTTCCAGTCGTTCCAAGTGGTCAGTGCATTTGCCTCAGGCTGGAACATTTGGAACGATTGGAACGGCTGGAACGAGCCCTACCGGTGTATCGCCAAAAACGCGAATACTTTCGCCGCATCAAAGACACTGTTCAACGGCACCAGATCATGGTCCGTATGTTGGAATTGAATGTGACGCGAGCCATAGTTGATCGCCTGTATTCCGCGCTGGTTCAATAAGCCCGTGTCATTGGCCGCCGTTGAGTAGCAAAACTTCGGTTCGTGGTTGAGCATGGTTCGAATCCCCTGCTCGAGCGCCTGCACCACCTCGGCTTCTTTTTGGACTTCGCTCGGATACATGAAATCGCGCGCCGCCACTTCGATTTCGAACGGCGCGATCGTGCCGATCGCTCGTTTCATCTGCTCGATCGCCCGGACGGGATCGTCGCCGGGCAGGAGGCGGCGGTCAAACACGATGCGGCACTCGCTTTGAATCGTGTGCGTTGCCTTGGGAAAACTTTCGATGGCGGTCGTCGTGAGACTTACTTTGCCAAGTTCCGAATGCGCCTTTTCCTCGGGAAAGGGCATCATCGGTCGAAGCTTTTCCAGCACCCGCGCCGCCCCGTCGATGGCGTTGACGCCCTCCCAAGGCCGGCTGCTATGCGCCTGCTTTCCCTTGACGATAACCAGAACATCGACCCGACCCTTGTTCCCCAATTGAATGTCCGGCGGCCCATCGATGACACACCAATCCGGCTGGACGTTGCCGTGCTCGAGAACAAAGGCCAAAGAGTCGTGCTTGCCGGTCTCACCGGCCGTGCTGACAACAAAGTAGAGATCGCTCGGAATCTCTAGTTTGTTGGCACCGATAAATTTCACCGCCGCCAGCATGGCCGCCAAACTGCCCTTCTGCTCGCATGCACCTCGACCCCAAACGCAATCTCCGGCAAGTTTGTAGGGCGCGCCATCGACGATTTCACCGGAGTAAGGGTTCTGCATCGTGCTCGGCGCGGCGCACATGGCGTAGCCCACCAGCATCAGACGATCTCTTTTCTCGCGTCCGACCAGATGCAGGATCAAATTACCCATCTTATCGATGGTCGGCCGAAGACCCGATTGTTCCAACTCCGGCTTGACGACGTCGCGTATGAGCGCCAGCACCTGCGCCTCGGCTTCCAGCAACGGCGTCTGCGGGCTGGCGTGCTGCACCAGTTTCACCGTCAGCCGCTTCGCTTCTTCGTAGGAAAGATTTTTTTCGATTAGTTTCTTAGCTGTGCCGGCGTCCATAGGACTCATGCCCCGCTTCCGTGATCGCTCGACTTCAAGCGTCGAACCGGCGTGATGCGTCTCTTTCGTGACGCATCATTACCGGTCTCCCTCGAGCAAAACCTTGAGCCCTCAGAACTCGCTCCCCACATGGCCGATCTTGCGCGCGATCATGATCAGCGCGACGCAAACAATGCTCACGATGAAAGCGAGCGAGCACATCGGTCCGAGATTGCCGTCGACGTAGAAGTGATAGAGCAGCGGTCCGAGCGGTTCCGAACCCGGCGAATAGAGAAACACCGAGGCGCTGAACTCGCGCAGAAAAATCGTCGCCAAAATAATCCAACCGGCGATAAAGCCGGGGCGAAGCAACGGCAGCAGAATGCGCCGAAAGGTAGTCAAAAATCGCGCCCCGCAGACCATCGATGCCTGCGGCAAATCATCGTGCAGTTGCACGATGGTGCTGGTCATCGTGCGCAAGCCGTACGGCAGAAAGCGGGTGATGTAGGCGATCATCAAAATCCAAAGAGTGCCGTAGATCGGTAAAGGCATGAAAACGTACGTCCAGAGCAAGCCGATGGCGAGGGCGGTGCCGGGGAATGCCCAGGGTATAAAGGTCAGCGCTTCGATCAAACCGCGGCCCGCGCTCCGGCTCTTGGTCGTTACCCAGGCGGTCAGCGCCGCGAGCAACATGCACAAAGTCGCGCCGCCGACCGCCAGAAAAAGACTGTTCCGCATGGCCCGATATGTGCGCGCGTCGGTCAGATTGGCGCGATAGTTATCGAGGGTCAAAAGTTCCCATGTCTTTGCGCTCGGCACGTGCACGTAGCTGATGAAGGAAACGTAAATCATCACCAAAAAAGGCAGGATGACGATCAGTAGCAGAATCAGGCCGGCCACTGCCGATGCCGCATAACGCCACACGCCCAGATCGATAATGGTCGGACGGTAGCCTCGGCCGGTCACCGTCACGTATCGCTCGGAGCGCGCCGTCAGTCGGCGATAAAAATAAACGAACAGCATGGTGATGATCAGCAAAGAAACCGCATAGGCGGCGGCGAGATTTTGGTTGGGCGGAAAGGCGCCGATGGCCTCGCGGTAGATCTTGGTGGTAAAGACTTCGATGCGCGCCGGCAGGGCGATAATCGCCGGCGTGTCGAAGCTTTCGATCGCGCGCACGAAATTGAGCATCACCGCCGCGAGCAGCGCGGGGCGAATGATGGGAAAAGTGATGCGCCGGGCAATCTGCAGATTGGTCGAGCCGGCGACGCGCGCGGACTCTTCCAACGACGGATCCATCGAATACAGGGCCGCGGAAATCAGCAGGAACGCGAGCGGCGTGGTGATCAAGGCTTCGACGAACACCATCCCGGGAATCGAGTAAATGTTAAACGGCGCCTCGGCCAGGTCGAAGGTCTGCATCAAGAACCGGTTGATCAGTCCGGTCCGCGGGCTGAGCAGCAGCGTCCAGGAGACCGCCAGCATGACGGGTGGAAAAATATTGGGCACGATCGCGGTAAGTTCGAATAGCCGGCGCAGCGGCGCGTTGGTACGGATGGTGATCCACGCCAGCGTCGCCGCCAGAAAGGTTGACAGCAGCGCGGAGCCGAAAGCGAAAAGAAAGGAGTTTAACAGCAGCTCGTAGGTCAGCGGGTCGCTATAGGCGTGCGCATAGTGAGAAAGCGTGAATTCCCCCGCCACGCCGAGCGCCTTGCTGCGAAAGCTGCCGTAGAAAAGCATCAGCGTCGGCGACAGGCTGAGATACGCGATGATGATGCCGACGACCAGCACGACGGACAACTGCGGGTCGCGCCGAAACATTCCGAGAACTCGATCGACCATCGCTTTTTCTCTCGCCTGATAAATGATAACCGGCTGAAACGACAAGGGCCGGCCCATGGGCCGGCCCCGGTAGGTTCGCATGCCCGTCCTCAGGTCTGCGCATTACTTGGCGTAGAAAATGTCCCTGAACGTGCCGCTCATCAACTGCTTGAATTCTTCTCGTGACGGGTTGTCCATGAGAACGATATTGGGCTGCACCTTGTCGGCATCTTTGATCGGCGGCAAGACGCCGGGTGCGAAGACAAATTCGCCGTCTTCGGCGATAAACTTCTGTCCCTCGGGCGAACAGACGTAATCGGCGTATAACCGCGCCGCGTTGGGATTGGCCGCTTTGGCGCCCACCGAAACGTAGTTGGGATCGGCCAGGTATTTGTCCATCAGGACGTAATGCACCGGGCCTTTGTATTGTTTGACGTACTTTACATACGTAATGCCGACAGGCGCTTCGCCCTTGATGATCGCGGTCGTGACCGGTGCAAGAGAATCGACCAGGACCGGCTTCTGCTTGGCCAGGCCGCGCACCAGCTCGAGCCAATTTTCCTTTTTGAATTTCTGCAGGTTCCACAAAAACTGCGCCGTGGTCGTGTGCCGGGTCGGGTCCGGCATGACGATCTTGTTCGCCCATTTGGCCTGCGTCAGATCATCGAAGCTCTTCGGCAAGTCAGCCGGCTTGACCATCTCGGTATTGTACAGGATGCTGATCGGCAGCACGCGCCAGGGCGTGATCAGGCCGTCTTTCTCCTTGACTTGGGCGGGAAATTTTTCTGAAGCGGGCGGAATGAATTTGGCGAACAGCCCCTCGGACTTCATGATCAGCTGCACGCCGCGGTTGCCTTCGACGATATCGAAACCGGGCTTGCCCGCGCGCCATTCGGTGAGCGCGCGTTCCGAAACCTTGGTCGAATCGGCGCGCCAGTAATCGACTTTGATGCCGTACTTGGCTTCAAAATTCTTGTGCAGCGCTTCCATCGCCTGCGGCACCACCGACCCGTAGACGACCACCCGGCCTTCCTTCTTGGCGGCATCGACGTTGACGGCTTGAGCGAAGGCGGCTGTCCCGGTTGCCAGGGCCGCAAACAGCGTGGCGACAGAGATCAGCCATGCCTTGATCGGTTGTCTCATGAATCCTCCTTTGCAGAACGCGGCAAGCGCCGCAGCAAAAAAATATAGAGCCGACCCATCCAAGTCAAGCTTGGCAGCGGCGCTCCGGGGCGCGTCATTTTTTCACGAATAGGCCCCGAAAATCGCCTTGCAGCTTGGCCAATGTCTCGCTGTTGGCTTCCTCCATCAGGAAGAGGCTCGCCATGATTTTGTCGGCGCCTTTGACCTTGGGAAAGATCCCGGGCGCAAGCACAAACTCTCCGGTCTCGGCAACTCTTTGCTGGCCCTCGGGCGAACAGAGATATTCGATAAACAGCTTTCCGGCATTGGCATTGGCGGCTTTGGCGCTGAGCGCCGCATCGCTCGGGTCGGAGAATACCTGTCCGATGGGGGCGAAATTGATCGGCCCCTTGGTTTGCCCGGCGTACTGAATATAGGTGATACCGAGCGAGGTTTCGCCCCGCACGATCGTGTTAGGGACGGTGGAGTAGGATTCCACCAGCATCGGGTTTTGCCTCGCCAGCGCGCGCACGAAGTCGAGCCATTTCTCGCCCTTGATTTGCTGCAAGTTCCACAGGTACTGCGCCGTGCTCGCGTGGCGCGACGGGTCCGGCATGGCGATCTTGCCTTGCCATCTGGCATCGAGCAGGTCGTCGAGTGACTTCGGCACGTCGCTGGCTTTCACCAATTCAGTATTATAGAGAATGCCCACGGGCGTGATCCTCCAGGCGATCAACTGCCCGTCCTTGTCCTTGAATTTTGCCGGAAATTTGCTCGCGACCGCCGGATTGAATTTGGCGTAAACGCCGTCCGCTTTGGCCAGTGCGAGCGGCCCGCGCGCTCCGATGACCACGTCGAAGCCGGGCTTGCCGGCGCGCCACTCGGTCAGCACCCGATCGATGACTTTGGTTGCGTCGGCGCGCCAGTATTCGATGTTGATGCCGTATTTGGCGGCGAACCCCTTTTCGATCAGACCCATCACCTGGGGAATGATCGTGCCGTAGATCACAACCTTGCCTTCTTTCTTGGCGGCGTCGATGTTTGCGTCCTGCGCGCGAATGGGTGCCGGCGGTAAAACGACCGCGGCCGATAAGGCGACGATTAGGAAATAACGCGGCAATAGGGCGAGTGGCAATGTTCTCATGGACTGCCTCCTGGTTAGACGAACGAAAACCGCTCCTTCATAGAGGAAAACGCCTTACCACGCAACGGGGCTTGTTATCGGGGTCAGCCGGTGATTTCGCGCGCCATGCGGACGGCGCGCAAGCGCGCCTCTTGAGTGCCCATGGGCAGCACGATCGGCAGATTGAGTCCGCCCCGGGTGAAGGCTTCGAGCTGTTTGCGGCAGTCTGTCGGCGTGCCCGCAACCGAGTGGGCAAAGACGACTTCATCGCTGATGAATTTCTTCGCGCTCTCCCAATCCCGCTTGCCGACTGCGGCAGCGAGCCCCTGTTGATCGACCTTGCCGCCGCCGAGACGAATGTTGTCGGCGTGGTGGGCGTTGCGAAAGATATAGGCGAGAAAGAGCTTGTTGGCCTCGATCGCTTCGCGCGGATCGTCGGCTACCGCCGCGGTGACAAATCCGGCCACGTCCACCTGCTCCGGTGTCTTGCCGCCCCGCGCCGCTCCTGCGCCGATTTCAGCGACGCATTTTTCGATGTAAGCCGGCGCGCAGCCGGCCGAGAGCAGGACCCCCTCGCCGATCTCGCCGGCCAGTCGCAGCATCAGCGAGCGCACCGCCGTGATGTACATGGGAATAGGCCGCGCCGGCACAAAGCCCATTTTAGCGCCGTGCACCTGAAACATCTTGCCTCGGTAGTTGACGGTCTCGCCTTTGAGAAACAGACGGAGAATTTCCACGTACTCGCGCATGGTCTGAAGCGGGTGAGGCGAGGCGATGCCGGCTTCCTTCAGCGCGGCCGCGTTGCCGGTGCCCGGCCCGGCGATCACGCGTCCGGGGGCGAACTCCTCCATGCTGGCGATCGACATGGCCGAGATGATCGGATGGCGCGAATAGGGGCTCATCGGCGCGGGCGCGACTTTGATCTTCCGCGTCGAGGCCAGCAGCGCCGTGGCGGTCGTCAGCGAATCACGGAAGCAGAGATGGTCGGACATCCATACCGACTCCATACCGATGTCCTCGGCCAGTCGGGCCAGTTCGATCATTTCCGCCGTCGAATAGAAGCCGTCGAAACACAACCCCAAGCGCATACAAAAAACTCCTAAAATCCGTCGCGCAAGAGCCGCGCCAAATGCTCCACTTTTACGTTCGCCAATCCCATCTTCTCCAGCGTCAGTCCGGCGGCGCGAAAATTCACCCCGAGCGCCTTAGAGCCCAATGTGATCAACGCGTTCATCACGGAAGTCTCGACGCCGAGCATCCTGCCGATCTCGGCCATCGGCACCAGGCCGTAACCGATGTCTTCTCGGATATAGCGATGATCCAGCGAGGGCGGCGACTTGATCGTTCTGTTCGGCTCGCTGTGGTGGATCGCTTGGTAGGCCGAGCCGCTGTCGCGCGCCTCGGCGGTCGTGAGCCCCGCCTGATAGAAAATGTCGACGAAACGGAGCGGCTTGAGTCCGAGCGACTCGACGATTGCCACGCGCTCGCCGTCCAGGGCGTCAATCCAGGCGCCGATCGCCGGCGTCACGCCTTCGCGGTACCAAAGAAAATCTCCTCCGCTCTTTTCGATCCAACCGCTGTTGCCCAGCGTCCCCGCCGGGTGCATGACCGCGTTGATATTGGAAAACCCGGTCTCGAGAACGTTTTCTGCCGCAACGATATTCGGAAATACGGCCTGAATCTCGGCGATCAGATTCGCCGTGTGCTTTCCCGGAAAAGCCGCGCAGCCGAGACTGGCCGTGCGCCGGTAAATCTCCACCTTGCCGGCTTCGGGCATGCGGCAGATGTAAGTCAGCGTGACCGTTTCACAGAGTTGGATTTCGGCGCGACAATCCAAGCCGCGCAGCAAATTCATGAAATGGAGCGATCCGCCCGTGTGCCCGGGATTGAGAAGGATCCGCTGGCCGTCGCTCAGATATTTCGCCAGGCTACGGGCGAGATACTCGTGCGCCACCGCGGGGGCGGCGACGACGATCAGATCGACGCCCTGAATCACCGGCGGCAGATGCGGGCTCATGAAATAAGGCGCCGCGGATTTCCTCTCGTCGCCTTCGATCAATTCGATCTCGCCCCGTCTGGCGAGTCGGGCGATGGTGCTTTCGGAACGGGAGAAAAGCCGGACTTGAAAACCGCGCAGCGTCAGGTCGGCGGCAGCGGCGCAGCCGCCATTGCCCGCGCCGAGAACGGCTATTTGCTTGATGGGCATCGCGCGTGTGATCGTCAATCCCTATCCATTTCCTCCCCGCACTCGCGGGCAAGGACTAAGGTGACCGATTTGATCGTCCTGAACGGCATTCACACTTCGCCTTATTTGTCGCTCCGATAGTGTTTGATCTTGTCCTCGTCCAACTCGATGCCGAGGCCGGGCTTCGACGACACGATCACACTGCCGTCGGCATACTCGAAGGCTTCGGTGACGATATCGTCCTGATAGTAGATCCCGGCGATGCCGCCGCGATTCTTTTCCTTCGGCGTCGACACCGGCACCACGCAGCCGTAGGTCACTACGCCCGTGGAGGCCGCCAGGTGGATATTGGCCGCGTTGCCGACGCCCGTCTCCACCGAACCGTTGACATTGCACTCAAGACCGCCCGCTTCCGCGATCGCGGCGACTTTCTTGGCCTTGAACATGCCGCCGGGCTTGGTGGTATAGATCGAGATCACGTCCGCCGCCTTCTTCTGCACGATCTCGATGATATCTTGCGCGCTCCAAGCGCTCTCGTCGGCCATGATCGGCGTATCGACGCGGCGCGCCACCTCAGCCATCCGCTCGATCCCCTCGACGGGTTGTTCCATATAAAGCAAATCGTACGGCTCCATCGCCTTGATAATCTTTACCGCGGCCTTCGCCGTCGGGTAGCCCTGGTTCGCGTCCGCGCAGATATTCAACTCAGGACCGAGCGCTTGTCGCATCTGCTGCACCAACGCGATGTCTCGTTTTGGATCGATGCCGCACTTGAGCTTGACGGTTTTCACGCCTTCGGCCTTGGCCTGCAACGCCTCATCAACCGCGCGATTGATCTCCATGAGGCCGAGGCTGTGCGCGATCGGCACGCGTTCGCGGAACAGCCCTCCGAGCAATTGATAGGCGGGGACTCCGAGCGCCTTGCCGGCGACGTCGTAGAGCGCCATATCGATAGCGGCTTTGCAGTAAGGATACCCCTTGACCGCCCGGTCCATCACTGCATGTATCGTTTCGAAGCGCGCCGGATCCTGCCCGACCAATGCCGGCGCGAGGATGTCGCTGATTACGTGGATCGTGGTTTGCGGCGTTTCGCCGAAATACCTGCCGTGATCGCCGCCCCAGTCTTTCAAGACCGGCGCTTCGCCCAGGCCGATCAATCCGTCTTGAGTATGAAGTTTGATGATGACGTAAACGCCGATGGGCGTGGTCAAACTCGCCCATTGGTGCAGGCGGCGCGTCGGCAGGCGAATCGGAATGGTTTCGATCTTGGTGATCTTCATGGCTTTTCAGGCGCCCTCACCCCTTCCCTCTCCCATCGGAATGGGCGAGGGAGCCAATGCGATTTGTGAGCGTCGTCCCATCCCGTTCCCTCGCCCGCGAAAGTGGGAGAGGCCCAGGGTGAGGGCTTCACTCTATCCGACTCTCAACAACTCATCGGTCGGCGTCACATCGGACAGCACCTCGCAGCCGTGCTCGGTCACGCAGAACATATCCTTATTCTGCATGCCGAAGCGGCCGGGAATATAAACCAGCGGCTCGAAGGCGCCCGCCATTCCGGCCTGGACCACCTCATTGCCGTAACGTCCCATGTACGGTTCTTCATGCAAATGGAGACCGATCCCGTGCGCCACAAAACTGATCGGCTCGAAGCCGAGCTGACTAAATTTGCTCAAAAACTTGCGATAGATCTCCGGACAGCTCGCCCCCGGTTTGATCAAATCCAGCATCAGATACTTGCATTCGACGAGATTCGACCAAATGTTGTACTGCTCCGGAGTGGCATCCCCCACCACCGCGGTGCGGCAGACACCGGCAAGATAGCCGCCTCTCTGACCGAAGATCTCCATTCGAATGATGTCGCCGTAGTTGAGCCTGCGTTCGCTCGGACCGACGTTGGGAAATTCGCTGCGCTCGCCCGATGCGATGATCATCAACTTGTAGCTGTCCGCGCCGCCGCCGAACAAGGTTGCAAGCAAAGTTCCCGCCAGCTCCATTTCGGTCATGCCGGCTTTCGCCGAACGCAATGCCGCGCCGATCGCGTGATCGGTCAGTTTGCTCAGGGAACGGAGCAATGCGATTTCCCCGGCGGTCTTGATCTGCCGCGACTTGTTGAACAGCCCGTCGGCAGCCGTCCATGTCACGTGTGGCAGGCGACGCTGGAGCGTCGCAAAGTCTTTGGCCGGCAAAAATTCCATTTCCAGGCCGACCCGGCCGCGATCGATCCCTAAATCGCTTAGAGCCTCGGCGAGTTTGTCCATCGGGTCATCGCTAAACTCCCGATAGATGCGCAGATCGCTAATGCCTGCATGGGCTTTGACTGTGGTCGCTTCCATGTCAATGGCGACCATGGTGACGCGCCCGTCCGCGGTCACGATGCAGGCTGCGTGACGCCAGCGCATCAGCGATTGCGATGGCACGACAAATCCGGAAACGTAGGTCACGTTTTCCGGCGAGCTGGCGACGACGGCATCCCAACCTTCGGCGCTGACGCGCTCTTGCAGACGAGCGATGATTTCCTGATCCATAACGATCGCCGGACAATATCGAGTGGTCGACGGACGGTCAAGCTTTGCGCCGCAGCGAGCGCCAGGCCGTTGCTACTTTCCCGTGTATTCCTTGCGCACTTCTCTGAGCAGGCGAAAGTCGACCACTTTCTCGACCGGGATTTCGGCGATATTCTTGTCCGATTTGCGGATGAGATCGAAGTGCATTTTCAATTGCTTTTCACCTATGATGCCGTCCTCGTTGAGCGCTTTCACGATCGCCCGATAGGATTCCCTGGCGATTTCCTCGTCGACCTTCCATTCCCTTTGAATCACGCCCACGGTTCCTTCGGGATTTTCCTTGGCGTAGCGCAGTCCGCGGTAGAGCGATCGGACCACTTTTTTTACTTCCTGGGGACGCTCCTTGATGCGTTGATCGGTGGTGGTGTAACCGTTGCTCGCGAACTCGATGACATCGCCGACAAACGAGACTTCGTTGAATCCCTCGCGCTTGAGCACCGCCACCGCGGGTACCGGCACGATGATCGCCGCCACTGAGCCGGCGCGGAGCGCGGCCATGCGCGTTCCCTCCGCGCCGATTTGGATGAGCACCGCGTCCTTCTCGGGTTCCACGCCGTAATGGCGAAGCGCCAAGCGCGCCGAAAGATCGGAGGTGCCGCCGAATTGGCTAACGCCGATGCGTTTCCCTTTCAGCTCCGCAACCGAGCGAATCTCTTTCTGCGCAACAAGATAATACATCGGCCGGTCGGCGGCGTAGAAGATCGCTTTTAGCGGCATCCCCCGCGCGGCCAAGCGCAGGCCGGAATCCGCAAGCCCATGATAGTGCGCTTCACCGGCGATTAGCGCATTATGCGCCAGCGACGGCAACAGCCGCGGCAATTCAATGTCCAGGCCTTCGTCCTTGAAAAAACCCCTGTGCACGGCCACGAACAGCGGCAGATAGCCCATGGAATTTCCCGGCAAAACGAATTTGACCATCTCGGCTCGGCTCAAACCGGCCGGCTCGAGAAATTTCAGCACGAGCACGCACGCACCTATGAAGAGAAATTTTCTCTGGCTCAGTTTCACGCTTGCCAACCTCCAAGGTTTTGAGTTGCCGCCGACCTAGGCCCAGTACGTCGTCCGGTCGATAGGGATATGCTGCAAGACTTCGCCGGGCACGAAATCTTCCAGCTGGATTCTCGCAAGCGCTTCCTCCGGGCATTTCGAGACCGGAGAAAAAGGGCGATCGAGCGGCTTGGTCGCATCGACGATCATGACCGACGTCTTGCGCGCGTCCGTCATCGACGGATCGATCAGGCTGCCGCGCATGATTTCGTTGATGATCGAAATCTGTCTGTGCGGCTGCACCCGCGTCGCCAGCGCCCAGAGGATTTCCGTCGGATTATAGACATCGATGTCGTCGTCGAAGACGAAGACGTTTTTGGCCCAATCCCAGGTCAGCACCGCGGCGGCCGCCCGGCCCGGGTCCCCTTCCGACATTTTTTTCATGGCGATGAAAACATTGAGCAGCGCATGGCGCCCGCTGGTGCATACCGCCTGGACGCCGGGGACCGCCTCGCGAGCGCGCCGCAGGTAAGCTCCTTCGCGCGCGAGATCCATCCAGGGCTTATCGCCCTCGGGCGTGAGGATCGAAGTGTGCAGCGCCCCGCGCCGGCGCGTGATCGCGCGCGCTTCATAATGCGCCGACTGCTGGTAGCCCTGGAGGCCGAGATAGCCGTTCACCTCGCCAAACGGACCCTCGACCATGCGCTGACCGGGAAGCAAGGCGCCTTCGATGACGATTTCGGCGTCTGCAGGCACCAGCAAGCGCTCGCCCCAGGTTTCCGACGGCACCAGCCGCAGCGGTTCCTGCATGTAGCCGCCGATGATATCGTATTCGCTGATCTCGTAGGGACCGCCGTAACAGGCGCCCATCTGATAGGCGGGATGGTGGCCGATCACCGTCGCCACCGGACATTCCTCCCCGGCCTCTTCGTAGCCGCGGAAGATGCGCCACATATGCTGCAGGGTCATGAGAAAGCCGGTGTGATTGCGGTCTTTCACCTCCATGCGGTGATAAGAGCAATTGTAAACGCCGCTCGCGCGGTCTCTGGCGACGCTCGACATATCGATATAGGGCCCGCCGTCCATCTCGTGATGCCGGAGCAGCGGCAGCTCGTATAAATCCACCTGAGCGCCGGTGCGAACGATCTCCTTCACGGGGGCGGCATCTTGGGCCACGATGACCGGCCCGATCATTTGCGCCTCGCGGCGCAGACACTCGCGCGCCAATTCAGCGCGATGCATGGTAGACGGAACACCGAGCGCCACCTGGATTTTCTTCTGCGAATTCTCCGCGCTCATCACGACCTTCATATCCGTCGCTTGGCCGCGAGCGTCGAGCGGATGCTCGAAAATCAGCACGGGAAACTTCTTCTGCGCCCCGAGCTGCTTCACGATTGCGGTGATGTCATATGCGAGCGGGTTGACGGTCTTGCGCACCGAAACGACCTCGCGCGGATATTCTCGCCGCATGTCATCGAGAAAAGAACGCAAAGACTTGGACATAATTGAAAATGGAAAATTGAAAATGGAAAATTATTCGGAATATCGCTGAACTTTGGATGTCTTTACGATCGCAGCCAATAACCTGACCAGCTCAGCACTATCCGATCTCAAGGCCTCGAAGCTCTTGTCATTGATGTATCGGCCGTGATGCAGCAGTTCTAGCCAATACATCGTTTCGTTCCCTTCTTTTAGTCCGATGCTCATTTTGTGAATGAAATCAGCCTTGCTCTCGGCGTGTTCTGCTTCACGTATTAATGCTCCAATCGCGGTACCGCAACGTAACACTTGCTTAGACAAAACGTATTCCCTCTTCTCCGCCTCAAGATATTTCGCCAGCTCGACGATTCGTAATGCAAACGCGAACGATTTATCTTTGATCGGATTGTCTTTCATTTTCAATTTTCCATTTTCAATTTTCCATTATCCGTTATTTTTGTGTTCAATCACATCGAGCCCCCTTTGCTTGTCGGTGACCCACAACAAACCGCGGTGATCCTTGGCCACATCGTTCGTTTCCGGCGCCGAGAGGCCATCGCCGGGCTTCGGGATGAAATATCCGCGCTCCTCGGGATTGGCCGGATCATGAATATCCATGACGCGCAGGCCTCCGGCGAACCAGGTAACATATAGGAGATTATCTGCGTCCACCCGCTCGCGAAGCTGGTGCGTGCCGAAGCGCACCTTATCGGCCGGGTAAGGCGTCGCCGATTCCGGCAAATAATAAGAATGGAGCAGCTTCGGCTGGGCCGGATCGCTCACGTCCCAAGTGCGCAGCGGCGCGTGCGGTTTGCCGGCGTCTGCACCGCGATGGGCGCGTTCTTCCTCGGTGGAAACAGCGATCTGCTTGCCGGCGATCGAATGGGGCACCTTCAAAAATGTATGGGTCGGTTCCGGGCAGGGCGGATCGTATTCGAAACGAGAGAGCGTGCGCGGGCGGTCGATGTGGCTGATGTCGATGATTGAAACGCCCGACATCCAGCAGCCGGCGTAGATCTGGTCTCCGCAGCGCATGCCGTGGTGCAACCGATGCTCGGTCCGCTTGGGATGTGGCGCCTCGCCGGCCGCGACGTTCTGCCCCTCCATCCACCAGCGCGACACTTCCAGCGGCTTGGCCGGATTTTGCAGGTCGTAAATGACCAAAATGTTGCCGACGAAGCCTTCCATTTCGGTCGAGATATAGGCGTACTTCTCGTCGAGGTCGAAACGGTGCACGCCCTTGCCGTGGGTTTTCACGAAAGAGATAAGTTTGGGCCGGGTTCGGTCCTTGACGTCATAGATGCGAAAACCGCCATCGGGGTAATCAGCCAGATGAGCACCCGGACCGCGCTCATATTCGGAATTGACCACCATCAAATCGCCGATGACGCGCGCCTTGTGCGAATGCGACCAAGGGTGGCCGGGCGTGAGCGTGCTCAGGATCTTCGGCTTGCGCGGGTCGGCGATATCGAGAATGGTCGTGCCGTGCGGCCGGTGTTGATGGCCGACGTAGGCGTAATTGCCGTCGATCACGATCTGTCCGCCCCCCTCGAGCTCGATCCGGCATAGATGGCGAATATTTGCCGAGCCGCGCGCGGCGAACCCGTTATCGCTCGCGGCATTTGGCAAGATTTCCGACATGTTGCACCTCCTGAGAAAATTGACTGAGCGCGATTCTTTTTAAGCTTTTATCTTTTATCTGCTTCAATCGTTGACAGCAAAGACTTGAATCCGTAGGCTCGGGGCTCCCGACGCGATGAAAAAGTTCGCCGCCCATCTTATATTCTGGCTCGCTCCCTTGCTAGCCGTTCATGCGCACGGACATTTTACCGGCAAGGGGCATGTGCACACGGTTTCGGAGAGCAAACAAGTCTATTCGAACCCGGACTGCCGCGCCACCGACAGCTGCGATCTTAAACGCTTCACCCTCACGACAATCGTTTATGAAGTCTGGTTCAGCGACGACCCCATCCGCCCTACCTACGGCAACGGCGTGATCATGGAATACGAGACCGACACCGTCCAGGCGCTCGAGAAATACGCCGTTGTGCAGTTTAAAAAAGGTTGCGTCTTTCATACCTCAAAAAATGGCGCCGGCAAAATCGATCGAAACATCAGCGACGTCGTGTCCAGTTTTGGCGAACGGATTCCTTTTTGCTTTCGCGACTGGGTAATCGATTCGCAGGACACCGATCCGACGTACAACAGCGATCCGGAATACGGCCGCTTTCATCTGTTGCGTTGGAACAAGCCCGGCTCCTACGACAGGCGCACGCAGAAATTCTACGGCGTTCAAAAGCCGAAAAAGCCGGTGGTTTACATGACCGATTATCCCGCCGGTGCGTTCATTACCGGCACCGGTGTCAAAAACGTCGCCCTCGAATTTAAAACCTGCATCTACAAAGCGAGCGACGTCCCGGCCGCCACCCACCGTCTCGACATAAGCTTCGCCGAGCCTCTCACTTGCCTCGATTGGCAAAACGTCTACATCTACGACTTTGACAAGGCCGTTTTTCAGACCGATCTCGCCGCCGCGCCCAGGTGGGAAGAACCGGCGGAGCCGGCCAAAGCGCCGCGCATCCCGCTTTCCACCTCGGTGCTAGTACTCCTCGCGCTGACGCTTTTTTCTTTTCTCATTCTGCGCTACCACCGCCTCCGTAAAGCGCGATCCTGATTGTCGGTATGCTATTGCGTTGCCGAGATGACTCACGATGCCCCCGAGTCTGCGGCGAAATAATTTTCAATTTTCAATTATCCATTATCAATCAGCTTCCCCTCTTGCGCCCAACCCCGCGCCTGAGCTATTTGAATAAGAAAAAGGAGCGACGACCATGGGCATCATCGAAAGAACCTACGGAAAAGCCAACAACGCGGCGATCCAAGAGCTTCTGATCTCGTCGGATTCTCACGTGATCGAACCCGCGGGGTTGTGGCAGAAAGAGCTGCCGAAGCCATTTCAGGACCGCGCGCCAAACTACGGCGGCCAGAGGCCCAACGATGTGCCCGGAGGCGCGCAGGACAAGAACAAGCGCGTCTCAGAAATGGCCGCCGATGGCATCAGCGCGGAAGTGCTCTACCCCACCCATGGACTAAAATGCTTGAGCCTCGACGATCACGAGCTCGAGGCGGCCTGCTGCCGCGTTTACAACGATTGGCTCATTGATTACTGCAGCGCCGCGCCCGACCGGATGATCGGTATCGCCATGCTGTCGATGTACGATACCGAGGGCGCCGTAAAAGAACTGGAGCGCTGCCGCAAGGCCGGCATGCGCGGCTCGGTGATCTGGCAGGTGCCGCCGCCCGAGCTGCCGTTTTCCTCATCGCATTACGACAAGTTCTGGCAGGCCTCTCAGGAGCTGGATATGCCGGTCAACCTGCACATCTTGAGCGGCCACGGTTACAGCCGGAGCCGTTCCTTCGGCCAGGGAGATACACCGACCGGCATGACCGCCGAGCACAACAGCGTCAACATGAAGCTGTTCCAGTCGGTCGATAGCCTCTACGACCTGATCTACTCCGGCGTCTTGGAGCGCTTTCCTAAACTCAAGATCGTCCTGGTCGAAAATGAGCTAGGCTGGATTCCGTTCGTCCTGGAGCAGTGGGACTATTATTTCAAGCGCCATGGCGCCAATCGCCAGGGGTTGGCGATTAAAAAACCCCCGAGCGAATACTTCCACAACCAGATCTATACGACTTTCTTTAACGACGCTGTCGGCGGCCACATCCTGTCGTGGTGGGGCCAAGACAACTGCATGTGGTCCAACGATTTCCCGCACGGCAACACGACCTGGCCAAGCTCCCGTCAAGTCATCGCCCGCGATCTGGGCGATCTTCCCGGCCATGTGCGCGCCAAACTCCTGCGCGAAAACGTCGCCAAGGTGTACAACATCCCGGTTCCCACTCCAGTAGAGACTTAAACGGCCTCGACTCGCTGCAGCGAGTGGGGGCCGTTTGTAGATTTTCATTCGAGTTATTTTCTGTAGCGGCTGAGATGCTGAAAATGCTCGGAATGCTTCGAGAGCCTCAGCATGAACGGATTCTAAGCAATCTAAACTCTTAATCCGTTCGTCCTGAGCGCTGTCGAAGGACTTCTATAAGATTTCAGCGACCTGCCAGAACGTCTCGCAAAACCTGCGCGAGATCAGTTATGGCTTTCTCACCATCGCCCACGAAGGTCGACCCGTGCATCGTTGCTATCGTCCGGGGCTTGAGCGCCGCCAGCCGTTGCAGCGTCGCTTCTGTATAGGGCGTGTAGGGCAAGTAATTGGCAAACGGCCCCTGCTGATATTCGATCAGCGTTTGTTTGAAGCGGCCGACCACATCAGCGGTGGTGCTAGGCTCGACGTTCCCGGTCTGATGGAACAGGTCGGAACACAACAGCGTGCCCTGGGTCTCCTCATAGAGTAAGCTCGCTTCCCAGCAGTGCGGCACATGCGGCGTCTGGAGCATGCGAAAGCGATACTTTCCGGTAGAGAGCACTTCTCCATCCGCAAGGGCCTGCGCCGGACGGCGGGCTACCACGTCGTCGACGCTCACGAGTTTGGCGACCAGTGTGCACACGGCCGTTGCCTCACGCGCAAGCGTTTGCCATTCCGTGAGCGCGCCGCATTCGTCGGCCTCGAAATGGCTGAAGCCGACCCATCGGATAGTGGCGGGATCCATTAGCGTAGCCACCGCGTCCCGCACCACCGCAAAGAGACCCTTCATGCCGGTGTGAAACAGCAGCGGTTGCTCGTCGCGGACGAGAAATTGATTGAATTGAAGATTCGCCTCGGGAACAAAGGTGCAGATGCGGTACATATCCGGGGCGATTTCGAAAATCTCGCTCATCGTCTCTTCCTTGCTTTTTTTTTCTGAGCTGCCGAGTGAAGCCATGTCGAAGCGACCGGCCGCACCGCTTGCAGAACTTGGTAGCATACCGGCGCGGCCGGGTGAAGGCGCGGCGAGGCCGCCGGCACTTTATCGGCCGTCCCTGTGAACTGCTCGAAGCGCCGTAGCTCGGGCAATCACTTTGGAAAATCTTCAGGCTTTAACTCGATGGGTTTGCCGTGAGGGGTTCTGTGCATCGCATTTTCCCATGCTGCATAATGCCGGCTGAGCGCTTGCGGAGAGGTCGCGCCTTTTTCCGCGACCATGCGTTCGAGGGTTGCGAGCCAGTGGTGGTAGTAGGTTTCGCCGCTGTCGGGATCGCCCGCGGCCTGCGCCTTCTTGATTTCTTCGCCAAGCATCGCGGCCCATTCGGTCCAGGCGAACAGACCTTTTTGATAAAGCGCGATCGCCATGGCGAACGCATGCGCTTCCCAGGGCGCGCGAAACACCGGCCCGTTGGCGTCGCGCGGAATACCCGGCACTGCTTCCGCCGCCTGCCGCGCGCTTTCCGGATCGATAGATGGGTTAGACATGTTCGAGATAGGGTTCAAACGCTTCGATTGAAACTTTCAACTTAGGGTCTGCGTCCGCGCCCCAGAGCTCCTGGGCGTCGAAGCGTACGGTGTAAAGCCACTGCGGATCCTCGCCTTTGCCGGTAGTCACGGAATCGGGGAAGACGTGCGCGCCATGCAGGCGCTCGACCACCCCAACGTGTCCGCGCGCATAGCGCGGCAGACGCGTGTGCGTCGTCGGGTGAATATTTTTCCCGCGCACACGCTCGCCCACTTTAAATTTCGCCGGCGCCTGCGCCGGCCGGCCATATGAGCCACGTTTCGTCACCTTCTCCACATCCGCCAGCGTGAATGGTCCGCGATTCATGTTCTTCGCAGGACGCAACGCGCGCCCCGCCGCGACCTCGTCGGCATCGATGAGACCGCGCTCGATCAGCAGGTTTTGATTGCGCAAAAACCATTTCTCGTAATAGGAGCGGGTCAAATAGATCGATGGCGCCATCAATTCGATCGCATAACGGCTGGTATCTATCGTCCAGGCGCGAAACACACCGATAGCGCGGCTCATCGCCAGCACGCGCCCTTCCCATCGATAATGAAAAACCGGCTCGTTCGGCTCGGGCTCGACCTTGCCGAAACCGTCCATGCCGCCCATATCGTGGACGCCGTCCATCAGGCCACCTCGCTTGGCTTTATCGGCAAACCGGCGCCGATCATGCAGTCGCGCGTAATCAATTTCGCAAGCTGCGCTTCGCTCCAACCCTCGGTTCCCGCCGGACGCATCGGCACGACCAAATAGCGGGTTTCTGCCGTCGAATCCCAAACCCGGATTTCTGTCTCGGCCGGGAGCGTGACACCAAAATCGGCCAGTACCGACCGGGGGTCCTTGACCGTGCGCGAACGGTAAGCAAACGACTTGTACCAGGTCGGCGGCAGGCCGAGCACATCCGTCGGATAACACGAGCACAGCGTGCACACGACCATGTTGTGCACCTGCGGTGTATTCTCGACGGCGATCAAGTGCTCGCCCACCCGTCCGGTTTCAGCTAGAGTCGAGGCCGCTTTGCTCGCATCTTCCAGAAGCGCCTGGCGAAAGCCGCGATCGCTCCAAGCCTTGGCGATCAACTGCGCGCCGATGTGCGGACCAATCTTGGTTTCATAAAGCTCGACGATGCGATCCAGCGCGGCGCTTTCGATATAGCCCTTCTCGACCAAGATCGTCTCGAGCGCGCGCACCCGCAGATCCATCTCGGTGAGATGGGAGGAGCCCTCATCATGGTGCTGTTCAGTCATAAGCGCAATATAGCCAACAGAGCGGGTCGCGTGCAATCGCAGCACTCGAACCGGCAAAGCGGGCGAGGGAATTTGGAGCTCTGACACCCTCGCCCATTCCCATCGGAGAGGGTCGGGGTGAGGGCGACGGATCACGTTCAGTGAAAAACACTTCCCCCGTCCACTACGATGGTTTGTCCGGTCATGAAATCGCTGTCGGAAGAACAGAGAAAAACCAACGTGCCCATCAGATCGGCGGGTGTTTGCAATCGTTTGATCGAACGCGCTTTGAGTTGAAGCTCGGTCAGCGCCTTGGGCGCGTTTTGGCCTTCGTGTTCGACCAGACCCGGCGCGATCGCGTTCACGCAGATGCCGTATTCGCCGACTTCGCGCGCCAGCGAGCGCGTCATGCCGATCAGCGCGGCTTTCGATGCCACGTAGTGGAGAAAGTTCGGCGTACCCCAGTAGGCGGTGGATGACGAGATGTTGATGATCTTACCGCTCTTCTGCTCTTTCATCTGGGGAAAAACCGCCTTGGCGCAGAGAAACGGCCCTTTTATGTTCACCGCCGACACTTTGTCCCATTCCTCAGCGCTGATCTCATAGAATGGATGGCGCTGGATATTGATGAAGATCGCCGCGTTGTTGACGAGAATGTCGATGCGTCCGAAAGTTTTCACCGTCTCTGCGGCCATGCGCACGGTGTCTGCCTCGTTCGACACGTCCGCCCTTAACGCAAGCGCATGGCCGCCTTTGCTGCGAATCTCGTTGGCCACTGCTTCGCCGTCGAGGATATCGGCGATGACGACTGCGGCCCCCTCTTCGGCCAATTTCCGGCAATAAGCCGCGCCTATATGCCGCGCACCCCCGGTAACGATCGCCACGCGACCCGCCAGCCTCACAGCCGCCTCCAGGAGTAATGGACTAATGGAGTGGTGAGGGGAAGCCAGTGATGAAGTGTTGGAGTAATGGAGTATTGGGTTCCGGATCCATCACTCCACCACTCCATTACTCCATTACTCCGGTCTCTCATTTAAGTCCTCGAAGATGTTCTCGGAAGTCCACCGGCTTCCACCACGTTTTCAGTCCCAGCGATTCGGCGATCACCTTTGCCGCATTGTAGCCCGGCGCCCCGGTGATATTCCCGCCGGGGTGGCAGGACGAGCCGCACATGAACAATCCATCGATCGGCGTCTTGTATTGTCCCCAGCCGGGAAACGGGCGGTTTTCCAGCGCCTGATCGCCGGAATATTCACCCACCATCCAGTCGCCGTAATACATGTTTTTGTCGTGACGCTCGATGTCGAGCGGCGTCGTCGAGTCGGTGGAGAGAATATTGCTCCCGTCGAGATTGGGCGCGAACTTCTGCCATAGCGAGAGCTGTTTGCCGAACCAATCATCGCGCGCCTTGTCCCAGTTGAGCGGGTTGCCCCATAGATTGTACGTCATGAGCTGCCACATGAACGCCGTAGCCTTTCCCGGCGGCGCTTGAGTAGGATCGTGGTACGAGGGCGTCGCGCCGTTCATGAACGGCTTGCGCGGCAATTGTCCGGTGCGGCAGTCCTCGAAGAGGTTTACCAAATCCTGGTATTCCTCCAGGCCGACAATGTGCATGAATGCCCCTGCGACTTCGGGATGCTTTTCTTCAGTGATGTATTTGGGCCGCTCGTTCAAGGCGAGATTGACCGCGAAGATCGGCGTCGTCTTGGAGAAGCGGAAACCGGACGCCAGCTCGGCGAATTTCGCATCGAGGTTTTCCCGACCGACGAGCTTGATGAAAGTCTCGACCGGGTTAACGTTGGAGGCAATGAATTTGCGCGCCCTGATCACCGTCCCGTCCTCCAAAACCACCCCGGTCGCCTGATTTTTTTCCACCAGGATGCGCTCGACGCCGTTAGCTTCGATATAGTCCACATGATTGTGCGACATCATATGCGCGAGATTGTCTCCAAGCGCATGGGACGTACCGCGGCAAAGCTGCGGGTTGACGCCCCAGGCGATCATCGCCGGAATCAGATAACCGGTCTTGGGCGCGTCCAGTTCATAGCCGCGCATGACGCCGAGAAAGCCGATGAAGGCGCGCACTCGCGGGTGCTCGAAATGTTCGAGCACGAACTCCTCCGGCGTGGTCGCGAAATATTTCAGATACTCACGTCCCTCGGCGGTCTTTTCGAGAAGCGGCTTTTTTTCCTCGAACGGCAGCGGCACGGCATAGGTCTCGGTGAAAACGATCTTCTGCACCACCGGCTGCCAGCGCGTCCAGATGTCCATGAACGACGCCGCGTCTTTCTTGGAAAACCGCTCGATGGTCTCGACGGTCTTTTTCACGTCGGCGAACCAGCCGAGATAGGACTTATCGAGAAAATGATGCACCACGCCCGGATCGGGCCGGTAATACTGAATGCCGAATTTTTCCAGTTCCAGGTCTTTGTACCACGGCAACATCATCAGGCCGCGGTGAAACACGGAGTGGATGTTATGCCAAAAGCCGGGATAGTTGCGGTCCTCGTGGGAATCGAGCCCGCCGCCCACTTCCATGTTCTTCTCCACCACGATGATCTTCTGGCCGCACTTGGCCAAATACCCGGCGCAGATCATGCCGTTATGGCCGGCACCGATGACGACGCCGTCGTATTCAAGAATTTTGGCCATACCTTTATGCAACGTCTGGAACCATTGGAACCTATTGGAACCAAGCTCGTTCCAAATGTTTCATTAGTTCCAGTTGTTCCAATCGTTATAAATACCGCTAGAGTTTCAAATCTTCTTTCATAACCTGCCAGCAGTTATATCCCGATCCGGCGATCACCGCATCCGCCGGATGCATGGCAACGCCGACTTGATACAACGCTTTGATGGGCGTGCGATAGTCGGAGATCTCCTCGATCGGCCGCCGCCAGCCGTTCTGGCTAGGGATCTTGCGCGCCACCCAGACCGAACCGCGCCGCATGTTGGGCCAGCGGCCCGCCATGTAGAACGGATCCATCGCGACCTTCATCTCGATGTTCTCATCGGTCAAATTAGTCGCGTAACGCCGCCAGGCCTTCAAAACCGCTTCCATGAAGCCGTCCTTGAGCTTGACCCAGTCTTCCGGCCGTTTTCCCTTTAACTGAAACGGCACCGGCATGAATACGGACGCCGAATGCTTGCCGCGCGGCGCTTGAAGCGGATCGAAAATCGTCGGACAGATGGCGTGCAAACAAGCATGCTCGGGAAAGTCGCCGGCGCGTATTTCCTGCCACATGCTTTCCAGATCGGACGTGCTCTGCGGACCGAAACTGACATTCATCGCTTGCCCGACCGCCGCATTGTCGGCCTCATGCAACGCGTAGCGGACCGGCGCCTGCAGCGCCAAATGTACTTGAAAGATCGAATACTCGTCCGGCTGGATCGATCGGAGCTTCTCCGCCAGCCCGCGCGGCAAGTGATTTTCCCCGACCATTTCCAGTAAAGTGGCATAAGGATCGCCGTTAGAGACAACCGCGAGCCGGGCGCGCCATTCGCGGCCATCGCGCATCCGCACGCCGGCGGCCTTGCCGTCATCGTTGACAAGAATTTTTTCGACATGGTGCACGGCGCGAATCTGGCCGCCGCTATGGACATAGGCACGCTGCAAAACTTGCGCGATCGAATGAGAGCCGCCCCGGGCGAGTTCCGGGCGCTCGTCACCGGCAATCATCTTTAATACTTCGATGCCGCCTTCGGCGTAATCGATGCCGACACCGCGCGGGATCGCCATCTGCGACAGGATCAGCGTCTTCACGGCGTCGCTTTCGAACAGCTCATCGGCCGCTTCGCGCGGCGTCATCTGCCACAGACGTTTGAAATGCTTGCCTTCCGATTCTCCATCGAGCCGCTGCAAAATCGCCAGGCCCGCCCGTGGCGAGGCATGGTAGTAAGCCCGCAGATCCTCGCGAATCAGCCGGGAAAATCGATGATGCAGGTGAAGCCAGGTCTCGCTATCTTTGAGCGAAAAACGCCTGAGCCCGACTGCCGTCTTTTCAATCGATTGATGCTGGGCGATGGCGCGACCATCGCTAAATAGATACGCGCTGATGACCGGAGGCGCGATAAATGCCGCATGATAATCGTGCCATCTCAGCTCCTTCCAAACCGGCGACATTTCGCGATTGTCCTGAAAATACGCCAGGGTGTTGTGCCAGTACCCGGGGCGGGTGATCTCCTCGCTCGCCAGCCGGCCGCCGTTTTCCAAGCGGCTCTCGCAGATCACTGTCTTAAGCCCGGCGCGTCCCAGGTAAGTGCCGAGAGCAAAATTATTCTGCCCCGCCCCGATCAGGATGACATCCCACTCGCTGTCGATCACCGGTTCCTCTGCCGCCGTCATTTTTTAGTTTTGCTCCAGGTCAGCCGCAACGCCGACGGGCTTTGCCCTCACGTGCGTCAAAAATGTCGGACCCGATTCTTATACGGCGGGATCGGTGATGGGGTCAAGCTCGCCGTGCCAATCGAAAGCCGACCTCTTGGAGTCCTCTCGAATTGACACTTCGCGCCGTTTTCATCTACTGTCATTCTCCAAAGGAGTGACTGGACATGCTGACCCCAGAGGAAAACGATTTGCTAACGCGCGTCGGAGCGGGTACTCCGGGCGGTGAGTTGCTGCGGCGCTATTGGCAAGTTGTCGGCGCGGCCGCCGAACTGAGCGCCGCAAAGCCCAAGAGGCGGGTCCGAATCCTCGGCGAAAATTTGCTCCTCTACCGGGATAAGCGCGGCGCTTACGGATTGATCGGCGAGAACTGCTCGCATCGCGGCGTATCGCTGTATTACGGCTTTGTTGAAGAGAACGGCATCCGTTGTCCTTATCACGGCTGGAAATATGACGCCTGCGGCAATTGTGTCGAGCAGCCGTTTGAAAACCCCGAGTCCGGCTTGAAGGAAAAAATTCGCCACCCTGCCTATCCAGTCGAAAAACTAGGCGGCTTGCTCTTCGCTTACATGGGACCGCCGGAAAAAAAGCCGCTGCTGCCGAAATGGGACGTCCTGGTGCGCCAGGACGGCTCCAGGAAAATCGATATCTGCGAGACGCTGCGCTGCAACTGGCTGCAAGCGATGGAGAACTCGGTCGATCCGACCCACACTTATTTTCTCCACTCGCACACGCTCAAGCTCAAGGGCGATCCCGATCATGTGCCGTTTCACTATCGCATGGTGAGCAAGATCGATTTCGAACTGGTGGTTCAGCCGACCTGGGCGGGAATCCAGAAGCAAAGAATTTTCGCCGACGAGAGCGCGCCCGCAGAGACGCCGCACCCCTTGGTGTTTCCCAACATCCTTTTCGTGCCGGTGCGCATCGGTTACGCGCTTCATTTCCGCACTCCGATCGACGATCGCAGCACGCAGGTCTATCAATTTCGCTTTAGCCCGGCGAAAGACGGCAAAGCGGTCGATCAGCCGGAAGACACGCCCGTCGAGCACGTCGGCACCACCGACGAGCATGGCGAGTTCCACATGGACAATTTCACCAGCCAAGACCACATGGCCTGGGAAACCCAGGGAGCGATCGCCGACCGCGCCAAGGAACACCTCGGCGAGGCCGACCGCGGCATCGTCATGTTTAGAAACTTATTGCGCGCGCAGATTCAAGCGGTGCAAGCCGGCAACGACCCCGTAGGCGTGAACCGCGACCCGGCCAAAGACGAAATCATCAAAATGATCCCGGATAACGCCTACAACGCCTTCTCCTTCGCCGCCGCGCGGCAAAGCGCGGGTTCGTAGCATTTCGCACCCAGCGTGGCATCGTATCGTTCTCTATCGGCAGGGACTGTTCGAGCTTTTAGGGAGCAAGGACGGGACGACACTTGCTTTGGCACGATCTCCAACGACCACGGGGGTTACGGTCTGTCCCGTCCTTTTCGTTTTAATTCTGTTCATGGAAACACCTCATAACCAATATACAAGGGGGAGGAGAGCGGGGATTTTGTTACCTCCGTAACTCCGCGGCCGTGCCGCGTTCGTTTCTTAGCCTCTCTGCGTTCTTTGCGATAATTCCCTATCCTACTCATATCCGATCGCTGCCACGATGGCCGTTGCCGCGGCTTTTTTAGCCGGGCCCCAACCCGCCAGCGCGCACAGCACCACCACAGCGATAATCGACAACGCCGCGACATCATACGGATAGAAAAATTGAAAGGTCCAGCCGGTAAGCAGTTTGGTGTTATAGACAACGTGGTGGTAAGCCATGATCGAGCCGGCGAGAAGTCCCAAGATTCCGCCGATCACGCCCATCCAGGCCGCTTCCAGCACGATCATGCGCCGCACTTGCCGCTGCGCCGCGCCGATCGCCCGCAAGACGCCGATTTCGCGGTTTCGGTCCAGTACCGACGCCAGCAGCGTGTTGATCACGCTGAAAATTGCCACAACGATGGCAACGATCTCGACGGCATAGTTCACCACGAACGACTGTTCCATGATCCGCACCACGGCGTCTTTCAGCTCGCGATGAGTGCTGATGAAAAGTTGATAACGCAGTCCGAAATTATCTTTTATTTGTTGAATCACGGTCTCTACATCTCTGCCGGGCTCCAACCATAGATCATAAGCGTCGACCAGCTCGTCACCCCAGTATTTTTTGTAAAGCGCCCGATCGATCAGCACGCTGCCAATGTCGGATGAATAGTCGATGTAAATGCCGAGCACGCGGAAATTCACCGGTCCCGACGGCGTTACGAGCTCGATCATGTCATGGATGTTCTTGCCGAAGCGGCTGTGAAAGCTTTCGCTGACAATAGCGCCCTGCCCCTCGCCCATTTCCTTCAGCGCGTGGCCGCCGTCGCCTTGGGCCATCGGCAGCGTACGCACCTTCGCCGAGCGCACAGCGGAAAACGATTCGACGACAATAGGTCGGCCTTGGTAGTTGGCGCGCACGAGACGATACAAATCCACCACCTTCACGCCGGGCAATGCTTCGAGATTCGGCAAAGGCTCTTCGGTGAGGGAGACGTTGCGCGGTCCCGCCGTACGGGCGCCGGAACTGACGATGATATCGGCCGTGACCATTTGGTCGATCCACGCCAACAACGACCCTCGAACGCTGTTGACGAACGCCGCAATTGTAAAGATCGCGGCTAGGCTGATGATCAGCGTCGCCACCGTAATACCGGAACGGATCGGATTCCTTCGCAACCCGTCCAAAGCGAGCCGAGTCTCCGCCCGCGCGAGAGTCGAGAGCCTCGGTGTGATGCGCCCAAGGCCTTTCACGGCCGCGGTGATGATCAACGGCGAAAAAAAAGCCAACCCGAGCAGGAAGACCAGCATGCCGACAACGCCTGCGCTAAATTGCCGCACCGGGCCACTCAGCAAAGTCGCGCCGGCCAACAGCACCGGTGCGGCGATCAAACAAGCAAGACCGAGCCGCGTCGCCCATGAACTCCAGCCGGCAAAGAGCGGACGCCAGACAGTCTGCCGGACATTTTCCAACGGACTTATACGCGTCGCCTCGATCGCCGGATGCAAGGCAGCAAACAGCGCCACGCCGAGGGCGCTCAAGAGCGCCAGGCCCAGCTCGCGCGCCGAAAAGTCGCTGCCGACCAGGCCAATTGAAGAGAATAGATTACGCACCGTCTCGCCCACCGCGATCAAAGCGGCTTGGGCCAGCGCCCATCCTAGGAAGCATCCGGCCGCGGCTCCGATGATCGCCAGGATCAGAGCTTCGAGGATGATTAAACCCACCAGTTCTTTTCGACGCATGCCTAGACAACGCAGGGTGCCGAACTCCTTTTTGCGCTGCACGACCGAAACCGCCACCGTGTTGTAAATCAAAAAGAATCCGACGAAGAGAGCGATCAGGCTGACGAAAAACAGACCGACCCGAAACGAAGTGAGCAGGGACTCGATCTGTTCGCCGCGCTTGCTCGGCCGCTCGACATCCGCCAAACCGCGCAGCCGTTCTTGCAGCTTCCGTCGAACCAGCGCAATGTCCGTCCCCGGCTCCACTGTCAGATCGACGATGTCGAGCTTGCCGGGTCTTCCGAAGGCGATCTGCGCAACCGGCAGGTCCATCAGGGCGAAGTTGCCGCCGAAGACGCGCGCCGTACCCTCTTCCTGCAACAGCGCCCGCACCGTATAGATCTGCCTGCCGAGGCTGGTGTTGAGCTCGACGGTCGAACCGATTGTTAGTTCGTGGCGGCGCGCGAACGACTCGGTCAGTGCGATAGAGTCTGCCTGCGCGATGAAATCGAGCGCATTCTCAAAGCCGAAACCGGCGCCGGCAAAGCGATGATCGCGCATGGTGAAATCGGTGAGCAAGTCCACTCCGTAGATGTAAAGCCTTTCCGCACGCGTTCCGCTTACAGGTAAAAAACCATCCACGGCCGCGGCCGCATCCTGCACGCCTTCGGTATCGCGCACGATGGCAAAAACCGACTCCGCCATGCCGCTCTCGCTGTTGGTGACTTGCAAAACGGCTCTGCCGGCGATCTGTTCGATGGTCGATTGAAAAGAAGTCGTCAGGGTTCGATTGACCAGGGCGATCGCCACGATCACTGCGACGCCGAGCGCCATGCCGAGAAACGTGAGGGCGGTCCGCACTCGATGGTGCCGCGCGTGGCGCCAGGAGATGGTCTTTAGTAGACGCAGCATTTTTCGGGTGACCCCTTACCGTTCTTCCACTCGCCCATCGCGCAAATAGATCCTGCGCTCGGCGTAGCCGGCCGCTTCCTCGCTGTGGGTCACCAGCACCACCGTGGAGCCGTCTTGCTGATTGCACTGGCGCAACAGCTCCAGTATCGCCGCGCCGCTCTTGGAATCGAGATTGCCGGTCGGCTCATCCGCCAGCAGCAGCGTTGGGTTGTAAGATAACGCTCGCGCAATGGCGACGCGCTGGATTTCGCCGCCGGAAAGCGCCTCCGGCAGATGGTCCTTGCGGTCGCGCAAACCGACTCTGGCGAGCAACCACTCGGCCCTCTCATCCGCTTTAGCTTGGGGCCGGCCATCGAGCACCAGCGGCAGGGCGACATTTTCGATCGCGGTCAGCGTCGGCAAAAGATTGAAGAACTGGAAAACAAAACCGATCGTATTGCGCCGGAACAACGTCACTTGATCGTCGGCCATCTGACCGATCAGGCGGCCGTCGACGAGCAATTCACCGCTGGTCGGCCGGTCCAGCCCGCCGATCAAGTGCAGCAGCGTGCTTTTCCCGGATCCGCTCGGCCCCATGACCGCCGTAAAGGAGCCTCGCTCGATCTCCAGCGAGACCCCGGCTAACGCGGTGATTCGATTCGCGCCCTGGTGGTAGAGCTTACAAAGGTCAAGGCAGCGAATCATGTAGCCAAACTAGCAGAGAAGATCGATGGTGGGCGGGACTAAAAGGTCGGTCGTATTCGGCTTGCCGGACTCCAATTGCGCCAGGTTGGCGCGCACGTTCTCGATCAACGATTCGACGTTGATGCCGAGAAACACCGGACCGAAAAGCAGCAGTTTTTCGATCCCCATGCGCCAGAGCTTGATCGCCCCCACCGGCACGCCCTGTTGGAGCTTGTAATAGCCGGCGGCGATCTGAATGATGCCTTGATAAAATTTGCGATCCTCGCCCCGTTCTTCCAACCAGAGTTCTTCGAGAGTCTCGTGACACTCGAAGAACAGCTGTTGATTGAATTCTTCGATGCCCTTCAGAAGCCGCGGATCGTCCTGCGCATCCATAATCGGATTAATCAATCGGATTCGGATTTCTCAACCGCAAAGAACGCAGAGTACGCAAAAAAATCAAAAACTTTTCCTTTGATTCTACTTGGCTGATCACCTTGCCTTCACGTAGATTAAGAACACCGATTCCATCAGCCTCTTTCCTTTGCGTACTTTGCGTTCTTTGCGGTTAAATGTTTTCTTTGTCAGCGTCAGATGGCACAGAGTAACCCGAAAATGGCTCTCAAGCCAGAGCATGAGTTGGAGATTACGGCGCTTTCATACGGGCCGTACGGCATCGGCCGCGTTGAGGGCAAAGCCGTGATGGTGCCGCAAACCGCTCCGGGCGACCGGGTCCGCGCCCGGCTGGTCGATTCCAAGCCGCGTTACGCGCTCGGCGAACTTGTCGGTGTCGTCCATCCTTCTCAAGAACGCCAGGTGCCGCCGTGTCCTTATGCCGGCCGGTGCGGCGGCTGTCCCTGGCAGCATCTGCGCTACGCGGCGCAGCTCGACGCCAAACAGCGAAGCGTCGAAGATGCGCTGCGCCGAATCGGCGGCCTCGCGGATTTCGAGCTTCGGCCGATTATCGCGGCCGTCGATGAATACCACTACCGCAGGCGCATCCGCCTCCGGGTTGACCCCGCCCACAGACTCGGCTTCCACGGCGCAGCTTCGCACCACCTGATCGAAGTCGAGTCATGCCTCATTGGGGCTGCGCCCCTGAACCGCGCCATCGAGCCGCTCCGCCGCTGGCTCGCCGACTTGCATACCGGCATCGATCAGATTGAGCTCGTCAGCGGTGACGCCGCGGACGAACTCGTCGCCGTTGCGCATAGCGTCGAACCGATAGCCCCCATTGACCAATCTGCTTGTGAAGCCCTGGTGCGCTCTCAGACAATTAACGGTCTCATCGCCAAAACTTCGACCCGACGCGCGGTCTGGGGCCGACCCTGGATCACGCTTGCCGTCGAAGACGACTTGCCGCTCCAATTGGATGCCGATGTCTTTACTCAGGTCAATGCCGAAGGCAACCGGGAAATGCTTCGCCAACTAACGGCGTTGGCCAACTTTCACCATCAAGATCGCCTGCTCGAGCTTTACTGCGGCGCCGGCAATTTCACTCTGCCGCTGGCGCGCCGTGTCGACCGGGTCACCGCGGTCGAAGCCAAACGAACCGCCATCGCCAACGGCAAACTCAACGCGCAGCATTTCGGCAGCGAAAATATCCAGTGGATCTGCGCCGACGTACCGCACGCCCTCAAGCCGCTTGTCCGTCAGCGGCAAAAATTTTCCAAGATCGTCCTCGATCCGCCGCGAGCTGGCGCGAAGGGACTCGCGGCCGACTTGGCTGCCCTCAACGCCGGCATCATCGCCTACATCTCATGCGACCCGGCGACCCTCGCGCGCGATCTTGCCGCCCTCTCGCAGCAAGGGTATAAACTGGGCGTCGTGCAGCCGATGGATTTTTTTCCGCACACGTTCCATGTCGAAACATTGGCCCTGCTGACGCGATAGGAAGGAGCGTTTTGATGAGACACCGAATCGCAGCTGTGTTTTTAGCGGGTTGGGCGTGCTTATTTATCACTGCCGTAACCGAAAGCGCGGCGGCCGATCGCCTGATTGGACTCCACTCGGCGCAGGTGATGTCGCAGTCGATGCCGTGGATCGCCCGCGAGGCCGGCTTGTTCAAGAAATACGATCTCGATTTCAATCTGGTCTTCATTCCGTCTTCGCCGGTCGCCACGGCAGCGACGATCGGCGGCGATGCCGAAATCGGCGTCACCGGCGCCGTTGGCAACGTACGCGCCATTGTACAGGGGATTAAGGATTTGGTTTTCATCGGCGGCATCAAGAATTACCTGACGCACAGCATCATGGGCAAGGCGGACATCAAAACGCCGCAGGATCTGAAAGGTAAGAAAGTGGCCGTCGGCCGCTTCGGCGGCAATACCCATTACTTTGTTATTCAGGCGCTGCGCCGTTTGGGCATGGACGCATCGAAGGACATTCAAACCATTCAGACCGGAGGCGGACCGGACACTGTGGCGGCACTGCTCGGCGGCAACGTCGATGCCGCCGGATTGGTGGCGCCGGGTGATTTCCAGGTGGCGTCGCTCGGCTATCGCTACGTCGTCAACGGCTTCGATCTGAAGATTCCGTATGCCGCCACTTGTATCGTCACCTTGCGCTCGCTCATCAACAAACGCGGGCCGGTGATCGGCCGCTTCATGCGCAGTATGGCCGAAGCGTCGCGGCTGATGCACAGCGACAAAGCGCTGGTCTACAAAGTCCTGGGAAAATATCTGCGCATCACCGATCAAAAAGTGCTCGATGCCGCATACAACTCCGAAATCAAAGCGATCGAACATCGGCTGGAAATCCACGCGGCCGCATTGCAAGCTTCCCTCGACGAGATTGCACCAATCGATCCCCGGGCCAAAGCGATCAAACCGGCCGACATGATCGACCGGCGCTATTTGATCGAGCTGGAAAAAACCGGCGCATTTAACCGCTAGGCATCACAACGACCCAGGTTGAGCTAGCCATGAAAGCCATCGACGTCCACCATCATTACGTGCCGACATCATTGATTGATGAAGCCAAGCGCCATGGCAAAGCGCTCGGCGTCGAAGTTACCGAAGAGCGCGGCAGTTGGGCGCTTTCGTTTGCCGGCAGCAAGCCGCACCGCTTACAGCCGGCGATTTTCGACGTGGCGAAGCATATTGAGGTCATGGACCGGGGTCAGGTTGGGCTTGCGACCCTCGAAGCGAATACCAACAGCCTGGGCTACCGGCTCGACGGCGAGCGCGGCGAGAGCTGGTGCAATCTTTACAACCAGTGCGTCCATGAACTTGCCGCCGCGCGCTCGGATCGATTTCTCGGCATGGCTGTTGTGCCGCTGCAAGACGCCGGGCGCGCCGCTCGAGTGCTGGAGCGCGCTATTGCCGAGCTGAAATTCCACGGCGCATTCATCGGCACTAACGTTAACGGTCGATACTATAACATCAAAGATTACGACCCCTTCTGGGCCAAAGCTCAGGAATTAGATATCTTGATTGTCATGCACCCTGAAAACATCGCCGGCGCCGAGCGCATGAACGAATTCGGTCTAAACGCCGTTTGCGGCAATCCGGCCGACTCAACGCTGTCGCTCGGTTACATGCTCTACAGCGGACTGTTCGACCGTTTTCCCAATCTGAAAATTTGCGCCCTCCACGGCGGCGGCTTTCTCCCTTACCATCTCGGCCGCTTCGACATGGAGTTCGCCACCGGCAACAAAGTCCGGCCGGCCCAAGCGAAAAACCCGCCCAGCTCCTATCTTAAAAATCTCTACTTCGACACACTGGTCTACGACATCGATACGCTGGAATATCTAAAGGCAAAAGTGGGCACGGAGCGGCTCGTGCTCGGCACCGATTATCCGTATGACCTCGGCGACTGGACGGGAGTAGAGAAAATTCAAGCGCTCAACTGCTCACAAACCGAGAAAGACGCAATCCTGACGGGGAACGCGAAGCGCTTACTGAAACTGTGAGAGACCCTCACCGTAGCTCAAACGTGAGCGATCGGTGCAGGTGACGCCGAGTAGTGCACCGGTGGCTCTTACATCTGAGAATTATTTTTGTGACCTTTGTGCTCTTTGTGGTTACAAGTCTATTTTCCCTCGGCGTAAAGCCGCTTGACAAAACCGCTCGCTTCGATCTCGCGCAAGAGCCGGCCGTCGACGAATTCCTTCGGATCGACTCCGCGCACGCGCGGATTGGTTTCGGCGACCTGCGTCAGGCCCAGTTTCATGGATTCAAGGTCCGGATAGGGCACACGTTCTAGAGCTGCCGCATACACCCGCTGCGTTTCTTCCAGCATGGCCCGATCGGTGGTCTGCGTGTATTTGCCGATGACCCGCATCGCCATTTCCGGATCGGTCTTGAAGCGATGCACGGCTTCTATATGAGCTTCGAGGAATCGGCGCACCGCCGCTTCCTGAGAACGCAACAGTTTTTGAGTCACGATCACGGTCGATAACGGGTAGCGATATCCAGCGGTGTTGTAGTCGACCAAAACGCGAAAGCCGGCCGCCTTGGCATGGAGTACTGACGGAAAGCCGAACGTGCCGCCGTGAATCTGGCCGGCTTTGAGCGCAGCGACGATCTCCGGCAAGCCACCGGCCTGGCGGATCATGACATCTTTATCCGGCACGAGATTGTTTTGCCGCAAATAAATTCGGGTGAAAAAATCAGTCACGGTGCCGATACGGGTGACGCCGATGCTCTTGCCGCGCATGTCTTCGATGCGCTGGATCTGCGGCGCTACCACCGTAAAAACCAGCACGCGATTGACGGGTATCGCGACATAGACGGTATCCGCGCCGGCCAGCTTGGCGTCAACCCCCGCCGGGCCGCCGATACAGGCGATATCGATGCTGCCGCCGACCAGCGTCTGCACCGCACGCGAGCCGGAAGCGATATAGACCAATTCCACGTCGAGCCCATGACGCTGATAGATGCCCGCCTCCTTGGCGAGCCAGGGAATCGAAAATGCCGCGGTAATCGCCGCATAGGCCACGCGCAATTTCTGCGGCGCCTCCCCGGCAGTTGCGGCTTGGGCAGCGAACGTAGAGAGCAGGAATATCGTCGCGCCGAGAAATCTATTTTTAAAGCATGCGCTGCTCATATTTTCTCCGAACTTGGCGCCTTGGCGCCCTTTGCGGGAGATTATCCTCCCTCAATAATGCCCTTCGTCGCCGCCGGCGTCGCCCGGGTCGGTGTCGACGAACAAGTCGTCGACGGTCGTTGACCGTTTGATCAAACCCTGCTGATGGCAATAGCGGATGATCGTCTGAAGATTATTCCGGTTAGCCTCGCCCAATCCGTAGGCCCAGGGATCTGGGCCGAGCGCTTTGCGCTCTTCGTCCCATTGATGCGAGAACCAGGCGAGCGGCACAACGCGCGGATTGACCACCCGCTGGTAACAAAGCTGCTTCGCTTTTTCGAACGCCTTGGCCAAACTGACCGCCGCCCACGGATATCTCTCCACGATCTCGCGCTTGATCACAGTCACGTGCATGATTGGAAAAATCCCGGTCTCTTTGAAATAGTCAAGTTCAACCTTCTTGTAATCGGGAAAAAGCCGCCTCACCCGGGGGTCGTTATTGACAATCGGTCGCGGAATATAGGGATTGATCATCGCCGGGATTTCGCCTTCGGCAAGCATGGTGTCCATGTGCTTGCCAGTCGGGATCATTTCGATGTTCAACCCCGGGGGCGGGGTAAATTCGACGTCTTCGCTCCGGTCCACCAACCAGGTAATCGACTGATGCGGCACGCCATACCGCTCCTCGAGAATGCCGCGCAGCCAGATATTTCCCGCCGGCTGAAAGTTGGTGCCGCCGACGCGCTTGCCGATCAGATCCTTCGGCGTCTGGATGCCCGCGTTGACGTTGACAAAGGCAAAGCCGTGGCGAAAGCGCCGATGGAGAAACACCGGCAGACCGCTGATCGCCACGCCGCGCTCACGCGCCATCAAATAAGCGCCTACATTGAATTCGCAAACGTCGTACTCGAGATTGCGCGCCATGCGCCAGTGGCGCTCGCGCGGCCCGTGCGCAGTGAGAATGATCAGCTCCAGTCCATCCGCTTGCACGGCGCCCTCCTTGAGAGCGCGGATCAGCTCATAGTCGCCGCAGGCAACGGAAAGTCGTAGCCTTGTAGACACAAGAACTCCTGGTGAAAGCCGAATTGGAGTGATGGAGTACTGGGTCTTAACCCACTACTCCATTACTCCAACACTCCAGCACTCCATTCTTCAATTCCCATACAACCTCTGGACAAACCCTTCTTTCTCGATCTCGTCGAGCAAACTCATATCGACAAATTCGGCGGCATTTCGTTGGCCTTGGCCAATGGCATTCAGTACGTTGCGTATCCCTTCCAGCTCCGTTCGCGGCGTGCGCGGCAATTTCTTGGCGAAATATTCGTAGGTGGCATCGACGGCTTCGCTGTCGGCGACCTGTAAGTATTTGCGCAGAATTTTCACGCTCCCTTCCTTGTTGGTCTTGACGTAGTGCATTCCCTCGATCTGTCCCTTGAGAAAAGCTTTGATCGCGGCGCGGTTCTGCTGCAGGGAGCTGCGCGTGACGATGTTCGATGTGTTCGTGTAGAGACCGAATTCGCCCAGATCCGCCAATACGTTCATGCCGAGCCGGCGCGCTTGGATGATTTCCGGGTAGGATTGTACCGTAGCGTCCACCTTCTTGTTGAGCAGCGACGCCATGCGCGAGGCCGTGCCGCCGGTCTGCAACAGGGTAACGTCCTTGGGCTCCATCCTCCACGCTTTGAGCGCCATAAAAACAGCCGCGTCATTGGAGCCGCCCAGCCGATTAATCCCGATCACCTTGCCGCGGAGCTGCTGCGGTTCTTTAATCTCAGGACGCGAGACCAATTGCATCGGCAGCCGGTTCTCGATCGTCGCCATGATCGACAGCGGCGCGCCCTGGGTGGCGGCGAGCAGAGCCGATGTCGCCGCCGTTTGCGTCAATTGCAAACTATTGCCCAGAATCGCCTGTATGTTCGGCGTGCCCGCCTGGATCATAATGATCTCCAGATCGGCGCCGTGCTTCTTGCTGAATCCCAGTTCGCGATTGATCCATAGCGGCAGCTGATATCCCGCGGTGCCGCCGTAGCTGACCAGAAAACGCGTCGCTTCGGCCGCCAGCGCCGACGCGGCAAACTGCGCCACGATTAGAATCGCAGCGATCTTTAACGATCGCATCGTCTTGACCCCCTCGCGAGTATGGCCGATCCGGCCACGGTTCGTACAGGCTTCCACCGCCCAAGAATAGCTATCGTTCTCGCGCCGAGCCGCAAAGAACTCAAGCTGAAAACTTGTTTTTTATTCCTGCGTTCTTTGCGCCAGCTGTGGCGGATTTTCAAGTCCTCGTCGCAACTCTTCTGTGGCAGCGGCATCCATTTCAAAGCGCCGTCCGTTCCGCCGGATGGCGACACCGTAGTCCTCACGCGCCGCTTTGATCGATACATATCCAGAGCGCACGTCGGCCAACACTTTGGCCGGGTCGCGCTCGAATGGATCCCAGAAGCCGCCGCCCCCGCCGACTTCAATGAGAAATCCTTCGCCTTCGGCAAGCGGCACGATACCCGGGGTCTTGCCCGTCTTCATACGCTCCAGGTTTCCGTTTCCACGCACCACAGTGAAACTGTTCGGGAGCGCCGCCTTGCCGCCGTGCAGACCCCAAGGCGGACAGAGCGCGCGTTCCATTGCCGAGAGCACGCTGCCGGCCGACAGCAAACGCACCTCTTGCGACACGCCGAGGCCGCCGCGAAATTTTCCCGCACCGCCAGAGTCTTGGCGCAGTTCCCGATGGCTGACCAAAATAGGCGCGCGCCCTTCGCCGGCTTCCACAGGCGTGTTGTGCGTGTCGCCGTCGTTGATGCAGAAGGTCGCGCTCTGGCCGTCACGATCCCAAAGCGCGCCCCAGCCGCCGCCGGATAACATCGGCGGAAAATGAAACGAGCGGCCGGTCTTGGGATCGAGACCGAAGGTTCGCGGCGCGGCGAGATCGGCGTGATGACCCGCCAATACTTTATCGGGGCACGCCTCGGCCAAGGCTTTGAAAATCGTGTCGGCGACGGTCATGGGTACGGTCATCCAAGTGCGCACCGGCGCCGGCTTGGCCGCGCTCACGATGCGTCCAGGAGGAAGAATAATCTTGAGCGGTCGAAAGGAACCCTCATTGATCGGCAGCAGCATCGGCGTCGTAAGAAACTTGAAAGCGACTTCCGAAGCCGACCGGCCGGCGGTGGCGCCTGAATTATACGGACCGGCAACTTGCGGGCTCACGCCGCTCAAATCAACTGTCATTTGGTCAGCGGTAATTTCGACGCGAATTTTGATCGGGATCGGCCGGCCGATATTCACGCCATCGTCGTCCATGAACGACTCGGCTTCATAGACACCGTCGGGAATTGTTTGTACGGCGGCGCGCGCCAATTGTTCGCTCTGATCAAAGATCCGCTTGACGCTTTGTTTGAATATCTCAGCACCGTAACGTTCAATCAGGCGCATGACCCGGCGCTCCCCGGTGCGGATGGCCGCGATCTGGGCACGAAAGTCGCCCATGGCAAACTCCGGCAGCCGGCAATTGGTTCGGATAATCGCCGTCAATTCCTCATCTTGCTGCCCTTCTTTGAAAATCTTCACGAAGGGCATTTGCAACCCCTCGGAAAAAATATCGCGCGTTATCGTGCCAAGCACGCCGCCGACGTCTTGCCAATGGCCCATCGAAGAGGAAAAAGCGATCAATTCGCCGTCATGAAAAATCGGCAGCGAAAAAATCATGTGATTGAGATGGCTGCCCATGACCTGCGGGTCGTTGGTGAGAAGAATATCGCCCGGCCGCATGTTTTCTTGGCCCCAGTGTTTGAGCTTGGCTTTAACGGCATCCGAGAGACCGCGAATGAACATCGGCAGGCCAAGGCCGATGGAAATCGTGTTGCCGTCCGCATCGAACAGCCCGACGGTAAAATCCTCCGCCTCGTAGATGATCATGTTGTACGCCGTGCGCATGAGATTGGTCTTCATCTCATCGGTGATGGCGACCACGGCGCCGCGGATCACCTCGACGGTAAACGGATCGACTTCGGTTTGTGAGGAATGACAGATCGCAGATTCCATATTACGAACGACCCTCACTCTCGCCCTTCTCCATACTGCGTGCGAATCGTTCTCATACTGATCACCTAAAACTGATCACCGATAACCGATCACTGATGACTGATCACTGATCACTGATGACTGATGACTGATCACTGATGACTGATCACTGATGACTGATCACTGACTCCCTCGCCCGCGGAGTCTTCTCGTCGCATCCACATCCAAATCGAACTTTCGCCCGCTTTGTGTGATCGCCACGCCGTAGTCGCGCCGCGCCGCCTCCACGGACACGTAACCCGAACGCACGTCGGCAAGAACTTTTTCCACAGGACGCTCGAGGGGATTCCAAAAACCACCACCCCCACCGGTTTCGATGGTGAAGCTGTCGCCGTTATCGATTTCTGTTGGATGTATCTTTCCGGTGGGGAACCGTTTGACCGAGCCGTCCTTGGACGTGATGAAAATCTGATTCGCCAGCGCGTTTTTGCCGCCGTGGAGGCCCCACGGAGCGCAGATCGTGCGCTCGACATGGGCGTGGATTGTCGCCGGGCGGCGCATGCGTACTTCATTGGAGACTCCCAGGCCGCCGCGAAACTTGCCGGCTCCGCCGGAGTCTTGACGCAGCGAGCGGTGCTCCACGATGATCGGATTTTTCGCTTCGGTCGCCTCCACCGGCGCGTTATGCGTGTCGCCGTCGTTCAAGCACACGGTTGCGTTCATGCCGTCTTCGTCATGTTTGGCGCCCCAGCCACCGCCGGGGTGGCCGATGTGCGACCAAAAAAATCTCCCGGTCTCGGCGTCAAAGCCGTGCGGATTGACCGTGCAAAGATCCGCATAATGCCCGGCGATCGTGCGCTCGGGACACGCCGGCGCCAGCGCGCGGAACAGCGTGTCGCACACCGTCATCGGCACGGTCATCCACACGCGCACCGGCGCGGGCTTCACCGCGCTGACCACGCGGCCTAGCGGAAGAATAATCTTCAGCGGCCGGAATGACCCGTCGTTGATGGGCATCAGCGTCGGTGCGGTAATGCACTTGAAGACCACTTCGGCTGCGGAGCGGCCGGCGGTAATGCCGGAGTTGTAATAGCCCGCAACTTGCGGGCTCACGTGGGAAAGATCGATCGTCATCTGATCGTCTTTCACTTCGACGCGCACTTTGATCGGGATGTGTCTGCCCAAACTGACGCCGTCGTCATCCATAAACGATTCGGCTTCGTAGACGCCGTCGGGAATTTGCCTGACCGCGGCTCGCGCCACTCTTTCGCTCTGTTCGTAAATCAGTTGAATGCTGTCCTTAAACGCTTCGTTGCCGTAACGCTGCAGCAGATGCATGACGCGCCGCTCACCGGTCCGAATCGCCGCCAGTTGCGCGCGCATGTCGCCCATGGCGCGCTCGGGCACGCGCACGTTGGCTTTGATGATCGCGGTGATCTCGGGGTTCTCCACCCCTTCGCGGAAATGCTTCACGAACGGCACCTGCAGGCCTTCGGAAAAAATATCCCGGGTCACGCCGCCAAGCTGACCGCCGATATCCTGCCAATGCGCCATCGACGAAGAGAATGCGACCAGTTCGCCGTCGTTAAAAATCGGCAGCGTATAGATCATATGATTCAAATGGCTGCCCATGACGTAGCTGTCATTGGTCAATAGAATATCGCCGGGATGAATATTTTCTTGGCCCCAGTGCGCGATCTTCGATTTAATCGCATCCGACAATCCGCGAACGAACATTGGCAATCCAAGGCCGATCGAAATCGTATGACCGTCAGCGTCGAAGAGACCCACGGTAAAATCTTCCGCCTCGTAAATAATCGTATGATACGCCGTGCGCATCAGATTGGTTTTCATCTCTCCCGTGATCGCAACCAGCGCGCTGCGGATGACTTCGGTGGTGAAAGGGTCCACCTCGCTACGCGACGAATTCAAGATTACAGATTCCATATTCCAGATTTTTTTTATGATCCTTTCAACGCCGCTAAATTAGATTGAAGTTGCGCACTTAGCTTACCACCAATCTGTAATCTGGAATTTGTAATTTGGAATTCATCATGCGCTTTCGCCAAGTCGCATGATGAGATGCCCATATTCATTGACCGTCACTCGGTCGCCCGGCTCGATAATTGTTGTCGATGCCACCTCTTCGATGATCGCCGGCCCTTTGATGACGTTGCCGGCGAGCAGCTTCGCGCGATCGAAGACCTTCGCTGATATCGCGCCAGCTCCTTCGAAAATGATCTCGCGCTCGCCGCCCCAGGCGCTTGGCGGCGGCGTCGCCCCGCCTTTGCCGATCTTAGGGAATTCGGGCTTGCTCAGCCGGCCGATGGCCGACACGCGCAGGCTCACAATGTCGGCCGACTCTGCGGGCGCGCTGTGGCTGTAACGCAGCTCATGCGCTTCGTCGAAGCGCCGCTTCACTTCGGGACGCGCTTCTTCGTTGCCGACGTTCGCGGGCATGCGCACGGCGACGGCGTGCTCCTGGCCGACGTAGCGCATGTCCGCCGCGCGCTCGAAATAAATTCGTTCCGTAGAAATACCGGCGGCCTGCAACGCCTGGCGTCCTTCGCCTTCGAGTTTTTGAAACTGCGCTTCCAATTCGCTCATCGCGAGGTCATCCATGCGTTCGAACAACGTCTGTACATAATCGCGTCGCAAGTCGGCCATCAGCATGCCGACCGCGGAAAAATGACCCGGCGCATTGGGAATGATGATCTTGCCGATGGACAGTTCCTTGGCCACCGATGCGGAATGAAGAGGTCCGCCGCCGCCGTAAGCTACGAGCGTAAAATCACGCGGATCGAGGCCGCGTTCGAGAGTCACATGGCGCACCGCGTTGGCCATCGCGGAGATCGCGACTTGCAACGTTCCGGCAGCGGCGCGCTGCAGCGTAACGTTGAGCGGCCGCGCCAATTTATTGTCCAATGCCTTCTCAGCCGCGGAACGATCCAACTTCATCTCGCCGCCGAGAAAATTCTCGGCTGACAGCCGGCCAAGAATCAGGTTGGCATCGGTAATGGTCGGCTCCGTACCGCCGCGCCCATAACCCGCCGGCCCGGGCTCTGCCCCGGCGCTCTTCGGCCCCACGTGCAAGCCGCCACTCTCATCGAGGTAGGCAATGCTGCCGCCGCCGGTCCCAACCTCGACAATATCGAGGACGGGAATACGGATCGCCAAACCTTCGTTGTAACCACCGATAAAATAGTCGGGCGATAAGCTCGGCTCGCCGCGTCGAATCACGCATGCCTTGGCTGTCGTGCCGCCCATGTCGAAGGCGATTGCCGCCTCGAGATCAAGCAACTCGCAGAGCGCCATAGTGCCGACCACGCCGCCGGCCGGTCCAGACTCCATCATCTGGATGCACTGCCGCCGCGCCAGTTCGACGTCGGACAAACCGCCGTTTGATTGCATGATCATCAAGCTCCCGGCAAATTTCTTCTCGTGCAAGCGCCGCTCCAAATCGCCGAGATACTGGCTCACTTTGGGACCGACGTAGGCGTTGGCCGCCACGGTCGAGGTTCGTTCGTACTCGCGATACTCGCGCGACAACTCATGCGACACGCTAACGAACAGATCGGCTTGGGTCTCTAACAGGATTTCGCGCATGCGCAGCTCGTGCTCAGGAGCGCGATAAGAATGCAGGAACAAAATCGCCACCGCTTCGAAAGACTCTTCTTTGATGATCTGCGCCACCTCATAAGCTTCTTGCTCATTGAACGGCGTGCGCACCGAGCCGTCGGCGAGCATACGCTCGCTCACCTCGAAAATATCTTCGCGCGGTACGAGCGGCCGGTGCTTGCGAAACCGGGGATTGAAAGACTCGGGCCGATTGATCCGACCGATCTCGTACACGTCGCGAAATCCTTTGGTCGTCACCAGCGCTGTTTTAGCCCCTCTGCGTTCGATGATCGAATTCACGACCACCGTGGAGCCATGAATCAGGGTCGTCACCTGGTCGAAACGCACCGCCGCCTTGGTCAAGCCATCAAGCACCCCGCGCGCCAGTTCCGCGGGCGTCGATAGAGCCTTGGCCAACAACAAATCGCCTCGCCCCTCGTCGAATACGACGACGTCAGTAAACGTCCCGCCGATGTCTACCGCGACCCTCATGCTTTCGCTCCGTTCAGGGGTTCGCGCACCCCAGCTCTCATATACCTGTGTCAGGAAAATTCGTAAACCGCATCGTTTTGACAACAAGCAGATACCCACTGAGAGTCAATCGGAAAGGAGTCTCTCGATGGGGCTCACATATCTAGAAGCAGGGGTGGGGAATCCAGCCAGCCGAGCGTTCTTCTCGCCTTACGCCTAAACCCTTGCCGAATTACGCGATCCGCCCGCACCAGCACATTCGACGGGAGCAAATCGAAAATCCAAAATGATCAGCCGCACCTATGGTTTGCCAGATATTCACCGAGCCATTCGTTCCAGGCGAGATCGATCTCAGCTAACGCCACCGCATGGCCGTCCGCGCCCGTGGATTCATCCACCGGGGCAACAATGCGCAGATCGACGTTGGCCAAATGCGGGTCGGCGCAGAAATTGTCTCGCATGATGACCACACCTTCGGTTTGTAACTCGCTCAGCGCCCGCTCCATCTCGTCCTGGCCAACTTTCTTGCGTCGCAATAAGGCCGCCAGCTCGGTCACAAAAAGCGCCTTCTTCGCGCGACCACGCAGCACGTTGCGAATAGCAACCTTGGCGTTAGCTGTATCGCCGTTTGCCCCTAAGCGCATAGCACTCAATTCCAGATTACAGATTCCATATTCCAGATTGCTTGAATATCAGATAAAAGAGTCCGAATTCCAATTTGGAATCTGGAATTTGGAATCTAAGGATAGCACTCAATTCCAGATTACCGATTCCATATTCCAGATTGCTTGAATATCAGATAAAAGAGTCCGAATTCCAATTTGGAATCTGGAATTTGGAATTTGGAATCTAAGGATAGCACTCAATTCCAGATTACAGATTCCATATTCCAGATTGCTTGAATATCAGATAAAAGAGTCCGAATTCCAATTTGGAATCTGGAATTTGC
>Ga0073934_10001966_pt1 | contig 45898 bp, 47 predicted proteins | sample LarsenN4metaG_FD_76834 | JGI IMG/M metagenome (GOLD analysis project Ga0073934, IMG submission 76834) | Hot spring sediment bacterial and archeal communities from British Columbia, Canada, to study Microbial Dark Matter (Phase II) - Larsen... ...
GCCAAGCGCCGCAAACGTCATCTGCCGCATCGAAAACCCCGTCGACCATGAATGTCCCAATCAGGGTGGACTGCTTCGCCCGCTTCGGGAATCCTCGGACTTGTTCAGAGTGTCCCTAGGGCAAGAGCTTGCACGCCTCTCGCGAGAAATCTGCGACATCGTTGTGCGGTTTACAGCACGCGCTCCACGCCCCGAGCGGCCTTCAGCGCAGCGCGCGCGGCCGGACTGGCCGGCGCGAGCGTCTTGGTGGCAAGCTCGATCTCGCGGCCGTCCTTCAGCTTCAGCACCAGACGCAGCGGGCGCGCCTCGCCTGCGTTCGGTCTGGGAAGGGCCGCGATAGTCTGGGCGAGCACGTTCAAGGGGGCGCCCTCGCGCACGACGATGCGCAGGTCCTCGGTGGTGCGCGCCTCCGCGGCCTCTACTGGTTCAAATGTGTCCCCGGCGAGTTTGAGGTCGCCCTCGCGCCAACGCACCCGACCGCGAAACACGTAAGGTTTGCCAACTTCGAGGGTTTCGCGCGCCGCCGCGACGTACTCGGGCATGACCAGCGCTTCGAAGTCGCCAGTAGGATCTGACATTGAGATATAGGCCAGCGTGCCGCCGGACATGGCCGGCCGATACTGGATGCGGCGCACCACGCCAGCCATCGGATAGGACCGCGGCTCGGTTTCGCCTTCCTCAAGAATGTCAGCGTACGTGGCGTAACGTTCGCCGTTTTCGATGAAGAAGTTCGAGAGCGGATGCCCGGAGAGATAGAAGCCGACGCTCTCGCGCTCCGCGTCGAGCCTGTCCTGCGCCGACCACGCCGGGGCTTTCGGAAATGCAGGCCGCGCGCTCGGTTCCTCGGCGCCGAACAAGCTCGCCTGGGCGCTCGCCTTCTCTTCTGCCACACGCTGCGCATACGCGGCGACAGTTTCGCAGGCCGCCAGCGCGCTGGCGCGATCGGGCTCGATGGAATCGAAGGCGCCGGCCTTGGCGAGATTTTCCAGCTGACGGCGGTTTACGGCGCGCGGATCGAGACGCTCGGCGAAATCGTAGAGCGCCTTGAAACGGCCGCGCGCTTTTCGTTCGGCGGCGATACTTTTCATGGCTTCGACGCCCACATTACGCACGGCGCCCAGTGCATAGCGCACGGCGAGGCCATCCGGCGTCTGCTCAACGCTAAAGTCTGCTTCCGAGGCGTTGAGGTCGGGCGGCAGGATGAGCACCCCAACACGTTTGGCGTCCTGGGCGAAAGACGCGAGCTTGTCGGAATTGGAGATGTCGAGGCTCATGGACGCGGCGAAAAAGTCGACCGGATAGTGCGCTTTCAGGTAAGCGGTCTGGTAGGCGATCACGGCGTATGCGGCGGCGTGGGATTTGTTGAAGCCGTAACCGGCGAATTCCTCGACAAGGTCGAAAATGTGCGCGGCAAGATTATTGCTGACGCCGCGTTGCTTGGCGCCCTCGATGAAGCGGTCCTTCTGCTTCTTCATTTCCGCTGGCTGTTTCTTGCCCATGGCGCGCCGCAGCAGATCGGCTTCGCCTAGACTGTAGCCGGAGAGCACTTGGGCGATCTGCATTACCTGTTCCTGGTAGACGATGACGCCGTAAGTCTCCTCCAGGATCGGCTTGAGCGAGGGGTGCAGGTAATCCGGCTGTTCGCGGCCATGCTTCACATTTGCGAAGCGGTCGATGTTCTTCATCGGCCCCGGGCGATAGAGCGAAATCAGCGCGATCACGTCTGCGAGAGAAGTCGGCTTAACCTTGCGCAGCGTGTCGCGCATGCCCTGGCCTTCGAGCTGGAACACGCCGAAGGTCAGGCCAGACTGCATCAGTTCGTAGGTCTTGGCGTCATCGTAGGCGGTGTGGTCGATATCGATCTCTACACCGCGCGCCCTCACGAACTTGACGGCCTTGTCGATCACATCGAGCGTTTTGAGGCCGAGGAAGTCGAACTTCACCAAGCCGGCCTGCTCTACCCACTTCATGTTGAATTGGGTTGCCGGCATGTCCGAGCGAGGGTCGCGATAGAGCGCGACCAGTTCCTCCAACGGCCTGTCGCCGATGACGACGCCGGCGGCGTGCGTGGACGCGTTGCGATAAAGTCCCTCCAGTTCGAGCGCAGTGTCGATCAGCTCTCGCACTTCTGCTTCTTGTTCCCGCGCCTGGGCGAGTTTGGGCTCGAGCTCCATCGCTTGAGCGAGGGTGACGGGGTTGGCGGGATTGGCCGGAACCAGCTTGGCAAGCTTGTCCACCTGACCGAACGGAAGCTGCATCACGCGCCCAACGTCTCGCAGCACGGCTCGCGCCTGCAACGTGCCGAACGTGATGATCTGAGCCACGCGATCGGCGCCGTACTTGTCCTTCACGTAATCGATGACTTCGCCGCGCCGCTCCTGGCAGTAATCGATGTCGAAATCCGGCATCGACACGCGCTCTGGATTGAGGAAGCGTTCGAACAGCAGCCCCCATCGCAACGGATCAAGATCGGTGATGGTGAGCGCCCAGGCGACCACGGAGCCCGCACCCGAGCCGCGGCCCGGACCGACAGGGATGCCTTGCGCCTTGGCCCACTTGATGAAATCCGAGACGATCAGAAAATAGCCCGGAAACTGCATTTGCGTGATGACGTTCAGTTCGTAGGCGAGCCGCTTTTCGTACTCTTGCCGCGGCGCAGCTAACCGTTCGCCGAGCGCTGCAAGCCGCTCTTTAAGGCCGGCCTCTGCTCGCGCTTTGAGCTCAGCCGCCTCGTCGCGGCCGCCCTTGGTGTCGAAACGCGGCAGGATCGGCCTCCGCGGCTCCACGCGGAAGGCGCAGCGGCGGGCAACCTCGGCGGAATTCCCGATCGCCTCGGGCAGATCGGAGAACAATTCCGCCATCTCCGCGGCGCTTTTGAAATAGTGTTCGGCAGTAACGCGCGGACGGTCTTCTTCCCCCAAGTACGACGAGGCGGCGATGCACAGGAGAGCGTCGTGCGCGCGGTGCTTCTCGCGGGATTCGAAACGGATGTCGTTGGTTGCGACCAGCGGCAGGCTGAGCGCGTAAGCCAGTTCGATCAGAGCGCCCTCGGTTTCCGCTTCGATTATTTCGCCGTGGCGGTGAAGTTCAACGTAGAGACGGTTGTCGAAGGCTGACGCAAGTTGCTGCAGGCGGACAGCGGCCAGATCGGCCTTGCCTTCGGCAATCAACTGCGCGAACGGGCCTTCGCCGCCGCCCGTGAGCATGATTAGTCCCTCATGGTGCGCCAAGAGCCGGTCGACCGGCACATGCGGGTCCTCGTGGCTGTCCGCTTCGAGATACGCTGCGCTCGACAGGCGCATCAGGTTGGCGTAGCCAGCCGCGTTCTGGGCGAAAAGCGCAAGTGCGCCGTCAACGCCGCCCTCACCCTTTACGTGCAGCGTCAAACCGACGATGGGCTGTATGCCAGCCTCTGCGGCGGCTTCGGAGAATTCCAACGCGCCGAAAAGATTGTTGGAATCTGTGACGCCGAGCGCCGGCATCTGCTGCTTGGCGGCAAGCTTGACGAGCGTTTTGACCTGTATCGCGGATTGTAGGAGCGAATAGGCCGAGCGGGCTCGAAGGTGGATAAAAGGGTGCAACACGCTGATTCTCTGGTCTTTACGTTACGAGCGCGCTGCGGTTCCCCCAAGGGGCCGCTTGTGTCCGGCTTGGCCAGTGATGTAAACCCGCGGCCGAGGGCAGGAGAATGCAGATGCTTCGTGTTTGCGCGGCCGCGGCCGCCTTGTTTGCGTCATTGGCGCTCGCCTCCCCGGCTTTGGGCCAGCAGTTCACAGCCACGCCCACTGCCGAAGATTTTGCCCGCGAGTATCCTCAAGCCGCGCGAGAGGCCGGTTTGGGCGGCAACGTGGAAATCCGCTGCCGAGCCAATCGGGAGGGCGAACTAACCAACTGCCGTGTGGAATCTGAGACGCCCCCGGGAATGGGCTTCGGCGATGCAGGCATCCGCATGATGCAGTACTTCCGCGTTTCACCGCCCGAGCCGGAAATGGGACGCACCGTGTCGAGGCCGATCGTCACCATTCCGCTCCATTTCACGATGGCGCCGGCAACGCCGCCCACACCGGCCCCTCCAGCGCAGCCCGAGGCGCCGAACTAGAGCGGCCGCGATCCGCTCAAGTCCGCCGCACAAGTTTGCCGTGGTCGAGGGCCATTACGCGGTCCATGTACTTGGCCAGTTCGAGGTTGTGCGTGGCGATCAAGGCGGCCGCGCCCTCCTTGCGCGCCAGATCCGTCAGCGCGGCAAAGACTACGACTGACGTGTCGGGATCGAGATTGCCGGTCGGCTCGTCGGCTAGGATCAATACGGGATTGTTCACCATGGCGCGCGCAACGGCAACGCGCTGTTGCTCGCCGCCCGATAGCTGCGCAGGCTGGTGATGCATGCGTTCCTTAAGGCCCATGAGGCCCAAGAGGCGCTCGGCTTCGGCGAGCGCTTCACGGCGCGGACGCCCGGCGATGAGCGCCGGCAGCGCGACGTTATGCAAGGCGTCGAACTCCGGGAGCAGGTGATGAAACTGATAAACGAAGCCGATCTGCGTGCGCCGGATCGCTGTGCGAGCTTCGTCACTGAGAGCCCAGCCCTCCTGGCCCGCTATGACGACATCGCCGCTGCTCGGCTTCTCCAAGAGACCTGCGGCATGCAACAGCGAAGACTTTCCAGAGCCTGAGGGCCCGATCAGTCCCACCACCTCGCCCGGGGCGACATCGAGGTCGACGCCATTCAGTACTGTCAGTTCACCGTCGCCGGATTTGTAACGACGTGAGAGGTTTCGCACGCGGAGCACGGCCTGCGTGGTCGTCGACGCTGCGACGTCATTCATAGCGCAGCGCCTCCACCGGATCCAAACGCGAGGCCCACCATGCCGCAGCGAGTGTCGAAGCAAAGGTTACGAGGATCGTGAAGATGGAGATTAGAGCCACTTCGCCCCACTCCACTTTGGCCGGCAGCGTTTCCAATGAATAAACGGTGCCCGGAAAAGGATCGAATCCGGTAGCGAACTCGATGAAGGCCTGAATTGGCCCGATGTTCAGGCAGAAGAGAATGCCGAGCAGGAGCCCGAGCGACAAACCGATGACGCCGAGGCTCGCGCTCGCCATGAAGAAGACGCGCTGAATCGCGCCTTTTGTGGCGCCCATCGTGCGCAGGATGGCGATGTCGCGGCTCTTGTTCTTCACCAGCATGATGAGGCCCGTGAGGATATTGAGCGCGGCGATCGCGACGAGAATCATCAAAATGAGCCGCATCACGTTGCGCTCGACGACAAGCGCATCGGCCAGACCCTGGCTCTTGGCGCGCCAGTCGTAAACGAAATAGTCCGGACCGAGGCGCGAGCGCAGTTCTTGCATGACCGGGACGGTTCGGTCGGGATCGCGGATGCGGATTTCCAGTTCGTCCGCGCCGTCGCCGCGGCCGAACATGATCTGCGCTTGTTCGAGCGGCATATAGATAAGCGCAGAATCGAACTCCGCCATGCCGACGCTGAACACGCCGCCGACCAGGAACGACTTGCGACGTGGCGTCAGGCCGAAGGGCGTAGCTGCGCCTTGCGGCGAGAGAATGGACAGCGCCATGCCCTCGCGCACGCCCAACGCTGCGGCGAGGCGGTCGCCGACCAGGATGGTAGGGGAATCTACGCCGTGAAATCCTTCGAGGCCGCCGCCCGGACGGATGCCGTCCATCACAATTGGCATCTGCTGCAGTTGTTCGCGCGGAATGCCGCGCACCACGACGCCTGCCGCCATGCCGTCGGACGTGGCCAGCCCCTGGGCATTGATGATGGACGTGACGTGCAGGACGTCAGCCGTTTCACGCGCGAGAGCTGCAAGGCGTTCAATTTCGGCGCCGGTCAAATTGCGAGTGTCGACATAGACGTGCCCGTTCACCCCGAGGATGCGCGACAACAGCGTCTCGCGGAAGCCGTTCATCACGGACATCGTGATAATGAGCGCCATGACGGCCAACGTGATGGCGACGACTGAAATTATCGAGATCAACGCCACGCCGCCGTGTTGCCGCTTGGCGCGCAGATAGCGGCCGGCGAGCATGCGCTCGAAAAGACCAAAGGGAATGCTACGGCCCGCTGCACCGGCGCTCCGGCTGCCCGCCAGTGCTCCGCTCGCGGACGCTGGGGTGAATGAGGTTTGGTCAGCGCTCATCAATAGGCTCGCGCGATCAGAATTTCTTCAACGCCTGCCGCGCCGGTGAAGACGCACTTTCCGAAAGCGGAAGGCTGCTTCAGGGGCGTGTTGCGGATGGTGAGCTTCAGGGATTTGAGCCGTTCGCCCACTTCGTCAAGCGCAGCGCCTGTGGGCTTCGACCAGTGCACGCGCGCCCAGCCCTTGAATTCGGATTCGTCCTCTCCGGCGCCGTAATAGCGCTCGAGGTCGGCAAAGGTCGCAAAGCCGCCGCGGATGTTTTCCTCCATGCGGGCTTTCGCTTCGGTGAAGAGCTCGCGTTGCGCCGCTTCAAGCAAGCTTGGGGCCTGCGCGACAAATTCTGGGCGCGGCAGCGTATGCGATTTGATCTTCTCCCCTTCGCGCAGGGCATTGCGCTTGATGAACGTGACTTGACCATTGGCGGCGTCGCGCGGCCCGATCTCGCAGATTAAAGGTGCGCCTCGGCGCACCCAGTCCCACCGCTTGTCGGCGGGGCGCGCTTCCTTGGCATCCACGAACGCGCGGAGCGGCCTGCCGAACGCCTGTCGGCTCTTCAACTCCTGCGCCAACGCATCGCAGTACGCTTGCAGGTCCGCATCCTCAGGCTTGCCTCGCAGCATCGGCACGATGACGATCTGTTTCGGCGCGGCAGCGGGCGGCGTGCGCAACCCGTCGTCGTCGCCATGCGTCATGATTACGCCTCCGATCATCCGCGTGGACATGCCCCAGGACGTCGTGTGCGCGTAGGCCATGCCGCCCTGCTTGTCCTGAAAGCGGATGTTCTGCGCATGCGCGAAGTTCGTGCCGAGATAGTGCGAGGTGCCGGCCTGCAGCGCTTTGCCGTCCTGCATCATGGCTTCGATCGAGTACGTGCGCACAGCGCCGGGGAAGCGCTCGTTCTCCGGCTTCTCGCCGACGATGACAGGGATGGCGAGGAAATCTTCCGCGAGCGAGCGGTAGAGTTCCAGCGCCAGCATCGTCTCTTCCATCGCGTCGGCTTCGTCGGCGTGCGCGGTGTGCCCCTCTTGCCAGAGAAATTCGGCAGTGCGCAGGAAGAGGCGTGTTCGCATCTCCCAGCGCATCACGTTAGCCCATTGATTCAGCTTCAGCGGCAAATCCCGATACGACTTGATCCAGCGGCTGAACGCGTCGCCGATGATTGTCTCCGAGGTGGGGCGAATGATCAGCGGCTCGGTGAGTTCGGCTTCGGGATCGGGCTTCAGTTCGCCGCCGATCTGCTTGAGACGATGGTGCGTGACGACCGCCATCTCCTTGGCAAAGCCTTCCACGTGCTCGGCTTCCTTGGCGAAGAAGGAGAGCGGGATGAGCAGCGGGAAGTAGTAATTGTCGTGACCCGTTTCCTTGATGCGCCGGTCGAGTTCGCCCTGGATGAGCTCCCACAGGCCCATGCCCCAGGCCTTGATGATCATGGAGCCGCGTGTGGGCGAATTCTCCGCGAGGTCAGCCTCGCGGACGACAGCCTGATACCATTCGGGAAAATCTTCCGCGCGCGTGACCTTGAGCGCATGCATGGGCAGGAACGTCCTTTCGGCCGATGGCAATAGACCGCGCCGCGCGCGGGAGCAACGCGGGCCTAGCGCGGGTAGACGCGAAAGAGATCGACCGAGATGGCCCAGGCCACGCCCAGCCACAAAACGGCCGCGATGGCGCTGGCCAGCAGCATCTTCAGCCGCAAATTATGGACTTTGGGCGCGCCGTGCTCGGCGCCGGGGACGTACCGTTCGCCCGCCTCGTGTGCGCTCGTTGCGCCCATGGGAAGCATGGCAAAGAAAGCCAGCCACCACAGGATCACGTAGATGGCGATCCCCGAGAAAAGGTTCATGCGTGCGCGCCCTTCGGCGTCTCCATCAGCTCGATCAGGACGCCGTTGGAATTCTTCGGGTGGATGAAAATGATCGGCGTCCCGTGCGCGCCGATGCGCGGCTCGTTGAGGACCGTCGCGCCTTTTCGCATCATCTCATCGCGTGCGGCGTAGATGTCGGCGACCTCGAAGCAGATGTGGTGCTGGCCACCTTTGGGGTTCTTTTCCAGGAAGTTCCTGATCGGGCTTGCGTCGCCGAGCGGCTCGATCAACTCAATCTGGCTGTTGGCGACGTTCACGAAGGCGAACTTGACGCCCTGCGCCGCCAGTTCGCGCGTTTCGGTCATTTCGCTTTCCGGCACGCCGTAAAGATCGCGATAGGTCGCCTTGGCGTCTTCGATGGACGGCACGGCGACGCCGACATGGTTCAAACGGCCGATCATGGCCTATTCCTCCAAGACAATTCGCGGCAGCCTAAATCCTCAGCACGCTCACGTCGACCAGTGGGCGCTTGCTCCAGAGCCTTTCGGCCGCCTTGCGCACCGCCCGCACCAACACCGCTTCGACCGCCTCGTCGTCGTCGCGCTCGGCGCGGGTCAATTTGTCGAAGGCGGTTAGGGCGGTCCGCTCCAATTCGTCCATGGCCACATCCAGGTCATCTTCGTCCTGCATCGCGAGCCCACGCAGCGAAATGTTCGGACCGGCTGCTATGGCGCCCTTGCCGCTGACGGCAAGGGTGACGTGGATCGCCCCCTCGGCGCCGAGGCGGCGCCGCTCGCGCAGAGCTTCATCGTCTGAGCTGATGATGACAGCGCCGTCGACATAGAGGCGGCCGGCCGGGACCTCATCGATTTTCGCAACCGGCCCCGGCGCCAAGCGGATGAGATCGCCGTTCTCGGGCGCGATCGCCTCGGGCACCTGCAGCTCCTTGGCCAGGCGTACGTGCTCGAGGATGTGCCGCCGCTCGCCGTGGACGGGAATGGCGATGCGCGGACGCGCCCACTGGTACATCTGCTTCAGCTCATCCCGCGCAGGATGACCCGAAACGTGAATCAAGTGCTCGTCGTCGGCGGTGATGACCGCCACGCCGCGCTCGAGAAAGGCGTTGTAAAGCGCGTGGATGGCGGACTCGTTGCCGGGAATAACGCGCGAGGAGAAGATCACCGTATCGCCCTCGCGCAAGACGACATGGCGATGCTCGTTGCGAGCGATGCGCGAGAGCGCCGCCCGCGGCTCGCCCTGACTGCCCGTGCAGAGGAACAGAACATGCTCGGGCGCGAGGCTGCCAGCTTCTTCCTCGTCGATGAATTGCGGCGCGCCCTGCAGCAGCCCGACGCTCTTTGCGGCGGCGACGATGCGGTGCATGGAGCGTCCCACCAAACATGGCGTTCGTCCCGCCGCGCGCGCGGCGTGCAGAGCCGTTTCCACGCGCGCGACATTGGAGGCGAACGCCGTCACTGCAACGCGGCCCGTACAGCGCGCAATCACTTGCGTGAGCTTTTCACGCACTTCCGCTTCCGAGCCAGTCGAGCCTTCGACAAACACATTGGTGCTGTCGCAGACCATGGCGAGGATGCCCTCGTCGGCCATCGCCCGGAGCGCGGCTTCGTCGGTAGTTTCACCGATCAGCGGATCGGGATCGATTTTCCAATCGCCCGTGTGCCAGATGAGCCCAAGCGGCGTGCGAATCGCCAGGCCATTGGGCTCCGGGATCGAATGCGTCAGCGTGATAAAGTCGATGTCGAAGGGCCCGAGCGTCAGCTTGCCCTTCAGCGGAATTTCGGTCAGCCGCACCTTTTCCAACAGATTCCGTTCGCGCAGCTTTTCGCGCACAAGAAAGGCCGTGAACGGGGTGGCGTACACGGGCGCTTTGAGGCGCGGCCACAGCCAGGCGAGCGCGCCGATGTGATCCTCGTGCGCGTGCGTCAGCACGATGCCCAGAATGTTGTCGCGCTCTTCTTCGAGATAGGTCGGATCGGGCAGGATAAGTTCGACCCCGGGCAGCTCGTCCTCACGGCCGAATGAAACGCCGATGTCCACGATGATCCACTGGCGCTCGTCCGGCGGGCCGTAACCATACGCGTTGAGGTTCATACCGATTTCGCCGGAGCCGCCGAGCGGCAGGAAGACGAGCTCGTCTGCTGCGCTCACAGTTTGCCGCCATTCCTGCGAAAGATCTCCAGAAGACCGCGCGAAGTGAGCTCCTGATCGAAATGGTCGATGGTCGGGAATGCGCCCTCGAACAACGAAGCAACGCCGCCCGTGGCGATCGTCTTCATCGGCTGGCCGTACTCGGCCTTGATGCGCCGGCAAAGACCTTCAATCATCTCGATCGATCCCCAGTAAATGCCCGCCTGCATTGCCGTTACTGTGTCCTTGCCGATGATGCGGCCGGGGTCACGGATCTCCACCCGCGGCAGCCGCGCGGCCGCTTCGTGCAACGCCTGCAAGGATAGATTGATCCCGGGCAGGATGATGCCGCCCTCGAACGCGCCGTCGGCGGCGACCACATCGAACGTGGTCGCAGTGCCGCTGTCGATGACGATCGCCGGGCCGCCGTACTGGATAAAGGCGCCGACCGCGTTCACAAGCCGGTCCGCGCCGGCTTCGTTCGGCTTGTCGATGCGGATTTCGATCCCAAGCTTCAAACCATCTTCGCCAATCACCATCGGCTCGGCGTTGATGTAGCGGCGCGAAAGATTGCGCAGATTGAACAACGCCTGCGGCACGACGGTGGAAATGATGCAGGCGGAAAGGTCGGCGAAGCTGAGATTGGACAACGCCATGATCTGCGTGAGCCACGGCGCATATTCGTCGGCGGTGCGGCTGGCCATCGTCGAGGCGCGCCATTGCGCGCGCCAGCTCTGGCCGTCCCAGATCGCGAACTTGGTGTTGGTGTTGCCGACATCGATGGCGAGGAGCATGGGATCAAGCCGCGCTGGAAAAATAGACATCGCCGGCCGAGATGAGCCGGCGGCCGGTCGACGTATCGACCTCGAGTTCGCCGCGCGGTGAAAGGCCTGCGAACTGACCACCGATCGGATCGGCGCCCTGCATCACCCGGACGGTCTGTCCAAGCCCATGCGCGCGGGCAAGCCAGGCCTGACGCAGCGGCTCGAAACCTTCAGTCGCCAGCCGTTGCGCCCACGCTTCCAGTCGCGGGCGCAGCGCTGCGAAAAACTCAAGGGGCGAGGGCGTCTGCGCGTCCGGGGCCATGGCCTCGCGAAGACTGATCGTCGGCTGATCGAGCGCTTTGGGAGCGCCTGCGAGGTTGACGCCAAAACCGAGCGCGGCCCACGTCCCGACGCCGCCCGGGAGCGCCCCGCTGTCCAGGAGAATGCCCGAAGCTTTGGCGTCGCCGATCAAAACATCGTTGGGCCATTTCAGCGTCGGTCGCGCACGCGCGCCGAAGGCTTCGAGTGTTTCCGCTATGGCAAGCCCCGTCGCAAAACTCAGCAGTGCAATTTCTTGCGGCGGCCGCGGCGTGGCGAACAGCAACGTCGCAAACAGATTGCCCTCGACCGTCACCCAGGCGCGCCCCCGCCGGCCGCGCCCGGCGCTTTGGCGGCGCGCGATCAGCCAGACAGGCCCTACATCGCCGCGCTCGGCGCGGCGGCGCGCCTCCAATAGGGTGGAGTCGATTTCCTCGAACGTCTCGACTGGCGCGGCGCCGTCGATCATCGCACCCGCCTTCGTCAGAACCACATGCGCACGGCGGCTTCGGTCCATTGTTCGAGCGCGCCGAGCGCCAGCACCAGCACGGGGAAGCTGAGCGCGGCGGCGGCCGTCGCCGTCAGCATGATCGTTCCGGTCGCGGGCTGCAACTGCTCGGCAGGCGCGCTGAACCAGATCGAAGCCAACAAGCGCAGATAATAAGCCGCCGCAACCACTGCGGCGACGGCCCCCAACACAGCGAGCCAAACGAGGTCTGCGTTCACGGCGGCTGTGAACACGAGCAGCTTGCCGATGAAACCTGCGAACGGGGGGATGCCCGCGATCGAGAACAAGAGCATGGTGAATAGCGTCGCCATCCACGGCCTGCGCTGCGCCATGCCGGCGAGGTCAGCCACCGTCTCCGCGGGCTGGCCATTGCGGCGCATGGCGAGAATGAGCGCGAAAATGCCGACGTTGGCGGGGAGGTAGAGCGCCATGTAGATGAGCGCCGACGAAGGTCCCTGCTCCACCCCGCTGGCGAGACCCATCAGCGCAAAGCCCATATTGCCGATGGACGAATACGCCATAAGGCGCTTCAGGTTGGTCTGCATCAGCGCGGCGACAGATCCCCAAACCATGGATATGGCTGCAAGCGCGGCGACGACCTGGCGCCATTGCTCCTCCAGGCCGGCGAATGGCTCGTAGAGCACACGCGCCATCAGCGCGATGGCAGCGACCTTGGGCGCAGCGGCGAAGAATGCGGTGATGGGCGTGGGCGCGCCCTCGTAAACGTCGGGCGTCCACATATGGAAGGGCGCCGCGCTCATCTTGAAGCCGATGGCGCACAGCATCAGCACGAGGCCGAAAACGAGACCGATGCCGCCTGCCCCTTCGCCGATCGCCGCGGCGATGGCGTCGAAGCGGATCGAACCGGTGAAGCCGTACACGAACGAAGAGCCGAAGAGCAGCAGACCGGATGAGATCGCGCTCAACACGAAATATTTGAGCCCGGCTTCGGAGGAGCGTGCGTCGTCGCGCCGCCAAGCCGCCAGAACGTATGCCGAAAGGCTTTGCAGCTCGACGCCGACATAGAGGCTGATGAGATCGCGCGCCGAAACCATCACGAACGCGCCGAGCACGGCAAGCACGACCAGCGCGGGAAATTCGAAGCGCCGTTCACGCGTCTGGATGAAATGATCGGCGCCCAAGGCGAGAGTGGCGGCGGCAGAGAGCGCGATCAGGACCTTGGCGATGACGGCAACGCCATCCACCACCATAGATCCCTGAAAGAGCTCAACCGGCGCGACGGGGCTGTTCGCGAGCGCCACCCCGCCCGCGGCGATTAAAGCGGCGATAGCGAGCGCCGAAAGCCAGCCGAAGATCTTTTCATTCGAATAGGCGCCGATCACAACGGCGACCAAGGCAAAGCCAGCGAGGATGAACTCGGGCCAGGCGTGCTGGTAACTCGACATCAGGTCTTGCATGGGCGAGATCATGGCGCAGCACCCGTCGCGTAGGCGGCGGCGATGGCTTCAGCAGAGCTGCGCGTGAAGTCGAGCACGTAGCTCGGCGCCAGGCCCATGACCAGCGTGGCGATGACGAGCGGGATGAACGTGATCCACTCCCGCGCGTCGAGGTCGGCAATTCCGTCCAGCTTGGGATTCTCGATCACGCCGAAGGCCACCTTGCGATAGAGCGTCAGTGCGTACGACGCGGAGAAGATTACGCCGAGGCACGCGCCCGCAGCCACCCAGGCGTTCACTTGGAATGTGCCAACCATGGTGAGGATTTCGCCGGGAAATCCGCTCGTGCCGGGCAAGCCGACATTGCCCATCGTGAACAACATGAAGATAGCGGCATAGACCGGCATGCGATTCACCAGCCCGCCATAGAACGCGATCTCTCGCGTGTGCATGCGGTCGTAAACGACGCCGACGCAGAGGAAGAGCGCGCCGGAAATCACGCCGTGCGAGAGCATCTGGAAAATGGCGCCCTGGATGCCTTGGAGCGTGCCGGCGAAAATGCCCATGGTGACGAAGCCCATGTGCGCGACCGACGAATACGCAATCAGCTTCTTCATATCGAGCTGGCGGAACGCGACGAGCGAAGCCCAGACGATGGCGATGACGCTGAGCGCAAAAACCAGAGGCGTGAAGAAGTGCGAAGCTTCCGGGAACATCGGCAGGGAGAAGCGCAGGAAGCCGTAGCCGCCCATCTTCAACAGGATCGCGGCCAGCACGACGGAGGCTGCGGTCGGCGCCTCGACGTGCGCGTCCGGCAGCCAAGTATGCACCGGCCACATCGGCATCTTCACCGCAAACGAGGCGAAGAAGGCGAGCCACAGGAAAAGCTGAAGACCGTAATCGAACCCGGCCGACTGAGCATAGGCCGTCAGTTCTTCGATGCTTGCCGTACCCGTAATCGAGATCATCGCCACGATGGCCACCAGCATCAGTAGCGACCCGAGCAAGGTGTAGAGGAAGAACTTGAACGCCGCGTACACGCGCCGCTCGCCGCCCCATACGCCGATGAGGATGAACATCGGGATAAGGCCGCCCTCGAAGAAGACGTAGAAGAGGATGATGTCCTGCGCGCAGAAGACGCCGATCATCAGCGTCTCTAGGACCAGGAACAGCACCATGTAGGAGCTGACCTGCTTCTCGATCGACCAACTGGCGAGGATGCAGAGCGGCGTCAGGAACGTCGTCAGCAGGACAAGCGACATCGAGAGCGAGTCCACGCCCATCCGATAGGCCGCGCCGAAGGCCCAAGGCGCATATTCGACAAACTGGTAGGCCGGACTTGTGAAATCGAACGCTGCAAAAGCAACGAGCGACACCAGGAACGTCGCGATGGTGATGATGAGCGTGAGCAGTTTGACGCCGTTGTCATAACCGGCGTCCTCCCCGCGCAGCGACATGCGCGAGAGAAGGATCAGCACCGCCCCTGCCGCCGGCAGGAACGTGATGATCGACAGGATCGGCCAGCCGGCGAACATTTCGCTCATTGGCCGGCCCCCATGCCTGCGTAGATGGCGTAGGCGCCAAACGCGACGGCGGCGATCAGCATGATGAAGCTGTAGTGATACACAAAGCCGGTTTGCACGCGGCGCAGGAGTCCGGAGAAAAAGCGTGACGTGGCGGCCACGCCGTCAGGGCCTAGCCCGTCGATAAGACGCCGGTCTCCCACTTTCCAAAAGAGGTCGCCGAGCGCGCGCGCGCCTTTGACTAGGAAGAAGTCGTAGATCTCGTCGAAGTACCACTTGTTGTACAGAAACGCCCAGACCGGCCCCCTCGCCATCGCCCGCGCCGCGCTCGTGTTCCAGAGGTAGAAAATCACCGCGAACAAAAAGCCGACGATCGTCACGACAACGGGGGCCCAAAGCACCCACATGGGCGGATGATGCGCGGCGGGCTCGGCGGCCTCGCCGTGCGCCGCCTCGGCGACGGCCGTCGGCGCTTCGCCGTGCGCGGGGGCAACCGTGCCATGCTCGGCGCCTTCCGCGGCGTGGCTGGTCTCCGCCACCGCGATTGCGCCGCGCCAGAATTCGGCTGAGCGATCGCCGATGAAATACGGCGCAAATAGCACGCCGGCGAAGATGGCGCCGACCGCAAGGATCAAGAGCGGCCCAGTCATGACGGGCGGAGATTCATGCGCCGGCGCCGCGCCCGACGCATGAGCTGCACCATGTCCATGCGCCTCGGCATGCGCGGCCGGGGAGGCTTCCTCTTCGTGTCCTTCCTGCCCGTGACCGGGCGAATGTTCCGCGTGATGGGCGCCGCGGAAACGGCCTTCGAAGGTCATGAACATCAGGCGCCAGGAATAGAAGCTGGTGAGCAACGCCGCGATGACGCCGCACCAGAACGCGTATTGTGCGCCAAGGCGCCCCGCTTCGCCCGCCGCCCACGCGCTTTCGATGGCGGCGTCCTTGGAGAAGAATCCGGCAAGGCCGATCTGGGTACCGGGAATGCCAATGCCGATCAGTGCGAGCGTGCCGATCAGCATCATGGCCCAGGTCAGCTTCATCGGCTTTCTGACGCCGCCCATGTTGCGCATGTCCTGCTCGTGGTGGAGACCGACGATCACGGACCCCGCGCCCAGGAACAGCAGCGCCTTGAAGAAGGCGTGCGTGAAGAGGTGAAACATCGCCGCGCCGTAGGCCCCAACGCCCGCAGCGAAGAACATGTAGCCAAGCTGCGAACAGGTCGAATAGGCAACGACGCGCTTGATGTCGTTCTGGGCGAGGCCCACCGTTGCAGCGAAGAGCGCCGTCGTCGCGCCTATGATCGTGACGAAGCCCGCCGCATAAGGGGCGAGCTCGAAGAGATCGCCGCAGCGCGCGACCATGAAAACCCCGGCAGTCACCATGGTAGCGGCGTGGATCAGCGCCGAGACGGGCGTTGGGCCTTCCATCGCGTCGGGCAACCAGACATGCAGGAAGAACTGCGCCGACTTGCCCATCGCGCCGATGAAGAGAAGGAAGGCGACCGTTTCCACCACGGGCGCCTGGAACAGAACGAAATCGAACATCATCCCCGGGTTGGCGGCGGCGGCGGCGAACACTGCGTCATACTGGATTGAGCCATAGGCCATGAAGGCCGCCATGATGCCGAGGGCAAAACCGAAATCGCCGACACGGTTGTTGACGAAGGCCTTGATCGCGGCGTCGTTGGCGGACCGTTTGTGATACCAGAAGCCGATCAGAAGATAGGAGGCGACGCCCACGCCCTCCCAGCCGAAAAAGAGCTGGAGGAAATCGTTCGCCGTCACCAGCGCCAGCATCGAGAATGTGAAGAACGAGAGGTAGGAGAAGAACCGCGCCTTGTGCGGGTCCTCGGCCATGTAGCCGATCGAATAGACATGAACGAGGAAGGAGACGGTGTTCACCACGACGAGCATCACCGCCGACAGCGCGTCGATGCGCACGCTCCAAATCGAGGTGAAACCGGCGACGTCGATGAAGCGGAAGAGTTCGATAACGCGTTCGTGGCCTTCGCCCCAAACGAAGTCGGCGAAGATCGGCAGCGAGAGCGCGAGGGAAAGGCCGACCGAGGCGGTCGTCACCGCCATGGCGATCTTGTCGCCGATATAACGCTGCAACAGCCCCGCGATGGCCGCCGCAACGAGCGGCCCGAGAACAATCAGGACTTCGGGTGAGAACGCCACGCCCTAGCCCCTCATCTGGTTGATGTCTTCGACGGCGATGCCGCCGCGGTTGCGGAAATAGGTTACGAGGATGGCGAGCCCGACCGCAGCCTCGGCGGCCGCCACCGTCAGCACCAACATCGCAAACACTTGGCCTTCGAGGTTCTGCAGGAAAGCGGAAAAGGCCACCAGGTTGATGTTGACCGAGAGCAGGATCAACTCAATCGACATCAGGATGATGATGACGTTTTTGGCGTTCGCGAAAATGCCGAAGGCGCCGATCGTGAAGAGAGCGGCGGCGACAAACAGATAATGGGCGAGCGTAATCTCCATCAGCCAAGCCCTTGCCCCGGACGAACGTCCTTCAGTTCAACCGCTTCCGAACGGCGCCGCCCCACCTGCGCCGCGATGTCCTGCTTCTTCACGCCCGGCCGATGGCGCAGGGTCAGCACGATTGCGCCGACCATCGCCACAAAAAGCACGAGGCCCGCGAGCTGAAAGACGAGCAGGTAATCGGTGTAAAGAACCCTGCCGATCGCCTCGGCGTTGGTCACATCAGCGCTCCCATCGGGCCTGAGGGCAATGGGCGCGCCATCGGCGGAGGTCGCGGCACTGCTCACGAGCAGCAATTCGGCCAACAGCGCAACGGCGATCAGCGCGCCAATGGGCATGTAGGAGAGAAACCCCTGCTTCAGCTCGGCGAAGTCGACGTCGAGCATCATCACGACGAAAAGAAAGAGCACCGCGACCGCGCCGACATACACGACGACCAGCAGCATCGCCAGGAACTCCGCTCCGAGAAGAACGAAAAGTCCAGCCGATGTGAAGAACGTCAGAATAAGGAACAGCACGGAGTGCACGGGATTGCGCGCGGCGATCACCGCGAACGCCGAAACGATCGCGATTGCCGCAAGCACATAGAAGGCGATGGCCGCCAGCATTCTTTCTATTCTCCCGATTACGCCGCTTCGCTTCTGCTAACGGCGCGTAAGAAGGCCGCGACCTACCTGTACGGCGCGTCCAGCTCCAGATTTTTCGCGATCTCGCGCTCCCAACGGTCCCCGTTGGCGAGCAGCTTTTCCTTGTCGTAGTACAGCTCTTCTCGTGTTTCGGTGGCGAACTCGAGGTTCGGCCCCTCAACGATTGCATCCACGGGGCACGCCTCCTGGCAATAGCCGCAGTAGATGCACTTGGTCATGTCGATGTCGTAGCGCGTTGTGCGGCGCGAACCGTCTTCGCGCGGCTCGGCTTCGATGACAATGCATTGGGCCGGACAGATCGCTTCGCACAGCTTGCAGGCGATGCAGCGCTCCTCGCCGTTGGGATAACGCCTGAGCGCGTGCTCGCCGCGGAAGCGCGGGCTTTGCGGGTTGCGCTCGTAAGGATAGTTCACCGTGGCCTTGCGGCGGAAGAAGTACTTCATGCCGAGCGCGAAGCCGCCGATGATGTCCAGCATCAGCGCGCCCTTCGCGGCTTGCAGCAAGCGCGACATCGTTAGCCTCCCGCCACTGGAGTTGCGGCGGCCGGCGCCAGGAACGTCACATAGTAGCCGATGACGGCGACGGCCACGAGCGAGGTCGGCAAGAAGACTTTCCAGCCCAACCGCATCAGCTGGTCGTAGCGGTAACGCGGAACAATGGCCTTCACCATGGCGAAGATGAAGAACTGAAACCAGATCTTGGCGTAGAAGATCAGCATGCCGAGCGCGCCGGTCCAGAACGGCGACAGGCCAAGGCCTTCAATAGGCCCCCACGGCGGATGCCAGCCGCCCCAGAATAGAATGTTCACCATCGCGCACATGAGCACGATGTTGAGGTACTCCCCGATCATAAAGAGCAGGTACGGCGTCGAGGAATACTCGACCTGGTAGCCGGCGACCAGTTCGGATTCGGCTTCCGGCAAATCGAACGGAGGACGGTTCGTTTCCGCCAACGCCGAGACGAAGAACATCACCAGCATGGCCAGCATGGTGACGCCCACAAGGATGTTGCCGGGGAAATCGGCAAAGTTGAACAGCCGAAAACCGTGCCACATCCAGATGCCGTCGCGCTGGGCTTCGACGATCGTCGTCAGATTGAGCGACCCGACCAGCAGAAGGACGGTGATGATGATGAAGCCGATCGATACTTCGTAGCTCACCATCTGCGCGGCAGAGCGCAGGCCCCCGAGGAACGGATATTTTGAGTTCGACGCCCACCCGCCCATGATGATGCCGTAGACTCCAAGCGAGCTGATCGCGAACAGGTAGAGAATGCCGACATTGAGGTCGGCGACGACAACGCCCGGCGCCCAGGGAATGGCAGCCCACGAGACGAACGCGAGCACGAAGGTGAGCAACGGCGCCAGGATGAACACCGTCTTGTTCGCCCCGGCCGGGATGACAATTTCCTTGAATACGAACTTGAAGAAATCCGCGAAAGACTGCAGCAGCCCGAACGGGCCGACCACGTTCGGCCCTTTACGCAGCTGCACTGCCGCCCAGACCTTGCGGTCGAACAGCAGCAGAAAAGCGAGCGAGACCAGCAACAGGATCATGATGGCGAGGATTTGCCCCGTCTTCATGATCGCCCACTCCCACTCCATGGGCAGCGCGATCAGCGGTACGTAATCGGCGTTCAGATTCATTCCGCCGCCACCTTGAAGGATTGCGCCCGCAGCTGTGAGCATTCGGCCATCGTTCTCGAGGCGCGCGCAATGGGATTGGTGAGATAAAAGTCGGCGATCGGGCTGCGCAGCGGCTCATTGGACAATGCGCCCTCGGCGCCAAGCAGGGACGGATCGAAGCCGGCGATCTCAGCCGTGCCGGGCGCATAATCGACCTCACCGAACGTCGGATGATCGGCGATCATCTTGGCGCGCAGGTCGCTGAGCGAGTCGTAGGGCAGCGTCTTGCCGAGCACGGCGGAGAGCGCGCGAAGAATAGTCCAGTCTTCCTTCGCCTCGCCCTTTGGGAATGTGGCGCGATGGCCATACTGGACGCGGCCTTCGGTGTTCACCCAGGTCGCGTCTTTCTCCGTGTAGGCCGCGCCGGGCAGGATGATGTCGGCGCGGTGCGCGCCCGCGTCGCCGTGCGTGCCGAGATAGATGACTGTGCCTGCCTTCGGCAGCGCGACCTCGTCGACGCCAAGCAGGAACAGCGCGTCCATGCCGCCCGCGAGCATCTCGCGCGCGCTTTTGCCGCCCGGCGCCGGCAGGAAACCCGTGTCTAATCCGCCCACCCGCGCCGCGGCCGCATGCAGCACGTTAAAGCCATTCCAGCCTTCGCGCACGATAGCGGCGGCTGCGGCCAGTTTGCCGACCGCGCGCAACAGAGCTGCGCCGTCGGGGCGCGCCAAGGCGCCGGCGCCAAGAATGATCATCGGGCGCTTCGCAACACGCAGCTTATCGATCGTCTCGTCGCGCAGCTTCATGCCGCCGAGACTCACGCCAAGGTGCGCGTAGGGATAGGTCAGATCCGCCGCCTCGCCGACGAGCGCAATTTCGGCGCCGCGCAGCCAAGCCTTGCGCAGGCGCGCATTCAGCACCGGCGCTTCGAGCCGCGGATTGGTCCCGATCAGCAAAACCGCATCGGCTTCGTCGATGCCGGCGATGGTGGAATTGAACAAATAGCCTTGCCGGGCGCCGCCGCCGATCGCGGCGCCGTCGGGCCGGCAATCGGTGTTTGGCGAGCCCAACGCGCGGAACAGATCGAGCGTCGCCTTCATGCCTTCCGCGCAAGCAAGATCGCCGGCGATAGCGCCGATTTTCTTCGGATCGCCCGAAAGGGCTTTGGCCGTCGCCTCAAGCGCTTCTGCCCAGCTTGCTGGCCGAAGCTTGCCATTTTCGCGGATGTACGGCCGGTCCAACCGCTGACGGTTCAGTCCGTCAATGGCATAGCGTGTCTTATCCGAGATCCATTCCTCGTTGATCTCCTCGTTCACCGCGGGCAGCACGCGCATGACGGTATCGCCGCGCGAATCCACGCGAATGGCCGACCCCATGGCGTCCATCACATCGACGCTCTGCGTCTTGGAAAGCTCCCAGGGCCGGCCTTTGAACGCGTAGGGACGCGATGTCAGCGCGCCCACCGGGCAAAGGTCGATCACATTGGCCGAAATCTCGCTCGTCAGCGCCGATTCCAGATACGTCGTGATTTCCATATCCTCGCCGCGGCCCGTCGCGCCAATCTCCGGCGCGCCAGCCACTTCCGTGACAAAGCGGACGCAGCGCGTGCACTGGATGCACCGGGTCATGATCGTCTTGATCAATGGTCCCATGTATTTTTCTTCGACCGCGCGCTTGTTCTCATCGAAGCGCGAGCCGCCACGGCCGTAGGCGACTGTCTGATCCTGTAGATCGCACTCCCCGCCCTGGTCGCAGATCGGGCAATCGAGCGGGTGATTGATGAGCAGGAATTCGAGCACGCCTTCGCGCGCTTTGCGTACGGTCGGGCTCTTGGTGACGAGCTCGTTCAAGATGTTGTCGCGCGGCGGCGGCAGGTCTTTCACCTGCTGCGCACATGAGGCCACCGGTTTGGGCCCCGGTTTGCCGCCCACCTTCACTTCGATAAGGCACATGCGGCAATTGCCGGCGATGGACAGCCTCTCGTGGTAGCAAAAGCGCGGAATTTCGGCGCCGGCGGCTTCGCACGCCTGCAGCAGCGTCAATTCGGGAGGAACGTCGACTTCAACGCCGTCGACGAGAATCTTCGTCATCTGCCGGAACCGGTTTCGCGGGCTCGCGCATGACTGATTTATCGAGCCGCCGCAAGTGGGCGAAACGTCCGCAGCGCCAAGCGCTTAGCGCCGACGGATGAAGCCGTCCCGCATTCTCGCTCGCTGTTGCCCCGCTTTAGCCGCGAGGTTCCTGCCGGTGACGGTAAGCGCCTGACGAATAACAGTTTTTGCCGGAACGGCGGAGCGCGGCGGTCGTTGTTATCGCAGGGGCGGACAATACCGAGGTGTCTAATGCCGAATAATCAACAGCCGAACCAAGAGGGTGGCCAAGAACGCAAGTTGCAGCCGGGCCGCCAAGACGATCAACGTAAAGACCAGGACATGCGCCCCGAACGCGACCAGGACCAGGAGCGCACGCGCAAGGATCAAGGCGATCGTCGCAACTGATCAAAACTCGACGAGAATTTCGAACGGAGCGGCGAAAGCCGCTCCGTTTTCGTTTCACACCTTCGTCAGCGCGCCCTGGCCGACCACGGTGATCCACTCGCGCACGCGCCAAGACGTGACGACGCCTTGGCTGACGTATGGGTCGTTGCGTGCGAAGTCCTCAGCGACCTTTTCGGTCTCGGCCTTGAACAAAAGCAGCCCGAACGGGGGATCGTCCTGCGGCACCGCCCCGCCAAGCTGAAGCTCATCACGGGCGACAGACGCCCTCGCGAGCTCGAGATGCGCCGGCCGAATGGCGGCGCGCTTTTCCAGGTAATCCGGCGCGTATGTGTAGAGCAGCAGCCAGTGTTTCATTGTTTCACTCCGCCGCCACCGGCGTCCGTACCTGGTGCACGCCCTTGGCCGCGCGGTACCGGTCGATGCGCTGTTCGATCTCGCCGCGGAAATGCCGGATGAGGCCCTGAATCGGCCAGGCGGCGGCGTCGCCGAGCGCGCAGATGGTGTGGCCCTCCACTTGCCCCGCCACGTCGAGCAGCAGGTCGATTTCGCTGTGCTCGGCTTCGCCCTTGGCCATGCGCTCGAGCACGCGCCACATCCAGCCGGTGCCTTCGCGGCACGGCGTGCACTGGCCGCAGCTTTCGTGCTTGTAGAAATAGGCAATGCGCGAAATCGCGCGAATAAGATCGGTGGATTGATCCATGACGATCACAGCCGCCGTGCCAAGCCCGGATTTGCGCGCTATCAGATCATCGAAATCCATCAGCGCTTCTTCCGCTTCGTGCGCGGGGATCATGCGCACCGACGATCCGCCGGGAATGACCGCTTTCAGATTGCCCCAGCCGCCGCGCACGCCGCCGCAATGCTCTTCCAGCAAGTGCTTCAAGGGAATGCTCATCGCCTCTTCGACGTTGCACGGCCTATTCACGTGACCCGAAATGCAGAACACTTTTGTGCCGGTGTTATTGGCGCGGCCAATGCCGGCGAACCACTTCGCGCCCCGGCGCAGAATGGTCGGCACGACCGCGATGGATTCCACGTTGTTCACCGTCGTCGGGCAGCCATAGAGGCCGACATTCGCTGGAAACGGCGGTTTCAGGCGCGGCTGGCCTTTCTTGCCCTCGAGACTTTCCAGGAGCGCGGTTTCTTCGCCGCAAATGTAAGCCCCCGCGCCGTGATGGACATAGAGATCGAAATCCCAGCCGTGGATGTTGTTCTTGCCGATCAGGCGCGCGTCGTACGCTTCCTTCACCGCGCGCTCGAGCGCCTCGCGTTCGGCGACATATTCGCCGCGAATGTAAACGTAACAGACGTGGGCGCTCATCGCGAACGAAGCGACAAGGCAGCCCTCGATCAGAAGATGCGGATCGTGCCGCATCATGTCGCGGTCCTTGCAGGTGCCCGGCTCGGACTCGTCCGCGTTGACGACCAAGTAGTGAGGGCGATCCTTTACCTCTTTGGGCATGAAGGACCACTTCAGCCCGGTCGGAAAACCAGCGCCGCCGCGTCCGCGCAGGCCGCTTTCCTTGACTTGGCCGATGATCCAGTCGCGCCCCGCCGCGATCATGTCGGCGGTGCCGTTCCACGCGCCGCGCTTCTTGGCGCTCTCGAGATCGGCGCCATGCGTGCCGTAAAGATTGAGAAAGATGCGATCCTTGTCAGCGAGCATGCGCTACTTTCCCGAATTCATCATCATGAAGAGCCGAAGCCCAAACCACGCCGCTCCGATCGCCGGCGCGACAACCCAGCCGGTGGCGAGCGGCGCACGCTCGACCACCGCCATGTAAAGCGCGACGCCGATCAGCGCGAGCGTCACCAGCGCGTACATGGCGATCGCGGCCTGACGCCCCATTCCGCCGACTCCGATCGGCTGCTCAATGTCGAGCTTGCGCCGCGGCGGCAACACCGGTGGTTGCTCCTCACTCACGCTTTCTCCGGCAGGCCCGGCAGCTTGATCTTCTTGGCGAGGGAGCCGTCATAGAGCGAAGGATCGGTCAGCACCTTGGGACCGCCTTCGGGCGCCGACGTCTGGCGGCCGATAGCCGAACCCGGCTCGATGCGCTCGCCGCGCGCGAGCCTGCCCATCAACGCTTCCAGCGCGTCGGGCGAAAGGTCTTCGTGATAGTAGTCGTCGATGGCGACGACCGGCGCGTTCACGCACGCGCCAAGGCACTCGACCTCTTCCCACGAAAACATGCCGTCGGCGGACACAGCGTGCTTGGCGCCGATGCGCTTCTTGCACGCCTCTTTCAGTTCTTCCGCGCCGCGCAGCATGCAGGGCGTCGTGCCGCACACTTGCAGGTGATGCTTTCCGACCGGCGCCAAGTGAAACATCGTGTAGAAGGTGGCGACTTCGAGCACGCGGATGGGCGGCATGTCGAGCAGTTCGGCGATGGCCCGGATCGCGGGCTCGCTCACCCAGCCTTCCTGCTTCTGCACGAGCCACATAATCGGGATCACAGCCGACTGCTTGCGGTCAGGCGGATATTTGGCGAGCCACCAGCGCGCCTGCTCCATCGTCTCGTTGGAGAACGCGAAGGATTGAGGCTGTTCGGCGGCCAGACGGCGTACGGACATCAGACCATCCCACGAATTGCGATCGACACCATCATGTGCGCGGCCCAAAACGATCCGCTGCGGCCTGCACGCGCGCGCGATGCAGGTCTTTCAGCAACGGCCCAGTACCTGGCGCGGCGCGCACGACGAAGTAAACGCCGAGCCCAACCATCACTGCGGCGATCACCTGCAGCTCCTGTTGAAGCGGCGATTGCAGCAAGACGAGCAGCACAATGGGAATGGGCCCCAGCAATGCGGCCATTTGGACCGAAACGGCGAGCAGATATCGTCTTGCGCCTCCGGGAAAATGCGCGCGCGTGCGCGGCCGCAGGAAATAGAGTACGGCCACGGCCAGCGCGATCGCGCCAGCGCCCCAAAGCCCAATGGTCAGGTAGAACTCCGCCGCACTCAACGGTCGATCTCGCCGAAGACGATGTCGAGCGACCCCAATATAGCCGAGACGTCGGCCAGCATGTGCCCCTTGCACATATAGTCCATCGCCTCCAGGTGCGGAAATCCAGGCGCGCGAATCTTCACGCGGTGCGGCTTGTTTGTGCCGTCCGACACCACATAGACGCCGAACTCGCCCTTGGGCGCTTCGACTGCCGCATAAACCTCGCCGGCGGGCACGTGAAAGCCCTCGGTATAAAGCTTGAAGTGATGAATAAGCGCTTCCATCGAAGTCTTCATCTCGGCGCGGCGCGGAGGGGCGAATTTCGAATTCTCGGGCAACACCGGCCCGGGCGTCTTGCGCAGAAGCTCGATGCATTGAAGCATGATCTTGGTCGCTTCGCGCATTTCCTCAATGCGGCAGAGATAGCGATCGTAGCAGTCGCCGTTCTTGCCGACCGGGATTTTGAACTCAAGCTCGTTATAGATTTCGTAGGGCTGCGCGCGACGCAGATCCCAGGCGAGCCCCGAGCCGCGCACCATCACCCCGGAGAAGCCCCACTTGATGACGTCCCCGGGCGTCACGACACCGATATCGACATTGCGCTGTTTGAAGATGCGGTTGTTCGTCAGCAGGCCCTCGATGTCGTCGATCACTCGCGGAAACTGATAACACCACGTCTCGATATCGTCGATCAATGCCGGCGGCAAATCCTGATGCACGCCGCCGGGACGCACGTAATTGGCGTGCATGCGCGAGCCTGAGGCACGCTCATAGAACACCATGAGCTTTTCGCGTTCTTCGAAGCCCCAGAGCGGCGGCGTAAGGGCGCCGACGTCCATCGCCTGCGTCGTCACGTTGAGCAGGTGATTGAGGATGCGGCCGATCTCGCAATAGAGCACGCGGATGATCGAGGCGCGCCGCGGAACCTCGATGCCGGCGAGCCGCTCGATGGCCAGGCAAAAGGCGTGCTCCTGATTGATCGGCGCGACGTAATCGAGCCGGTCGAAATATGGGATCGCCTGCAGGTAGGTCTTGTACTCAATTAGTTTTTCGGTACCGCGATGCAGCAGACCGATATGCGGATCGACCCGCTCGACGATTTCGCCATCGAGCTCCAACACAAGGCGCAGCACGCCGTGCGCGGCTGGATGCTGCGGTCCGAAATTGATGGTGAACGTCCGCTTTTCTTCAGGGCCGCCGCCCTGCGGGATGGTGGCTATGCCTTCCGCCATGGCTACTCGCTTTTCGCTTTCTCGTCGCCCGGCAGCGTCATGCCTTCCCATGGACTGAGGAAATCGAAGTTGCGGAAGGCTTGCTGGAGCTTGACCGGCTCGTAGACGACGCGCTGTTGCTCGGGGTCGTAGCGCACCTCGACATGGCCCGTGAGCGGGAAGTCCTTGCGCAAGGGGAAGCCCTCGAAATTGTAGTCGGTGAGGATGCGACGCAGGTCGGGATGGTTCGAAAACAGTATCCCATACATGTCGAAGGCTTCGCGCTCGAACCAGTCGGCGCAGGGATAGACGCCCACGATTGAGGGCACAGGCGTGTCCTCGTCCGTCTGCGCCTTGATGCGGATGCGTTGGTTCAAATGCATCGACAGAAGGTGATAGACCACGTCGAAGCGCTTTTCGCGTTCAGGATAATCCACGCCGCAAATGTCGATCAGCGTCGTGAACTTGCAGCGCGGATCGTCGCGCAGGAAGGTGATCACCGCCGCGACCTGATCGACCCGCACGTCGAGCGTCAGCTCGCCGAGGCGCACGGATTGCCCCTCGATCGCATCTGTCATCGACGCGCGAATATGAGCGCCGAGATCTTCCAGCGCTTGGCTCATCGGATGATGTTCCCCTCGCGGCGTATCTTGCGCTGCAGCTGCAGCACTCCATAGACCAGCGCTTCAGCGGTTGGCGGGCAGCCTGGCACATAGATGTCCACGGGCACGACGCGGTCGCAGCCGCGGACAACGGCGTAGCTGTAGTGGTAATAGCCGCCACCATTGGCGCACGAGCCCATGGAGATGACGTAGCGCGGCTCCGGCATCTGGTCGTAAACCTTGCGCAGCGCGGGCGCCATTTTGTTGGTGAGCGTGCCGGCCACGATCATCACGTCGGATTGGCGCGGGCTGGCTCGCGGCGCGAAGCCAAAGCGCTCGAGGTCGTAACGCGGCATGGAGGCCTGCATCATCTCGACGGCGCAGCATGCCAGGCCGAAGGTCATCCACATCAGCGAGCCGGTGCGCGCCCAAGTGATCAGATCGTCCGCCGCCGCCGTCAAGAAGCCCTTGTCCGCGAGCTGGTTGGACAAACCCGTGTAAAAGGGATCGTCCTCCCTCGCAGGATAGCCTTCAACAGCGGTGCGCCCGGCCTCACCGTACGGCGTCAAGATTTTCGGTTTCTCGCTCACTCCCATTCGAGCGCGCCCTTCTTCCATTCGTAGATGAAGCCGACGGTGAGGACGCCGAGAAACACCATCATGGACCAGAAGCCGAACGGCCCGATGTCATCCAGCGCGAGCGCCCACGGAAACAGGAAAGCTACTTCGAGGTCGAAAATAATGAAGAGGATCGAAACGAGATAGAAGCGCACGTCAAACTTCATGCGCGCGTCATCGAACGCGTTGAACCCGCACTCGTAGGCGGAGACTTTCTCCTTGTCGGGATCCTTCGGCGCGATCACCCAGGCCGCGATCAGGAACCCGGCGCCCATCGCCACGGCGATGACGAAGAAGATGATGATCGGCGCGTACTCAAGCAGGTCGAGGCCCATGAATTCCACCTAGGCGCGTTGGCGGGTCAGCGCCAGGGACCCGGCGCCGCAGCTGCGAAAACGGCGCGGACGCTAGTGGCGCCCGCGCCGCGTGTCCATGCCGACCTGTCTGCCCTAGGACTGGGAGGGTTTCGCGCTGTCTTGGCCTTCGGCTGTCTGCCGCTCGTCCGCCGGGGCTGACGTGAGAGGCTTCTTCGTCTCGTCTGCTGAGGCGCTTGCAGCCGGCTCGCTGGCGGCAGCCGATTCGGTCTTTACCGGGGTCTGATCATCGGCGGTCTGCGAAGCTTCGTTTGCGAACGCCGGACTCGCCAAGGCGACAGCGCTGAGGACTGCCGCGACAGTCTTAACGATGTGCATCGGTGGCTCCCTCGTTTGGCCGGTCGGGCCAAACGACGCCCGGGCCGGCGAAGCTGGAAACGCGCAGCGAGGTGGGTGCGCAGAGACCGCCCGTCAAGACCGGGGCCCGGCCCAAAGCTTGGTCGATTTCGGAACGAAGCTGGCGCGAGTGACGGGGCTCGAACCCGCGACCTCCGGCGTGACAGGCCGGCGCTCTAACCGACTGAGCTACACCCGCGTCCGTTTGCGCGAGAGGCAGGGGGTTAGGCCAAGCCGCACCCCCGGTCAAGCGCGCGAGAACAGGCCTTCCGGCAAGCAAGATTAGGGCCGGGCGGCATACTTCAAGGCAGCCAAATCGGCTCAGGACGCGCGCCCCCAAGACTCGGCCCATCCGGCGCCCAGTGGGGCTCATGGCTGGCTAAGGCAGCCCTCGCCATTGAGTTCGAGGCATGTCGCCGGTAGGACGCCCGCACGCGCCCCTGCGCGTCAACCGACGGAAGAGTTACGTGTCCTTCTCCCGCGCTGAGCCCAGCCCGCGCTATCGCGAACTGCTCTCCATGTACCAGACGGTCCATGACGAGGGGCTGCCCGGCCAGAACATCTCCGCCGACCGGGCCTTTTCAGGCGGCAGCCTGAAGCGCCAGATGCCGCTCATCCGCGGTCTCATCAGAGCCACCGGCGCCAAGAGCATCCTCGACTATGGCGCCGGCAAGGGCGGCGCCTACAAGGCGCGCGACTTCAAGCTTAAAGGCCAGCTGGTGAGTTCGGTTCAGGACTACTGGGGCGTCGACCAAATCGTCTGCTACGACCCCGGTTACACCCCCTTTTCCAGTCTTCCAGAGGGACAGTTCGACGGCGTTATCTGTGTCGACGTGCTGGAGCACCTGCCCGAGCAGGATTTGCCTTGGGTGCTGGAGGAGCAGTTCCGCTACGCGCGCAAGTTTGTGTTCGGCAACATCGCGTCGTACCCCGCCGACAAAGTCCTGCCGAACGGCGAAAACGCGCACTGCACCATTCAGCCGCTGGAATGGTGGCGCGACGCCATCATGGCTGCGCGTGCGGCCGCGGGATCGCACGCGGACTATCTGTTCACGGTCGAAACCAAAGAGCCGCGCCAAATCCTGGGAATCAAGCTGAAGCGGGCTTCCGTATTCCGGAACATTAGCAGCCGCGCAGACTGGTCGCGACAAAGCTGACCGGGCGTGACCGAGCCTCGCCTCTTCCTGGTCACGCATAACCGCAATCACGTGAGGATTTTCACGGACATGGCGCGCCTGCTTGAGGCGCAGGGCCATCCGCTTCTGTTCGTCGTCGTTGAGGGCAATCCTGACTTCGCCGCCGCACAGGCGGCGCTCACTGAGCTGGGTTTCCGTTTCATCACTTCAACCGAGCTGGCGCGAACAGCCGCCCTGCGCGACCTCGTCGTCGTGGGCAATGACTGGGGCCCGAAACACTTCATCCGCAAGCTGGAGCGCTTCCGGCGGTGCGGCGTGCCGATCGTCGGCGTGGTCGAGGGAGCGCGCTTTGCCTACCCTCGGCACTGGGAGCGCGTGGACGACCTCTTGGTCTGGGGCCAGTCGGGTCTGGACACGTTGCCGGGGCGCAAGCACGTCGTCGGCTCGCCAGCCATTGAAAAAGCGCTGAAACCAGCGCGCACGCCGCCTGCCCGGCCGCATGTGGTGGTGAACTACAAGTTCATGAAAGGGGCCAAGCAGGAAGGCCCGCGTTGGGCGGCCGAATGCGCGGCAGCCGCCGCGCCGGTCGATCCAAATTACGTGATCAGCGCGCATCCGTTCAACGTGGCCGAGCTTTCAGGGCTCAACCTCTCGCATGCGCCCTTCTCCAGGCTGCTCGACGAAGCGACGCTGCTGATCACCCGCTCCTCCACGGTCATTTACGAAGCGCTCGCCGCGCGTGTGAGCGTTATCTATTATCCGCTCCCTGACGAGCGGCGCGCCGAATTCGCCGAGCCGATGGGCGCCTTCCGCACCGCCAACAACGCCGCCGAACTCGCCGACCATGTGCGCGCTCATGGCGACGACCCCAGCTTCGATCTCGCCGCCGCTCACGCCTTTCTGCAGCGACACGTCTCGTTCGATCCCGACAAATCCGCCTCGCAGCGCATGGCTGAATTCATCTCGGCCAAACTGCGCGAGCGGGCGGCGCTCGACGTTTCCCATCCGGGCGGCCCGCGCGACCTGCTGACACGGATGCGCCGGGGCTTGCTTGGCATTAAGAAAGGCGCCCAGGAGAGCGCGCAATGACCCCGCCGGATGAGCTGATCCACATTTTCATAGGCTACGACAGCCGCCAGGCGGTGCTTTTCAACGTTTCCGCCCACAGCATCATTCGCCACGCCTCACGCCCGGTTTCGATCACGCCCATCAAGCTCGAACACGTGGCCCATATTTTCGATCGGCCGCGGGTCTCGGTGCAATCGACCGAGTTTTCCTTCTCGCGTTTCCTCACGCCGTATTTGCGCGGCTACCAGGGATGGGCGTTGTTCATGGATTGCGACACGGTAGTGCGCACCGACATCCACGAACTCTGGAAACTGCGCGACGACCGTTACGCCGTGATGTGCGTCAAACACGACCACCAGCCCACGAACACGGTCAAGTTTCTCGGCGAGCAACAGACCAGCTACAACAAGAAGAACTGGTCGAGCGTCATGCTGATGAACTGCGCCAAGTGCACGGCCCTGACGCCCGAATATGTGAACACCGCTTCGGGCCTCGAATTGCACCAGTTCAAGTGGCTGGAGTCCGACGAGTTAATCGGGGAGCTGCCGCGCGACTGGAATTTCCTTGTCGAGTATTACAAGCACGACGAGAACGCCAAGCTCCTCCACTATACCGAGGGCGGTCCCTATTACGAAGCCACGCGCCACGTCGACTTCGCCGACGAGTGGTTTCAGGATTTCGCCATAGCCAACAGTTCAGGCGATAGCGATGTGTGGGCGTTGGCCGACGCCGCGAGGAAGGCGAAAAAGGAATAAGCGCTTTGCGCGCTCGTTGGCATGGTGGGCGGTGAGGGGATCGAACCCCCGACCCTCTCGGTGTAAACGAGACGCTCTTCCGCTGAGCTAACCGCCCTTGCCGCCGGATGATCTGGACGCTCGCCTGCGCCCGCGCAAGGGCGCCGTCAGTTCCGCTCCGCAATTGCAGCAAAAGTTGGCGTTGAGCCCGTGCCGATCGAGGCCGCACCGCACGCAGCGTTGCAGCTTATGCTGGGGCGCGAAGACTTTCTGCGCGATGGTGAAGAACAGGCTTATGCCCGTTATCATCAAGGCCACCGAGAAGAGCCGGCCCAAGGGGCTGTCTATCGTGATGTCGCCGTAACCAGTCGTCGTGAGCGATGTCACCACGAAATAGATCGCGTCGAGAAAATCGTTGAGCTTGGGATGCTGGCCCAGGAACAGGGCTTGGGTAAGCCCCGCGGCCACGAATACGAAGACCACCAGCGTCGTCACGGATTTGGCGACGTCTTCAACGTATGTGTCGTCCCACTTGCCCCGCGCAAGCACGTTCCAGAAGCGTTCGCTGTGCACCAGCGTCCAAAGACGGAGGATGCGCAAGAAACCCCAGTTATGGAGCACTGTGGGCGCCGCAAGCGTGGCGAGCACGACGAGGTCAACCCAGGTGGTCGGATACTTGAACCAGCGTCTGAGGGTTCCGAACGCAAAAAGCCTGGCTGCCAGGTCCAACGCCACGAAAGCGGCGATGGCCAAATCCACAATCCAAAACCAGGCCAACTCCCGGATGAACTGGCTAACGACGAAAAAACCGATGATCAGAACATCGAGAAGGAAAAGAACGCCCTGAAACCGCAGAGCGGCTTGCGTGTGCCCGAAATAGAGCGCCCGCACGCGCGAGCGGAGCCGGCGTCGCTTCACGCTTGCTTACTCTGCATCGCGGCGAAAAACGCGGCGGCCTTCGGATCCTCGCCCGTCTTCTCGGCGGGCGCATCTTCGCAGAACTTGACCCAGGAGATGCGGCTTTCCACGCCATACTGGCGGACAATCGGCGCAACCTCTGGATCGTCCAGCGATCCTATCGTGACGTAGAAACGCGCCTCGGGCTGGTTGTAGCTGAACGAAAGCGGCGTGCCGCAATCGCGGCAATAGGCCCGCTTGGCGAGGTTGGAGCTTTCAAAGAAAGCCGGCTCGCCCTGGGTCCAAGCGAACTCTGACTTCGGCGCGCCTGCGAGAGCCGCGAACAGACCGCCCGTTGCGCGCTGACACATGCGGCAGTGGCAAACGTGGCAGTTCTCCGGCGGCACATAGAGCGCGTAGCGCACCTTGCCGCACTGGCAGCCGCCTGTGGCGGCCGGTTCTTTGACTTGGCTCATGGCGCCGCTCTAACCAGCTGCCAGCATTTCAGCAAGCAGGCCACGACCCATGACCACACCCGAACCTCAGGCGGCCCTCGCCGGCGTGCGCGTCCTCGATTTATCGCGCGTGTTGGCTGGGCCGTGGGCGACGCAGATTCTTGGCGATCTGGGCGCGGATGTGATCAAGATCGAAAAGCCCGGCGAGGGCGACGACACGCGCCACTGGGGCCCGCCCTTCCTGCCGAGCGACACGCATGAGCACGGCGACGCCGCCTATTTTCTTTGCGCGAACCGCAACAAGCGCTCGGTGACGATCGACTTCGCGAAACCACAGGGCGCCGATCTCATCCGCAAGCTCGCTCCGCACTGCCAAATCTTGGTAGAGAATTTCAAGACCGGCGGACTGAAGAAGTACGGGCTGAATTATGCAAGCATCGCGGCGGCCAATCCGTCCATCGTCTACTGCTCGATAACTGGCTTTGGACAAACCGGCCCTTACGCGAAACGCCCGGGCTACGACTACATCGTACAAGGCATGGGCGGTTTGATGAGCCTCACCGGCGAACCCGACGGCGAGCCCATGAAATCCGCCGTCGCCGTCGCCGATCTATTCACGGGCATGTACGCTGTGACGGCCATTCTGGCGGCGCTGCGCCATGCGGAGCGCACGGGCGAAGGTCAGCATATCGACGCGGCCTTGCTCGATGCGCAGGTGGCGATGCTCGCCAACCTCGGCGCCAGTTATCTGCTCTCCGGCGAAAAACCGCAGCGTCTCGGCAACCAGCACGCCTCCATTGCGCCTTATCAGGTGCTGCCGACCAGCGATGGGCACATCATTCTCGCCATCGGCAACGATCACCAGTTCCGCGCATTTTGTGACGTGGCGGGCGCGCCGCTTGCAGACGATCCGCGCTTTGCCGACAACGACGATCGCGTAGTGCATAGAGCCGAGCTGACAGCTGCTCTCTCTCAAATCACGGCGCGGCGCTCGACCGAGGAATGGGTGAGAGCCCTTGAAGCGGCCAGCGTGCCCTGCGGGCCAATCAACACGCTCGACCGTGTTTACGCAGATCCGCACGTGCAGGCGCGGGGCGCCGTTGAAACGGCCACGCGCAGCGACGGCGCAACGCTGCGCCTGGCGGCAAACCCTTTGCGTATGAGCGCTACCCCCCCGAGAACACGCATCGCGCCCCCGTTATTGGGGGAGCACACATACGAGGTGCTGAACGAACTGCTCGGCGCTACGAACGCCGACCTCGAAAAATGGCGGAAAAGCGGCGTGATCTAGCCGACACAATCGGAAACCACATTTGATAGGAACAGCCCCTCACAGGCAGGCGTTTGGCCGCCGAGGGATTCGGAGGAACCTATGCGTGTCATTGAAACTCTTGCCGCATCGGCCGCCATGTTCGGCTTGGCCGCATGCGCAAACATGACGCCGAGCGAACAGGGCGCACTGAGCGGCGCCGCTATCGGAGGCGCCGCGGGCGCCATTCTCGGCGATGATGAGGCCGCTGTCGCAGGCGCCGTCGTTGGCGGCGCGGCCGGATGGTATCTGGGCTGCCGCCAGGAAGGCCGCTGCGGCAACGTCGAAAACCGCCGCCAATATTACGATCAGCGCTCTGGCCGGTATTACTTCTACGACCGGCAATCGGGTCGCTATTTCTACGAGAACGGCGAGCCCTATCCGTAAATCGCTTGCTCGAGTGGACGAGAGCGCCGCGCCTCAGAACGAAGCGCGGCGTTTTCCATTGATAACAGTGTAAAATGGTCGGGGCGGCGGGATTCGAACTCGCGACCCTTAGCTCCCAAAGCTAATGCTCTACCAGGCTGAGCTACACCCCGATCGCGGCTTCTGTGCCATGTAGTGACGCATGCTTCAACGCGCTACTGCTCGAAGATGCGGTGCCTCACCCGGTCGCCGGGCCGAATGCCCAGCTCGCGCGCGCGCCCGCCGCGGATTTCCAGCACGCCGCGCGTCAATCCCGCGGAGGGTATGCCCTCTTCGGAGTAAGGCGTGGTGCGCTCGGCGATGTTAAGGATGCGCCCATCCAAACCGATGAAGATGATGTCCAGGGAAATAATTGTGTTGCGCATCCAGAAGCTGGCCATCTCCGGCTGCTGAAAGTGAAACAGCATGCCGCGGTCGTCGGCCAGCGACTCCCTGAACATGAGGCCGCGCCGACGCTCATTGTCGTCGTCGGCGATCTCGACCGTGAAGCGCACGGGACCATTCGCGGTTTCGACGATGAGTTCTTCCGTTTCCAACGTCTCCGCTCCCCCGCTGGACGGCGGCGCAGGCTGAGCGCATGCGCCAAGCGCCAGGAGCGCCCCCATGAGTATTGTTGCAGCCGCATTGTTCCAGATCATGGGCTATCCCCGGCAGATACACGCTCGTACACGGAGAAGCACGTCGCCAAAAGGCGGATGTGTGGCAGGCCCTAGGGGAATCGAACCCCTCTTTTCAGGTTGAAAACCTGACGTCCTAACCGATAGACGAAGGGCCCGCTGACCGCAGGGATCGCGGGGAGACGGCCATATAGAGGCGCCCGTTCCGGCTGGCAAGCTGGCTCAGCAAAGGCCTTTCCTAGCGGGCGTACGCAGGCGCCGCTGCGGCTGCGCCATCCCCGGTATCGCGCAGCGCTGCTTCCAGATCGCGCAGGTAAACGTCCGCCGCCGCGAGGTGCACGGGAGAGAGCATGAGGTGCAACGCCTTGGGATCGACGTTCGCCGCAGTGATCCAGCCCTTCTGATGCAACTTGGCCAGGAGCGCGAACACGTCCGCCTTATCGTGCGCAAAAGAAACGATGCCGAGCTGAGGTCGTCCCAACACGCGAAAACCGAGGCGCTTCACGCCCGTTTCAATCTTCTCGCGCGCCTGGGTCACCATGCGCTGCTTCTCGCGATAACCCTCCACGCCCAGGAAATGCATGACGGCCCATGCGGCGGCAATGGCGCCGCCAGGACGCGTGCCGGCGAGCGTCGGCGTGATCATGCGCCCCAACGGCCACGGCCCCGCGTCGAAAATCATATGCTCCTTCATCGCCTCGGTGCGGAAAAACACGGTCGAGGCGCCCTTCGAGGCATACCCGTATTTGTGCACATCGCCGGAGATCGACGAAACGCCGGCCACGGAGAAATCGAAGGGCGGAAGGTCGGCGCCGTTCATCCGCACGAAGGGCGCGAGATAGCCTCCGACGCACGCGTCGACGTGCAGCCAAAGTCCGCGCCGCTGCGCGAGCTCTCCCAACTCCTCGATGGGATCGATCAACCCGAAAGGAAAACACGGCGCCGAGCCCACGATCATGATCGTCTGCTCGTCAGCCGCGTCGCCGATTGCAGCCGCGTCGGCGAGATAGTCCTTCAGCGGGGTGCGGCGCACGTCGAGGTCCATCATCATCGCCGCCTTGTGGAAGGCCGGATGCGCCGAATACGGGGTGACGATGTTGAGCGGTCCGTTCTTGCCTCGCGCGCGCGCATAATCGCGCGCCGCCTTCACAGCCATGACAATCGAGTCAGTGCCCCCGCTCGTCATGCCGCCCGCCGCGCCCTCCGGGGCGTTCAGCAGCGACAAACCGAACGCGACGACCTCGCGCTCCATTTGCGCAAGGCTTGGGAAAGCGGCGGGCCCGAGCCCATTCTCCTCCGAAAACATGGCGTAGGCCGATTTCTTGACCCGCTCGATCTCTTCGCCTGCATTGAAGATGTAGAGGCCCGTTTTGCCCTCACGCCATTTGACATCCCCCGCAGCCTTCTCGCGCAGCGCGGCCGCTATGGCCTCCCAGCTCATGCCCTTTTGGGGAAGAGATACTCGTGTCATGCGCGCCAGCTTGCATGAGAAGACCGCTCACACAACCGCCGAAGCGGCATACAAGAGGATCGCCGGCTTCCAGCCGGCAACTCGCAGGCGAGACGATCCTTTGCTGCCGGCAAGATGCCGGCGGTCCTCACTGGCTCATCCCGCCGCGGCCAAGTCCACGATCTCGATTTCCGCGCGCGACGAGCCGTTCCATTCATTGCGTTTGAGGCGGACCGCTGCGTGGAAAGTCCCCTCGCGTTTCAGCAGCGCCTCGCCAATAGGGCTCTTCATTGCACGAAAGGCGATGCCGCCAACGCGGGCGCCGCGGGCGTCCTCCAACGTAAACCGGACGTGCTCCTCTTTCACCAGCTTGGCGTAGCAGACGCGCACGTCCGCCAGCGCGAAAACGGGCTCGGGATGGCCTTGCCCGTAAGGGCCGATGCGGTCGACGGCGTCGATGAGTTGGAGATCAATCGCGCCGACAGCGCCCGCCGCGTCCACCGACAGCGCGCGCGCTTCGCCCGCGGCGGCCGCAAGCTCGTCGGCCAGAACATCTGAAAGAAAGTTCTTCAGGGCGGCGACCTTGTCCCATTCCACGGTGAGACCGGCCGCCGCAGCATGACCCCCGCCATTTATCAGCAAGCCTTCCGCCTTCGCCTGCGCCACCGCAGCGCCGAGGTTCACGCCTGGAGTCGAGCGTCCCGAGCCTTTCGCGGGCTCGTGCTCGCTGACGCCGCCAAGCACGATGGTCGGCTTCATCAGCCGATCCTTCAGCCGCCCGGCGGCGATGCCGATGACGCCCGGATGCCAGCGCGGAGAGCCGACAATCACCACCGAGCGCTTCTCCGCTTCGGCGAGCGCCTCCGTTTCCGCGTCGGCCAGCATCTCCGCTTCGCGCGCGCGTCGCTCCTGGTTCAGCGCTTCCAGAGTCGCCGCGAGTTCGCGCGCTTCCTCGCGATCTTCGGTGGAGAGAAGTCGCGTCGCCAGAGACGCATCCCCGACGCGTCCCCCCGCATTGATGCGCGGGCCGAGAATGAAGCCGAAATCGTAAACCGTGGCGTGGTCCTTGCGGCCTGCATTTTCGGCCAGCGCCGCGAGGCCCAAATTCTTGCGGTTGCGTAGAACCTTCAGTCCCTGCGCCACAATCGCGCGATTGAACCCCGTCAGCGGTGCGACATCGCACACCGTGCCGATCGCTGCGAGGTCGAGCAGTTGCATGAGGTCGGGCAGATTGTTCGACCCAATCGAGCCGCGCCGGCGCGCTTCGCGGTTCACAGCCGCGAGCGTGACAAGAACGACGCCGGCGGCAGTCAGATGCCCCTGCCCCGATTTGCAGTCGAGGCGGTTCGGGTTGACGACAGCGGTCGCTTTCGGTGGCGGACCGGCCATCAGGTGATGATCCAGCACGATGACATCGAGGCCGAGATCGGCCGCAGCCTTCAGCGGGCCCTCCGCCGCGGCGCCGCAATCGACGGTGATGACCAGCTCGACGCCCTGCTCCCTCAGGCGCTCGAACGCGAGCGCCGACGGCCCGTAGCCCTCCTTCATCCGATCCGGCACATAGATTTTCAGCTCGCGCCCGCGCGCGCGAAAATAGCGCACGAGCTGCGCCGCCGATGAACCGCCATCCACATCGTAATCCGCCAGCACGGCGCAGGGGCGGGCGCTGACAATCGCGTCCTCGATCACGCGCGCGGCCTCGTCCATGTCCGCGAAGCTCGACGGATCGGGAAAGTGCGTCCTCAGCGTCGGCGCGAGAAATGCCTCGGCTTGATCGAGACCCACCCCGCGCGCCGCCAATAGACGCGCTGCGATCTCCGGCAATGCAAATCTGCGCCGCAGCGCTTCCACCATGCCTAGGTCCGCGTCGCGCGCGCGCCATCGCCGGCCCGTGAGCGAGCGCTCCACGCCGAGAAAAGCGCCGTGAACCTGAATTCGCGCCTGCGCTGCGGTCATGCCCCGCCTTAGGCCGATTCTCGGTCGCGGCCTGAAGCCCTTCAGCTTGTGGCGACCAGCATTTTACTATTGTGCGGCACACGTTAGTCCGCTATTGTGCGCCACACGATAGTGAGAAAGCCCTTGCCTGAGACCGAATGGACATCGCAATTGCGGCGCGGCGTGCTGGAGCTCTGCGTGCTACGGCTCCTGCGCGACCAGCCGAGCTACGGGTACGAGATCGTAACGACGCTGTCCGGTCTGGGCCCGCTCGCTGCTGGAGAAAACACACTCTACCCGTTACTTCGGCGTCTGAAGACCGACAAACATCTCGAGACGTTCTCGGTGGAATCCCCGAACGGCCCGCCGCGTCAGTATTATCGGATCACAGCGCGCGGCCGTCAGCGACTCTCCCTTCTCGAATCGGAATGGACCGACATGGCCGCGGCGGTCGAACGCTGCCTCAAGAATGGAGTCAAGTCATGAGCGACCGTCATCAGCTGGCAGAGCAATATATGAGCCGCTTCGAAGCCAGTCTGAGCCGCTACGATCTTCCCGACCGGGCCGGAATCGCCGCTGATCTGCAGAGCCACATCGATGAAGCGCTGCAATACGGCAGACCGCTCGACGAGGTGCTGCGCGCGCTGGGGCCGGCGGACATGCTTGCGCGCGCCTATGCGGTTGAACTTCTAATCAATCCGCCGCCTGAGCGGTCGCGCAACGCCGTCATGCGCCTACTCGGCCTGATCGGCATTCTTGCGGCGGGCAGCATCGCCTCGCTGATCGTGGTCGGCATGCTAGGCTCGATCGGCGTTGGCTTCACCGTTTCCGGCATCGCCATCATCCTTATAGCGCTGCTCGAAAGTCTCGGTGTTCACCTGCCAGGCGTTCAAACGGCAGGAATTCATCCAATGGTGATCATGCTGCTCGGCGCAGTCATCACCGCGGTCGGCGCTGTCGCGGCTTGGGGACTGTGGCGCTACTTGCGTTTCGTTGCGCGCGCGATCGCGAAGGCGTTGCCGCGAAGAACTCAGGCCGCCGCATGATTTTTCAGTACCTGCCGTAGCCGCCGTCGATCAGGATCCTGTCGCCCGTGTGGAAAGCGCTGGCGTCGCTGGCGAGATAGACCGCAATGCCCGCGAAATCCTCAGGCCGTCCCCAACGGCCCACCGGCACGCGTGCGATCACGGTCTCGTTAAACTTCTCGCTCTGCTGAGCGCGCCCCGTCATGTCTGTCGCAATCCAGCCCGGCATGATCGCATTCGCGCGCACGCCGTAGCGTGCGAACTCGACGGCGATGCCGTCGACAAATCCGAGCACCGCATTCTTCGAGGCGGCATAATCCTCGTTGCGCGGCGCGCCCTGCCCGACCACCATGCTCGACACCGCGACAATCGAGCCGCCCGGATCGCCCGCTTCGGCGCGCGCCTTCATGTGGCGGCACGCCTCGCGCATGGTCCACAACATGCCGTCGACATTGATGGACATTACGCGCCGGTAGTGTTCGCCGCCAATGTCGAGAAACGACTTCCAGAAATGGCTGACGCCGGCATTGGCGAAGCACGCGTCCAGCCTGCCATGCTCGGCCAAGAGCTCCTGCATGGCCGCGACGACGTTTTCCTCCCGCGCGACGTCGACTGCGCGTGCGCTCACGCGCCCGCCATGGGCCGCGAGCTTTTCCTGCGCGCGCGCGTTCTTTTCAGCGTTGGTGCCCCAGATCTCGACCGCCGCGCCCGCCTTGGCCAACCCCTCCGCCATGCCCAATCCGATGCCGCCGTTGCCGCCTGTCACCAGGGCGACTTTGCCGGTGAGATCGAACGGTTTGAACATCAGAGCGGCTGGCGCACGCGCAATTCGCTGACGGTGCGCGTGAACGAGTTCAAGATCAGCGTGTGCGTGGTGACGATGCCCCCCGATACCCGCACGCCGTCAACAAGCGAACCTTGCGTCACGCCGGTCATCAAGAAGATCGCGTCGTCGCTGACGAGCTCGTCAAGCACATAGCGCCGCTTGAGGTCCCTCACCCCGGCGCGCTCGGCGCGGGCGCGCTCGTCCTCATTGCGAAACACCAATCGCCCCTGGAACTGACCCCCGACGCATTTCAGCGCGGCGGCAGCGAGCACGCCCTCGGGCGCCCCGCCTTGGCCAACATACATGTCGATGCCGGTCTCCGGCTTCGTGCAATTGATGACGCCCGCCACGTCGCCGTCGGTAATGAGGTGCACGCGGCAGCCAACTTTGCGCAGCGCGGCGATGATTTCCGCATGGCGCGGCCGGTCCAAAACGCAGACCCCGATGTCCTCGACGCGGCAGCCCTTCGCCTTGGCCAGCGCCCTGGCGTTTTCGTCCGCAGGCTTATCGAGGTCGACGATCCCTTGCTCGAAGCCCGGTCCGATCGCCAGCTTGTCCATATAGGTGTCCGGCGCATGCAACAGCCCGCCGCGCGGCGCAAAGGCGATAACCGCGCAGGCATTGGCCATCGCCTTCGCCGTCAGCGTCGTGCCCTCGAGTGGATCGAGCGCGATGTCGAGTTCATGGCCCTCGCCGTTGCCGACCTCCTCGCCAATGTAGAGCATTGGCGCCTCGTCGCGCTCGCCCTCGCCAATAACGATCCGGCCTTTCATCGGCATCTGGTTCAGCATCGTGCGCATGGCGTCGACCGCAGCCTGATCGGCTGCTTTTTCATCGCCGCGCCCAGCCAGCTTCGCCGCCGCGATCGCCGCCGCGATCGGCACGCGAACCGCCGAGAACGCCAGATCGTCGGTCATGTTGTGCATGCAAGACTCCAGAACTTCGGCGCTGCTTTCAACGCCCTGCGGGGCGCCGTCAAGAACCTTCGCTAAGCGCCCGCCGGTGCGGCGTTGGACTGCAGGAAGCGTTTGAGATTGCGCGCGGCCTGGCGGATCCGCTGCTCGTTCTCCACCAGCGCGATGCGCACATAGCCGTCGCCGTATTCGCCAAACCCCGCGCCAGGCGCTACCGCAATCTCAGCGCCTTCCATTAGACGCTTGGCGAATTCGACCGAACCCAGGTGCTGGAATTTCTCCGGCAACGGCGCCCAGCAGAACATCGAGGCCGATGGCTTCGGCAATGGCCACCCCGCCTTTTCGAAGCTTTCCATGAGCACATCGCGGCGGCGCTTATAGGTCTCGCGCATCTCGGCAACGCAGTCTTGCGGCCCATTTAAGGCGGCGGCGGCGGCGACTTGCACGGGCGTGTAAGCGCCGTAATCCAGATACGATTTTACGCGCGCCAGCGCCGCGATCAGCCGCTCGTTGCCGAGCGCGAAGCCGACCCGGAAGCCCGCCATCGCGTAGGTCTTCGAATGCGTGTTGACTTCGACAGCGACATCGATGGCGCCTTCAACCTGCAAGACGGAGGGGGGCGGCTCTCCCTCGAAATAGATCTCGGAATACGCCATGTCCGAGAGCAGAAACATCTCGTACTTCTTCGCCAGCGCGACGGCGTCTTTGTAGAAATCCAGGCCCACGGTCTGCGCCGTCGGATTGGCCGGATAGCACGTCACCATGGCGATCGGCGGCGGCACGGAATGGCGCACGGCCCGCTCGATGCCGCGCAAATATTGCTCCGGCGAATGCGCTTCGATCGAGCGGATGACGCCGCCCGCCATGATGAAGCCGAAGGCGTGGATGGGGTAAGACGGATTGGGCGAAATGATCACGTCACCGGGCGCCGTGATCGCCTGTGCAAGATTGGCGAAGCCTTCCTTCGAGCCGAGCGTGGAGACGATCTGCGTATCCGGATCGAGCTTCACGCCGAAGCGCCGCTCATAATATCCCGCCATCGCCTTGCGCAGACCGGGAATGCCCCGCGAGGCGCTGTAGCGATTGGTGCGGGGCTTACGCGCCGTCTCGCACAGCTTTTCGACGATGTGCTCGGGAACCGGCAGGTCGGGGTTGCCCATGCCGAAGTCGATGATGTCGACGCCTTTGGCCCGGAGGCGGGCCTTGAGCCGGTTCACCTCTTCGAAAACGTAGGGCGGCAAACGCCGTATCTTGTGGAAATCGGACGTGCTCATCGCGCCGCTGCGATCACTCGTCGGGATGCGCGTCGCGCGATTCTTCGAGCTCCTGGCGAGCCTGCTCTACAAATTCGTCTGTGTTTTGCGGCGGCGCCGGCTCGTTGCGAGGGTGGTTCTGCAGCGCATCGCGCGCCGCCACGAGGTCCGCCTCCACCGCGGCCCAGTAGGCAGGGTCTGTATTGGCCGTGGTCGCCGGCGGCACGTCCCGCAGGCTCGGAAAACCGCCTTCGGCCTCGGCCTGTGCTTCGTTGAACCAGTCCGGCGGCTCGCCCGTCGGAGAAACGCAGCCCGCCAGGGCAACAAGGCCAGCCATTACTGCCGCCGTCCGCATGTCCCGCTCCCGGAAACCGTCCCTTAGCCCGTCTATATCAAGCACCGGCTTTGCGCCACCGCGCGAAGCGGCGGTAAGCTCACGCCACAAGGGAGAACCCAATGAACGATGGGGACACTACGCCCCCCCCGCCCGTGGATGCGCCGCCGGCGACGGCCAAGCCGAAGCGCGCCAGAAAACGCGCGGCCGGCGCAAGCGGCCAGACCACGCCGCGTAGACGCGCGGCGAAAAAGGATGCCCCAGGAGCGGCGGCGCCGGCCGCCATAATCCCGCCAGCGGCGCCCGCCGCCGCGCTCAACGAAGTTATCATGGAGCAGACAGCCGACAGCCTGGCGCAGCTTTCGGCCAACCTCGCCGCGGCCATGACCCGCGCGAACCAGGTCTTTTCCACAGCCTTCCTCGAGCAGTCCAAAGACCCCTCGGCCTGGCGTCCCGATCCGCTCGGCGTGCAGCCGGCGCTGAACGAAGTTTGGTCGCATCTGGCGCTGCAGCCCGAAACGCTGCGCGACGCCCACGCCCAGCTCTGGCAGCGCTATGGCGATATCTGGCAACGCCACGCCGCGCTGATGATCACGGGCCAGCCGCAGGCCGGCGACGACGCCGCGCGCGACAAGCGCTTTCGCGATCCCGAATGGCGCACCAATCCGATGTTCTCCATGCTGCGCGAGACCTATCTCGCGACTGCTGATTTCATCACCGACCTGGTGCAGAAAGCCGAGGGCGTCGACAACGAAGACAAGCGCAAAGCCGCGTTCTTTATCAAACAAGCGGTCGACGCGGCCTCGCCCTCGAATTTCCTGATGACAAATCCGACTGCACTGCGCGCGCTGCTGCAGACGCACGGGGAGAGCCTAAAGAAGGGCATCGACCAGCTCGCCGAAGATCTGAAGCGCGGCCACGGCACGCTCGCCATCACTCAGGCCGATCTCGACGCTTTTCAAGTCGGCGTGAATGTCGCCACAACGCCGGGAAAAGTGATCTTCCGCAACCGTCTCTTCGAGCTCTTGCAGTACGCACCGACGACCGAAACGGTCCACGAAATTCCGCTGCTGATTTTCCCGCCCTGGATCAACAAATTCTACATCCTCGATCTCCAGCCGAAGAATTCGATGATCAAGTGGCTTGTCGACCGCGGCTACACCGTCTTCCTCGTTTCCTGGGTGAATCCGGACGAAGAACTGGCTGAAGCCACGTTCGAAGACTATATGCGCGAGGGCGTTTATGCCGCCGTGCAAGCGGTCAACGACGCCACCGGGGTCGAGCGCGTCAACGCCGTCGGCTACTGCATCGGCGGCACGCTCTTGGCGGCGACGCTGGCGCACATGGCCAAGACCGGCGACGACCGTATCCAGAGCGCGACGTTCTTCGCGAGCCAGGCCGATTTTGCCCTCGCTGGCGATCTCAAAGTCTTCACCGACGAAGCGGGCTTGAAATACCTCGAAGACAAGATGGAAGCGGCCGGCGGCGTGCTCGACGCCAACACGATGGCCGCCACGTTCAATTCGCTCCGCGCCAATGACCTCGTCTGGAATTACGTCGTCGACAATTACTACCTCGGCAAAGAGCCGCCGCCGTTCGATTTGCTCTACTGGAACGCCGACCAGACCCGCATGCCGAAGGCTCTGCATCTCTTCTATCTGCGCAAGTTCTACAAAGAGAACGCGCTGACCGAAGGCACGCTCACGCTGCTCGGCGAAAACCTGTCGCTGAAGGACGTGACTATCCCCGTATTCATGCAAAGTTCGCGCGAAGATCACATCGCGCCGTGCGCCAGCGTGCACAGGAGCGCGCAGGCGTTCGGCGGGCCTGTCGAGTTCATCGTCGCCGGCTCGGGCCACATTGCTGGCGTGATCAATCATCCCGATGCGCAGAAATACCAGTTCTGGTCAGCCCAACATCTCGAGGATGGCGTGGAAGTCTGGTTCAAGAACGCCAAGGAAACCAAGGGCTCCTGGTGGCCCCATTGGGACGCCTGGCTCTCCGAACGCTCCGGCCCCGACGTCCCCGCCCGCAAGCCCGGCGACGGCAAGCTCAAGCCGCTGGGAGATGCGCCCGGCGAATACGTCAAGGTGCGCAGCTGAGCGCTCCGCCGCCCCCTCGCCCGCTCCGCTTCGGCGAACCGCTTCGGCAGCTCCATGTGAACTCGAATCGCAACCCGCGCTTTGCGCTGGGTTCGCTCGGCGGGCGTTTCACGCTCCTCTGCGTGATCGCCGACGTGCAGCACGCGGAGGCCCGCGCCGCGCTTGAAGCGTTCAACCGCCAGCAGTTCAGCGAGACCGTGCGCGCCGGCGCGGTTTTCTGCGCCGATCCCGCGGGCGCCGACGACCCGCTCTTGGCGGAAGCCGGCAAGTCGAAGCTGGTCTTCAACGATCCCAGCGCAGCGAACGCGTGCGGCCTGCTCCAGGAGGGCGCGCCAGGCCAATGGATTCTCATCGATCCATCGCTCCGCGCCGTCGCGTTCTGGCCGCTTTCGGAAAGCGGACACGCCATCGTTGCACTTGAGCAGACGCCATCTCCCGATCAGCACGCGGGCGTGCAGCTTAACGCGCCTGTGCTGATCGCGCCGCGCATATTCGAACCCGAGTTCTGCAAGGTGTTGATCGAGTATTATCGGCGCAATGGCGGCGAGCCTTCCGGCGTCACCCAGGCAAGCGCGGAAGGCGTCACATTCGTGAAGCTGGACGACGCCTTCAAGCGCCGCAGCGATTGCCTAATCGAAGACGCCAAGCTGCGCGAAGCGATCATGCAGCGCATCTACTGGCGCCTAGCGCCGGAGATCGAAAAAGCTTTCATGTGGCGCCCAACGCGCATGGAGCGCTACCTTGTCGCTTGTTACGACGCCGAGAGCGGGGGCTTTTTCAAGCCGCATCGCGACAACACTACGCCCGGTACAGCCCATCGCCGGTTTGCAGTCACCATCAATCTGAACGCGGGAGAGTACGAGGGCGGCGATTTGCGCTTTCCCGAATTCGGTACGCGCACCTATCGCGCCCCGACGGGCGGCGCTGTCGTATTCTCGTGCGCGCTTTTACACGAAGCCACGCCGGTGACGCGCGGCCAGCGCTACGCCTTCCTGCCGTTTCTTTACGACGAGGCGGCGGCGAAGGTGCGCGAGCAAAACAACAGATTCCTCGACGAGAGCATCCGCCCCTACTCGGGCTGACCGTGCGGTTAGGCCACGACGCCGCGACGCAAAACTCCGCCCATAACCCGCGCCTTTCCGTCATTCCGGGGCGGCCCGAAGGGCCGAGCCCGGAATCCAGAATCGTCACGCAACGTTCTATTTTCTGGATTTCAGGTCCGCGCTCCGCGCGTCCGGAATGACGATAGACGAAAGGCTTGAAGTGAACCCGAAATCCCGGGCGGCCCGAAGAATGAAATCGAGCAGCAAGACGCAACGGTCTATTCCGTCATTCCGGGGCGGCCCGAAGGGCCGAGCCCGGAATCCAGAATTGCCACGCAACATTGTGTTGTTCTGGATTCCGGGTCCGCGCTCCGCGCGTCCCGGAATGACGATGTGCACAAGCGC
>Ga0073934_10001967_pt1 | contig 45877 bp, 38 predicted proteins | sample LarsenN4metaG_FD_76834 | JGI IMG/M metagenome (GOLD analysis project Ga0073934, IMG submission 76834) | Hot spring sediment bacterial and archeal communities from British Columbia, Canada, to study Microbial Dark Matter (Phase II) - Larsen... ...
ACTCATCCCACGCCTCCTTGCTGCCGTCCAACGTGCCAGAACTCAACACGTTAGATGCTCTCGGAGGCGTGTTGATTGCAATGCCTACGAATAATCCGGGCTATCGGGGCTTCGTTCCACGCGGGTTGATGACACCGGGTTTTTCCAGCAGCTCCGCGTTCGACAGGCTGCCAATCCAACGACGCATCAATTCGACGGCTTCCTGGTCGACTACCTTCGACGCCACGTGTGGCATCCGGCCCAGACCTGTCAGTTGCATCCGCGCCAGCAGCAGCGAACGGTCGGGAGCGCCGGGGGCCAGGATCCGGGGATCCTGAATCTGAAAGGTTCCCTGCCCCGGCCTGGTATCGACCGCTTTCGTCTGGGTCAGTGGAATCGACGCGTGCAGCTCGAACTCCGCGTTGCCGCCACCCCACTGGCGGTGGCAATGTGCGCAATTGGAATGGAGATACGCCCGCGCACGGAGATGCTGGTCCGCGTTCGCATCGCGATAATCGACCAGGCGGGGCAACTCGCCCGGCGGCTTCGGCAGCTTCTCGGTGAACACGCCCAGCTTGTCGAGGACCGCCAGTTGGTTCGCGGTCCTGCCTCCGTAGTTGTGGTCCTTGTTCATCTGCAACGTGGTGACGCCGAGAATGTATTTCGACGCCATTGTGTGGCACAACGCGCATTCGGCACGGCTGGGGAATCGCCACACCTGCTCGCGTCGGCCGCCCGGCGCCTTCGCATCGTGGATCGTCAGCGTGCGGTCGAGGCCTTGCGAGTCGAGCAACTCGGCATCAGTTTGCTCGTCGTTCCAGACGTAGGTGTAGCCGTACCAGTATTGGGCGCCGTATTCGTCGTCGTTTCCGGGCATCTTGCGGTGTTGCAGGATCCGCGTTTCGAGCCGCTTGCGGCTGGCCGGGTTGCCCGCTTCCATGTCCATCGAGAAGGTCTTCACCAGCACGGCGCCATCGGGAAACCGCCAGCCGAGGTCGGCATAATCGGGGCCGTGCGGGTAGACCACTTTGTCGAACTCGATCTGCGAATCGCCCGGCAGAGCGATGAAGCGTTCTTTCTCCGCGCCATCGGACCACAGCGGCGCGTTCACGGAATAGGGAATGAGCCCCTTTGCGGGAATGTGGTCGTGTGTGGAAACGAACAGGCCGGTTTCGCTCAATTTGCGCGGAAATGGGGAGGTGGCCACTTGCGGCGGCGCTGTTACGATGCGATGGAAGCCCCCGCCGGCAAAGTCCACCAGATACACTTCGCCATTGGCATCTTGCGCGAATTCGACAATCCGTACCTGCGTGTCGGCCAGTTGCCGATGCTCGGTGACTTTCTCGCCGTCATACCGCAGCGACCACAGCTTGCCGGTGTCGTAGTCGCCGTAGATGTACGCACCATTCAACTCCGGCAGCCGACTCGATTGATACACGTAGCCGCCCGTAATCGAGCGAAAGTCGCTGTGGGAGTGCTCGACGATTGGCGGCACGAACTTGCCGGGGCCTTTGGAACGTTCCGGACGGAACGGGTGACTGCCTTCCATCACGCTCCAGCCGTAGTTGCCGCCGCGCTGAATGAGGTAGATCATTTCCCATAAGTCCTGGCCGACTTCGCCGCCCCACATTCGCCGCTGATGGTCGAAGCTGAACTTCCACAACTGGCGATGGCCGAACGACCAGATTTCGCCGCGGGCATTGGGCGTGTTGACGAAGGGGTTGTCTTTGGGGATCGAGTACGGCCGGTCGCCGTCAGAATGGTCGACATCGATCCGTAAGACGGAACCTGGCAGATCGCTGATGTCCTGGCCGGTGATGTTCCAGTCCGCAATGCCACTGGCATCGCCGACTGAGAGGTAGAGATATCCATCCGGACCGAAGCGCAGGCAGCCACCGTTGTGCCCTCCGGACGGCCATTCGAGGATAATGCGTTCGCTCTTCGGGTCGGCTTTCAGCGGCGTTCCCGGCAAGACGTCGAACCGGGCCAGCTTGCTGCCGTTCGGCAAGCCGAGTGGTCCGCCCTCCAGAATGTAAGTGACGTACACGTACCGCTGCTGGGCGAACTGCGGGTGGAAGACAATCCCATAAGTCGTCTTGCCGAGGTCCAGCAGCAACTCGGCGCGATCCACATCGCGGCGGTTCTCGAACGTGTACAGTTTGCCCGGCCGCGTCGCGACGCCGAACAGATTCGTCCCCGGCACCATTGCCACGGAAAGGGGCTCGTGCAGCTTCAGCTTGGGAAACGCGTCCTCGGTGGCATACGGATCGGGCGGGTCGGGCGTGCCGTGGATGTGATTCGTGGTCCACAGTTCGCGCTGCTCGGTATTGAACGACGCGGGTTCCGCAGTGAGGCCGAATCGAAACGAAGCGGCCATCACAACGATGAACGATGCCACCCTGCGCGTAAAGACCATGCGGCACCTCGCTGTCGAGCACAGAAGGGAGTTCGCTTGAGCCGCACACTTCAAGTGTGCGGCTAACTCTGCGGAGCATACCGTCGGCACAACCGGCGGACGAGGTTGCCTCAACACAATTTGGCGGGCGGGCGGGCCGTTCTGAGGGTTTCCGCTTGCGGCCCGGTGTGCCGCGCGGGCAGTCTGAAAGGTTTGCTGTCGTCTCGCGAGATGACCTTCAATGAGATCCCTCGAAACGCCGCCGCCCATGACCCGATCCTGGGCTGCTCTGGCCCTGCTGATCGTCGCGCTGGCGGCGTTCTGGCCCCTGGTATGGCACCCGACCGATTTGCTGGTTGGTCCGCAGCACGGCGGTCGGAACGATCTCACATCGCAGTTCCTCGGCATGCGGATGTTCGCTCGCGAGGCGGTTGGCGATGGGCACTGGCCGCTGTGGCACCCCTGGATTCTGCTCGGCCAACCGTATGTCGGTAATCCCCAATCGGCGACGCTGTATCTGCCGAACTGGTTGGCGATCGGAGTGGGACATCCGGCGGCGCTCGGATGGCTGATGGTGCTGCATCAGATGTGGGCCGGACTGGGGACCTACCTGTTCTCCAGGCGACTCGGGTGTGGTCCCTGGGCGGCAACATTGGGAGGGGCAGCGACGCTAGCCGCGCCATTTTACATCGCACAAATCGGCGAAGGACATCTGAACCAGGTGTGCCTGGCGGCCTGGATTCCGTGGGCGTTCTGGGCGTTCGAGAAATGGCGGGGCGAAGAACCGTCCGCGCGCTGGCTGCTGCCGGGCATCCTGACGCTCGCCGTTTTCTGCGGACACGTGCAGGAAGCGTTTTACGTGGTGCTGCTGCTGTCGCTGTATTGTCTGGATGAAATCGTCGGCGGGCTGGTGACCGGCAAACGCCGCCACGCCATTCGAGTTGGATGGCGTTGGATCGGCGCGGGGACCGCCGTGGCGGGATTGTCGGCGATCGAAGTCGGGCCGATTGTCAAACAGATGGGACAGGCCGTCCGGGGCAAATCGTTTTCACTCGCGGAAGCGTCGCAAATCAGCGCCGGATGGGATCATGCGTGGCAGTTGCTGGACCCGTTTGCGCTCGGCGGACCTGATTCGCGGCCGTTTTACTGGGAAACGCTGTGCCACTTTGGCTTGATTCCGCTGATGTTTGCCGCGTGGGGGGCAATCATCGGGTGGCGGCGCCCAGGCGTCATCCGTTGGACGCTGCTGCTGGCGTTCACGGTGCTGTTTGCGATGGGGCCACGCACTCCAATCTACACGATCTGCCATCACTGGGTACCCGGCGTGGCATTATTTCGAGCCCCGTCGCGGATGCTGTTCCTGGCGTCAGTGCTCATCGCTGTCTTGGCCGCTGTCGGCGTCGACGAATTGCAGACGGCGGCCTCGAAGCGCGTCGGCCGATGGATCTTCGGCACCCTCGGCATGTTGTCGGCGGTTGTGGCGGCGGTGCTCTTCGTTCGTGGAACAAACAACGGCCCCGAACTTTGGCGGCATGTGCTGCTCATGCCCGCGTTGTGGGCCTGGTTTGCCGGCGGTTGCGGAGCCGCGGCATTGATGACGGCGGCGCGGCCGAAAGTGGTCCTGTTCGGCAATATCGCGGCGGTCACGCTGACAACCGCGCAGCTGAGCCAATGCGCCTGGGGATTGCAGCGAACAATTCCTCAGGAGCATCTGCGCCGCGGCAGCGAGTTGACGGCCCGACTGGCGGAGGAATCGCCTTGGGAGCGCGTCCTGTGTCGGCACGAACATTTGACGGACGACGAAGCGTCCCTGCATCGGTTGTGCAAGCTTCCTGGCTACGAGCCGGCGCCGCTGTTTCGAACCGTCGATTTGTTCGCCGTGCTAACCGGTGGAAAACACACGCCGGAACAGGTGCTGGGATTCCAACCCGTGCGGGCGGCCGATTGGAACCCCGTCGTGCTGGACCTGCTCGGCGTACGGTGGATGATTACCGATGAAGACCAGGGCGAACTCGCCGGTTGGACGAAAGTCGCCGAAGGAGCCGTGCCGGCGCCGGTGGCGGTCCGCGGCAGCGAGCCGGTCGCAGTGCCCTACGTGTTGTATCGCCGCGAATCGACGTTTCCGCGGGCGTATGTCATCGGTGAAGTGGAGATCCTGGGACAATCGGATTCGTTACGGCGGCGATTGGCAGAATGGAATCCACGCGAGAGCGTACTGCTCGAACGGGACGTGCTGCCGGCCGGCCCCCGCGCCAAGTTCCAAGCTGCCGGGATTGCCGAGTACACGACCGATCGCGTGGTGCTGGAGACGGAGATCGGCGAGCCGGGTTATCTCGTTCTGAGCGATGCCTGGTTTCCCGGCTGGACCGCTGCAGATGAGGAAGGCCATCTGCTCGACGTCCTGCAGGCCAATCATGGGTTGCGTGCGGTGCCGCTGACTGCCGGCAAGCATCGCATCACAATGACGTACCGGCCACCGCTGTGGACGTTGTCGGGATTGCTGTCGCTGGCAACTGCCGTAGTGCTCGCGCGGCTCGCAATTCGCCGAGATGACCGGGACACTCGTGGTGGAGACGCGTAAATCGAGCGCTCCCGTCCGAGTCGCGGCCAAACTTTACGCCTTGGGATTCTTGGCGACCGGCTGGCGGACGATGAGCTGTTTTACGACGTCAGGATGCTCCTCTGCGACGTCGGTGGTCTCGCCGGGATCCTGTTGCAGATTGAATAGATGGATGCTGCGGTCGCCAGCCACATACACGCCCTTCCATTGGCCTTTGCGTACAGCCTGCACGTGGGGATTGCCACGGGATTCCCAGAACAACAGCGGGTGCTCCTTTTGCGCCTGCTGTCGCAGCGATCCTGAAAAGCTGATGCCGTCCATGCCGTCTGGTGCTGGAGAGACACGGGCCAGCTCGACGCAGGTTGGCAGGACGTCCCAGGCGGTGCAGACGTGATCGGATACGGCGTCGCGCGGGACACCGCCCACCCAACTGACGATCAGCGGCGCCCGCAGGCTGCTTTCGCGAAGGGGATGGCTCGGCGACTCTGCCGAATCGTGCCCGGTGAGCGCCGTGAACATCACACACACCCGGCGGCGCAGGTTGTGTTCGTCAATTCGTGCGGACAACCGGCCCACGAAATCGTCCCAGTCCTTCAACGCCGCAGTGCGGTCCTGCGGCGATGGCGCCCCAAACTGGCATACCTCGGCCGAAGGCAACCGTACCACCAGGAGGAACGGCCGGTCGCTCTTCGCGTTTCGGTCGAGGTAGGCCTCTGCCTCCGCGGCGAGCAACGATGCAAAGCTGGCCTTCCGCTGACCATTGGCATTCTCAACGATCCGCATCTGCGACCGCCCCGTTAAGAGGACCTCCGGGAAGGCCTCCGCGGCGGCGTTGGTAGGAATGCGGCCGACCCAGTCATCGAACCCGAGTTCGGTGGGCCGCTGCGCGCCCGTCCACACACCCAGAAAGCTCGTGGTGTAGCCGGCGTTCCACAGGACGTCGGCCAGTGAACGCTGCGACTCGCGGAGTTGGTAGGACGCTTCCGCAGTGCGCGGCGCACGGGACGCGTTGCGGCCCGTCATCAGCGACCAGAACCCAGCCTCCGACTGGCAGCTTGCCGCATAATAGTTCGAGAACCGCATGCCGTTGGCAGCCAGACGGTCCAACTGTGGTGTGAGTGAAGGGGCCGCACCGTAGCAGCCAAGTTCCCTATGCCCGACGCTGTCCGCGACGACGATAACGATATGCGGCGACAGACGTGCCGCGCCAACGCGGACCTGCCGATTCGCCTGCCGGATCGCTTCTCGATTGCGAAGCTTAGCCTGGGACAGGATTTCGTCGGCCTCGGCAAGCATACCCAGCAATGGGTCGGCGGCACCGGATTCGGCGATCACGGGCGACGACTCCACCTGCTCCTGCAGGCTCCGGACTATGGGGTTTTTTGCGGGTGGTCGTTGGGCAACGTCGTCTGGTTCGCGGCCTGGATTGGGGACATCGACCGGTGGCTCTGAATTCTGGATGGCGCTGGGAGCAGCGTTCCTTTTGCCGGTGAATCCGACAACGGTCCAAACCAGCATTCCCACGCATACGACCGACAAGGCAGCGATGCGCCAGCGGCGCGCGGAACTCATTGTGGGAGGCGAAGTGTCCATGTCGCCAAGACGGAGCAATCACCATGCCACGGATACGGCCGACGGGCCTCCGAAGGCACCGAGATCGCATCGAGAATCAAACCGTAACATCTTGCCACGCTGGGCCTTATCCACAATAAGCGGCGTAGACGGCAGCTCCCGTGCGACTGTGACGGTCGCGCAGACTCTGATTGGTTCTTCGAATGGAGGGAACTCCGGCATTTTGTGGGTCGATAGTTGTCTGAGGACTGCGATGCCTGGATGACAGGGGTCGCCACAGGTTCGCAAGAAGGACCGTGAGATGCTCTTATCGATGCTGCTTGCGGCTGCACCGCTGGCCCAACTTCCCCCGACGCCCGAGAACTTGGGACTGAGCTCTGTCTCGGAGGTCCAATACGAATCAGGGGCCTCGGCAACTCCAGGGGACGTTAGACTCAGCCGCGTCACCAACTCATCCAGTCCATCCGAACAGTGGACCAGTTATCAAGCAACGGTGACCTCGTATCTTCAGGAGCCGCCCCCACCACCCCCACCGCCGCCGGGGCCTCCCGTCGCACCACCGGCCCAAATGGGGTTGTCCGGTGCGGATGGCGGAGCGCCGGGCACGGCCGCAGCATGCGATCCCTACATCAACAACCTCTATGCTGAAGCCTATTGTGAGTGCGATGACGACGGCTGCGGCTGCCGGTGCAAACGCTGGTGGAAACAGCATTGCTACCTGGCCAAACTGCACAGCACCTGCGACTTGTATCCCCACTATGCGTACTACCCGAAGTACCACGGCTATTATTACTTCCGGCCGTATAACGCCGAAAACGTCCAGGTTCAGCAACAGACGGTTGTGAAGCTGGGGGGCGATCCGCGTTATCCCTACTCCACGCAGTTGCTCGCGAACCTGTTCCGTGACGTCCCGCCGCCGCCGCGTTCGGCCACGAAAACGCGTCGCCAAGGACCGGATTTGCCCCATTTGGAGCCGTTGCTCGATCCAAAGCCCGCGGCCAATTGATCGATTCACGATCCACGAATACAAATGCCCCGGCTGCTTGGAAGCAGCCGGGGCATTTGTGCTTTGGTGATACCATCGCCAGAAACGACGGCTCACTTCCGGGCCAATTCTGCCGCCTTCAGGTCGCCAAGCAACGCCACGAACGTCACATCGGCTGCGGCGCGGCCGCGGCGATCGGTCGTCGCACCGGCCGCCTCCTTCAACAGAGCCAGGTTGCGGTTGTGTTGCTCCACACTGGCCTTGGGCATTTCGTAATGGGCCTCGTCTGCGATCTGGTGCATTTGCTGGCGCAAATGCCAGGTTCGCGACAGGTCGCCCAACGTGGCGGTCCCCTTCGGATAAAGTTCGGCCCGCTGCTCGAACAATGTTGCCGCCAACTGGTCCGACTCGCGCCAGGCGGCGTCATTGACTTTGATCGAGCCGTCGCGGCGCTCCTTGTAACCGTCCAGCCACGACAAATCGAGCTGGGCTCGGGTGACGGCATCGCTGCGGCCGATTCCTGCCCCTTCCATTTCCCAAATCACGGTTTGTTCGGCCACACTTTGAAGCATGTTACGCCGGAATTCGGGAGAGATGTTCAGCAGCGATACGGCCTGGACGAGCGCGGGCAAAGAAGCTTGTCCCACGCGCGCGTCTTCGAGTCGCTTCCAGTAATGCTCGGCCGCCAGGCGTTCTTCGGCCTCGGTCAACTCGATGACCGCCCCTTTCATGCCGAGCAGCCGGGCCGTTTCCAATTGGGCCCGGTTGAGCGCCACCTTTGCCAGAGCAACATCCGCCTCCCAACCGGTCGAAGCCGGTTGCTGAAACGCTTCCAATCGCTGCACCACGTCTTCCAATGCCGTGAGCCGCGCCTGATACACCGGCCGGAACGTGCGCTCCAACTGCTTCTGGTCAAATCTCGTCGCGCGGTTCGACTCGTAGGTGCCTTTCGTCTGCCGCTGCAACGTATCGTAAGCGTGGCGCGCCTCGGCTTCGTAAACCAATCCCAGGTGCTCCAGATGATCACTGAGGGGGAGCAGTCCCCGCACGAACGAGTCGTGGCTTTCCTCCCGCAATTGCTGGGAGGTCGCCGCCGCGGCCGCATAAGGTGGTGCGTCTTTGCTTCTCCGGCTGACCTTCTGACGGCCTGCCGCGGGATCCTGCGCCTGCGACGTCTCGGCCAGTGCAAGGAAAGCCGCAAGGATCGCGAAAACGCCAATCCGGCAAAACATGGCCGCCTCCCTTCCTTTGAACAACGCGTGCCGTTGGCCCCATTGTAAGCGACTTGGGCCGACTTGAGAGGGCCAGTTTTTCCGTTGGGAAGTCCGGCCGGCCTCAGCCTGATTTCAATGCGGACGTCTCGGCCAGGTTCGGCGAGTCCACTTTTTGCGGATCAGCCTGCAGCCCGACGGAAAAAGCAGAAGCACCCCGGACGCCTTGTGGCAACCGGGGTGCTGAGATTCTTGAACGCAGACGTGCCCAGACGGCTCAGGGGCTGATCGCATTGATCGCGTTGGCAAGTTCCACCAGTTCGTTCACCAGTGCTTCACGCACGGTCGCCAAGCCGACGATCACGCCGATCCCAACAATTGTCACCAGCAGCACATACTCGACGAACACGGAGCCGCGACGTCTTGGGCGGCTGCGGATGATAGACTTTGTGATTCGCCGAATCATTCCTGATCCTTCCAAGTGGCGTTTGTCAGCGCCGACCGTCGCTGCGGCCGGAGTGCAACCAGCCCCCACTTAGCAACCAGCGTGCCGGTTACCGCGGCACATCGAGACCTGGAAACCGCACCCATTTTGGCGGGGTCGCGGCCGCGGCTGGTCGATCCCCAAGGCTCTGTGCTAACCCTGGTTGGCGCGGGACATACACCACGGCTTGTTCATCGCGATAAGTCTCAGTCCAGCCAGACCTTCGCTTCAGATAGCTCTCCAGTGATCCGCCCACGGGAGCCAACACCAGGTCGGTTGGGAAGTCGTCGAGCAGCGGCGTACGTTCGGCATCGCTTGACGCTGCCGTTTGCAGCGCAATCAGCGCCTCTTCAATCTCCGCAGGATACACGGTACGGTAGCGCCCATCGATGGCAACCCGCACATCAGGCCACAGGTGCCAAAGGATGAATTGCCCCCAACCGTAGTCTGTCAGCAGGTTCCCCTGCAGCCCGCGGCGACGCATCTCGGCCACAGCGGCAACGGGCATCCCAGGCACTCCAGCGCGGGCTTCCACCGCAATGTCCCAAGGCCGCAATCCGCAGTTCCAGATCTCGCGCACGCCCCGGACATGGACCACCGCCAGGAATACGAGGATCAGCACAGCCGCTGTCCAGCGCCACCATCGGCGACCGGGAAGGCTCCACGATGCATGGAGTTGCGGAAACAGCCGGGAAACAGCATCACTTAAGGGAACCGCCAGCAAGGCCAGCACCGCCAGGCTGAACAACGCCACGTGACGAATGTGACTGGCTGCCTGCCAGGCTGCCGCCGCGAGCACCAAGACGTCGATCCGCTCCCAGCGGCGGGACAACCCAAATGCAAAACCAGCCAACAGAAAGGGGACTACATAAATCGCCGAGGGAGCGGCGGCCCAGACGGGTTGCCACTCCAGGACCAGTTGTGGTGTCACCAGATGGTTCCACAGCATTCGGTGCAACTGCAGTCCGTAGGGATTGATCAGTGTTGCCAGCGCTGTGGCCGTCGCCGCCGCCAGCCATTTCCACGCTTCTCCGAAGCGACGAGGGATGAGACTGCTGCGTGCCACCGCAGCAACGGCGAACAGCCACACGAACGCCACGCCCGCCAGGAAACCGCCATGAAGGTTGGCCCACAACACCATTCCCCCCGGAACCAGCCACAGGGCGCCCGAGAGCCGCTCCCATTGCCGCCGAAGGATTGATAGCGTCGCCAGCACGCCGACGAATGTCGCCAGTTGCGGCCGCAAAAACACCACGTAATTCGCCAGACATTCCGTGGTAAAGACCAGCAGTATCCACGCGGCCGGCAGGCTGCAACGTGTCCGCAACGTCGGCCACGACACCACGAACAGCGCCACGACGAATGCGTTGCGCAATGCGGTCATGCCGGCATTGCCCCCGCGCCGCCAGCACTCGGCGAACAATCGCTCGCTCAACCACTCGTGATTAACCCACGCCGCTCCCGCCGCGGTGTACGAGAATGGATCGCTCGATTCGACCAGCACCCCTTGCTCGATCGCCCTCAGACCGTACAGTGTGTGGCCCCAAAGATCTGGATCGGCGATCGTCACGCCGCACAGAAAAAGGAGGCATCCGCCCCACACCGCCGCGAGGAGCCCACGGCGTTCCGTGGACGAGATGGTGCCGCCCGAGGCCTCGCCGCTCCTCCCAGCGTCAGGGTGCGCTTCCAGCCGTTTACGCCCGGTTAACAGTTGCACCCGTTCCTCGGCCCTGACGACGGCAGGGGCCGCACACCATGCGGATTCTAACGGGCTGCTGCTCGGCACAGATGCTGCTCTCCCACTCGACAGAGCAACTCCGCTGCCGAAGCGGCTCTTACCAACAATTCGCAGGATCGTTTGGATGCTCGGCCGAACTGTAGTTCGTCCCTCTTGGCTGCTGTGGTGTGCGGTATGCTTGACGCTGCTGTCGGGCTGCCAGTTGACCCGTGAGCAGCAGCTCATTGGGCGCTGGTATAATTCCGAAATGTCCATCCGCTTCCGTCCCGACGGTGGCGTGATCTACAACTCTCCCGCAGGAAAGGCGATCGGCGTCTACTATTTCACCGGCACAGCGCGTCCGATCGCCACCACCCATACGCAGGAGAACCTGGTGCTCGATGTGGTGCGTAATGGCCAGCGGCTCCGCATGGGCTTCGAGGCGGAATTGATCTCCGCCGATCGGCTGCGACTGTACGACCTGACCACCCGCCCACGGATCAGTAACGAGGCCGGAACGGTTGAGAATACCGTGGTCCTGAAGCGCGCCAGCGAAAAGGACACGCAACTCACGATGTAATGCAAAACACCCCGGCTGCTCGAAAGCATCCGGGGTGCTCAGTTCCGCACACTGGACGATAGAGGACTCGAACCTCTGACCTCTACGATGTCAACGTAGCGCTCTAACCAACTGAGCTAATCGTCCGCGACTCCGAACGATAGGCCATGCCCCGCGCGGGGTCAAGTCATTGGATGACGGCGGCCAGGGCCGTAGCTGACTGTTGAAAAAGGAGTCAGGCACCGAGCCTCACTCATTTTTCGAGGGGATTCTGTGGTTCCGCTCGGAGCCAGACCCCTTTTTCAATACGCTGGTAGTGCGTTACAGGCAGGCCTGACCTCGTTGCCGGATGTGCGGCTTGCTTCGACAGGTCGAAATTCACTCGGGTCAGCCCCAGGCCTCACGCATGTGGAGTGCGTCGACGCGTCGAAGTCAGATCCGCTGCTATCGCGCGGGCGCCCAGTTACCGGGCTGCACGATGATGGGAGCCGTGGCCTCCGGCATTGGAACTGGTTGCGGCACGCTGGTCGGTGAGGGAGACAGGGCCGCAGGCGCCGAGGGAGCCGTGGTGGCCGAGGTCGTGAGGATCTGTCCGGGCAGACGCTGAAATTCTTCATACGAGACCGTTTGCGGAACCGTGCGGTTCTGCCAGTTTTGAGTGGTCGGCGGAGGAGCGGAGTCGGTTCCCGGCACTGGAGGCACGCTGTTCCGCTCGGGATTTGTCGCACCTGGCAGCGGGGTAGGAGCGGCATCGAGTCCTGGCACGGGGACCACACCCTGGCTGGACGGAGATTCATATGGCGTCAGAGCGTGAGGCTGTCCGCAGCCGCAGTTCGCAGGCGCCGGCATCACAGGGGCGCTGCAACCTGGAGATGCCATTGGCGCCCCACATCCAGCCGGGGCGCCACAGTGCGCCGGCACAGCGCAATTTGTAGGTGCGCCGCAGCCGCACGTGGCGGGAACTGCACAATCCGGCGCCGCATGGCAGCCGCATTGACAACCTTTGCTCCCCTTGCACTTGCTGTGGTGCTCATCGAGCCATTTCTTCAAGAAGCATGGCTTGCTTGCGCACGATGCACCGCCACCACACAAATCGCTGGCCCCCCCACAGCGATGCAGGCTGCAGCATCCGACGCCTGTCAGAAGAATCAGGCTCGCCAGCGAGGAGATCAGCGACTTCATGACCGGCCTTTCCGGGAATCAACAGCAAGGGGCACAGCGGGCGGAATGCCGCCGCCGAGGGGACATCGATGAAATCGGCAGGCCGGGAGTCAAACTTTACCGATTTCGCAGATTTTTCTGGCTGCGCTGAGTTTGCTGGAGATTCCAGGCCAATGTCGCCCGGGCCGTGAATTGATTTAACTGATTTTTGGCACGTGAGATACGACACGCATATTTCGTGCGCCGCGAGAAGATCCTGGTTGCCGTTTCTGGCTTCGTGGCGAAAAAATCCAAAAATGAGAAAAAATAGGTGAACCTTTCTTCCCGGCGGGTCGTCATTAGCGTAGAAGCAGAGGTCTGGGCTGCAGTCCCGTTGTTGTTTGCGGGCGCCCAGCTTTCTTCCCCGCGGTGAGCAACTCGTTTGAAAGCGAAGGTTCGAGGCTAGCTCCCGCTCGTTCTCCGAAGACTGCGGTCATCGCAGGAGGTGCCAAATGCAACGGACATCAGGCAATTCCACCGTCACGACCACCACCCACACCGGCGTCACGTCCGGTCTGGTCGGCGTTGGCGCGAATGCCGTCCGCTTTGCCTCCGGGTCGATGCCCGCGGACTCCAAGCGTTCCGATCTCAGGAAACCAGGAGCCGACGCCCATCGACTGCATGAGGCGTGGCGGCATCACGCGCCAAGTCAACTGGATCAGCGCGACGACGCACCGAGACTGATCGCGGCCGACAGCTATCACGGCTGTCGCCAGCAGCGCAGTGAATCGGTGCTACCCCCGCGATTGTGGGCGTCCTGGGTGATTAGCCAGTCGCTTTGCGGCTAGGCGCACGTCGTTTCGGAACCAGTTCTGTCTCGCGACTGGTGTTGAGCCAGGCCTCCAAAGTCTTGGCAGACTTTGGGAGTCGAACCACGCGGCTTCCACACTGGAACTGCTTTGTCTGGAACGGCGCCTGCCGGTGCCGTTCCTGTGCGAAGTCCGCTTCGCCATCGCAGCGCGAGAGACTCGGAGACCCAGAGACGGCCCTCTCTGGGCTTCTTTCGGAGAACGAGCATCATCATGGAGACTTGGGAGACGATCGAACTCGTCCGCGCGGCCCAGGCTGGCAACCGCGAGGCGTTCGGTGCGCTCGTGCGCCGGTTCGAATCGAGCGTGTTGGCGATCGCGCTGCGCCGCTTGCGGAACCGCACGGAAGCGGTCGAGCTGACGCAGGACGTCTTCATCCAGGCGTTCCGCAAGCTCGAGCAGCTTCGCGAGCCGGAGCGGTTCGCCGGCTGGCTGAAGCGGATCACGATCCGGTTGGCAATCAACCGGGCGGTCCGCCGGCCGCCGGAGTTCGCGCAGGATCCGTCGGTCCTCGGCGCACGGGATTGTCCACGGGACACACCGCTGGACGCGCTGTTGACCGGCGAACGAGCCGATCAACTGCGGATTGGATTGAAGCGACTGCGCGACCTCGACCGCAAAACGTTGTTGGCCTTCTACTTTGAAGGCCAGTCGCTGATTGAAATGAGCGATCGGTTCCGCAGCCCGATCGGCACAATCAAGCGGCGGCTGCACACGGCCCGCATCCGGCTGCGGGAAGAGCTGTCGCAGTTGCAGCCGGTCTGACTTCAGTGTCCCGGACGCTTCCAAGCGTCCGGGACACGTTTTTGCGCGCCGCATTGATCGGAACACGCCGATATAATGCACCGCCATGCACCGCCCCACTCCTGTTCGCACACGCCACATGCACCGCCGCGATGTGCTCACGACCGGCGCGCTGGGGCTCTTTGGCCTGAGCTTGCCCCAGCTACTCGCCTATCGCTCGGCAATCGCAGGAGAGGCCGCAACGAAATCGTTCGGTCGTGCCAAGTCCTGCATTTTCCTGTTCATGTGGGGCGGGCCAGCCCACCAGGATACCTGGGATCTCAAACCCAACGCCCCGCGGGAAGTGCGCGGCGAGTTTCAACCGATCAGCACCGTCGTGCCGGGCATCCAAATCGGCGAGCATTTTCCGCTGCTGTCGCAGCGCGCGAATCGGCTGGCGATCATTCGTTCGATGACGCACGGCGATGTGAACCATACCACATCCACGCACTTTCTGCTCACGGGTCAGCCGCCGCCGCCGACCGACGATCTCAGTCGCGACTGGCCGAGCATGGGGTCGGTGCTATCGAAACTGGGACGCGGCCGGCCGCCGCTGCCGCCGTTCGTGCAGATGCGGCCCAAACTGCCCGGCGACGTGCCGCGGTTTGTCGAGCAGAGCCACGGGCAGTTTGCCGGCTGGCTGGGGGACGAATTCGGCCCAATGACCATCGACGCTAACCCGCACGATGCGGACTACCGCGTGGGGGCATTCGAGCGGATTGACGGCGTTGATGCCGGTCGGTTGCTTCGGCGGGAGGCGATGCTTCAGCAGCTCGAGTCATCCGAAAAACGAGCGCGCGTGGGAACTCCCAGCCAGGTGATGGCGTCTCACTACCAGCGCGCGTTCGAGCTGTTGAACTCGCCGGTGGCGCAGGAAGCCTTCGATCTTTCGAAGGAGCCGCCGGAGATGCGCGAGCGGTATGGTCGGAATCCGCACGGGCAGTCGGTGTTACAGGCGCGACGGCTGATCGAGCGCGGTGTATCGCTGGTAACCGTGTTCTGGCCGAACGACGGCATCAAGAACGTCAGCGTGTATTGGGACACCCATTCCCGCAATTTCATCGACCTTCGCGAGCGGTTGATGCCCGTGGCCGACCGGGCGTTTTCGACGCTGTTGGACGACCTGTCGGAACGCGGATTGCTCGATGAGACCTTGGTGATCTGGTCGGGGGAATTTGGCCGGACGCCGCGGATCGGCCAGCGGAACAGCGATGCCGGTGCGGGCGCCGACGGCCGCGACCATTGGCCCAACTGCTTCACCAGCGTGCTTGCCGGCGGAGGGATTTGCGGCGGCCAGGTGCACGGCGCGTCGGATCGATTTGCTGCGTATCCTGCCGCCGATCCGGTGGCGCCTGTGGATCTCACGGCCACCGTCTATCATTTGCTGGGCGTTCCGGCAGAACTCGCGCTACGTGATGCTGCGGGCCGTCCGCTCGTGATCTGTCCGGGCGAACCGATCGTTTCACTCTTTTCGTGAAGTGACACGGCACGCGCTCCCGGCTGAAGGGATGCGTCGCGGGGTGTTTGCTGCGAAATGGCACAGCGTCTCTTTGGCTAGAGTGTCGCGTTTTCGCCACGTCTGCGAGAGTCCCGCACAAACTGCGTCCATTGTAGGGGTTAGTGGATTCGGCGCAATTCCGCGCGGGATTTTCAACGCTTTTGAGGCCACCGGCGTATAAATACTTGGTCCTGAGGAGGTGTTGACCACATGAAACTTTCACGTATGTCCAGTAAGTCGAAGCCCTCGACGTCTGCTCCCAAAGCGCGTGGAGGCCTGAGCGTGTCGCGCAAAGAGTCGTTGTTGAGGTTGTACAACCGGCTGCTGGCACAGCGCGAGTCGCTGCGCCAGAAAATCGCCGACGACCTCGGGCTGGCATATACGCCCGACGACGGCATCAACGATCTGGGCGAAACGGCACACCACGTCGAGCAGACGGAGCTGCACAGCCAGCTCGCCGCGCTCGAAAGCCGCGAGCTTCGGCAGATCGAGCTGGCCATCGCCAAGATCCGTAACGGCACCTACGGCACGTGCGACCGCTGCAAAAAGCCGATTCCCATCGCCAGGCTGCAGGCGTTGCCGTTCGGTGCGTTGTGCATCGACTGCCAGCGAAAGCGCGAGCAGCGCCGCAATGCCGACGCGGAAGAAGACGCGGCCGCGAACTGGGCCTCGGCAATGGAATACGAGCGCCGCAGCGTCGATCGCGAGTTGTCGCTGAGCGACCTCGACCAATCGTAACGACCCGACGGTAGGGAGTGTCCTGGCACCGACACCCCGGTTGCGTCACCGCAGCCGGGGTGCTTCGTTTTTTGACGAGCCGAGCCGCGTCAGCGGCCGGGTGTTTTTTCTGCTCAAGAAGTACCCGGTCGCCGACGCGGCTCGGCTCGCTTTGCGCAAACCGCGCCGTCGCGGGAACGCCGTGTGCTGTTACGGGCCGCGTGACAGGTACAATGGGTGCCAGCCCTCCCCGGCGAAAATCGTTCAACTGCCGGATCGACGTCCGACGACAGTCCGAGGAGGAGCGCAGTCCGAGCGGTGTGAGGTGGCCGGTTATGCCCAACAAATTGACCGTAGGGATTTGGGGTTCGGCCTTGGTGTGCGGCGTCGTGCTGGGGAGTGCTCTGTCCCCAGGGTTCCGCAGCGCGGTGCACGCCGACCCTTCCGAAGATGCCGTTGCCCGGTTCGACCACGAGCTGGCCCGGGAGGCGGCCGGGCTGCAGCAGTTCAGCCGGGTGTTGTCGAAGATTGCCGCGGCAGCCACCCAGAGCGTCGTGCATATCCAAAGTGAGCGTCGCACGGCGTCGCGCGGTCGGGTGGAAGAGACCGGCTCGGGCGTCATCATGTCCAGTCAGAAGAAGCCTGGCTATTACGTGGTCACCAACCGGCACGTGATCGACGGCGCTGGCTTGGAGGAAATCTCGATTCAGCTGCACGACGGCCGCGAGCTGCATCCCGAAAAAGTCTGGACCGACGCCGCCACCGATATCGCCGTGATGAAGATCAACGCTGCGCAGCTCGTGCCCGCCCGGTGGGCCGACAGCAACGACATCGACATCGGCCACCTCGTGCTGGCGATGGGCAGCCCCTTCGGCCTGAGCCGCTCGGTGACGCTGGGAATCATCAGCGCCAAAGGCCGCAGGCAGCTCAAGCTCGGGGCCTCCGAAGTGCTCAATCAGGACTTCCTGCAGACCGATGCGGCCATCAATCCCGGCAACAGCGGCGGTCCGCTGATCGACCTGTCCGGACGCGTGGTGGGGATCAACACCGCCATTGCGTCGGCGAGCGGCGGCAACGAGGGAATTGGGTTCAGCATTCCCAGCAACCTGGCCCAGCGCGTGATGGACCAGTTGCTGGAGTACGGCAAAGTCTCGCGGGCCTACCTGGGAGTGAAGCTCGACCCGCAGTTCGACCTGCGCACCGCCAACCAGTACGGCCTGGACCGCGTGCAGGGTGCGCGGGTGACGCTGGTCTACCCCAATACGCCCGCCGCGCGGGCCAACCTGCAGACTCACGACGTTATCCTCAACTTCGACGGTGTGGACGTGCAGGACGAAAATCACCTCATCAACCTGGTGAGCCTCACGCCGATCGGCCGCCAGGTTAAGCTCGGCGTGTGGCGCGGCGGCAAACGGATCACGCTCACCATCACGCTGGCCGACCGCTCCGACCTGGATCAGCAGAGCGAAGCGCCGGCGGAGCCCGGCATGGGCCATTCCGTGCGGCTGATGGGATTGACGGTCCACCCGCTGGACGCCGATACCGCCCAGCAGCTCGGCTACGGCCGGACCGCGCGAGGTTTGTTGATCCTGAAGGTCGACGCCACGTCACGGTTGTCCGCCGAACTACAAGTCTACGACGTACTGGAGGCGGTGGGACGGCACCCGGTGAACTCGGTCGAGGAGCTGTACCGGGTGCTGGCGGAGACAAGTTCGAGCAACAACGTTCCGTTGCACATTCGACGCAACACCAACGGCGGCCAGCGCACCCAAGTTGTGCTGTGGCAGCGGTGAGCCATTCGGTGCGAACAGTCGTGCATCCACACACACCGCACCCGAACTCCCGAACTCCCGATGGGTTTCCGAAAACCCTCTTGACGGATCGAAAACGGCGCGGTAGCGTCCTCGCGCATTTCGCAAGGATGCAGGAGTGTGTCGATGGGGTCCATCGGCGGCTTCTGCAGGATCGCATTCGGCAGGGTGTGTTCCCGTCGCCGCCGTACAACAACCCCACTCGGGGAGCTGGATCACAGGATGTGACCGCAATGCTCTTCCGGCAGCACGACCGGTGTTGGCTCGCGCAGGCGCCTGCAAAGGTGAACTGGTTCCTGCGAGTCGCCGGCAAGCGACCGGACGGCTATCACGAGATTGAAACCGTGATGGCCCGCGTGAGCCTGTGCGACACCATCCTCTTCCAACCCACCACCGATTCCGCGCTGACTTTGCGCGTTCGCTGCGCGTATCCGCCGGCATTGCGGGCAACGTCGATCCCCGAAAGTGGCGAAAACCTCGTCTTGCGCGCCGCAGAGCTGCTTCGGCAGCTCACCAGGTATTCCGGTGGGGCGCAAATCACGCTCGTTAAGCGAATCCCCGCGGCGGCCGGTCTGGGAGGTGGTTCGAGCGACGCGGCAACCACGTTGGCGGTGTTGAATCACGCGTGGCAACTGCGTCTTTCGGATGGCGAACTTTCGATGACCGCCGCGGAACTCGGCAGCGACGTACCGTTTTTCCTGGCGAGATCGGTGTGGGCAAAGTGCACGGGGCGCGGCGAATTGGTCGAACCCTTGCTGGCCCGAGTGCGTCAGTGGCTGGTGTTGGCGAAGCCCGAATCGGGCTTGTCCACGGCCGCGGTTTATCGAAATTGCCAGGTCGAGAAGGATCATCGAGCGATCGAGCCGTTGCTTGCGGCACTCGCACACGGCGATGCAGCGCGGGCGGCATGTCATTTGCGAAATGGTCTGCAGCCCGCCGCCGAGGCACAATGCGCCGACGTGGTGCGGTTGAAGGAGGAATTTGCGCGGCTGCCCGTGTGCGGGCATCAGCTCACCGGCAGCGGCTCGGCGTACTTCGGCGTGTGTCGCAATAGACGACACGCGGCGGCGTGCGCGTCGCGATTGAGATCCCGCGGCATCGCCGCGGTGTGGACGGTGTCGACATGTTAGGTGTCAGGTGTTAGGCATCAGGTGTCAGGTAAGAGCAAGAAGATGAGTGCGGTTTCCTAATTGAGGTCTTGCCGGATACCTGACATCTCAAACCTTTGCTCGGAGCACAACAGGATGGCACGCCGCCGCGATGGTTGCGACGACGCTGACAGACCCCGATCAGGAGCGGGACCGTGGAGATTACCGAGATCCGCATCAAGTTGATGGACGACCCGAGCGACCGCCTGCAGGCCTTCTGCTCGATCACGTTCGACGGCTGCTTTGTCATCCGTGATCTCAAGATCATCCAGGGGACCAAAGGCTCCTTTGTGGCCATGCCCAGCCGCAAGCTCACCGACCGCTGCCCGCGGTGCGGCTCGAAGAATCACCTCCGTGCCCGCTTCTGCAATGACTGCGGTGCCCGCCTGCAGGAAGAGCGAGCCGTGAAATCTGATGACGGCCGCGCCAAGCTCTACGCCGACATCGCCCACCCCATCAATTCGGACTGCCGCGACGGCATCCAGCGCCAAGTGCTCGACGCGTATGCCGCTGAAGTGGAGAAATCGCAATTGCCCGGATACGTATGCACCTACGACGACTACGGCGAGGAGTCGTACGCCGCATTGGGCGACGAGCAGGAGGTAACGCTGGAACTGCCGCGGATCATGCCGCTGTCCGATGGTCATCGCCGCCGCGATCACGTCGCATCCTCACCGGCGCCCCACCTTCGTCACGTCAATGGCAATGGAGACGGCGTTCGCGTCGCCGTCCTGCAGCGCGACGACGAGACGTTCGGCGATGGGATCATCTGAATTGCAGCCATCTCGCTCGGCGAGACGAACGGCGTGCAACTCGCGACGTTGAACGTTGGACAGTGCGTCGCTGCTCTCCCGCGGAGCGGGCGGGCCGCTACCCAAAATACGCCACGGCGTTCTCGAAGATCTTCACTCCGGCTCCGGGGCCGGACAGCCTGCGGCGCGTCCATTGCGGGTGTTGCGTGGCGAAGAGGAATCGTTCGGGGTGGGGCATCAGTCCCAGGATGCGGCCGCTGCGATCGCTCAGTCCGGCGAGGTCGCCGAACGAGCCGTTGGGGTTGTCGGACCAGTTCGGCTTGTGACCGTGCTCGTCGGCCTGCCACGGCACATACCGCAGCGCGGCCTGACCAGACTTGCTCCACTCCTCCAGCACGCGCGGCTCACTGACGGCCAGCCGTCCCTCCGCGTGCGCGATCGGCAGCTCGATCTCGTCGATGCCGCGCAGAAAGACGTTGTTTGATGACGTCACCTTGAGCCGCACCCAGCGGGCAGTGTACTTGCCGTTCGTGTTCCAGGTGAGCGTGGCGTTCGGTGCCTGACGATCAACGCCTGCCCAACCTTTCGCCCCCTCGGGCAACAGACCGGCCTTCAGGATCACTTGAAAGCCGTTACAAATGCCCAGCACCAGCTTATCGGCCGCGAGAAAGCGAGCTACCGCGTCATGGGCATGGGCGCGTAACTGACTGGCGAACACGACCCCGGCGCCGATGTCGTCGCCGTAGCTGAACCCGCCCGGCACGCACAGAACCTGGAAGTCGTCCAGCAATGCGGGCCGCTCGAGCAGCCGGAACAGGTGCACACGCTCGGCCTTGGCGCCGCAGCTCTCAAAGGCAAACGCGGTTTCAACGTCGCAATTGGTGCCGGGGGCACGCAGCACGCACACACGCGGGGCAGGCATCGGCGGATTTGGTCCGTTGAAGGGGGGAACGAGCGTTACAATCATCATAGTCGGTTCGGTTTCGGGCCCCAAGGTACGCCCCCTGCTGGATCTGGAGTCTTACGAGGACCGGAAAATATGAATCGCGGATTCGCGGTCGGTCCCTGTGAGCCAATACAATCGAGGGAAAGAGGCCGGTCCTGCCGAGAATCCCTTCGATGTCGAGATTTGGCTTCGTCCGCGTCAGTGCCGCGTGTCTCCGTACCGTGGTAGCCAACCCGGCCGCCAACGCCGCGGAGATTGTGCGTGTGCTCGGCCAGGCGACCGACAGCGACGTGGTCGTCTTCCCCGAATTGTGCATCACCGGCTACACCTGCGCCGATTTGTTCGGCCAGACGCGATTGCTTGAAGCCGCCGTCGAACAAACCTGGCGCGTCGCCGCGGATACGGACAACTGCCGCCAATTGATCGTCGTCGGCGTGCCGGTGGCTGCCGAGAACAGCCTGTACAACTGCGCGGCCGTGCTGTTTGAGGGTCGCATTCTCGGCATCGTGCCCAAGCAGTTCATTCCGAATTACAAGGAGTTCTACGAGAGCCGCTGGTTCCGCGGGGCCGACGATGCCGTACCAAAGGAGATCGACTTCGGCGGCCGCCGCGTGCCGTTCGGCATCGACCTGCTGTTCCGTGCGGGCGAACTCGTTGTGGGGATCGAAGTCTGCGAAGATTTATGGGTGCCGCTGCCCCCCAGTTCGTTCCAGGCTGTCGCCGGGGCGAACGTGCTGCTGAACCTGTCGGCGAGCAACGAGACCATCGGCAAGAACCGCTACCGTACCGACCTTGTCGTCGGGCAGTCCGGCCGATGCATGGCAGCCTATGCCTACTCCAGCGCGGGGCCGACGGAATCGACGACCGATCTCGTCTTCGGCGGGCATTGCCTGATCGCCGAAAACGGTGCCGTGCTCGCGGAATCTCCCCGCGTCGGCGACGGCAACCACGTGCGGCGCGACTCGTATCTCGTCACGGCCGACGTGGACGTTGAGAAGCTGCAGAATGACCGCCGCGTGACGACCAGCTTCGATGACTGCACGCGACATCTCCCGCGGTCGTACCGCACGATCGAGTTCTCGCTGCGACCCGAATTGAGCGGGCTGCGGCGATACGTCTCGGGGACCCCCTTCATTCCGAAGCAAGACGCCGAGCTGCACCGCCGGTGTGCCGAGATCTTCGGCGTGCAGTGCTCCGCATTGGCGAAGCGCGTCGAGCAGCTGCCGCCGGACGCGCCGCTGATGATTGGCGTCTCGGGAGGCCTGGACTCGACGCTGGCGCTGCTGGTTGCCGTGAAGATGTGCGACCTGCTCGACCGGCCACGGACCACGATTCACGGTCTGACCATGCCCGGCTTCGGCACCACGCAGGTCACGCGGACCAACGCTCTCGACCTGATGCGGCACCTCGGCATCACTGCCGAAACCATCGACATCCGCCAGATGTGCCTGGATGCCTTCCGCGCCATCGGCCATGCGCCGTTCGGCATCGATCTTGAAGGACTCGTTGTTGCGCAATTGCAGGAAAAGCTGAGCCAGATCCCGCTGCAGGAATGCCAGGATCTGGTCTTCGAGAACGTGCAGGCCCGCACCCGCACGTTCCTCCTGATGAGCCGCGGGTTCGTCATCGGCACGGGCGACTTGTCCGAAGCCGCGCTGGGCTGGTCCACCTACAACGCCGACCACATGTCGATGTACAACCCGAACTGCTCGATTCCCAAAACGCTGGTACGGTTCCTGGTGAAGTATGTGGCCCAGCACGAGTTCGACGGAGCCGCCCGCGAGACGCTGCTGCAAATCGTCGCCACGCCGATCTCTCCGGAGTTATTGCCGGTCTCGTCCGAGGGGAAGAGCCATCAATCGACGGAAGCAGCGCTCGGCTCTTATGAATTACACGATTTCTTCCTGTTCCACTTCCTGCGGAACGGCTTTTCGCCCGCGAAGATCCTGTTCCTCAGCCAGTTTGCAGATTTCGCCACACCGCATGCACGCGAGGAGATTGAAAGCACGCTGCACACGTTCTACCGCCGGTTCTTTGCAAACCAGTTCAAGCGCTCGTGCGTGCCCGATGGCCCGAAAGTGGGCACCGTGAGCCTGTCTCCGCGCGGCGACTGGCGCATGCCGAGCGACGCCGATGCGCAGACGTGGCGTGTACCGGGTATGTGATGGCTGCTTGCGGCTTCGCGATTCGCCGAGCCAACCTCACCGTCCCGCTGTGCGTTCGCCCTTGCCGATGCAGAACAGGTGCTGCTCGCCGCGGATGAAGATCTGGCCGCGACTGATCGCCGGCGAGGAGTACGCTTCCTCGCCCAACGGATTTTGTGCCACTTCCGCGAACTGTGCATCGGCGTTTACGACGTGCGTGATGCCGTCGTCATCGAGGAAGTACACTTTGTTCCCGGCCGTCACAAGCGATCCGCTGAAGTGCCTTCCCAGGCGTTCCTGCCAATGGACTGTACCCGTGACCGCGTCGTAGCAACTGGCGATTCCCGCATCCGACACGCAGAAGAAGTACTTATCGGCGGCCACGGGCGACGGAACGTACGACACCCCCTTGTTAAGGTGGTGCCACTTCACGTGGCTGTTTTCGGTGATCTTACCGCTGCCGCGCGGGTCGATGGCGATGATGTGCTTGTCGGGGAAGCCGCCCGTGATGAACACCAGCCCGGCGTTCATCACGGGCGACGCCACGAACTGCTCGGTGGGGCCGTCGAGCATCCACAACTGCTGCCCGGTGTGGGGATCGTAGCTCGCCACGCATTTGCTGCCGGAGAGGATCATCTGCGTGCGGCCGCCGATCTCGCGGATAATCGGCGTGCAGTAGCTACGGGTCTTGTACTCTCGCAGCGTCTTCCACGCGGTCTGGCCCGACTTGCGGTCGAGCGCGAGCAGGTACGACTCTCCGTCGTGATCGCCGTTGACGATCAGCAGGTTCTCGAAGATTACTGGACTCGAGCAGAAACCGTGCACGCTGGAGAACGCACCGGGGCGAACTTTCCAGATCTCCCGGCCGGAGAAGTCGAAGGCGGCAACGAGCATGTCGGTCTCATCGAGAAACGATACGTACACGCGCTCGCCATCGGTCGCCGGCGTGCCGGAGGCCCAACTGTTCAGCTTGTGCTTGCGTTCGAGCGGCGACTGGTCGACTTCTCGCTCCCACAGAATGCCGCCGGTGCTGCGGTCGATGGCGATCAGCATCCGCCGCGGCGTCGCCTCATCGGCGCCGGTGACGAACACGTGCTCGTCCCAAACGATCGCTGACGAATGCCCGCCATACGGCAGCGGTGTTTTCCACGCGATGTTCTCGTTCTTCGTGGCGTCCCAGGTGACGGGCACGTTCGTTTCCGCGCTCGTGCCATCCCCCCGCGGTCCGCGCCAACCGGGCCAGTTCTCGGCAAATGTGAATGCCGGCAATGCCACGACGGAAACAATGAACAGAGTCCAGCGCAACATCAGTGACGATACCTCACAATGAGACTCGGTTGGTGCGTATCGCTGAAGAGCCAGAAGCCCACAACGGCCGTTGTAGCATGACGAGACGGATGGGCAAATGGAACTCTGATCTACTTCAATCGAACGGCTGGCAATGCCGGAAATGCATCCTGCAAATCCCGCGCTGTCACAATCGGCATCGGTTGGAATCCCGCACGGGCGACTTTGGCCGACCGCACCGCGCATTCCTTCTCCAGCACGTAGAACCGGTTGTAGCCGTCGCGAAGCCTGTTGATATCCGTCAGATCCAATTCGTGGACGAACTTTTCCCAGCGCGCATTGAACCGCTCGAATGCCGACTGCAGTTGATGCAGCGCTCGCTGGACCTCCTGCGGCGACTGGGCGGGTGACACGGGGATCCGCAATCGTGACTGCCACTCGTCACGCAAGGCGGCAAGAGCGTCGGCATCCGACGAACCGAAGTACTCGTGCAGCGCTTCGCCATTCCCCACCAGCGCGAACACCATCGCCAGCCGCAGTTTGGGGAACTTCAGCCACTCCTCGCGCTGTCGGCGGCAGCGCTCCAGCAACTGCTCCCATGCGGCTTCGACCGTCTTGGCGCGACGGATGTACGCCGGCGTGTCGAAGGCCGACACCATCTGCTGGAAGATGCGGTCTTCGTCGGTCTGGCCGTGCATGACGTATCTCGAGTTAGAAACAATACATTGTAGCCGCGCGACCCTCAAAACCCGCCGCTGCGTGGCTTGCCTGTTTCTTGGCCGCTGCTATACTGTTGGTTTCCCGCCGACGGACCGGCGCGGATTCCAAGCTGAACCCATGTCCTGCGTGGATACGGAATTGCGTCATGAGTGCCGTCTGCTATTACTGTGACAAGAAAGTCGCCTTCGGCAATCAGAAGGTCGAGCGCGGCAAGCCAAAGTACCTGGGCGGCAACGGCCGCAAGACCACCGGCATTTCGCGGCGGATGTTCCGACCAAACCTGCAACCGGTCCGCATCCAGGAGGGGGACGAGTCCAAGAAGGTCCGCGTGTGCGCCAAGTGCATGCGGGCCGGAGTCGTCACCAAGAAAATCGTGCGGGCGCCATTCACGCTGCCGGAGACGAATTGATTCTCTGAACGATACGTTAAGTCGCAAGCGATCAACGCTTGCGGCTTGGCAGTTCTGCGCGGCTAATCCCATGGCCCTCTCCCGCGACACCGTCCTGAAGGTCGCCCACCTCGCGCGGCTGGAGTTGAGCCCCGCCGAAGTCGACGAATTCTCCGGCCAGTTGGGAGCAATTCTCGATTACGTCGCCCGGCTCGACGAGTTGGACACGTCGAACGTCGAGCCGATGGTGCACTCCGTTGAGGTGGCCAACGTGCTCCGGGATGACGTGCTCGTTCCTTCCCTTCCCCGCACCGCGGCACTCGCGAACGCCCCAAAGACCGATGGAAGGTATTTCCTGGTGCCGCCAATCATCGAAGGGTGATCCGGCGCATTTCCGATTCGCGCCTCGTCCGCTAACATCCAGTCCGGGGGGCTGAAATGGACTGGACGGACTTTTCGACGATGGACCTGCTCGACCGGCTGCGCACCGGCGAACTCACCAGCGCCGCGGTGACGGCTGCGTGTCTCGATGCCATCGATCAATCCAATGCGCGACTGTGCGCGTTTCTGCACGTCGATCGCACAGCGGCGCTCGCACAGGCGGAAGCCGTCGATGCCCGGCGGCAGCGCGGTGAACCGATCGGACTGCTGGCGGGCATGCCCGTGGCGATCAAGGATGTGCTCTGCACCCAGGGTGAGCCGACGACGTGCGGCAGCCGGATGCTGGAACGGTTCGCACCGCCTTACGATGCGCATGTCATCACGCGGTTGAAAGTCGCGGATGCCGTGCTGCTCGGTCGCACGAACTGCGACGAATTTGCGATGGGCTCGTCGGGCGAGAATTCGGCCTACGGAGCCACGCGCAACCCCTGGGATCTGGAGCGCACTCCGGGCGGATCCAGCAGCGGCTCGGCGGCGGCAGTGGCGGCGCGAATGGCACCGGCAGCCCTCGGCAGCGACACCGGCGGCTCGATCCGCCAGCCGGCCGGCTTGTGCGGCATCGTCGGCATGAAACCCACCTACGGCCGCGTGTCGCGCTACGGACTCGTGGCCTATGCCAGCTCACTCGATCAGGTCGGACCGTTCGCGACCGACGTTTACGGCGCGGCATTGATACTGGAAGCGATTGCGGGGCACGATGCTCGCGATTCCACGTCGATCGATTGCCCCGTACCGAGCTACACCGCCACCGTTGAGCAGCCGCTGGCAGGCTTGCGCGTCGGTTTCGCGCGGGAACATTTCGCGGAAGGCTTGGATGCAGAGATTGCCGCCGCGGTGCGGACCGCGCTCGACATCTATCGGTCGCTCGGGGCAACCGTCGTCGATGTCTCGCTGCCGCATTCGCCGTATTCGATCGCCGCATATTACCTCGTGGCCTGCAGCGAAGCATCGAGCAACCTCTCGCGATACGACGGCGTGCACTACGGGCATCGCGCCGAGAACGCCAAGACCCTCGTCGAAATGTATTCGCGCAGCCGCGGCGAAGGCTTCGGCGCCGAAGTGAAGCGGCGGATCATGCTCGGCACTTTTTCTCTCTCATCCGGCTACTACGACCAGTATTACGTCAAGGCGCTGAAAGTTCGGCGGCTGATCCGGCAGGACTTCGACCGCGCGTTCGAGTCGATCGACGTTCTCGCCGGACCAGTCACGCCCACTCCGGCGTACAAGCTCGGCGAGAAAGCGAACGATCCGCTTTCGATGTACCTGGGGGACATTTACACCATCAGCGCCAATCTTGCAGGCTTGCCGGGGATCGTTGTGCCATGCGGATTCACAACCGATCGGCTGCCGATCGGGCTCCAACTCCTCGCCCCGCCGTTTGAAGAGGAACGATTACTGCGTGCCGCGCGGATGTTTGAACGGGCCACGGATTGGCGCGCGAAACCGCCCGCATCGATGTAAGGAATGACACGAAGCACGAAGCCGCAAGCGACCACCGGAGGTCTGTCTTTCGGCCCTTAGCCCTCAACACTCAGCCCATGTACGACGTCATCATTGGCCTCGAAGTCCACGTGCAGTTGCAAACGCAGACCAAGATCTTCTGCGGCTGCAGTACGGCGTTTAATCCGGACCAACCCAACGTACAGACGTGCCCGGTCTGCCTGGGATTGCCCGGGGCGCTGCCGGTGTTGAACGGCAAGGCGCTGCGGCTGGCGATCAAAACAGCGCTTGCGTTGAACTGTGAGATTGCCCGGTTCACCAAGTGGGACCGCAAGCAGTACTTCTATCCCGACCTGCCGAAGGGCTACCAGATCAGCCAGTACGATCTGCCGTTCAGCGCGAACGGGATTGTTGAGATCGCGGTAAAGCCCGGCTTGGTGCGTCGCGTCGGCATCATCCGTGCCCACCTTGAAGAAGACGCCGGCAAGAACCTGCACGACGAAACCGGCCGCGGACGCGACAGCCTGGTGGATCTCAACCGCGCCGGCACGCCCTTGGTGGAAATCGTCACGCAGCCCGACCTGCGTTCAGCCGCGGAGGCCAGGCAGTTCCTGCAGGAGCTGCATCTGCTGCTGACATGGCTCGAAGTCTCCGACTGCAACATGCAGGAAGGCAGTCTGCGGTGTGATGCGAACGTCAATCTCCACGTGTCCAAGCCGGACGGCAGCCGGGTCGCCACGCCGATCGTCGAGGTCAAGAACCTGAACAGCTTCCGCTTTACCGAGCAGGCCATCGAGCACGAGGTGCAGCGGCAGTGGGACCAGTTCCAGCGCACTGGCAAGACGATCAAGGACGCGCCGAAGTCGACGCGCGGTTTCGACCCAGACCGGGGCATCACCTATCCACTTCGAGAGAAGGAGGAAGCTGCCGATTACCGTTACTTCCCCGATCCGGACCTGGTGCCGGTGACCATTAGCGATGCAGACATCGATGCCATCCGCGCGGAAATGTGCGAAGTGCCCAGCCATCGCCGCGGGCGGTTCCAGACGGAGTATGGACTCTCTACCTACGACGCCGATGTGCTCATCAACCAGGGCCGCGACGTGTGCGACTACTTTGAGGCGGTCGCCCGCGGCTGCGGCGATGCCAAGCAGGCGGCGAACTGGATCACACAGGACGTGCTGCGTGAGTTGAAGGAACGCAAGCAGACGATCCGTGAGTTCCCCATCACCGCCAATTTGTTGACGGCATTGTTGCAGAAGGTGCACGGCAAGCAGATCACGCTGAAATCCGCGCGCGACGTCTTTGGGGAGTTGCTTGTGTCCGGGACACTTGGGAGCAGCCCGAACGCCAATCCGGCGCGAATCGACGAAATCGTTGCCGCCAAAGGCCTGGCGATTGTGCAGGACGATGCCGCGCTGGACGCGATCCTCACTGCCGTCGTCGAGCGCAATCAGAAAGCGGTCGGCGATTTTCGCGCCGGCAAGCAGGCTGCCCTTGGGGCCCTCATCGGCCAGGTAATGAAGCAGGCCAAGGGGGTGGACGCGCAAATGGTGCGGCAGCGGTTGATCGAGCGGATTTCGGGTTCGTGACGTCGCATCAATCGGCGTGCGTCGTCGATTCCTGCCCGACCACCTCGCGGATCACTCGGGCGGTGTGGTTCACCAACTGGCGGTGTTCGCGGTCGCGGTGGCGAATCATCGCCAGCGTGCGCCGAGGCGCGTTGTCGCCGAGCGAGCGATACACGCGCGCTGTGTGCCTGTCGCGCCGGGCCGCCATCTCGGGGACCAGCGACACCCCCTGCCCCTGCGCCACCAGCTCCTGCACCGTGAGCAATTGGGCGGCCTTGCAGCTCACGGCGGGCAAGCAATCGTGGCGGCGGCAAAATGTAAGTATTTGCTCGCCGAGGCAATGCATTTCGTCGAGCAAAACGAACGGCTCGCCGGTGACATCGGCCAGCGACAGCGATGGCTTCGCCTGCAGCGGATGGCCGGCAGGCAGCGCGAGCAGCAGTTCCTCGCCGAACAGCGGCTCGACAATTAACCGCGGATCGTCCACGGGCAGTGCAACCAGGCCAATGTCGACGTCCCCCGCAAGCACGTCGCGCACCACGCCACTGGTGAAGTTCTCCCGCACGGCGACGTGCGCCTTCGCGAACTGGCGTCGCATTTCGGCCACGACGTCCGGCAGCACATAGGGCGCCACGGTGAGAATGGCGCCCACGGTCACGTCGCCGGCAGTCCAGTCGGTCGACTCATCCAGCGACGCCTGGGCCTCGTCGACTGCGCGGAGAATGCGGACGGCGCGCTCATAAAACACCTCTCCGGCTTCCGTGAGCCGCACCTTGTTTCGCAGCCGCTCGAACAGCGGCTTCCCCAGCGATTTTTCGAGCTTGATGATCTGCTGGCTGAGGGACGGCTGCGACACAAAACAGCGCTCCGCGGCGCGCGTGAAACTGCCCAGTTCCGCCACCGCCGTGAAATAACGCAGTTGGTGCAGTTCCATCCGGACGTTTCCAGGGAAGGACGCACGACGACGCCCGGCTTTTCCGAAAGCCGGGCGTCATTCGCAACGTCCAGGATGCCCGGCTTTCGGAAAAGCCGGGCTTGTGCCGCATCACTCCGGCAGCCGGCCGCGTTCAACTTTGGGAAACGCGCCGGTGCAGGCCTCCATGAACGCAACGAGGTCTTTCTTGTCCTGTGGGCTGAGGTCGATCTTCACGATCTTGTCGCTGAGCCACTTGTTCGGCGTGCCTCCCTTGGCGTAGTGCTCGACGACGTCCATCAACGTGGCCAGGCTGCCGTCGTGCATGTACGGCGCGGAAAGAGCCACGTTGCGGATCGTCGGAGTCTTGAACGCTCCTTTGTCTTTTTCCTCCTTCGTCACCACGAACCGTCCCAGGTCAGGATCCGACTTGTCCATGCCGATGCCGAGGTTGTGATACTTCTCGTCGGCAAGATTGGGGCCAACGTGGCAGGCCGTGCAGTTTACCTTCTGGCTGAAGAACAACTCCCAGCCGTGCTCGGCCGAAGGGCTCAAAGGGAACTGCTTCGCCTTTGCGGCCAGATCCTGGTACTTCTTGAACGTTGCCGGATCGTCGGCTTCGAGATCGGCAAGATCTTCCTTCGACAACCGCTTGAACGGCTTGAAGGCCTCCGCATAGTCGAACGGCGACGGGCCGGTGACCAGGCAGCGCTCGAAGCTGGCAATCGCCATCGCGACGTTATCGATCGTGACGCCGGACTTCCCGAATACGGACTCAAACTGCAGGACGTAACCTGGAATGCCCTTCAGCGTCTTCACGCAGGCTTCATGCGTGTTGGCCATTTCGATGGGGTTGGCGATGGGACCGACCGCTTGCTCTTCGAGCGTGGCTGCGCGACCGTCCCAAAACTGGCGCGTGGACAAAATACGGTTGTAGCTGACCGGGGAATTGCGGCTGCCTTCCTGTCCCCCGACCCCGACTCCGAACCGCGTGTGTCGAGCGAAGCCTTCATCGGGATGGTGGCACGAGGCGCAACTGATGGTATTGTCTTTGGACAAGCGGGTGTCAAAGTACAGTTGGCGGCCCAGTTCGATCTTGGCCCGCGTCAGTGGGTTCTCCGCCACGCCCTGAATGCTCGATTGCCCCGCCGAAAGCCCGAACGGCAGCACCGGCTGAAGCACTTCGTGATTCTTCGGATTGGCCAGCCAGGCACGGATTTCGGCGAGTTTCAGCGATCCCTGACCGGGAATGCCCGCGAGCAGATCCCCTTCGCCAAGCCGCACCTCGTCCGCATCCGCACGTCCCAACAGGGCCAGCAAGACACAACATCCACAAGCCACAAACCGACACAGCGTCATCGATCACCTTTCCACAGGGCCAGTACCTTCCGACGCCCGATCCGCAGGGCGCTTGACAGTAAGCGAACTTTGCATGGCCGATGTTAGGGACGCGCGGTCCGGTTGTCCAAGATGATTCGCCTATGCGGCCGATTCGCGACGGGAATCGGGAGATTCGCGGGGCCAAGCAGCAATTTTCGCAATGGATGTGGTGAAAATCCGCCAGGCAGCTATAATCTCACTGGCTCTGTCGCCTCACCAGCTTGCATTGGACAAAGGCATTGCACAGGACCATCCCATGAAGTCGGCTCTTGACGAGGGCGACCGCGCGTTCCTGGGAGAGCTGCATCGCCTGCGTTCCGCGAATGTGCAGCAACTTTGTGCGGCGCTGGGAGTTACGGCAACCGCCGTACGTCAGCGGCTGATTCGTCTGCAGGGACTGAAATTGGTTGAACGCACAGTTGTTCGGACCGGGCGGGGACGTCCGCATCACACGTACGTCCTGACCGACGCCGGCTACCGCGAGCTGGGCGACAACTTCACCGAATTGGCGTTGATCTTGTGGGATGAACTGAGGCAGATCGAAGAACCGGTAGTCCGCGACCGCGTCTTGGACCGGCTGCAGGACCGACTGGTGCACCGCTACGGCGCCCCCGTGCAGGCCCGCACAGTGGCGCAGCGAATGGAGCAACTCCGAGAAGCGCTGGCGGACCGCGGCTTCAGCGTCGAAACGGACCGCCGCGGCGAGGTATCCGTTCTCCGCGAGCGGCATTGTCCGTATCACGAGCTGGCTTCGAGCGACGCTACCGTGTGCACCATGGAAAAAGGGGTCTTTGAACGAATCCTGGGCGTGCCGCTGGTCCTTGCCCAGTGTTGCCGAAACGGCGACGCCTGCTGCGAGTTTCACGCTGCGGCACCGAATGCTTGAGACAGACGTGCGGTGTGGGTGAATGACGCCGACAGGTTTGCGAGGACATCCAACGACTGGTAGAGTGCGGTTCCTCAAACGAGTTTTTCGCGAAGGACACGAGCGCATTATGTCGACTTGGATCGAAGGGCGGTTCGAAGAAAACGTGATCACCACCTCGCTCGAGCAGGCCATGAACTGGGCCCGGCAATCGAGCATCTGGCCGATGACGTTCGGACTGGCATGTTGCGCGATCGAGATGATGGCCGCCGGGGCGAGCCGGTACGACATGGACCGCTTCGGCGCGGGCGCATTTCGTGCGACGCCGCGGCAGGCGGACCTCATGATCGTCGCCGGAACGGTCACCTACAAGATGGCCAGCCGCGTCCGCCGCTTGTACGAGCAGATGCCCGATCCGAAATATGTGATTGCGATGGGAGCCTGCACGGTTGGCGGCGGCCCGTACTTCAAGTACGGCTACCACGTGGTGAAGGGGGTGGACCTGGTGGTGCCGGTGGACGTGTATGTGCCGGGTTGCCCACCGCGCCCCGAGGCCCTGCTCGAAGGCTTGATGCGCATTCAAGACAAAATCAAAGCCAAGAAAATTACCCGCGGCAGTCCCGAGGTGTTGCCGGTGCCGCATCACACGGGCCACGTGGTTCTGCCGCCAACGCTGGTGGAAGCGTGAGCCGAGGCGATGGGCTGAGAGCTATGGGCTGAGGGACGGAGGTCCGCTCTGTCCCTCAGCCCTTCCCACTGTAGCCCAGTCAATACTCTGACCCTTTGCCTTAAACCCATAGTCCACAACCAATCCTATGCCGAGTCTCTTGTCCATCCGCGACCTGCACGTAGCGGTCGACGACGTGCCCATCCTGCGAGGTGTCAGCCTCGAATTGCGCCAGGGAGAAACTCACGCGCTGATGGGGCCAAACGGCTCCGGCAAAAGCACGTTGGCCTATGCGCTGGTGGGGCATCCCAAGTACGAGATTACGCAGGGCGCGATCGAAATTGACGGCCAGCCGGTCAACGACCTCGATCCCTGCGAGCGGGCACGCTTGGGATTGTTCCTGGCATTCCAGTATCCGGTCACGATTCCTGGCGTCAAGGTGGCGGATTTCCTTCGCCACGCTGTCACCAACGTCCGCAATCCGAACCGCAAGGAAGGCGAAGGACTGATTCCCATGCGCGAGTTCCGCAAGGAGCTCAAGCAGCGCATGGAGGAGCTCGGCATGGACCCCGAGTTTTCGCGGCGCTACCTGAACGAGGGCTTCTCCGGCGGCGAAAAGAAACGGATGGAGATTCTGCAGCTCGCCATGCTGAAGCCGAAGTTCGCCATCCTCGACGAGACCGACAGCGGCCTCGACAGCGATGCCGTCCGCGTGGTGAGCGACGGATTGCGTAAACTGTCCGGTCCGCAGATGGGCACGTTGATCATCACCCACCACGAGCGGCTGCTGGAATACAACGTGCCGCAGTTCACGCACGTGATGCTCGCCGGCAAGATTGTGGAAACCGGCGACGCGGCCTTGGCCCACGAGCTGCACAACAACGGCTACGCCGGCGTCCGCGAACGCCACCCGGTGGAGGCCGAAGAAGAGCGAGAGCACCTGCAGAAGGCGGCGCCGGTCGCGGTCGCGAAATAGGACAAAGACGCCATGTCATCGATTGTCGCCAGCATTCCGCGGCTGCCGAACAAAGTGCGGGAGTACTGGGGAGAACGTCCCACGGGAGAAGTTCGGGTGACTGCGCAGCTGACGAATGCGGTCGACGGCGCGCTCTGTATCGAAGGTAAGCTGCCGGAGGACAAGGTCCGAACTTATACCGCCGACGCGATGGTCGACACGGGTGCGATTTGCACCGTGATTCCAAAGTTCGGCGCCGAAACACTGGGACTCGTTGTTGTTGGTCACCGGGACGTTTCATTCGCAAACGGAACGAAAGAGCGAGTCGACGTGGTCGTACCGTTGCAAATCGAAATCCTGGGACGCGACACGTTTGAGGAGGCGCTCGTTTGCGGCGAGGAAGTCCTCATTGGACAGACCGTGCTGGAAAAGACCGATTTGCTCGTGGATTGCTCTCATGCACGAGCGGTCCCCAATCCTGCCCATCCGGACCAGCCGATCATCAAGGTGAAGAGCCATCGACAGTTCCGCAGTGATCACGCGTAGAATACGAGTAAGAATTCCGTCAGGACGGCTTTCCGTCCTGACGGATATGGAGCATTGCTCATGGCCACCGATTTGCTCACCGAGAAATCCGACGTTGGCGTCGGCGAATACCAGTACGGCTTCCACGAGCCGACGGAAGGATACGTTTTTCGCGGTCGCAAGGGGCTGAACGCCGAGGTCGTGCGGCAGATCAGCGAAATGAAGCAGGAACCGGCGTGGATGCGCGAGTTCCGCCTGGGCTCGCTGGAAACGTTTTTCCAGAAACCGATGCCTCACTGGGGCGGCGACCTCAGTGAACTTGACTTCCAGGACATTTACTACTACGTCCGCGCGTCGGACCGTCAGGAAAAGAGCTGGGATGATCTGCCCGATGACATCCGCCGCACGTACGACCGGCTGGGCATCCCCGAAGCCGAGAAGAAATACCTCGCCGGCGTGAAGGCACAGTACGAATCGGAAGTGGTGTACGGCAGCCTGCAGGAAGATCTCGCCAGGAAGGGAGTGATCTTCACCGACACCGACTCCGCCGTCCGCGAACATCCGGACCTCGTGCGCGAGTACTTTGGCACGGTGATCCCGCCGGCCGACAACAAGTTCGCCGCACTGAACTCCGCGGTGTGGTCGGGCGGCTCGTTCATTTACGTGCCGAAAGGCGTGCACATCGAGTTCCCGCTGCAGGCGTACTTCCGCATCAACTCCGAGAACATGGGGCAATTCGAGCGGACACTGATCATCGTCGACGAAGGTGCCTCGGTACATTACGTCGAAGGTTGCACCGCCCCCACCTACAGCACCGAAAGCCTGCACTCGGCGGTGGTGGAGATCATCGTCAAGCGGAATGCCCGCTGCCGGTACACCACGATCCAGAACTGGTCCAGCAACGTCTATAACCTCGTCACCAAGCGGGCGATGGCCTACGGCGATTCGCTCATGGAGTGGGTGGACGGCAACCTGGGCTCGAAGCTAACGATGAAATACCCGGCCATCTATCTCATGGAACCGGGCGCACGCGGCGAGACGCTGTCGATCGCCTTCGCCGGCAAAGGCCAGCATCAGGACGCCGGGGCCAAGATGGTGCACTGTGCCCCGCACACGTCCAGCCGCATCGTGTCCAAGAGCATTTCCAAGGCCGGCGGACGATCGAGCTATCGCGGCCTGGTGAAGGTCAACAACGACTCCCACCACTGCAAGTCGAACGTCGTTTGCGACGCGCTTATCCTCGATTCGCACAGCCGCAGCGACACGTATCCCTACATCGAGGTAGACGAAGAAAACGTCGCCATCGAGCACGAGGCGTCGGTGTCGAAGATCGCCGAGGAGCAGCTCTTGTATCTCATGAGCCGCGGCATGACCGAGGCGGAGGCATCGTCGATGATCGTGACGGGCTTCATCGAGCCGCTGGTCAAAGAGCTGCCGATGGAATACGCGGTGGAGATGAACCGGCTGATCGAGCTGCAGATGGAGGGGAGCGTGGGATGATTCCTGCGCCGTATGAGCCGCTGTGAGGGCTTCCGGGCATGTCGACCGTTCCCGTCCGCAAATACACACCTGAGGAATACTTGGCGCTGGAGCGCGCTGCGGAAAACAAGAGCGAGTATTTCCGTGGCGAGATCTTTGCCATGGCAGGGGCGCGGGAGCCGCACAATGCGATTCTCGTAAACTTGATTGCGGCGTTTCATGCCGCCTTGGCCGGCACACCGTGTCGCGTCTATCCAAGCGATATGCGCGTGAAATGTCCATCGGGATTGTACACCTATCCGGATATGTCGATCGTCTGCGGCATGCCCACACTCGAGGATGACCACGGCGACAACCTCTTGAACCCGCAGGTCATCTTCGAAATCCTCTCGCCATCCACTGAAGGCTATGACCGCGGCAAGAAGTTCGAGCACTATCAAAGCATTGAGTCGTTCAGGGAGTACGTCCTGATCGCACAAGACCGGCCATCCGCGGAGCGTTTCGTCCGGTCGACCGACGGCGGAGAGTGGGTTTTGTCGACGACCCACGATCTGCACGGAGACTTCAACCTCGCAACTTGCCGGGCAAACGTGCGCATGGCCGACATTTATCGGGACATCAGCTTTCCGCCACCGACAATCGCGGACATCCATCCCTTTACGGTCTATCCCGACGGCATGCCGCCGCGCTGAGAATCTCCACCGATGCCCGCTACCGCCGCTCCGCCCCGTACCTGGTCCCCCGAGGCGTTTGCCGAACTGCTGTCGACGCGCGAAGAGCCAGCGTGGCTCTCGGAGCGCCGACAGCAAGCCTTCGCTGCGTATCGCGAACTGCTCACGTCGCCGCTCGACCAGGAAGAGTTCAAGCGGGTCGACCTCCGCGCACTGCGGCCGGAACTGTTCGCGCTGCAGCCGTCGGCGTCGTCGGAGACAGTCGCCACGTTGATGGCCCAGCGGACGGAATACGCGGGATTTGTGTCGCACGTCGACGGCCACTGCGTCGGCAGTCAGCTCGAACCGGCGCTCACCACCCAGGGCGTCGTCTTTGGCAGCTTGAAGGAGATTGCCGAGCGGCAACCGGAAATCTTGCGCGCCTGGGAAGAAGCCCCGCAGGAGTCGTGGGACCGGTTCTCTGCGTGGCAGACGGCATTCTGCACCGGCGGGACTGTGTTGTTCGTGCCGCGCAACGTGCGGCTGACCGCGCCGCTGCACAGCTTGATCGGCCTGACGATTCCCAACGCCGCCGACTTCAGCCGTACCCTGGTCATCCTCGAAGAGGGCGCCGAGGCGACATTACTGGAGGAAACGGCGTCTGCGAGTCCGGCAGCAGCCGGATTGCACGTGGGCGCCGTGGACCTGCTGCTGGCGCCGCGATCGAACCTGCGGTATGTGCAATTACAGAACTGGAACGAGCAGGTCTGGCATCTGGCGCGGCAGACCGGCCGCGTCGCACAGTCGGCCACGCTGCAGTGGACGGTCGGCGGACTCGGCGCGAAGACGGCCCACATCCATCAGGACGTGCATCTCGACGGTTCCGGCGCTGCGGCCGAAGTCAATGGCGTCACCTTCGCCACCGGCAAGCAAAAGATTTCATACTATACGCAGCAGAGTCACCATGCGGCCAACACGCGCAGCGACCTTTTGTACAAGGACGTCTTGCGAGACCACGCGCGAGTTGTCTGGCGCGGCATGATCAAGGTCGATGCGGGCGCCCAGAAGATCGACGGCTACCAGCGCAACGACGGCCTGCTGTTGAGCGACGGCTGCCGGGCCGATCTTATCCCCGGACTCGAAATCGAGGCCGACGACGTCCGCTGCACGCACGGCGCAACGGCCGGCCGCGTCGACGAAGAGCAGCTCTTCTATTGCATGTGCCGCGGCATCGAGCGTCGCGAGGCGATGCACATCATTGTGGAGGGCTTCTTTCAACGGGTGTACGACCGCATTCCGGTGGAGGTCGTTCGCGAGACGTTGAGCCACGCCGTCCAGCGGAAGCTCGGCATCGGCGGCGAGTAGTCCTTCATCTCGGCGGCGGACTTGCGGAATTCAGCGTTCGCACAACCTTTCCCACTTCGCGAGAAATCCCGGCTGCTCGAAGACTTCGGGATTCACCGCACCGCGCGGACGTCGGCGCTCGGCCAGGTCGATCATCCCCTGGCATGCCATGCGGCCGATGTCCCGAAACAGCTCGTCGGTCCAGGCGATGCAGTGTGGGGCCAGGAGCACATTGTCGAGCTGCGCCATGCGCGACGGTTGCGCCGGCGGCTCTTCCACAAAACAGTCGATCGCCGCACCGGCAATGCGATGCTCGGCCAGAGCCACGAACAGCGCGTCCTCGTCGACGATGCCGCCGCGGGCCGTGTTGATGAGGTACGCCGCAGGCTTCATCAGCTCCAGCTCGCGCCGGCCAATGAGTCCACGAGTTTGTTCGTTCAGCGGACAATGGATTGAAATGAAATCGGCACTCGACAACAGCTCGTCCAGGCTGACCGCTCGTGCACCCGACTGGGCCACAGATTCCGGTGAGACGAACGGGTCAAACACCAGCGGCGGATTCATTCCGAATCCCGCGAGGAGTTGCACTACGGCCCGGCCGATGCCGCCGAAGCCGACCACCCCCAGCGTGCGGCCGCGCAGCTCGCAGCCCATGTAATGACTGCGGTCGCTCCAGCGGTGCTCGCGCACCAGCCGGTCCTTCGTGCGGACGTGATGCGTTAGCGCCAGCATCCAGGCGACGGTCGCCTCCGCGACGGGTCGGTCGACCGCACCAACTGTAATAAAGAGCAGCACGTCGGCTGCTGTGCATGCCGCAACGTCGACGCTGTCGTAGCCCACGCCGAACCGGCCGATCGCCAGAAAATCGTCCGCCTGCGACAGGCTGTGCGCCGTGACGCGCGGCGCCAGCACGATGGCGCCATGGATTCCGGTCAGTTGTTCCGGCTGTATTTCCGTCCGATGCTCGGCGAAACGAACCACTTCGATTAGCGGACACGCCGCCAAGACGTCTTGCCCAATGTCGCGAAAGCGCGGCGCGCCATCCGCCTGAAAGAAATCGGCCGTCCAGCCAACGCGAAACGGTGACAATGGCAGTTCCTCGCAGACGAGAGGACCGAACCGCCGATCGTCAGTAGTGCGTCGTGTCCTTGTTTGCGGGGTCGGCGGGCGGGTCGTCGGCCATCATCCCGCGATGGCGCACGTGGAGCAAGCGGTCGAGATGGCTCACCGTCAGCACATCCTCCATCACCTGCGTTGGATGGTAGATCTCGACCCGGATGCCGCGCTGGCGGATCGCCGCCAGAACACCCAGAATCCAACTGTTGACGAGCGGCACGTCCATCAGGTCGACGACCAGGATTTCACAGGCGTTGCGGCTAAGAAACTCCAGCAATTCGCAGGTAACGGTGGTGCAATGCTCATTCTGCAGCACGCGGCGGCCATCGAACCCGATGACAGTCAGACGTCCCGTCTTGTACGCGTAGTACCCGCGGTCCATGGCGTCACCGCCTTTCTCTGAAGTGGACAGAGAACATGCATCAGTATCTGCACTTTTGTTCCGGCGCACAATTGACCTAAACAGACTATGGAGGAGATTGGCAGTAGTCGGCCGGCAGAAACGCGGTTGAGCCGCGTGCTCCTCGAGTCCGCTTCAGACTCCGTCGCTCATGCCAGCAGGTCGGCAATCACCCGGGCCTTGGTGACGCTGACGTCGGTCAAGGTGGTCTGGATGCCATCGTGCGGGAATGCCAGCCGGCGGTGGTTCAGTCCGAGTGCCTGCAACAGCGTGGCGTGAAGGTCGTGGACAGTGACGATGTTCTCGACGGCTTTGTAGCCGAAATCGTCCGTGGCGCCGTGCACGTAGCCCGACTTGAAGCCGCCGCCGGCAATCCAGAGAGAGAACCCGTGCCGGTTGTGGTCGCGGCCGTTCTCTTTTTGCGAGATCGGCAAGCGGCCGAACTCGCCTCCCCAGATGACAATCGTCGATTCGAGCAGGCCGCGCTGTTTGAGATCGCGGACGAGCGCGGCAACCGGCTGGTCTGTCCGGGCACAGAGATCCCGGTGCCCATGATCGTTGTTCGAATGCGTGTCCCAGGGCTGTCCTTGCAGAAACAGCTGCACAAAGCGGACGCCTCGCTCGACGAGCCGCCGGGCCAGCAGGCACCGCGTGCCGTATTCCCGCGTTTCGGGGCGATCGAGGCCATACATCTGCTGAATCGCCGCCGTTTCCTGGGCGAGATCGAGAGCGTGCGGGATCGCAGTCTGCATGCGGGCGGCCAACTCGAAGTTGGCAATGCGTGCCGCCAGCTCCTGGTTCTCTGGAAACTGTTCCCGATGGTGCCGGTTCAATTGGTCGAGGAACTGCAGTTGTTGCGCGCGGGCCTCGGGTCGCGTTCCAGGGGGCATCTGCAGGTTCACGATGGGCGACGGGTCCGACGTTCGCAACACCGTGCCTTGCGTCACGGCAGGAAGCCAGCCGGAAGACCAGTTCCGGGAGCCATCCACCGGCAGTCCACCCGGGTCGGACAAGACGAGATACGCCGGCAGTTCGTGCGATTCGTTCCCCAAGCCGTACACCACCCATGAACCCCAGGTGGGAAACCCCGCTTGCACGCGGCCGGTGTGGATCAGCCGCAGCGCATTCTCGTGGTCGACCACATCGGTGGTCATCGAACGAATGAGCGTGATGTCATCGGCAATCTGTCCGGTGTACGGCAGGAGTTCCGACAGCTCGATTCCCGAATCGCCACACTTGTGATAATTGAAAGGCGACGCCAGAACGTTCCCTTGCTCGCCGTGAAAATGGACTTCGACCTCGCCATCGGGATATGGCTGGCCGTGCCACTTTTTCAATGCGGGCTTGGGATCGCACAGATCGATATGGCTCGGTCCGCCGTGCTGGAACAGGCAGATGACCGACTTGGCCCGCACTGTCGCGGAGTCGGCGGCGCGGGCGCTGTGCGGCAGTTCCTCGTTCAGCAAATGGGCCAGCGACAACAGCCCCACGCCGCCCGCCGCGCGCGAAAGAAACGCCCGGCGGTCGATCCCACGGCAGGCGCAAGGCGGCCCGTTCATTCCTGCCTTTTCCGTCGCGGGCACGGAAGAGGGGGTACGATTCTCCGGATCCGGCGAGTGAGTGTCAGTCGACATACAAGAACGCATTGCACGCCAGTAACGAATGACAGAAGTCCGCCCACGCCTGCCGCTGCGGCGTATCGGAGTACGGCAGATGATGCCGGGTTTGCGCGCGGACGAATTGCAGCGAGTAGCGCATCTCCTCGCCGTCCGGTTCGCGACCCAGCGCCACCAGGAAGGCGTGTGACACGCGCTGGTCGCTGTCCAGTCCGGCCTCCACCGATAACCGGCGCGCCATGTTCGCAGCACAATCGCGCACGAAATCGGAGTTCAGGACGGTCAGCGACTGCAGCGGCACGGTGGATGGGGACCGCTCCACGCAGTTCGTGACGATCGATGGCGCGTCGAAGACCCGCAAGATTGTGGGAATCTGGGTTCGGCGGCGCTGTACGTAAACGGAACGCCGCCATCGTCCGGTCGCGCTGGGCTGCACTCTCACCTCGCCGACGCCGGTGCGGAGCGTCGCAACGTACGGTCCGCCCATTTGCAGGTCGAGTTCGCCGCTCGCCGCCAGCAATGCGTCGCGGATTTGTTCGGCGTCCAGTCGACGCAGCGGCATTCGCCACAGGAGGCGATTGTCGGGATCGATGCGGAGCGCGACGGGATCGGGGTCGTGGGACTGCCGGTAGGCGCTGGACGTGACGATCAGCCGGTGAAGTGCCTTCTGGCTCCAACCGGAACGCACGAATTCGTGGGCCAGCCACTCCAGCAGCTCGGGGTGGCTGGGCGCCTCGCCGCTGCAGCCGAAATTCTCCGGCGTCGCCGACAGCCCGCGGCCGAAGTACCGCATCCAGACCCGGTTCACGTGCACGCGGGCCAGGAGCGCCGCGGGTCGCGAGCCGGGTTGCGTGAGCCACGTCGCGAACGCCGTGCGGCGGCCGGATGAGCTCGGCAGGCCCTCCGGAACGATCGTCGAGAATGGATTGTCCGCGTCCGTCAGAACCTGCAATCCGCCGGGGTCGACACACGGGCCGCGATCGGAATAGTCGCCTCGAAGCGGAACGTAGACCTGGATCGGCGGTTGAGGACAGTCCGTCACACAGGCGATCGCGCCCGGCCGGTTCTCTTCAGTTGCGCGGCCGGCTTGCAGGTCCATTTCGAACCGTGCCAGTTCATCCTGCAACGGTGCATAGACCACGCGGGCCTGCGGCGTCACCCAATGATCGATGTTGAACGCCGGAGCAAGAATCGCGTGCAATTGGTAGTAATCGCGCTGCGTGACCGGCTCGAACTTGTGATCGTGGCACCGAGCGCACTTGAGGGTGAGCCCGAACAGCGCCGAACCCCAGATTTCCACCGTGGCATCGATCACCGCGCGGCGATCGGTGAGCACCTCCTCGGGGTTGCCGTCGCTCTCCCCTGTGCCGTCCGGTCCGTTCCGCAGGAAGTGAGTCGCCTCGAGCAGTTCGATGGTCCGCGGGTCGGCGGCGTGTCCTGGAACGAACTGCGCCATTTCATCGCCAGCCAGTTGCTCGCGCAGGAACTGATCGAACGGCTTGTCGTCGTTCAGGGACCGAATGACGTAATCGCGGTATCGCCACGCGAGCGGACGTTCCGAATCGGCGTCAAAGTATCCGTTGGAATCCACATAACCGGCGACGTCCAGCCAATAGCGTCCCCAGTGTTCGCCATACTGCGGCGACTCCAGCAATCGCTCGACCAGCCGCGCGTAGGCGCCGTCCGCCGAGTCTTCCAGGAACTGCGTGATCGCCTGCGGCGTCGGCGGCAGCCCCGTCAGGTCGAACGACAACCGGCGGATGAGCGTGGACCGGTCGGCGTCGCGGCTAAGACTCAGGCCTGCTTCCTCCAGCCTGGCCTGAATGAACCGGTCGACGTCGGTCCGCACGCGATGCTCGTCCCGGATCGCCGGAACGACCGGCCGCTGCAGCCGCCGAAACGCCCAATGCTCGCCGGCGGGAGTGTCGCCGGCCGTTGGATCGGGCAGACCGTTTGCACCTGCGGCAATCCAGGCCTTTAACCGGTCGATTTCTTCCGCGGGCAACGATTCTTCGGGGGGCATCTCCCCGGAAACCACGCGCTGCCAGAGCACGCTGTCGTCGGGAAATCCCGGCTGCACGGCGGGTCCGCTCTCGCCGCCGCGCGCAAGTCCCGCCGGCGTGCTGAGGTCAAATTGGCCGTCGTGCTTGTTGGGCCCGTGGCACTTGAGGCAGTGCATCTTGAGCCAAGGATGGATCTCCCGATCGAACGTCGGCGCCGGCTCGCGAGCCGGCGCCGTTTCACCGGCGAGGATCGATGCCGCCGCGATCATCGCCAATGCCGCGCGCATCACGAGCCACGGCTCCGTTCCCAGACGCTGTGTGTGCAGGCTGCCCATCACTACTAGCGAAACACCAGCAACTGTGGTCGCGCCATCCTGAGGGAGCGAATGCCTGCATCCGACACTCGGCAACGGTTCAATTTGACGGACCGCAATGCAGGCATCCCCTTGACCGTCTCCAAGCCCGCATCGGTGATTTTCGTCCCTTGAAGGTCCAGCGAGTGGAGTTGCGGCAGACCTTTCAATTCCGCCAGTCCTGCGTCCGTCACCGACGTGTACGCCAGCTTCAATTCGCGCAACTCGCCCAGCGAGGAGAGCGACTTCAGTCCGGCGTCGGTGATTTGCGTCTGATTGAGCCACAGGATTCTGAGTTGTTTCAAGTCGGCCAGGCCGGCGAGACCGGCGTCCCCTACCTCCGTGTTCCGCAGACTCACGGCGCGCAATCCGACCGCGCCTTTCAGAGATTGAACACCCAAATCGCTGATTTGGGTTCCACTCAAGTACAACTCCTTCAGCCTCGGCAGACGTGTCAATTCGGCCAATCCCTTGTCCGTAATTTGCGTTTCCGACAGAAACAGCGATTCCAGCTCGGGCAAGCCGGCCAGATGGGGCATCGCCGCATCGGACAGTTGGGTGTTGACGCACAGCAACCAGCGCAATTTGGCACAGCGCGCCAGGTCAGCCGCGGAGGCGTCGGTCACCTTCGTGTGGCCGAAACTGACCGTCTGCAAGTGCGGCAACCGGGGCAGCACCGCGACGCCGGAGTCGTCCATCCGCGTGTCGCTGAGGTAGACCGCCGTGAGCGCCGGCAACGACGCCAGATGGACCAGCCCTGTGCCGGTTACGTCGGTCGATCTCAGCCACAACGACTGCAACTTTTCCAGATGCTTCAGGTGCTCCAGCCCCGTGTCGGTGATTCGCGTGTTGTTCAACCGCAGCTCGCGCAGTGCGGCGACCTGCCCCACCGGTTTCAGCCCGGCGTCGGTGACGCCGGTGTTGTTGAGCGAGATCTGCTCCAAATGGCCCAACGATTCCAGCGATGAAAGCATGTCTTCGGTCAGCCGAACGTACTCCAGGTTCAGCGATTTCACGTGCGGCAGCGCCGTCAGCGAGCGAAGCGCGGCGGAATCGATGTTGCGGCGGTAGAAGATCACCTCCCATTCAAACGGAGAGATTCCCGATCCCGGCAGCGGGCGTTGGACCTTGCCACCATTCGCTTCGAGGATCCGCAAGGCGTCGTCGCGTGTCGGAGGATCATCGGCACGCAGGCGCTCCGCACCGTACAGAGCTCCCAACGACAGGAACAGTGGGAGAAGGTGACGGGACATGGGCCGCTCCGGTCGGGTATTACTGCTCAATGATCAGGTTTGGCAGGTCCCGATGCAATGCCTGAATCCCCGACTCCGAGACGCCCGTCTTAGAGACCACCAGTCGACCGAGCGATTGCATGGCCGCCAGTTCCTTCATGCCGGCATCGGTGACCGCCGTGCCATACAGATTCAGCTCCTTTAAGTGTTCCAGGCGGGCCAGGTGGTGCAGCGCTTCGTCGCCGATCTCTGTAAAAGCGAGATCCAATACTTCCAGCCGCTTCAACAGCGCCAATGCCGGGGCATTTGCATCGGCGACCGGGGCGTAGCGCAACGACAGCCGCGACAGCCGCGGCAGTCCCTGCAACGCCCACAGCCCGTCGCCTGACACGAGCGTGCTTCGCAGGTGGAGTTGCTCCAGGCTCGGGAGGCGGGCCAGGTGCGTCAGATCGGCATCGGTGATGCTGGTGTTGTTGAGCGACAGCTCCTTCAGGTGCGGGTGCTGTTCCAAGGCAGCCAGCCCGGCGCCGGTGATGGGCAGGTTGCTCAACGAGAGCGTCCGCAGTCGAACGAGCGTCTTCAGCTTCGCGACACCGCTGTCAGTGACAGCCGTGCCTTCGAGCAGCAGCGTTTCGAGTTCCGTCAGGCGTCCTAAGTGCTCCATCCCGGCATCGCCAACCACCGTGTGCGACAGGGACAGCCACTGCAGCGAGGTGCAGTTCTTGACTGCCTGCAGCCCATCATCGGTGATACTGCTGTCGCTCAGCGCCAGCTTCTGCAGCGGCTGCAACGCGGCGACGGCGTCCAGCAGTTGTTCGGGAAACTCTGCCGAGGTGAGATCCACCTCGTAGCCCGAGTTTCGACCCCCGCGGACCGACCCGCCGGCCGCAAGGACCTGCTCGACCACCGGCGTCGAGCGATCGCCGCAGCCTGCCAGGCCGAACACCAGGCACGCCGCAAGAGAGAATCTCTCACACCAATTGCGACCGACAATCTGCTTGCCCTCCATCCGACGCGATCCCCCGATGGATTTCGCGCAGCAGAACCACAGGCCCCGTGGGCCGCGCTGCCCCATGCTGACGGGCTGACTGCGGCATTGCAAATCACGACCAGAGCCGGTTGCGTTGTAAACGTTATGCGGCCTCCGGGTGTTTGGGGAGGGCTTTGGCGATGGGGCTGAGGTGGAGTTTGCCGAGGGTGCCTTCGCGGCGAGGAGGGTGGCGAAGGCGGCGTGGACGGCCATGACCGTGCCCACCTTGGCG
>Ga0073934_10001969_pt1 | contig 45849 bp, 35 predicted proteins | sample LarsenN4metaG_FD_76834 | JGI IMG/M metagenome (GOLD analysis project Ga0073934, IMG submission 76834) | Hot spring sediment bacterial and archeal communities from British Columbia, Canada, to study Microbial Dark Matter (Phase II) - Larsen... ...
TCACATTGCGGATGGTGGCCGGACTGAGCGACTCGGCGTGGCGTAGGGAAATGGCGCGCGAAGAGACGGGTTCCCCCGTGTCAATGTAGGCGCGCACGATGTCCGCCAGTATCTGGCGGTTGCGTTTTTCATTCAGCGCTGGCTGACGCATAGTTCGAAATTTTATTTTATTCGCTGCGCGAGGGAGCGTCAACTGATGAGCTGACAAAGGGTGCGCCAAGTGCGGCTCGCGCTTGGAAAGAAAGGGACGCCCCCTGTGGTGCTCCGCAAGGTCGCCGTCCAGACCGTGATTCTCACCGTGCGCTGAGCGCTGCGGACAAAGAAACAGCCCGGGGCGCGATCGCTCGTGCCCCTGCCTACTGCAATCCGTGACCGCGGTTCAGAGCTGCGGTGACCGCGCGTCTCAGTCGCCGGTGGACCCGAAGGCGCCGGTGTCAATTTGGGCGCGCTGGAGCTTATCCGAGTAATCAATATAGAGCGTCTTCCACTCGGAGTAGAAGTCAAGGCAAGCGACGGCAGCTTCGCGATGGCCGTTGCCGGTCTGCTTGACGCCGCCGAAGGGCAAGTGCGTTTCGGCGCCAATAGTGGGCGCGTTGACGTACACGATGCCGGTGTGCAGATCGCGCATGGCGTGGAAGGCCTTGTTGAGGTCCCTGGTGTAGATGGAGGACGACAGGCCGTACACGGTGCCGTTGTTAACCTCGATGGCCTGCTCCAAGCTGTCCACCGGGGTGACGCTGACTACGGGCCCGAAGATTTCCTCCTGCATGATGCGCATCTTCGGGTCGCAGTCCACGAAGACAGTGGGCTCGTGGAACCAGCCCTTGGCGTACTTGCCGCCCTCCAGGCGGTGGCCGCCGGCGGCCAGCCGTGCGCCCTCGTTCGTGCCGATCTCGACATATTCCATGACGGTCTTGAGTTGGGACTCGCTGACGCAGGGGCCCATCTCGGTGGTAGGGTCGAGGCCGTCACCGACACGGAGAGCCTTGGCGTGAGCCGTGTAACGCTCGACGAACTCTTTGTACACCTTCTTGTGTACGGCGATGCGGCTGGTGGCGGTGCAGCGCTGGCCAGTGGTGCCGAAGCCGCCCCAGATGCAGCCGTCCACGGCGAGGTCGAGGTTGGCGTCGTCCATGACGATGATCATGTTCTTGCCGCCCATCTCGAGCTGACAGGGCTTGAAGTCCGGCGCACAGGCCTGGCTGACGCTGCGGCCGATCTCCGTGGAGCCGGTGAAGCTGATTAGGCGGACTTCCTTGTGCGTCATGAGCGGATTGCCCACCTTGCCGCCGGAACCGGTAATGAGATTGACCACCCCGCGGGGCACGCCCGCTTCGGTGAGCGCCTGCACGAGGTTGTAGCCAGAAAGCGGGGTGTCCGAGGCCGGCTTGAAGACGACGGTGTTTCCTAGAATCAGGGCGGGCATGATCTTCCAGGACGGAATAGCCATGGGGAAATTCCACGGGGTGATCATCACGCAGACGCCAATGGGCTGGCGGACGCACATGGCAAACTTGTTGGGTAACTCGGAAGGAGTAGTTTGTCCGAACTGGCGGCGGCCCTCGCCGGCCATGTAGTAAGTCATGTCAATGGCTTCCTGTACGTCTCCGCGGGTCTCGGCGAGAATCTTGCCCATCTCGCGGGTCATGTCGCGGGCAAAGTCTTCCTTGCGTTTCACCAGGATCTCTGCGGCGCGGAACAGGATTTCGGCGCGCTTGGGAGCGGGGACCAGACGCCAGGTCTTGAACGCTTCACTAGCAGCTTCCACGGCGGCGTTCACGTCCTCCTCGATACCCGCAGGGAACATGCCGACCAGCTCGTCGGTGTTGGCCGGATTGCGGTTCTCAAAAGCTTTGCCGGAACGGGATTCCACCCATTCGCCATGGATGAAGTTCTTGTAGAGCTTGGGAATTGTGGCGGTGGCCATACTGCCTCCTCGGAAGTGGGTCAAATGAATGCGGTGACAACGGACCGCGGGAAACGTGCGGCGCGCAGCGCAAGAATTCTAGCAGAAAACGTGGAATTCGCCAGCGGCTCCGACCCAGACGCTTCAAGAGGCTTCAAGATAGAGAGAAAACCCTGGCAACCTGCGCAATCCCGAAGCCTCGGGACAGCGCAGGTTACCGCTACATTCTGCGCTGTCTTCCTTTCGATAAATGCGGATCCCTCGTCCGCCGTCCTCCGGCTTCGCACGGGGTAAGCGGCCGACACGATCTGAGCACAGGAGTTCTGTTGGCTAGCGGGGCGGGGACTGGGGAGGGCGGGCGCCGTTGACCGTGGCACGAGGCGGGGCGGCTCCGGCGGTGGGGGAGCCGAGGCCAAGCTTTTGAAGCGACAGGGCGTCGAACTTGCCGGTAGGAGTGAGTCCGCTGGCCTGCTGAAAATTCCTCATGGCCGCGGCAGACTTCGCGTCCCACTTCCCAGTCGGATCACCCTGGTAGTAGCCGTGGCGGGCCAAGGCGGACTGAATTTCGCGGATGCGCTCGGGGGTCGGAGCAGTCTGCGCGCGGGGACGTGAACGGCGCTTCTTGGAGGACTTCGCAGGTGACTTCTGGGCGGGTGCTTGCGAAGACCGCTTCGATGGCGCGGGAGACTTGGCTTGCGGCCACACGGCAAACAAAGAAATGGGAGCAGCGCTCAACAGGAGCGCCGCTCCCACGAAAGGTACACATGCCAACCGCAGTGTGCGCTTGGCCACGGCTTATTGCGGGGTGGGCACCACGCCGGAGAGGAACATGGTCAACGTGCGCTCACTCCCCGGATTACGTCGCAGGGCGCGGAACATGATGCTCTGCCCCGGTTTCACCTTGGCGATGAGCCGGCGGTAGTCAGCAAGGCTGGAAACCGGCTCACGGTTCACTTCCACGATGATATCGCGCGGAACAAAGCCGATCTCTTCCGCGAAGCTGGCCGGCTCAACCTGAGTAACAATCACGCCGCGGCGGTCTTCCATGCCCAGGCGTCGCGCCAGTTCGGGGGTTAAGTCCTCGACGCGCAGGCCGAACTCGCCGGGGCCGCCCTCGTCGGGCTGCTCCTCGCGGGCCGCAGTCCCACCGAAGAGCTTGGTGCGGTCCTCAACAACTAGCGTGACTTCATTCTTTTTCCTGTCGCGGACGTAGGTGAGGCGCGCCTTTTGCCCAACGGGGGTCTGAGCGATGGGGTTTACCAGATCTGTGCCGGTGCGTACGGGCTGGCCGTTGACCTCGGTGATGACGTCGCCGGGCTCGAGGCCGGCCTTGGCCGCCGGCGAGTTGGGCTCCACCGAATTGATGATGACCCCGTAGGGTGCGCCAAGCTCCTTCAAGGTGACCGGATTTGTGCTCTGGTCCTCGAGGAAGGAGATGCCGATAGAACCGCGGGTGACGCGGCCGTGCTGGACAATCTGGTTGTAAACGCCAATGGCCGTGCTGGAGGGCATGGCGAAGCCGACACCTTCGTTTCCACGGCTGCCTGTATAGATCGCCGTATTAATGCCAATTACTTCGCCGGCCATGTTAACCAGCGGCCCGCCGGAGTTGCCCGGGTTGATGGCCGCGTCGGTCTGGATGAAGCGCTGGAACTGCTGGCTGCCCGGGATGTTGGCGCGGTCCTTGGCGCTGATGATGCCTGCCGTGACGGTGGCCTCCAGGCCGAAGGGGCTGCCAAAGGCGAGGACCCAATCGCCCACGCGAACTGCATCGGAATTGCCCAGCTTGGCGGTGGGGAGATCGCGGTTGGAATCAATCTTGATGACAGCAAGGTCGGTTTCTTCGTCCGTACCGATCAGCCGCGCGGTGTAAATCGTACGATCGCCGGGTACGCGGACCTGGATCTTGCTGGCCCGATCCACGACGTGGTTGTTGGTCAGGATGTAACCTTTCTTGTCCACGATCACGCCGGAGCCGAGGCTGCGCGGGGCGTCCTGCTGCGGCGCGTCGGGGCCTTCGAAGAAACGGTCGAAGAAATCCTGGAAAGGATCCGGGGTAAGACTAGGCGTGCGACGGCGCTGCTGTGGGGCGCGACGCCGCTCCACGGCCTGCGTAGTGGAAATATTCACGACGGCGGGCTCCAGCTTATCGGCAATCGTGGCAAAGACGCCGGAGAGCTGTACCGGGCTGGGCACGGCGAGCAATTCGGCGCCCGGGCTCCCGTTCTGGGTGCGCGTGGCGCTAACCCTGCCGATGACCAACGTGCCAATCAAAATGCCGACTGCCAGCGTGAGCGTGATCAAGCCCAATACGGCCAGCTTCCGGCCACTTGCCTGAGCAAACCAATTCCCCTTTTCCATGTCCGAATTCCCTTTCTTTCAAACTCATTTTGAACAAACCTAGTATAACACCGGAGTCCCAGGTTCCTGAACTTAGACGCGGAGCGGTGTTCCCTGTGAACAAACCGAAAATGAGCCGGGCTGACGGGGGAGCCGCAAGACCCGGCCGGAGCGGCCAGAGGCCGCACACAAACGTTAGACGCAGAGGAAAACGGAAGCGTTGTCCCCGCGTCGGACGGGTTGGCGAAGCGCGCCTGACTTGCTAAGATACATGACGAAGAACTATGCAGCCGCGCACCCTCTACCAGAAAATCTGGGAAGCCCACCTCGTCCACGAAGAACCGGGCCAACCCGCCCTCATCTACATTGACCGCCACCTGATCCACGAAGGAACTTCCCCGCAGGCCTTTGCTGGGCTGAAGGCGGCGGGACGTAAAGTCCGCCGGCCGGACCTGACCTTTGCCATGATGGACCATTCCGTGCCGACGAAAGACCGGCACCTGCCCATCCTGGACATGAGCGCGAAATTGCAGTTCGACGCGCTGTGGCAGAACGCGCGGGAGACGGGCATCCGCCTGTTCGATATGCACAGCCGCAACCAGGGCATCGTGCACGTGGTGGGGCCGGAGCTGGGGATTACACAGCCCGGACAGACCATCGTTTGCGGCGACAGCCACACCTCGACGCACGGGGCGCTGGGAGCGCTGGCCTTCGGCATCGGCACCAGCGAAATCGAGCACGTGCTGGCCACGCAGTGCCTGCAACAGTTCCGCTCCAAGACCATGCTGGTGCGCGTGGACGGAAAGCGCCCGCCAGGGATCACAGCGAAAGACATCGTCCTGGCCATCATCGGGAAGATCGGGATCGCTGGCGGGATAGGGCACGTGATCGAGTACAGCGGCGAGGCCATCCGCGCGCTTTCCATGGAAGGGCGCATGACCGTCTGCAACATGAGCATCGAAGCCGGGGCGCGGGCGGGCATGGTGCCGACGGACCAGAGGACGATAGCATACCTGGAAGGCAAGCCGTTCGTGCCGCGCGGGAAGGATTTTCAGGTCGCCGCGGACCACTGGCTTTCGGTGGTGAGCGACGCGGGGGCCAAGTTCGACGCGGTGGTGGAGCTGGACGCAGCAAAGATTGCCCCGCAGGTGACGTGGGGCACGAACCCCGGCATGGTGACGGACGTGACGGGTCGCGTGCCGTCCCCCGGCGACTTTGCGGATCCGGTGCTGCGCAAGGGCGCGGAGAATGCGCTGGCGTACATGGCGCTGAGGCCGGGGACGCGGATGGTGGATATTCCGTTGGACCGGGTGTTCATCGGCTCGTGCACGAATTCGCGCATCGAGGACCTGCGCGCGGCGGCGCGGGTGGTGTCCGGAAAGAGAGTTGCGCGGACGCTGAAGCAGGCGCTGGTGGTGCCCGGGTCGCGGGCCGTGAAAGCACAGGCAGAGCAAGAGGGATTGGACAAGGTTTTCGTGGACGCCGGGTTCGAGTGGCGCGATGCAGGGTGCAGCATGTGCATCGGGATGAACGACGACATCCTGCCCGCCGGCGAGCGCAGCGCGAGCACGTCGAACCGCAACTTTGAGGGGCGGCAAGGCAAAGGCGGCCGCACGCACCTGGTGAGCCCGATCATGGCGGCGGCCGCGGCTATTGCCGGGCATTTCGTGGACATCCGGGAGTGGGATGTGGACGGCAACGAGTGAGCGCGCAGATCCAGAGGGAAAGTCGAAAAGCGAAAAACGATGCAGCCATTTGAGAAGCACACTGGGTTGGTAGCTCCGCTGGACCGCGTGAACGTGGATACGGACCAGATGATACCCAAGCAGTTCTGCAAGCTGCTGACGCGGGAGGGCTACGGCAAGCTGCTGTTCTACGACTGGCGGTACCTAGACGGAGAGAAGCCGAACCCGGAGTTTGTGCTCAACTGGCCGCGCTATCAGGGAGCTTCGGTGCTGCTGACGCGGGCGAACTTCGGCTGCGGCTCCAGCCGCGAACACGCGCCGTGGGGCGTGCTGGACTACGGCTTCCGCGTGGTCATCGCGCCGAGCTTCGCCGACATTTTCTATAACAACTGCTTCAAGAACGGCATCCTTCCGGTGACGCTACCTCCCGAACAGGTGGATGAGCTATTCCGACGCGCAGAGGCGAAAGAGGGTTACCGATTGACGGCAGACCTCGTCAATCAATCCATCGTGGACGAGAACGGATTGCTGCTCCGTTTCGAGATTGACCCCTTCCGCAAAGAAATCCTTCTGAAGGGACTGGACGACATCGGGATTACCCTGCAACACGAGTCCAAGATTGCCGCGTTCGAAAAGTCTCACGCCACCACCGCCGTGATGTACGAGCCGGTGGACCTGTACAAGCCTTAGTGTCCTCGAGCCGAAATTCTTTGCGGAAATCTTGGCACTTGCTTTGCTGTCATTCCAAGGGTCGGTGATTGGTGCCGACCCGAGGAATCTGCTTTTGTTCAGCGCATCACACTTCAGATGCAGATTCCTCGCTTCGCTCGGAATGACAATTTCCCCTTGGCCTTTATGCATTGGATTTACGGCTCGGGATATGAGCAGGTTGCTGAGCCTCCCGTGCTGACGGTCGGCGGTCATCGTGGATGGGGGTAATCCGCTTCTCGTTCAACAAAAGCAGATGCCTCGTTTCGGTCGGGATGACAGAGCACCCCACCCTTGCACCCAGCAATTTGAGTTAACAGCGCGCCTCAAGAAAATCAGGGAGACACAGAGGCAGGGAGAAGCGACCGGTTCCTTCCGCCATGACGCTGTCTCTTCGTTCACCTCTTCTGGCGGCGGAGATCGGCGGCCATTTCCTTGATTTCGGTGAGGTCACGCTGCATTTCGCTCCAGCCGTACCACAGCGCGTAGTCAGGGTTGTTGTGAAAGGCGCCCTGGAAGGCCCGCATGCGATGCTCGAGGTGCATGACGAAGAGTTTCTGCTCGATGACCGTGGGCGCGTCGTGGAAGGTGAGCAGGTCGGGGAACGCATAGGCGTAATTCTTGGGCTTTTCGAGGATGCCGTCGGCGTACAGTGCGGCGACGATGCGGATGGCCTCGGCCAGCAAACGGTCGGCCTGGCGGATGATGTCGTCGCCCTTCTCCAGTTCGGCCCTGGCAAAATTGGCGGAGTGGCACTGGTTGCAGGTCTTGAGCATCTTGGCGCGCTCCTGCTGCCATTCCTCCTGCGTCAGGCGGGCGACGTCTGCGGCCTTGACCACGTCCAGCCGGCCGGTGGGCTTTCCGCTGGGATCGAGCACGCCCAGGCCTTGCAGGATCGTGGCGCGGTCGGCAGCCCACTGCGTGTCATCTGGCATAGGCAGGCGCACGGCGAGGAAGCCCCAGGCGGTGCGCACGGCATGGTTCCCGCCCTGCATGTGGCAGGTCTGACAGGTCGGCGCGCTGACGTTCTCGGGTAGGATCTTGGTCTGCTTTAGCAGGGCACGAACGCCGTGCTTGGAGGAGGAGTACATCTCCCATTGCGGGTGGTCGAAGCCCATGTGACAGGTCTGGCAGGCCTGCGGTTGGAGCGCTTCTTTCTTGGAGAAGGAGTGGCGGGTGTGGCAGGCGTCGCAAGAGGCCACGCCGAAGCCGGCGCCGGATTTCTTTAACTCGCGGATTTCCACCTCGGACTTCAGTCCAATCCTGTGACAACCGCCACAGCCCTTCATGCCTTCGGTGAGCGTCATGGGCTGCCAGTGGATAGTGGGCATGGCCTTCATAGCGGCCCAGGCCTTGGCGTGCTTGCCGGCGGTGAATTCGTTGACGTGGGCGGGATGGCAGCGGCCGCAGGTCTCCGGCGTGGGAATTTCCACCTTGGCCACGTCGGCGGCGGAAACGTGCCGGTCGCCGTGGCAGACATCGCAACTGACGCCGTTCGAGCTGTGCTGGCTGAACTGCCAGTCGGAGACGATGCCGGGCGTCACCGTCTTGTGGCACTCGATGCATTTCTGCGCGAAGACCGCGGGAGCCCCCAACAAAAGCACCAGCAGCAGGTAAGAGAGTTTTACGCGCATGGGACACCTCGGGAAAGAGAGTCTAGCACTAGGTGAATTTACTGGCGTCGGAGAGCGGCGCCAAGGACGGGCCGGCGAAGAAAGTTTACAACAGTTCTCTCAAGGGGAGCAGAGCCAAGAGCTTCACAACGATTGCTGGCCGGGTTCCAAGCGCTCGTCCACCGGGCCCGGGGATTCCGGGGCGGCTTGCGCGGGCCCTTTGAGTTCGGCGAGCAGGATGCCGGCGAGGATGAGGCCACCGCCGGTGAGCCCGCGCGGGCCGAGACGCTCACCGAGAAAAATGTAGGAAGTGAGCGCGGCGAAGACAGGTTCCAGTGTAAAGAGTATGGCGATGTGCGTGGGCGTGGTGTGGCGTTGCGCCCAGACTTGCACAGAGAAACCGAGCGCTGTGCAGCCCACGGCCGTGACCAGCAGGCGCCAGACCAGGCCGGTGGTCCAGTCCAGGTACAGCGGTTCCCAACCGGTCAAGTGGAGGAGGGGAAGAAACAGGGCGGCCAGCACGGCCGTTGTCGCCACTTGAAGGAAACTGAGCGCGCCGATGGAATGGCGCGGGGAGTAGCGCGCCACCAGGATGATGTGCAGGGCCCAAACCACCGCGGCCACAAAGACCAGCAGATCGCCGGCGTTCAACGCGGTGAATCCCACGGCATCCACGGGGACGCTGAGCAAATAGAGACCGATGAAAGTGGCGGTGGCGCCAGCCCAAACCCAGGGGTTGATCTTTTTTCTCCAGAAGAAAGCCAAGAGGAGTGGAACGAGCACGACGCCGGTGCCGTTGATGAAGCCGGCTTTGGACGGCGTGGTGAAGCGCAGGCCGTTGGTCTGCAAGGCGTAGCCGAGAAAGAGGAACAGTCCGATGAGGATGCCGGCGCGGATTTCGGCACGGTCAAGGCGAGCCAGGTCGCGGCGAAAAATGAAGCCCATCAGGAGCGCGGCCAGTGCGAAGCGCAGTGCCAGCAAGGCCAGCACGGAAGCGAAGCGCAGCGCGTCCTGCATGACCAGAAAGGTGGCGCCCCAGATGGCCGTACAGAAGGCCAGCGAGAGGTCGGCTTTCAGGCGCGTGGACATGGAAGCAGGGATCAGGGGCCAGGAGTCTGGGGCCGGGAACCCCTTGACGGCGACCAGTGTCTATTCAGGAGCAGGGGCTGACTCATGGTTTGACGGCGATGGCCTGGACTTCGAAATGCGCGCCGAAGAGCAGCGGACCGGAGCCGATGAAGGCGCGCGCAGGAAAATCCTTTTTGAAGTAGGTGCGGTACACGCCGTTCCATTTGTTGAAGAGAGCCACGTCGGGACAATAGACGGTAACGCTGACCAAGTCGTCCATGGTGAGGCCGGCTTCCTTCAGCACGGCCTGCATGCCGTCAAGCAAGAGGCGGGCTTCCTGCTCGGGGTCGTCGGGGGGCTTGTTGGTTTTGGGGTCCAAGCCGAGCCGACCGGCAAGGTAGAGCGTGTCGCCGACGAGGATGGCGTCGCTGAAGGGAGCCTGCACATTCCGGTTGGGTAGATTAATCGCGCGGCGCTTCTGCGGGCCTGCCAGAAGGCCGAACCTGCCTAACAGAAGCACGACGACAACCATCAGTACGACCAAACGGACGGTGGGCACGGGTCGAGTTTCCATCTTCCCCTCCTCAAAACCTGCAGCGGGTATCGCACGCGGCGTGCTTGCGCGCGGAGGGAGTGTAGTGCGGGTGAGGGAGTCGCGCAAGTTGGTACGAATCGTCCCAGTGGCAACCCGCGGCGCGGTTGACGCATGTACCCTGTTGGGATATGAGTCGGTTATGAAGTCGCGGCGCGTGTTCGGCGCTTCCCTGCTCCTGCTGCTGGCCGGCGTGGCCTGCCCGGCGGCGGACAAAGCCGACCGGTGGATTGAAGTGCGCAGCCCACACTTCACCGTGATGAGCAACGCGAGCGAAAAGCAGGCGCGCCATTCGGCAGCGCAATTCGAGCAGTTCCGCGCCGTGTTCCGGGCGGCAATGCCCAACGCGCGCACGGACTCGGGCACGCCGCTGGTGATCCTGGCGGCACGAGACGAGAAGACCCTGAAGGAACTGCTGCCCGAGTTTTGGGAGAAGAAAGGCCGCGCGCGGCCGGCCGGCTGCTTCGTACGCGGGCTGGGCAAGAATTTCGTGGCCCTGCGGTTGGACGCCCCCGGAGATCTGCCTTATCACGTCATCTACCACGAATATACGCACAACCTGCTGATCCTGAACTACGGCGCGGTGCCGCTGTGGCTGAGCGAGGGTATGGCGGAGTTCTTCGCGCATGCGCAGATCGGCGAGGCGAACGCGGGCATCGGCCGGCCGAGCCCGCGGCAACTGCGGCTGCTGCGGACGGCAAGACTCATGCCGCTCGAGACGCTGTTTGGCCTGGACTTCGACTCGCCGCAGTACAACGAGACCGACAAGACCTCGCTCTTTTATGCGCAGTCCTGGGCGCTGACGCACTACCTGATGATGAGCGAGGACGGAGCGAACCGCGAGAAGTTGATGGAATTCCTGCGTTTGCTGCAAGACGACGTCCCCGTAGAGCAGGCCGCGCCGCGGGCCTTGGGCGATCTGCAAGCGCTGGGAAAACAACTTGCTGCCTACGTGCACGGCGAAACATTTTTCACGTGGAAGGTGGCGCCGGAGGCCACGCCGGATGAGCGCACGTTCGCGGTTCGCGAGCTGCCCTACGCGGAATCGCTGGCAGTGCGCGGTGATTTCCACCTGCACAACGAACGGCGCACGGAGGCGCGCATCCTGATTGAGGATGCTCTGCGGCTGAACCCCGCGCTGGCCATGGCCCACGAGAGCCTGGGCTTCCTGCATCTCCGCAACGGCGACCACGAGGCAGCGGAAAAATCCTTTGCCGAAGCGGTGCGGCTGGACTCGGGCAACGCGCTTGCGCACTACTACCACGCGCTAGCGCTGGCCCGGGAGGGAGAGCTGGTCGGCGACCTGGACGCCACGGAGAAGCACCTGTGCCGCGCGATCGAGCTGAACCCGGACTTCGCCCCCGCCTACGCGATGCTGGCCTATGCGTTCAGCGCGCAGGGCACCAGGCTCGACGAGGCGCTGCGACTAGCGCGCCGCGCAGCGGGACTCGAACCGGGGGCGGTGCGCTTCCAGTTGACCGTGGCAGGCGTGCTCCTGCGCATGGAGCGCCTGCAGGAAGCAATGCGCCTAGGGCAGCGCGCGCTGGACTCCGCAAAGAAGCAGGAGGATCGCACCGCGGCGCAAGACTTCCTGGACACGGCGCGCAAGTATCAACGCGACCTGGCGGCGAAGAGAAAGTACGAAGAGCAATTGGCGGCCGAGCAGAAGGCGCTGGAAGAACGTCGCCTGCAACGGGAGCCGCCGAAGGTGTCTGGCGGGGCTGTGAGCGTCATGCCTCGGCTCAGCCGCGGCGTGGCAGCACCCCCGGCGGGGGAAAACGTCTCCGTCGAAGGAATAATAGCCGTGGTGCTGTGCACGGAGCCGACCGCACTCGACTTGCACCTGGAGCACAGCGGAGTCACAACCAAGCTGCACACGGGGAACTACCTCAAGGTGGAGTACTACGCACTGGACTGGCAGCCGCCGGAAGATTTCCAGCCGTGCCGGCACCTGGAAGGGCTGCGTGCAAAGGTCACCTACAGGGCGACGCCGGGGCAGGCGTACGCCGGAGAAATCCTGACAATAGAAGTAAGAAAGTAAGCTGGGGGACGACGTTCCTGCGCCGAACGAAACGCGCACGCCCACCGCTGCGACAGGCGCCTGAGTTACTTCTTCTCGTACACCGGGCGGCCGCCGACAAAGGTCATCAGGACTTCGGTGCGCAGGATTTGGGGCGGCGGAATCTGCGTGACGTCCTGCGAGAGTACGATGATGTCTGCCAGTTGACCCACTGTGATGCGACCTTTGTCCATCTCGGCGTGCTCGGCATATGCCGAGCCGGAGGTGTAGGCGCGGATGCAGTCGTCGAGGGAGATTTTCTCCTGCGCCTGCCAGGTTGAGCCGGGCTGGCCATCCACCTCGCGCGTGACGCAGGCGAAAAGCCCGCGCATGGTATTGATAGGCTCGACGGGGTAGTCGGTGCCGAAGGCCAACCGCGCACCGGTCTTCTGCAACGAATTCCAGGCGTAGGCGCCCTTGACGCGCTCGGGTCCCACGCGCTCGGCAGCCCAGCGGCTGTCGGTGGTCTGGTGGCAGGGCTGCATGGAGGCGATGACGCCGAGGGCCTTGAAGCGCGGAATATCCTCGAGCGAGATGATCTGCGCGTGTTCGATGCGGTGGCGTGGATCCCACCCAGCGACGGCGTCGCGGGCTTGCCGGGCCTTCATGGCCGCCTCGAAAGCATCGAGGGCCGCGCGATTGGCGAGGTCGCCGATGGCATGAAGATTGATCTGGAATCCGGCAGCGTCGCGCTCGACGACCATTTGCTTCAGGCGGTCGGCCGGGATGATCAGAATGCCCTTCGTGCCCTGCTCATCCGAATAGGGCGCGATCATAGCGGCCGTGCGACCGCCTAGGGCGCCATCCACAACGCCTTTCAGCCCGGCGGTGCGCAGCCAGGGATCGGCGGTGCCGCCGCGCTTGCGCAGTTCTTCCAGCCGGGCGAGCGGCGCGCCGAAGGGAAGCCATTCAGAAATGCGCGCGGTGAGCTTGCCCTCCTTCTTTAGCTCTTCGTAAACGAGAAAATCCGCCCAGCTCGAGTTGTCCTGGATGGAGGTGACGCCGTGACGCGCGGCGTCGGCGAGAGCGAGCTGAATGCCGCGGCGGCGCTGCTCGGGCGAAAGGTCGGGCACCAGGCGACGCACCATGCCGATGGCCGGGCCTTCCTTCAGCATGCCGGTAGGCTCGCCGGAAGAGTCGCGCTCGATTTCGCCGCCAGCGGGATTCGGAGTGTCCTTGGTGATTCTGGCCAGCGACAGCGCCAGGGAATTAACGATGGCGACGTGGCCATCCACGCGGCTGAAGATCATAGGGTGATCTTTGGAGACGGCGTCGAGGTCCTTGCGCGTGGGAAATTTCTTGACCGGCCAGAGGGTGTGGTCCCAGCCGCGGCCGGTGATCCATTCGCCGGGCTTGTACTCGCTCAGGCGGTCGCGGATGCGCTGCTGCAATTCAGGGAGCGAGCGCGCGCCTTCCAGCGAAATGGTCAGCTTGGACTGGCCGCCGTTGGCCAGATGAACGTGGGCGTCGTTGAAGCCGGGCATGGCGAAGCGGCCCCTCAACTCCACCACGCGCGTGGCCTGCCCCACCCAGGCTTGAATCTCGCGCGCGGTGCCGACAGCCACGATGCGCTCGCCCCGCACAGCCACGGCCTCCACGCGCGGCCGCGACGAATCGCCCGTGTAGATGATGCCGCCGGTCAGCACCAGTTCGGCAGGTTCCTTGGCAGCCTGCGGGGAGTGTGCCGCCAACGCGGAGCGCGGCGCGGGCGCAAACCAGCAGAAGGCGCCCACGACAGTCTCCCCGCGGGACGTGGAGATAACGCGGTCCGCAGCTTCCCCGGCATATCTCCCGCCGCCCCGAAAAGACGCGCTGAGAGGCAGAAATGCCAGTGCCCAAAAAAGGAAGGCAATGCACGATGATTTTTTCACTCTCCCACTCCTGCGACGGCGAGCAGCGTGAGCAAGATGCGCTTCAGGCCGACCTCGCGGCCGGAAGGATCATACCACTCGTTCAAGGAATGCGCCCCGCCGCCACGGCCGCCGCCGCCCAGGGCAATCGCCGGGATGCCCATCGAGAGGGGGATATTAGCATCCGTCGAGGAACGCTCCAGGCGGGAGCGGTTGCCGAGAAAACGGTCGGCGCTGCGCACTGCCAGCAGAAGCGGCGAATCCTCGGGGAGTTCTCCGCCCGGGCGCGCGCCGATCATGTTGACTTTGATTTCGAGCGCCTCGCCGGTGATGCGGGAGCCATAACCGCGCTCGCGCGCCGAGGCCATTTCTTCCTCCACTCCGGCCCCCATCGCCTCGCGCAAGGCGCTTTCCAGCCTGTCGAGTTCGACCTCGGATTCGGAACGCAGATCCACCTTCAAGGTAGCGCGATGCGGAATCGAGTTGACCGACGTGCCGCCGGCAACGAGGCCAATATTGAAACTGGTGCGCGGGCTTTCGGGGACCTTCACCCTCGAAAAGCGGGCGATGCCGCGCCCCAGAGCGTGAATAGGATTGGGCAGGCCAAAGTCCGCCCAACTGTGGCCGCCGGGACCGCTCACGACCACTTCGATGCGGCGCGAGGCCAGGGCCATGGAGGTGATGTGATCCGCGGAGGCGCCGTCAATGGCGATGACAGCGCGCAGGCGCCCGCGGTAGGTCTCCACCAGCTTGCGCATGCCGCGCAGGTTGCCCTCGCCTTCTTCGCCGACGTTGGCGGCAAGGACGAGCGTGAGGCGCGATTGGACTTTGGAAGAATGAATTGCGTGCGCCAAGGCAACCAGCGCGGCCAGGCCGTTGGAGTTGTCGGAGATACCCGGGGCGCGCAGGCGGCCGGCTTCGCGGCGCACGCGCAGATCTGTATCGCGCGGAAAGACCGTGTCGAGGTGCGCGGCCAACAGCACGACGTCCCTGGCTTCGCGGCGGCCGCGCGCGGACGCGCCGGGACGCTCGCAGACGATATTGCCGATTTCGTCCACGCGGCACTTCAACCCGGCCTCTTCCATCAGTCTCTTGAGCAGGGCTGCGCGGGTCGCTTCCTCGAAGGTGGGCGCGGGCGTCTCCGTGATGCGGATGTGCTGCTCGGTAATCCAAGCCAGGTTGCGATCAATCCAGGAAAGAGCGCGGCTGACGCGGGCGTCGCGGACCAGTTGAGACGCCGGCGGAGGCGCGGGAGCGGATTGCGCGGAGGCGATGGTCATGGGCAGCAGAATGCTGAGCAGGAGAAAGTGTCTCACCTTAGTTGATCTTAGACCTGCGACAGGGCCAGGCTGATGGTCTCTCCCCCGCCGCCTCGGGACTGCCAGAGGGGCAGGCGGTAAGCCTGTCCTGCGCGGCTAATTTCCGGCGCTGTGCGCGCCGACGAGCGCCAGGATTTCGTCCTCGGTCATTACGCGTATGGCCTTTTTGGCGGCGCTGAAGATGCGGTCCACGGTTTCTTCGGTGGCCGGGATGCCGCGCTTTTCCAGCCAGTACACCACGTTGGAACGGCCGCTCATAGGGCCAATTTCGATTACCTGGTCCAGGCCGAACAAGTGCGAAGGCACGCCGCTGTACACGGAGTTCGCCAGGAGTACGTCGTTCTTCTTGTACGCCTTGATAATCGCGGCGGCGTGCACGCCGGTGGCGGTGCGGAAAGCGTCGCGACCCACCACCGGATAGTTGGGGGGAATCGTGGTGTGCGTGGCGGCGGCCACTTTCTCGGAATACTCTTTCAGCCGCGAGAGATCGCGATCAATCAGCCCCATCAGCTTCATGTTGACGAGCATCAGCTCCATGGGCGTGTTGCCCACGCGCTCGCCGAGGGAGTTGGCCGCAGCGTGCACCTGGTCGGCCCCGGCCGCGTAGGCCGAGAGCGAATTGGCGATGGCCAGGCCGCGATCACAGTGCCCGTGCCAGTCCACGCGGATACCTCCACCGGCGGGCTTGACGATCTCCTCGATGGCGAAGCGCACCAGGTTGTAGGCGCCGCGCGGCGTGGCATGGCCGACTGTATCGCATAGAACGATGGCCTTGGCGCCGCAGCGCAGCGCGGTGGTGTAAAGCGTCTTGACCGTCTCGCGGTCGGCGCGCGTAGTGTCCTCGGTGACATACATCACCGGCAGGCTGTGACTGATGGCGAACTTGACGGCCTTCTCGGTCGTGACCTTGAGGTGCTCAACGGTCCAGTCTTCGGCCAGGCGGCGAATGGGGCTCGAGCCGATGAACGTGGCGGCCTCGATGGCGATGCCGGCACGCTCGGAAATCTCCGCGATGGGGCGGATGTCGCTTTCCACCGTGCGCGCGGCGCAGTTCGGACGGATTTTCATCTTGGCGCGAACGATTTCTTTGGCCAGACCTTCCGTATCGGCGTAAGCGCGCGGGCCGGCGCCGGGCAGGCCGATGTTTACGGTGTCCATGCCCAGGGCCTCCATCAGGTGGAGGATTTCGATCTTTTCCTCGATGGTGGGGTCGTGAACGGAAGGGTTTTGCAGGCCGTCACGGAGCGTCTCGTCGTCGAGCATGAACTTGCGGCCCGGAGGAATCTCCGGGCCGGTGACCGTGTTCCAATCGTAGATCAGCTCGTTGTATTCCATTTGCTCACCCTCGCCGGTGCGCGGCATCAGACTGCCGGGCGCGGATCAGTAGCGATGCGTGAAACTGCGGGGCAGCTCGCCCAGATCGGGCTTGTAAAGCGTCTTGCAAAACTCGCAGCGATAGACCTCCGCCTTCTTGCCCACTAAGGCCTCGAATTCCGGCGGGTAGTCGTACCAGCGCTTCAGATGGCCGCAGCAGAGCTTGCCCTTGCCGTCCTTTTCGTCGCAGGAGCGCTGGCGGGGCTTTTTGATTTTGATCTTCGGCGGCACGCCCTGCGCGGCAGCTTCAGGAGCAGTGGGAGTGGCGGTTTCGGCCATTTTCTCTACCTCGATGGCGAGCGTGATCTATTGCGACCCTCAGAATGAACAACGAACAACTGCACGGCCAAGAATGGCTGTGCCACCTAAACGCGATGGCCGCGGAAGAGCGCCTTCAGCGCGCCCGGCGCGCTGGCCAGCCGCGCGCGCCAACCCGAGGCGAACAGAAACTCCAGAAAACGATCAGCGGCAACGCCCAATTCTTCGCTGTAGCCGAACCACCACGACTTGGGGAGGCGCGGCAGCCGGTCCACGTCCACATACTTTACCTGAACCAGTTCGAGCAAGCCATGCTTGGAATGGGTGCGTCCCCAGCCGCTCGCGCCGCGGCCGCCGTGCGGGGCCTCGCAGATGGCGAAGTAGCTGGCCACGTCGTTGACCATCACCGTGCCGACCTTCAGTCGCGCGGCGAGTGCCCTGCCCTGCCGCGTGTTGCGCGTCCACACGGTGGCGCCGAGGCCGAAGACGGAGTCGTTGGCCAGGCGCACGGCTTCGTCGGCGTCGGCCACCGGGTGGATGGCCAGAACGGGGCCGAAGGTTTCCTCCTTCATGAGGAGCATGGAGTGATCCACGTTGGTCACCACGGTAGGCTCGAAGAAACAATCGCCCAGATCGGCGCGGCGCTGGCCGCCCGCGAGGATGCGCGCGCCGCGGGCGGAAGCGTCGCGCAATTGCTCCTCTACGCGGGCCACCTGCGTGGCGCGAATCATCGGCCCGACTTCCGCGTCAGCATCGGAAGTGGGGCCCAAACGGAGCTTTTTAGTCTTCTCAAGGCAGAGTTGCGTGAAGCGCTCGGCGACGGGCTGCTCAACATAGATGCGCTCGACGGAGAGGCAGGCTTGGCCGCAGTTGGTGAAGCTGCCCCAGACGGCGGCGCTGGAGGCAATGTTGAGATCCGCGTCGGCGAGAACAATCATGGCGTCCTTGCCGCCGAGTTCGAGGACGCAAGGAATAAGTTTGCGAGCACAGGCTTCGGCCACGCGCCGCCCGGTGGCCACGCTGCCGGTGAAAACTACTTTGTCGGGAGCCGCTTCGATCAGCGCGGCACCCACGTCGCCGGTGCCCTGCATCACCTGGACGAGACCCGGCGGGAAGCCGGCCTGCTCGAAGAGTTCGCCGACGAGCGCGCCGCACCACGGAGTGAGTTCAGAGGGCTTGAGCACAACAGCGTTGCCGGCCGCGACGCCCGGCACGAGGACGCCGAACGGAATCCCGAGGGGATAATTCCACGGTGAGATGACGGCGAGCACGCCCCAGGGCTCGTAGTGGAGCCAGCCTGACTTCGCTTTCACGGCCAGGTTGTGATGCGGGACGCGCTCGGCACGCAGCAGGCGCGGGGCCTTGCTGGAGTAGTAGCCGGCCGTGTCCAGGGCCACGAGGACTTCGGAGAAGAGCGCCTCGACATGGGGCTTGCCGGTTTCGCGACTGATGATGTCAGCGATTTCCTGACGGCGCGCGAAGAGGACATCGCGAAGCCGGCGTAACAGAGCACAACGGTGATGCAGCGGCGTCGCCGCCCAGGAGGCCTGCGCCTGGCGCGCGCATTGGAGAATGCGCGGCGCTTCCGCCGGCGGAGTCATCTCGAAGCGGGCAATCACTTCCCCGCTGGCGGGGTCGAGTGAATCGAGATGGGTCACGGTGCGGGCGGCAACGGCTTCCAGCGGCGTCGAGGGTGCGACCATGGGCCGGATTCTACCAGAGAAGTGACGAGTGAAGAGCGCCGAACGGCGAGAAAGAACGACGCAGCTCTCGCTCACACCCAGTGCTAGGGCCCATACTCATCACAAGGCACCTGCCACGGATCACTCCTTCCATGGGTCGGGATATTCGACGGAGATCAGGCAGAGGCCGTGCGGGGGCACGGTCATGCCGGAGCGGGAGCGGTCGCGGAGCACAAAGAGTTCTTCCACTTGCGCGGGGGTGAGTTTGCCTTTGCCGACGTCTATGAGCGTGCCCACGATTTTGCGGACCATGTAGCGGAGAAAGGAACGCCCGCAGATGCGGTAGATGAGTTCGTCGCCATTGCGGCGAAATTCAGAGGCAAAGATCAGGCGGACGGTGGTGCGTTCGGCGTCTTCCTCCTCGGAGCCGGAGGAGGCGGCATAAGAGGTGAAGTCATGCTCGCCTTCAAAGAGGCGCGCAGCGGCAAACATGGCGTCTTCGTCGAGCGGAAAGGGGTAGTGGAGCACGTAGCGCCACGCAAAGGGCGGCACGATGCGGCCACGGAAGATGCGGTACTCGTAGGTCTTGGCAATGGCATTCCAGCGGGCGTGGAACTCCGGGCCGACTTCTTCGGCGGCGACGACGCGAATGGCCGGGGGCAGCAGCGCGTTAAAGGCGCGCTGAAATTCGGCGGCGGTGAGTTCCGAATGCGTCTTGAAATGGGCCACCTGCCCGGCGGCATGCACGCCGGCGTCGGTGCGCCCGGCGGCGTGGACCTGGATTCCTTCCTGGGTGATCTTGCGAAGAACGTCAGTGAGGGCCCCCTGGATGGTGGGAACGCCGGACTGAATCTGCCAGCCGTGAAAGTCCGTGCCGTCGTAGGCGAGCGTGAGCTTGATGTTGTGCATGCGAGTTCGCGGGCTGGATTATCGCATGTGAGAAGCGGCGCGGGAACCCGCGGAAAGGCCAAAGGCAAAAGCGCAGAGCGGAGGTTACGCAGGCGTGCGAACGAAACGCGAGCCCGGTCGGACAGGACTGGACCCGGCGCGGCACAGCGGACAGAGTGCGGCTTCGAAGCTCTCGGCCTTGAGCTCGAGCAAGGCTTCAGCGCGTACGGGAAGCTCCAAGCGACCATTGCTGCGGTCAATCAGGGCCCCCGCGGCGATGACACGGCCGCCAGCCTGTTCGACGACGTGGATGGTCTCGGAGGTGGAGCCGCCAGTGGTCCAGACATCTTCGATCACGAGCACAGCTTCCCCAAGGCTCAGGTCGAAACCGCGGCGGAGAGACATCCGGCCGAGGGTGTCGCGCTCGGCAAAAATGGCGCGGCAGCCGATGGCACGGGCTACTTCATGGCCCAGAACAATGCCGCCGAGTGCGGGCGAGGCGACGACGTCCACCTTCAGGTCGTGGAATTCGGCGGCCAGCGCCCGGCCGAGCTGCTCGGCATAGGTGGGGTACTGCAGGACCAGGGCGCACTGTACATAGACGGCACTGTGGCGGCCGGAAGACAGCTCGAAATGCCCCTGCCGAACCGCGTCCACGGACTGCAGCAGCTTGAGTAGTTCTTCTGGCCGCATGTGTGTCTCCCCGCTTCCGATGGCACAGAAGACAGCGCGGCGAAGCCTATCCTCGCCGCCATTTATTGTCAAGGAAAGCAACGGGGTGCTAGACTGACGGTCTTTGCGCGGCGCGAGAATTGAAGCAGGGCCAAACAGAAGGACCGGCGTACGTAAACGGAGACCCGCATCCCAATTGCGGGAATGCGTAAGAGACGGCTTTCTGGCAAGTCCGTCAAACCACGGGTTGCGGGCGTGGCCCGCGAACTGCCACAAAATGCATGAAACAATTTGCGCTCGCGGCGCGTTTAAAGACTAGTGACAATGTTTTGGGAGCTCGTTTGAACCCAATCAATCCGCAAGGAGTGAGGCTCGCAATGACAGGACGCAACTGCCGTAGGATGATCGCGCTGGTAATCGCTGCCACGCTATTCGGAGGGGCGCCGGCTTCCGCTCAGCAGCAAGCGCAGGCCCCGGCAAAGATTGATCTGGGACCGGACTATTCGAAAACCAGAATCAATCCGCTGAATTTCTACCGACCGCTGTACGTCGCGCCGCCGGTATTGACGAATTCTCCGCGGCTCGATCAGTTGATCAAGGAAGGCCAGTTGCGGTTGACGTTGGAGGATGCTATCACGCTGGCGCTGGAAAACAACCTGGACATCAGCGTGCAGCGCTATACACCGCAGATCTCGGCCACCGAGGTGCTGCGGACGAAGGCCGGACTGGGCACGCCGGCAGGGAGCTTCGACCCGACGCTGACGGGCACGCTGGGTTGGGAGCGGCGCACGATTCCGATCAACAACCCGTTCCTGGCCGGTACCGGAACGGTGCTGCAGTCCATCATCAACTACAGCGCGCAATCCAACTTCGGGCTGACGCAGGGTTTCCCCACCGGTACAGCGTACTCCATCACCTGGAATAACAGCCGATCCTCCACGTCCAACCCGAGCACGTTTCTGAATCCATCGACGTCCTCGACGTTGGTTCTCGGATTTTCGCAGCCGCTGTTGAACGGGTTCGGCTTCCTGCCCAACACGCGATTCCTGAAGGTGGCGAAGAACAACAAGCGAATTGCCGACCTGACCTTCGAGCTTCAGCTGGTCACCACCGTGAGCCAGGTGCAGAACATGTACTGGGACCTGGTGTTTGCGCGCGAGGACGTGAAAGTAAAACAACGGTCGGTCGAGCTGGCGGAAAAGCTCTATAACGACAACAAGCGACAGGTGGAAATCGGCACGCTGGCGCCGATCGAGGTGGTTCGCGCGGAGGCCGAAGTGGCGCGGACGCGGCAGGACCTGATCGTGGCGCAGACCTTTCTGCTTCAGCAGCAGACGCTGTTGAAGAACGCCATTACAAAGAACCCGGTGGCGGCGGGATTGGCGGAAGTGGAGGTGGTGCCCACGGATGCGATCACCAAGCCACCGATCCCGGAAGCGATGACGCTGGATCAGGCCGTGAAAGAGGCCTGGGCGAAGCGGCCGGACGTGAAACAATCGCGGATCGACCTCGAGAACCGCGACATCACCACGCGGGCGTCGCGCAATGCGCTGTTGCCCTCGCTTACGTTGAGCGGCGCGTTCAGCGGGACGGGGTTGGCCGGCAACGCGCGCCAGACGGTCACCACGCCGACGGGCACTTTCCGGAGCACGGGGAACCCCGTCGTGGATACTGCGGGCAACCCGCTGCTGATCGGAGGCGTGCCAGCATTCACCGGCGCCACCAACACGACCAGTACCACGTTCCTCGCGCAAGGCGGGTACAGCGATTCGCTCGACATCTTGCGGCGTTTCGCTTTCCCGACGTATGGTGTACAGCTCTCGCTGAACATCCCGGTGATGAATCGGTCGGCGCAGGCCGCCAATGTGCGAGCGCAGCTCGAACAGAAGCAGGCGGAAGCGAACTACCAAAAACTGCAGAACGGCATCGTGGTGGAAGTGCGCAACGCGCAGATCGCGCTGGAGCAGAACCGGGCGCGGGTTGAGGCGGCGCAGAAGTCGCGCGAGCTGGCCGAGCGGACACTGGACGCAGAGCAGAAGAAGTACCAGCTCGGTGCGTCCACGATCTTCTTTGTCATCCAGGCACAGCGCGACCTGGCCGCGGCCCAGAGCACCGAGGTGAGCGCACTGGTGGCACTGACCAAGGCCAAGGTCGAATTCGAGCGTTCGCTGGGTCGCACGCTGGAAGTGAACCGCATCAGCGTGGCGGGTGCCGAGAAGGGCGAAAGGAACAAGTTGCCGCTGATCCCCGGCACGCCGGCAGCGGAACTCATCGGAGCGCGCGTGAAGTTCTGAAGATTGCAGTCACGGAGCGGGCATCAGATGTGAGGGGAAAGCCCGGCGAGCTAACCTCGCTGGGCTTTTCTCTTTGTTGTAAGATAAGCTTGGTTAGGCAGCCGAGAAACGCAACTGTTATCTGTGCCCGAGCAGAGGAGTTCGGGTACGAGGAGCCGTCCGGATGAGCGATGAAACAAAACGCAGCAGCACACTGACGGCGGAGCGCGCGGAGAAGCGCAGACCATCTCCGCGCGAACTGGAATGGGAGGAGAAGACCCTGAACCCCGCGCTGGCGAAATCGCCAGAGCGCGCGGCGGAGTTCACCACCACCTCCAGCCATCCGATCCGGCGGCTCTACACGCCGGCCGACCTGGCTGACTGGGATGCCGACCGCGACCTGGGCCTGCCCGGCGAGCCGCCCTACACACGCGGAATCCACGCCACCATGTACCGCGGGCGGCTGTGGACCATGCGGCAGTTCGCGGGCTTCGGCACGGCCGAGGATACCAACCAGCGATTCCGCTACTTGCTCGCGCAGGGACAAACAGGCCTTTCCACTGCGTTCGACCTGCCCACGCTGATGGGGTACGACTCCGACCACGCGCTGAGCGAAGGCGAAGTTGGCAAGTGCGGCGTGGCCATCAGTTCGCTCGCAGACATGGAGGTGCTCTTCGACCAGATCCCACTCGGCGACGTGACCACGTCCATGACCATCAACTCGCCCGCGGCAGTGATCTGGGCCATGTACCTGGCGGTGGCCGAGAAACAGGGCGCGGACTGGAAGCAGGTCGGCGGAACAATCCAGAACGACATCCTGAAGGAATACATTGCGCAGAAGGAGTACATCTACCCGCCTGAGCCGTCCATGCGGCTGGTGATTGACACCTTCGAGTTCGGCACCGAGCACACGCCGAAGTTCAACACCATTTCCATCAGCGGGTATCACATCCGCGAGGCGGGCGCGACGGCCATCCAGGAGCTGGCCTTCACCCTGCGCGACGGCATCGAGTACGTGGACTGGGGCGTGCGGCGCGGTCTCAACGTGGACGATTTCGTACCCCGGCTTTCCTTCTTCTTCAACGCGCACAATGACTTTTTCGAAGAGATCGCCAAGTACCGCGCGGCGCGGCGTATCTGGCACAAGACAATGGTTGAGCGCTACGGGGCCAAGAACCCGCGTTCCTGGGCGCTGCGCTTCCACTCGCAGACGGCGGGGTGCTCGCTGACCGCGCAGCAGCCTTACAACAACGTGGTGCGCACGGCGATCCAGGCGTTGGCGGCCGTGCTGGGCGGGACGCAGTCATTGCACACCAACTCGCTGGACGAGGCCTGGGCGCTGCCCACAGAGTTTGCGGCCACCCTGGCCCTGCGCACGCAGCAGATCATCGCCCACGAAAGCGGCGTGACGAACACTGTGGACCCGCTGGGCGGCTCGTACTTTGTGGAAGCCCTGACCAATGAAGTCGAGCGCGGCGCGTGGGACTACATCGAGAAGATTGACGCGCTGGGCGGGATGGTGGCGGCCATCGAGCGCGGCTTCCCCATGCGCGAAATCGCCGAGGCCTCCTACCGCTACCAAATGGCCGTGGATAAGAAGGAGAAAATCATCGTCGGCGTAAACGACTACGTGAGCGGCGAAAACCCCATTGAACTTCTCCAGATTGACGAGACGGTGGCGCGGAAACAGGCCGAACGCTTGCGCAAACTCCGCGCGGAGCGGTCGGGCGAAGAAGTAAAGCGGCGGCTGGGCGCGCTGCGCAAGGCGGCCGAGGGCGCGGAAAACCTGATGCCGTTCATCTACGACGCGGTGAAGGCGTACGCGACACTGGGCGAGATCTGCGACGCCATGCGCGACGTTTTCGGTACCTACGAAGAAGTCGCTGTGACCTAACCGGCCGCCGCTTTGGCGATGGGATTCAACGGCTGCGCCTGGGCCTCCGATCCGGGAGTTTCCCGCGGCGGGTCGGCAGGAATTTTCGCCCGCGAGGGCAACGTGCACTGCTCGACCGTGTAGTGGATCGTGTCATCGGGGGCGATGATGCGCGGCGGGTCGTGGACTGGGTTCTTGGGCGGCTGGAGCTTTTCGTTCGGGTCGATGGCGCCGTCCAGGGCCTGCAATTGCGCGGCGTCAATCGGAAGTCCTACCGCAACGGCCTTCTTCAACATCCATCGCAGCGCGATGTTGTTGCGCTTGGGGTTGGCGTTGCCCCCGCCGATATCCGAATGGTGTCCGCGGAACCAGACCTCGTGCGCGCCCTTGGCTTTGTTGCGCGTAGGACCGAAGGACTTCCTCTCTTCGTCAATCGCCAGGGCGTGATAACAATGCTCGACATTCGGAGGGACTTTCAGATTCCAGCCGGGATTCCACTCGTGGAACAGTAGCGGCCCAACATCGTAGTTCAGTCCGAACGAAGCTACCGTGTCCCACAAGCCCAGGAAACGGATCTTGGGCGTCACCCGCGCACCTGAAGAGTCCCGCGCGCCTTCCTTGCAAATCTTGTTGGCAAAGTCGAGGGCTATCGCCGCTCCGCGGCTGAAACCGATGATGTCAACGTTAATTTCCCCGGCCTTGTAGAGGTCCAGGAAACGTTTGTAAGCTTCGTGGACGCGCCATTTACCGCCGATGCCAAACGCTCCGCCGAAGATCTTTCCGAACCAGCCTCCGCGTGTGCCCGGACCCTTCCAGTACGGCTTCTTGGCGTCCTCCACCAGGTACGCGGCGTGAAATTTGAGCACGTTGGTGTCGTGCAGCGTGCCGTCCTTGTCTTCGTTCCAGGTTCCATCAAAGGCATAGAGGGCCATGGCACGCCTCCAAAGTGGCTGTTGTCGCAGAAGAAGATGCCGGTAGCGTAAACAACAATGCGACGGAGGTCAAGGACGTTCAGCCTGGGCAACGCACCCTTCCACAGCGTTGTGCGTATGCCTGGACGGGTGACGAAAGGGTGTGGTATCAGAGAGCGTTTAGCGTCGGTGCGTTGCGCCAGCCAGCGGAACGTACGAGGAGCTGGCCGTTGCTGAGAGCCGCGACGACCGCAGTCTCAGCAAATCGGTTCGTAGGTGAGGTCGTAGTCATCGTGGTTCATGCTTCCTTCCGCGCGGCCAGGGCGCGGAGACAGAAACACTCTTCGGCCGCCAGCCACGATGGTCTGTCCCGGCTTGATCTTGCCGTCGGCCATCACGGCCCGCTTGAGAGCTTCGCGGAAGCCGCGATTGATTTCCTGGAGTTCGGTGGCCATGTCCCGAGCCGCGGCGACGTCGTCACGAGTGATACTACGTCGCGGATTTCTCGTCAGTCTTCGGACCTTGGCCTCGACTCCCCTGAGCTGTTTGGAGAGCTTTCGAGTGTCGATTTTCCTGCGGGTGCGTGGCTTCTTCTTCGGCATCAGGGGCTCCTTAGTTGAAGGGAGCACATTGTAGGCAATTTTGTGGTGTTGTGCTATGGAAAGGAACCTGCCATGAGGAAAATCGGTCGCCAATTGTGCGTGGTCGTTGTGCTCGCACTTTTTGTTTTGGCATTGTCAGGCAACGCGCAGACGGCGAAAACGAAGAGCGGCTTCATCGCCACGTTGGACGGCGCGCGCATCCACTACCTGGAAGTGGGCCTGAAAGGAGCGCAGGCACCAACGATTCTCTTTGTGCCGGGATGGACGATGCCGGCGTGGATCTGGGAGCAGCAGATTGCCCACTTCTCAAAGACACGCCGTGTGGTGGCGATGGATCCGCGGGGGCAGGGTGAATCGTCGAAGCCGACGGAAGGCTACCATCCAACCGTGCGGGCGCGGGACATCAAGGCGGTGGTGGACCAGTTAAGGCTGGCCCCGGTGGTGCTGGTGGGCTGGTCCATGGGTGTGGGGGAAGTGGCGGCGTACGTCGAGCAATTCGGCACGGCAGACCTGGCGGGGATCGCGCTGGTGGACGGCTTCGCGGGCGCCGATCCCAGTCCCCAAATGACGTCCGCAGTGTTGGGTCTTGCCGGCAATTTCCTGAAGGACCGTGGAAAGTTCACCGACGAATTCGTCCGCAGCATGTACAAGAAGCCCCATCCCGAAACTTACATTAAGAAAGTCGTCGCGGCCTCGAAGCAGACGCCCACCTCGGCGGGCGTCGCGCTCTTCGTCGGCATGTTCACCACGGACCATCGCCCGGTACTGGGGAAAATTGACAAGCCGACGCTAATCTGCATGGCGCCGAGCGGGCCGTGGGACGCGCTGTACGAAGACATGCACAGGTGGGTTGCGGGGTCGCGCCTGGTGAAGTTCGAAGGCGCTGGACACGCGCTCTTCGTGGATGAGGCGGAGAAGTTCAATCAACTACTGGGAGATTTTGTTCGATCTTTAGTCAGACCATAGCGGCCGGCCTCGCCTTCGCAATTCTCTGTGTTCTCCTGCGCGCCCTGTGCATCTGCGTCCTCTTTTGGCTTCTTGTGTCCGAAGAATTCAAGTATTCTCTTGAGTGGGTGAACGGACAAAATGACCGCTGCTGGGGAACTTCCGTTCGGCGGTGCTAAAGGATCGGATTGGCCGCTTTGCGGAGAATTATCAGCGCGACGAAGAGATGCAACCTGACGCAGTGACGCTGAATTCGCAGAGGAACGCAGAGAATGCCTGAGAAGACAATTCGAGTGTTGATCGCGAAGCCGGGGCTGGACGGGCACGACCGCGGGGCCAAAATCATTGCGCGGGCGCTGCGCGACGCAGGCATGGAAGTGATTTACAGCGGCCTGCGGCAGACGCCGGAGATGATTGCGGCGACAGCGGTGCAGGAAGATGTGGACGTGGTCGGGCTTTCCATCCTTTCCGGGGCCCACAACACGCTATGCCCGCGACTGCTAGAGCTGTTGCGCGAAAAAGGGATGGGCGAGGTGACCGTGCTGGTTGGCGGGATCATCCCCGAGGCGGACATCCCCAGCCTGAAGAAGGCCGGCATCGCCGAGGTTTTCCTGCCCGGCACCTCGACACAAGACATTGTGAAATTCATCCAGGACCGCATGGCCCAGCGCCAGCAGGCCTAGCCCGCGGTGGACTCCTTCTTCCGAACCGAACTGCGCGACCAAACACTTCTCCTTCAACTTTGCAGCCCTGACGAATTTCCGCGCCTGACCCGGCGCGTGCTGGGCGACCTCTGCAAGCAATTTGAGCGCATTCGTAGATCGAGCGCGGTGTGCGCCGTGGTGATCGCCGGCACTGCGAAGGCGTTTGCCGCCGGCGCGGATCTAGAGGAAGTGAGCGCGCTGACGCCGGTCGAGGCGCTGCGGTTCTCTGCCCTGGGACAATCCGTGATGAGGACAATCGAAACGTGCCCGAGACCCGTGGTTGCGGCAATTCGCGGCTTCTGCCTGGGTGGCGGATTCGACTTGGCCATGGCCTGCCATATACGCGTCGCCGCGGAAGACGCGCAATTCGCGCACCCGGGCGGCTCGCTGGGAATCATGACCGGATGGGGAGGCACGGCGCGGCTGCCGCGGATTGTGGGGCGCGCGCGGGCGAGCGAGTTGCTGGCCAGCGGACGAACGCTCACCGCCGCCGAAGCGCACGCGTGGAGGTTGGTAAGCCGGGTGGTAGCCCCGGGTGAAGTATTGGAAGCGGCGACGGAGATGGCGCAGAAGAGCGCCGCGAAAAGCCGGTTAATGCGAAACGGGCATTGAAAGAAAACTGCCGGCAAGACACCGATCCTACATCCTGCCGTGGCGGTCACGGAACCGATAGCTGCGTTTCTGTTCCTTCTGGATTTTGCGCCACTTCTTTTCTTCAGCGGCCTGCAAGACCACATCCTGCCTGCGGGCCAGGAATGCGAGTTCCTTTTCCAGCTTCCGGAAGTTCTCCAGGCGAGAGGAGTCGAGCGCGCCGTCGTCAAGCGCCCGACGAACGGCGCAGCCGGGTTCGGAGTGGTGACCACAATCGCCGAAGCGGCACTGCGTCGCAAGGGCGGCGATGTCCTCGAAAGTCTGGCTGATGCCGGAATCGGCGTCCCAGAGCTGCAATTCGCGCATACCCGGAGTGTCAATCAGCATACCCCTGCCGGGAAGAAGAACGAGCTGGCGCGTACTGGTGATGTGGCGGCCGCGGCCGTCGTCCTCGCGCACTGGGTCAGTGGGAAGTGCTTCCCTCCCCAGCAGGCGGTTGATCAGCGTGGACTTGCCCACGCCGGAAGAGCCGAGCAGCGCGACCGTCTGTCCGCGGGCGAGATACACCGCGAGAGCGTCCAGCCCTGCGCCGGAGATGGCGCTGACGGCGTGCACGGGCACTCCCATGGCCACGGATTCGATTTCGGCGCTGACTGGCGCCAAGTCGCCGCAAAGGTCGGCCTTGTTGAGGAGCACCACGGGGCGCGCGCCACTTTCCCACACAACGGCAAGATAGCGCTCGATGCGGCGGGGGTTGAGGTCGCCGTTGAGCGAGCTGACGACAAAGATGGTGTCCAGGTTAGCGGCAAGAATCTGCTCGGAGGTAACGCGGCCGGCGATCTTGCGAGAGACCTTGGTGCGCCGCGGCAACACCCCGTGAATCGTCGCGCGGCCCGTGTCACGGCGCGGAGACACCGCCGCCCAATCGCCCACGGCGGGGAGATGCGCGCCGGCCTGCGCGGTGAAGCGCAAGCGGCCGGAAATGTCCGCCAGCCATTCGCCGGACTCGCAGTGCACGCGAAAGGCGCCCTTCAGCTCCTGCGTGACGCGGGCGGGGACGAGACCGGCCGCGTTGAGTTTGCAAAATTCTTCCGCGAAGAAATCAGACCATCCCAAGTCGAAGAGAGAAATCACACCAATCTCCTTGCGCATTCCTGTGCAGCCTCGAGAGAGAATCACAGCAGAGATGCTTCGCTCCGCCGTGCACCATGCGGTGCAAGGCTCCGCTCAGCATGACAAGCGAGCGAAGACATCATGGGCACGTTGATGGTGGGGAGACGAAGGAAGGACGCGGGAGCCGCGGTCAAAGCAGGAGGTTTACAGCGAGCGTGACTCGCTCAGGCCTGCACGACAGCGGAGGCGGACCGATCCTTCGCAATTGCGACAAGGACCTTCACAGGCCTACCTCCAAGTGGGATGGTCCCGCAGTGCGGGACAAACTCAGTCTAGTCCTTCCCGCGGCGGCAGTAAAGCTTCAATAGCAGCGCCCTCTCCGCTTCTCTGGCGGGGAGGGTCCTTGCTACTTCTTGATGTTGCCGTCGGGGTCGCGGACCTCGACAGGAGCGAGTTGAAGCTTGGCCAGTTCCGGTTCAATCTTGGCACGATCGCCGAAGCAAATCACGATGAGCTGCTCGGGGAGGACGTACTTTTTGGCCACGGCCAGCACATCGTCCGCGCTGACGGCAGAAATCCTCGCCGGGTATTTCGAAAAGTAGTCCAGGCCGAGGTCGTAGGTGTAGACGCTGGAGAAATTGCCGGCCGCGCGGCTGCTAGTTTCGAAATCCCCGGGCAACGAGCGGATCAGCGAGTCGCGCGAACGGTCCATTTCTTCCGCGGTGACCGGCGCCTCCGTGATTTTGCGCGCTTCCTTCAGTATTTCGCTGACGGCCGGGGCGGTGACATCGGTGCGCACGCCGGAGCCGATCACGAAGATCCCCGGGGAACGCCGGAAGAGGAACGCGGAGAAAGCGCCGTAGGTGTAGCCGTGTTCCTCGCGGAGGTTCATGTTGATGCGGCTGCTGAACAGGCCGCCGAGAATCGAGTTCATCACGGAGATGGCCGGGTAGTCCGGGGTGGAGCGCGGCGCGCCGACACGCACGAGGGCAAGCTGAGTTTGCACCGCACCGGGCTTATCCACCAGGATGAGCCGCGCGGGCGTGGTGGCGGGAGCGCCGAGGGCCGGCCGCAGCGAAGTACCGGACTGCCATGCGGCGAAGGCTTTTTCCGCGAGGGCTTTCAATTCTGCGGCGGGGATACTGCCGGCCACGACAAGAGCGGCGTTATGGGGCACAAAGTAATTCTTCCAGAAGGCGAGCATGTCGTCGCGAGAGATGGCCTTGACGCCCCGCTCGGTACCGATTTCCGGGAAACCGTAGGGGTGCTGCGGGCCAAAGAGAGCCGAAGCAGCCACGCGGAAGGAGACGGACCAAGGGTCGTCGCGCTCCTGCACGAGCGTGGCCAGGCGGATCTTGCGTTCGCGCTCGATTTCTTCCGGCGGGAAACTGGGGTGGAGCGTGACGTCAGCCATCAAATCCAGCAAGGCCGGGAAGTTTTTCTTGAGCGAACGGATGGCCAGAGACGAAGAGTCCATGGTCGAGTTGGTGGATAGCGTGCCACCGAGGCGGGCCACTTCGTCGGCGATCTCGAGCGCGGAGCGGCTGGCCGTGCCTTCGTCGAGCATGGCCACGGCGAAGCTGGTCAGACCCGGCTTGTCGGGCGGATTGGAATCGCTGCCGCTGCGCACAACCAGGTTGGCGGCGACCACGGGCAGGCCCTTGCGCTCGCTCAGAATGACGGTGAGACCGTTGCTGAGCTTGAATGTCTGCGGGACGCCAAGCTGCAGCGCGCGCGGAGGGCCCGGCTTGGGCATCTGCTCGCGCCAGGGCTGGTGCGCATTGATGGACTCTGCGCCAGTTCCCGCAGCAGCTTTCTCCGCTTTCGGCGCGGGGACTTCGGGCGGGAGCTTCTGCTCGCCGGGGATGCCGTGAACCACCACTCGGGCGCTCGACTTCAGGTAGGCCTGCGCGAACTTTCTGACCGAGGCGGGCGAGACGTCGCGATAGCGCTGGATATCCTGGGCCAGAAAGCCGGGATTACCGAGGTAGTGCTCGTACTGGTTAAGGCGGTCGGCGATGCCGCCAAAGCCGCCGAGGGTCTCCAGTCCCTGCACAATGCGCGTTTCGATCTGGTTGCGCGCGCGTTCGACTTCGTCCGGGGTGGGACCGTCAGCGCGAAAGCGCGCCAGCTCTTCGTCAATAGCGGCTTCGATTTCCGTAACCGAACGCCCGGGCTGCGCAGTGACGGTGATTTGAAAGAGCGAGCCGAGGATCCGCGAGTAGTTCAGTACGCTGGCGTCCTTGGCCATCTGCTTTTCGTACACGAGCTTCTTGTAGAGGCGACCAGACTTGCCACCGCCCAGAACTTCGGCCGCGACGTCGGCAGCGGCATCGCCGGGGTTGTAGATGGGTGGCGCCAGCCAGGCCATATAGACGCGGGGCAGCTCAATGCGGTCAGTGACCACTCGGCGCCGCTCGGCGGTGATGGGTGGCGTGGTGGCCCGGATGTGCGGCACGGCAGCGCCGCGCTTGAGGGAGCCGAAATACTTTGCGACCAGCTTCTTTGTCGCGGCCGACTCGAAGTCGCCCACGATGGCCAGGCTGGCGTTGTTGGGGGCGTAGTAAAGCTTGAAGAAGTTTTTCACGTCATTGAGCTTGGCGGCCTGGATGTCCTGGTGGGAGCCGATGACGTAGCCGTAGTAGGGATGGCCCTTGGGGAACACGGTGTGGCAGACCTCTTCTTCGACGATGCCGTAGGGAACATTTTCCAGCCCTTCGCGGCGCTCGTTGCGCACCACGTCCTGTTGGTTGCTGAGATTGGCCTGGTCCACTTTTTCGAGCAGGTAACCCATGCGGCTGGACTCGAGCCACAGGGCCAGTTCGAGCTGGTTGGAAGGGAGTGTCTGGAAATAGTTGGTGCGGTCGAAGTCGGTGGTGCCGTTGATGTCGGAGGCGCCGGCCGCCTCGAGCAAGCGGAAATGCGCGTCGCCGGGGACGTAGCGCGAGCCCTGAAACATCATGTGCTCGAACAGGTGCGCAAAGCCGGTGCGTCCGGCCTCCTCGTTGGCCGCGCCCACGTGGTACCAGATGTTCACCGCGACCAGGGGCAGGCGGTGATCCTCGTGCAAGATCACTTTCAGGCCGTTCGGCAAGCTATAGGCCTCAAACGCCAGCTTGGGAATGTCCGCAGACGCGCGTTTCGCAGCGGCTTTGGGCGCCTGGGCGAACACGGCGCCGGCGGAAAGCACAAAGAGGCACAGCACAGCCAGGACGACAAGCTTCCGATTCATGGATTTCTCCTTGCCGAATTGTACGCAAAGGTGCGGCCACAGTCAGCCGCGAACCTCATTCCGAATAGGATTGCCGGGGCGGATCGTCCGCAGAGACCGCTGATCTTGACACTTGCCAACGGAAAATACATCAACACACAGATGGTGGGCAACGCACAGAGGACCGCAGCGGAAGAAAAGAAAACTATTCCCGCGGGCACGAAAGGAGTATCCTCAGCGGAGTTTACTACCCGTGCCCACCAGGAGTCACTCATGCGACCTGTTTACATGGTTTCCGGAGGCATCACCAAGTTCAGCAAAGCAGAACCACGGAAATCCTTCCGCGTCATGGTCAAAGAGGCCTTTGACTACGCCATGAAGGATTGTCCCAAGCTCACGCGGGACCGCATTGACGGGACCGTGGTGAGCTATTTCAGCGACCACTTCACGCGACAACTCAAGGCCGGAGTGATGGCAGTGGACATGTGCGGCCTGGTGCCCAAGCCGACCATCCGCATCGAAGGCGGGGGCGCCACCGGCGGCCTGTGCTTCCAGGAGGCCTGGCGGCACATCGCCTCGGGCTGGATGGACTGCGTGGTGGCCATGGGCTTCGAGACCATGTCACACGTCAACACCTGGAAGGGCAATGAGTTCATCGCCCTGGCCAGCGACACGAACTTTGATTACCCAGTGGGCGGCTTCTACAGCGGCTATTACGCCATGATGGTGGTGCGGCACATGCATGAATTCGGCACCACCGTCGAGCAGATGGCCATGGTGAGCGTGAAGAACCACAAGAACGCGTTGCACAACAAATGGGCGCAACACCATTACGACCTCACCGTGGAAGACGTGCGCAAGTCGCCGATGGTGGCCTGGCCGCTGACCATGCTCGATATTTGCACGATGTCCGACGGCGCGGCGGTGGCCGTCCTGTGCAGCGAAGAGGTGGCCGAGAAACTGTGCGACAACCCAGTACGCGTGCTGGGCGTCGGAAAAGGGTCGGACGCCATGCGCATGGCCGACCGGCCGCACGGCAAGGTGCCGCTGCTGAAACACGAGGAGGCGAGCTGGTACAAACACTTGAAGTATCCGGGCGTGCACAGCTTCCGCGCCGGACGCACAGCCTGCAAGATGGCTTACGAGAAGGCCGGGATTGAAGACCCGCGGGAGGACCTTGACTTCGTCGAACTGCATGACGCCTACACGTCGAGCGAAATCCAAACGTACGAGGACATGGGGCTGTGCCGCTACGGCGACGGCGGGAAGTTCATCGAGAAGGGCTACCCCGAGCTGACCGGCACGATCCCGGTGAACCCATCGGGCGGGCTGATCGCCTGCGGCCATCCGGTGGGCGCGACGGGGTTGATGCAGGCGGTGTTCGCCTTCTGGCAGCTCCAAGGCAGCATCGCCAAGCACAACGATGGTGACGGCTATATCCAGGTGAAGCAAAAGAAGGGCGTCGGGCGGCGGAAGATGCGCGGCGCCATCCACAGCCACGCGGGGACGGGCACGTACGTCACCGTGAGCATCCTGGAAAGCACACGGTAGGCGCACGCAAAGCGCGGACAGGAGGAAACAGCCATGGCCAAGAAAGTTGCAGGCAAGACGCCCAGCAGGCGCGCGCCGAACGTGACGTTGAAATCCGGCTCCGTCCGTGGGCCCAAGCCCGTATACGGCAAAGTGCGGCTGCCCGAGACTGACCAAGGCACCACGGTCTTCAGCACCGATCCGCTGGTGGTCAAAGACCACTACGAGATTGACTATATCCACAGCTACGCCGAGGATTCACCTTTCTTCCGCGGGCTGGCCGAGGGCAAACTGCTGGGCAGCGAGTGCACGAACTGCGGCTACCGCTTTGCCACGCCGCGCGCCTACTGCATGGAGTGCGGCGAAAAGACGGAGTGGTTCGAGCTGCCACTTGAGGGCCGTGTGCACACGTGGACGACGTGCTACTTCGGTTCGGAAGCGTTCCTGAAGGAGACGCCCTTCAACCTGGCGCTGGTCGAGTTCGACGGCGTGAACACGCTCTTCCTGGGAAGGTTGATCGGCGCCACGGAGAAGGATATCCGCGTGGGCATGCCCGTGAAGGCCAAGTTCCGGAGACTCGCACAATTCAAGCCAACCGACGTATACTTTGTGCCGGCTGAGAAGGCCTAAGCCGTCTGCGCTCCGGCGCTCTTCGCGGCCAAATTCACCGTGTATGAGGTTGCAGAGTGTCCACGTCTGTCCTGAAGACTCACGTTCATCATCCCCATGCCCACGAATTCGAGAAGCACACCCGCCGCATGGTGGACTTGCTCACCGAGATTAAGACTGAAGAGGAGCACATCCGCCAGGGCGGCGGAGCGAAGGCCATCGAAGCCCAGCACAGAAAAGGCCGGTTGACGGCGCGCGAGCGCATCGCCAAGCTGATTGACCCTGGCAGCCGCTTCTTCGAGCTGGGAATTTACGCTGCGTACGAAATGTATGAAGAGTGGGGCGGCGCGCCTGCGGCAGGGACCATCACCGGGCTGGCGCGCGTGTGCGGGCGTCTGGTGATGATCGTCGCCAACGATGCCACGGTCAAGGCCGGCGCGTTCTTCCCCATGACCGCCAAGAAAGTCATCCGCGCACAGAACATTTCCATCGAGAACCGCATCCCGACGATTTACCTGGTGGACTCGGCGGGAGTGTTCCTGCCTCTCCAGGAGGACGTGTTTCCGGACACGGACGATTTCGGGCGCGTGTTCCGCAACAACGCGGTGATGAGCGCGCTGGGCATCCCCCAGACCACGGCGATCATGGGCATGTGCGTGGCGGGCGGGGCCTACCTGCCGGTGATGTGCGACCACATCCTGATGACGGAAGGTTCGGGGCTGTTCCTGGCCGGGCCGGCGCTGGTGCAGGCGGCCATCGGGCAGAAGGTGTCCGCAGAAGAGCTGGGCGGGGCAAAGATGCACGCGCAGATCAGCGGCACCGTGGACTTCCACGAAAAGAATGACGAGACCTGCCTCGCGCGCATTCGCGCGCTCGTGGACAAGATGGGCCACAAGCCGGGCGCGCGCTTCGACCGCGCCCCAGGGCGGCCCGCGCCGCCGCTGTATCCGGCGGAGGAAATCTACGGTGTATTTTCAAGCGACCCGGCCAAGCAGTACGACATGCGCGAAGTCATCGCGCGCATGGTGGACGGCAGCGTCTTCGAGGAATACCGCGCGGAGCACGGGAAGACGCTGCTGTGCGGCTACGCTCGCATCGGTGGATATTCCGTGGGCATCGTCGCCAACCACAAGAAGCACGTGCACACGCACGCGCCGGGTACGGGTGAGAAGCGTCTTGAGTTCGGCGGGGTGATCTACACGGAGTCCGCGGAAAAGGCAGCTCGCTTCATCCTGGACTGTAACCAGAATCTGGTGCCGCTGATTTTTCTGCACGACGTGAACGGCTTCATGGTGGGCAAGGAGGCGGAGTGGGCCGGGATCATCCGCGCCGGCGCGAAGATGGTGAACGCGGTTGCAAACAGCGTGGTGCCGAAGATTTCCGTGATCTGCGGCGGCAGCTTTGGCGCGGGCCATTATGCCATGTGCGGCAAGGCCTACGACCCACGCTTCATTTTTGCTTGGCCCACGGCACGGTACGCGGTGATGAGCGGAGACTCAGCGGCGGGGACATTGGTGGAAATCAAAATCAAGCAGCTTGAGCGCGAAGGCAAAAAGCTCACCGAAAAGGACAAGAAAGAACTCTTCGAATCGGTGAAAGCCACCTACGAGCACCAGGCCGATCCGCAGTACGCCGCCGCGCGCCTCTGGGTAGACGCCATCATTGACCCCGCGGAAACTCGTGACGCTTTGATTTGGGCATTAGAGGCCGCGGCACTGAACCCCGACATGCGCGAATTCAAAACGGGAGTCCTACAAACCTGATGAAGAAGCGGGGAGCGATCTTACTTCTGGCGGCGGTACCTGCATGGATCTATTCCATACGCTCCTACAATGCAGCACTGAAAGGTCCGTTCGGATATGAATTTGGTTCGATTGCATATCCTATTCCGCCCCTTTTGCGAGTCATTTCGCTAATTGCGATTCTGTTAACGTCGGCGGGTCTTCTTCTCTTTGGTTTTGATCTCTTTGAGTGGATTCGAAAAAAGCCTCATGACAACACCAATTAAGCTGGTCGAGTGTCCGCGCGACGCCTGGCAAGGCCTGCCGCAGATCATCCCTGCTGAAGAAAAGGCCGAGTACCATCGCGCGCTCATCGCGGCTGGCTTCCGCCACATTGACGCCGTCAGCTTTGTTTCACCGAAATACGTTCCCCAAATGAGGGATAGTGAGCGGGTGATGCAGTTACTCCAATCGGACTCGTCACTCACCACTCGCCACTCGCCTGCCCCGAGCGAAGCCGAGGGGCCACTCGAAATCATCGGCATCGTCGTCAACGAAATGGGCATGGAACGCGCCCTGGCCACTCCCGGCGTCACCACGCTGGGCTATCCGTATTCCATTTCCGCGCACTTCCGCCAGGCCAACGCGCGGATGACTCGTGCCGAATCCCGCGCGCTGGTCGAGCGTTTGCGCACGGCCACCAAAGCCGCCAACCGTCAGCTCGTCGTGTACATCTCTATGGCCTTCGGCAACAACTACGGCGAGCCCTGGGGCCCAGAGCTTATCGAGGACACGCTCATCTGGCTGAAGGACATTGGCGTTCGCACCGTTTCTCTCGCCGACACCATCGGCACCGCCTCACCCGAACTGGTCGGCAGCGTCTTCAACGAAGTGAAGAACTGTGTCGCCGGCATTGAGCTGGGCGTGCATCTGCACAGCCGTCCAGATGGCGCGGTAGAAAAGGTCCTGGCCGCCTTCGAAGCGGGCTGCCGGCGATTCGACAGCGCGCTTACCGGCTTGGGCGGGTGCCCGTTTGCGGCTGATGAATTGGTCGGAAACATCCCCACGGAAATAGTTGTGCAGACGCTTGCAAAAAAAGGCGTGGACACTGGGCTCTCTCCGGAAGCACTGGGGCCGGTGCTGGCCATGGCGCTGGAGATTCGGGACAAATACGCCCACGCGCTGGCTAGCCCTTACTGAGGCGCGCAACCCAACGGATCAGCGCAGCACTCCTTGCTTCCCTGCCCTGCTGCCTCTATCCTTTCCGCTTATGCCCAATACCCTGAAGCTCGAGCAAGGCGGCGCAATGGCCACAATTACGCTCACGCGGCCGGAAAAGCGCAACGCCATTTCGCAGCAGATGATCGAAGAGCTCCTCTCGGCGCTCGACGAGGTCGAGAAAAGCCCGGCGCGCGTCCTGATTCTGACCGGCGAAGGCAAAGCCTTCTGTGCGGGGATGGACCTGGAAACGCTCTCAGGACTTGCCAAGCTCTCTCGGGAAGAAAACCTAGCCGATTCGAAGCGCACGGCGCGGATGTTTCGGCGGCTCTACTTCTACTCGAAGCCGACGATTGCAGCAGTGAACGGTGCGGCCATTGCTGGCGGCACGGGGATTGCCACGATGTGCGACTTCACGCTGGCGGCGCCGGAGGCAAAGTTCGGCTATACCGAAGTGAAAATCGGTTTCATCCCGGCCCTAGTGTCGGTGTTTTTGCGACGGCAGGTTGGAGAGAAGCGCGCCCGAGACCTATTGCTGACCGGAAGAATCTTCGGCGCGGCGGAGGCACAGGCGTTGGGTCTGGTAAATGAAATTGTGCCGCCAGAGAAGTTGATGGCGCGGGCGCGCGAACTGGCGGCTTCGCTTCTCGAGTCGAGTCCGACCAGCCTGAGCCGGACGAAGCTGCTGCTGCGGCGCTGCGCAGAAGCGGAGATGGACGGAGAGATCGAACTCGCCATGCAGGAGAACGCAGCTATCCGCTCGACGGCAGATTTCAAAGAGGGGCTGGCGGCGTTCTTGGCAAAGCGGAAACCTGTTTGGCGGGGAAACTAGACTCCCATGCGCGGCACCCACCAGTTCACAGAAGCCGCGTACCGGCGAAATTCTTCCCCGAACCGCCGGCAATTCGCAGGCTCCTCCCAAACTACTACGAACAGGGGCAAAGCCAGGAAGGCCAGAAGTAGACAGATGAGCAAGGCCAGCGAAGAAAACCACGCCGCAAGCGACGCCAACACCATCAACTCCCCCAGGTTCAGCGGGTTTCTCAAGATACGGTAAGGCCAAGCGACGACCAGGCCTCGCGTCGGAAAAACAGGCGAGGGCGTTCCCTGCCCGGCGCGTTGCAGCAGTACGATGCACCACCCTTGCAGGGCCGCGCCAGCAACGCCCAGAATGAGCGCTTCTATGCGCAGAATGGTGGAAGTTGTACGCACAATTCCGAAAGAATTCTCAGCCCGGAGAAGCGCATACGGCAAAATGGCAACGGTGAGCCAATAATAGGGCAGATTGGCAAAGATGTTTTTGATAGTGAGGCGAATCGGACGCGCCCCCTGCACTCGCAGCCTTCAGAAACGCAGCCCGCTGGGCCCGCCGCAGCGCTACTTGCGTTTGGCCACAAAGGTTCCGTTGGGCTGATAAAAGACAGCCTCGACAATGTTGCCGGCGTCGTCCTTCTTGAACTCGACGCTGAAGCCGGGCAGGCCCTTGATGTCGAAGGAAAGGCCCTTGGTCGGCACCAACTCGTAGATTGGCTGCCCGGGGACGAAAAGGCGCAATGTGGTCTCGCCTTCGAGGGAGACAGTGGCCGTCATTTGCGCCAGCGTGTACTCGCCCACAAGGGTCTTGAGAACCTCCTTAGGAACTTTTTCACCGCGGCGCGAGAAGACAATGTCCTTCACCCCAGTCTCCAGCGGAACCGAGAAGCTGCTGATCTCGCCCTTCAGATTGGTGAAGAACTGTAGTTTGACGTCCTTCAGCAGTTCGCGCGGATCCTCGGCCACTTCAAAGTAGTCGTAGTGATAGTGCTTCAGGGGTAGCGTCATCCCGTTGTAGCCGATGGAGAGCGCTTCACCTTCCAGCGTGATTCTCGCGATGCCGTAAGCGGGATGCTCGAACTCGCCGGCGTACTCTTTCAGGTCGTGCGAGGGTTTAGTGCCTTCCCGGCGGGCGGTCACCGTCTTCTTCTTGAGTTCCTCGGCGGCCTTCTTGGCCTTCTCCTCCTGCTCCTTCACCCGTTTGGACCAGTCAATCGGCTCCAGGCCCAGCAGTCGGTCATAGACGTTGCGGGCGACAATGGTGGGCAGAGGCGTCCCGCTGCGGTTGGTGAGGATCATCATGCCGATGCCGTCATCGGGCATGAAGGTGAGTGAGGAAGTGAAGCCATCAATGCCGCCGCCGTGGGAAACGACCTTGTGGCCGCGGTAGGCACCGACCCCGAGGCCCATGCCGTAGCCCAGGTTCATCAGCTCCTTGAACGACGAGTCTGCGCTCGGCACGACCATCTGCGGCGTCTGCATTTTCGCCGCGGTGGCTTCGGAGATGATTTTCTTGTCCCCCTTCTCGCCGCACTTGCCCTTATTCAGATGCATCTGGACGTAGCGGATCATCTCCTCGACGTTGGAGTTGATGGAGCCGGCCGGGCCGATCTCGTCAATGTTGCGGAACGGCACTTTTTCGATCTTTTCCTTGATTTCCATGTAGGGCTGCGAGAAGTCGTCAGCCTTTTGCGAATCGTTAACGGAGAAATTCGAGGCGTTCATTCCCAGCGGCACGAAGATGCGCTGGCGCACCAAGTCTTCCCACTTCATGCGGGAAACTTCGCTAGCCAGGATGCCGGCGGTCATGAACATCAGGTTGTTGTACTGCCAGAGTTCGCGGAAGTCCTTGGTGGGCTCAAGGTAGCGCAGGCGATCGAACATCTCGCGGCGAGTGAACTGCGAGCCGTACCAGAGCAGGTCGTGGCGCGGCAGGCCCGATCGGTGGGTGACCAAGTCGAGCGGCGTTATGTGCTCGCTGGCCACTGGATCGGAGAGACGGAAGGTCGGCAGGTACTCGCGCACCGGCTTGTCCCAGTCCAACTTCCCTTCCTCGACCAGGGTGCCCAGCACGGTGACGGTGAACGATTTGGTCACCGAGCCGACGGCAAATAGCGTCTTCGCAGTGACCGGGAGCTGCTTTTCGACGTCGCGGAACCCGTAGCCTTTCGAAAGAATCACTTTGCCGTCCTGGATGACGGCGATGGACATGCCGGGTACTTTCCAATTCTTCATCTGCTCCGCGATGAACTGGTCAATCCCGTCGAGCGTGGGCTTGGCAGGTTGCGGGGCTGCCGCTGGCGCTTTGGCGGCGGGCTTACTCTTTGCCGGCGCCTGTTTGGCCGCGGGCGGAGCGGACTGTTGAGCCGGCGCGGCCAGAGGCACCAGTGCCAGGACGAGAAGCAGCGCTACCAGCGAACGAATCGAACGAAACATGTTCTCTCCTCGTGAAGTAAAATCAACGCGGCAGATTATTCCCGAGCGCGCGCGGCGTCAACTGTACAGGCAGTACGGGAAAGTTCCCTTCCGCGCGCGGCCCTGCTAAACTGCTGCGCCCGGTATAATGTCCACCCATCACGAGACCACAATCCGCGTGCGCTACGCCGAGACGGACCAGATGGGCGTGGTGTACTACGCCAATTTCTTTGTGTGGTTTGAAATCGGCCGCGTGGAATTCTTTCGCTCGTTGGGGTTTTCCTACCGGGAGATGGAACAAGCCGACGACTGCTACATCGTGGTGGCCGAGGCCAAGTGCAGCTATCGGAAGCCGGCGCGCTACGATGACGTCCTGCGCGTGCGAACCCGCATCCTGGAGGCTCGCAGGCGCACGATTCGCTTTGGCTACGAAGTGCACGAGGATTCCAGCGGCGACCTGCTGGCCAGGGGCGAGACGCTGCACGTGATCTGCGGGAAAAACGGCCGGCCCAGATCGCTGCCGGAGAAATACCTGAAACTCTTTGCCCTGGCGCGCAGCGAAGGTCGCGGGAAACGCACATGAAACGCATTCAGATCAATGGCAACAACCTGACGTTCGAGGAATTGTACGAAGTGGCGCTCCGCGGGGCGGAAGCAGCACTCGATCCGGAGGCGCAGAAACGCATGCGGGCTTCGCGCCTGGTCATCGAACTCCTGCTGGCCTCGAACAAGACCATCTACGGGGTGAACACGGGATTCGGTGAGCTGGCCGAAGTGCGCATTACGCAGGACCAGATCCGCCAACTGCAACTGAACTTGGCGCGCAGCCACGCGTGCGGCGTGGGCGCGCCGCTCAGCGAGGTGGAGACGCGGGCGATGACGCTGCTGCGCGCCAACACGCTGGCAAAAGGTCTGAGCGGCGTGCGACCCGTTGTGGTGGAGACACTCTGCGCAATGCTGAAGCAGGGCGTGCACCCGCTCATCCCGTCGCAGGGTTCGGTGGGCGCGTCGGGAGACTTGGCGCCGCTGGCGCACTTGGCGCAGGTGGCCATCGGCGAAGGAGAGGCCATCTACAAAGGCGAGCGAATGCCGGGCGGCGAGGCCATGCGACGCGCAGGCATCCAGCCGTTGACGCTCGAAGCAAAAGAGGGACTTTCCCTGCTGAATGGCACGCAAGGGATGCTGGCGCTGGCGGCCCTGGCTCTTCACGAGGCAGAAATCCTGGTGGACACCGCGGACGTGGCCGCAGCGCTTTCGCTCGACGCGCTCCGGGGCAGTCCCGCGGCCTTCGACGAGCGCATTGCCGCCGCGCGTCCCTTTGTAGGAAGCTCGACAACGGCCAAAAACCTTGTCCGGCTGAACGAGGGCAGCGAGATTCGCGAATCGCACCGCTCGGCGGAGCGCGACCCGCGCGTGCAGGACGCCTACAGCCTGCGCTGCACTCCGCAGGTGCACGGGGCGGTACGCGATGCGCTGGCGCATGTGCGCGCCATGCTGGCCGTGGAGCTAAACAGCGCCACGGACAACCCGCTGGTGTTCGTGGACGCACACGGCGGTGAAGTGCTGATTGGTGGGAACTTCCACGGGCAGCCGCTGGCCATGGCCGCCGACCACATGGCCGTTGCCATTGCCGCGCTGGGGGGCATCAGCGAGCGGCGCATCGAGCACATGACCAACCCGCACACCAGCCTCTTGCCGCCCTTCCTCACTCCGCAGGCGGGGCTGAATTCCGGGTTCATGATCGCGCAGGTAGCCGCGGCCGCGCTGGCCAGCGAGAACAAGGCGTTGGCCGCCCCACGCTCCGTGGATTCCATCCCCACCTCCGGGGACCAGGAAGACTACGTCTCCATGGGCATGAGCGCAGCGCGGCGACTGCAGCCGATGCTCGAGAACTTGCGGAACATCGTCGCCATCGAGTTGCTTGCGGCGTGCCAGGGGATTGACCTGCTGGCCCCGCTGCGGACAGGCGCGCTGGCTCACAAGGCCTATGCACTGGTGCGCGGGGTGTCAAAGAAAGTGGACGAAGATCGGTCGTTCGCGGAGGATATCGAGAAAGTTGGGAAGATGATTTCAGCAGGTGAGTTTCAGGCGATTCTCCGCTAGCAGAATAGGCTGAACACAGAAATCACAGAAGCCGCAAGGATGACCCTGCGGCTATTTGCCATTCATGACGTTCCCACGTGCTCGCGGCGGAGTTTGGATCCTTAACCCGGACTTCTCACGAGGGTGTTGGGCTTTGGGCTCCAGAGGAGAGGAGGATTGTTAGCCCAGGGCGTCAGCCCTTGGTTCCCGCGTCCCTCCTTCCCTGAGCCCCACCGGGGCGCAAGAAGACAGCTTGCGTTCGGGCCTCTCTATCGCCCTTTCATGGCTTATTCTCCTTCTTGCTTCCTGACCCAGGGCTTGCGCCCTGGGCTATGGTTCTTTCGCGCCTTTGGCGCTCGGCATGGTTAGGTAAGGTATTGGAAGAGGAAGGCGGCGAAACGGCCTCCGGCAGCCCAACTGAACGGGAATTCGCCCAGAGAATAATGGCCGCACGGCAGGCGCAGAACCTCGTGGCGCACACCGTTGCTGTGCAGCGAGCCGATGATCTGCTCAGAGAATTCAGGAACAAAGGTCGGATCATACTTCGCTGTAATCATCAGGCAGCGCTGGCCGGTGCCGTGCACGCGGTGGATAAAGGGGAACGGACTGATGGGCCCCCAGAAGTGACGGATCTCGTCAGGCGAGACTTTCGCGCGCAGCGCTTCCCAGACGTGGCTGGTGGTCATGCCGGTGCGCACAACGTCGCCGAAATAAGTGGAGACGTGCAGGAAGGCACCGGCGCGCACGGCGCGGTCGTGGCACAAGGTGATGAAGCCAATGGACGAGCCGATGCTGGTGCCGAGGATGCCCAGCTTGCCGTAGCCCATGTGTTCCAGCCAGCGCAAGCAGCGGCGCACGTCCGTGACAGCCTGGCGGTTGGCCTGAATGGTCAGGCCGATGTTGGGGCCAACCAGATGGTCGGCGCGCTCGTGGCCCGGGGCATTGCGGTCTTCGTGGTATGGCAGCGTCAGGCGCAGCGCTGTGATGCCCAGCGTGTTCAGCCAGCGGCAAATGGGCACGTGGTTATCGGCCTTGGCGTTCCAGTTGGGCATGACCACTACAGCCGGACCGGATTTTTTCGCCGGGAAGAAACGCGCGCGAACGAGATTGTTCTCCGCCCAGGGTGAGTGCACGGCGCTGGTGAAAGTCAGACGGTCACCGATTAGGCGGTAGTCCTCGGCCGGGCCGGTGGCGTACCAGGCGTCGGAATTGGCCATGGTCTCGTCGGCAAAGCGGCGCAGGAAGGAGCGTGGGTCCGGATCGTCCTTGCGGCCGCCGAGGTGCTCAAGTCCCCACTCAAAGGGCAGGACACGCCGGTTGTCGTCGGCCGTCCAGCGCGCGTGCTCGTAGCGCCGAATTGTCTGTTCCAGCCAGGGCATGGCAAGTGAACGCGCATTATCGGCGGGGTGCGCAGGAGTGTCAAACTTGGCGCGTCGAATGGCGCAAATCAGGGGTTGGGATTCAGGATTTGGGATTTAGAGGAGAAAGCAGAGCCGCAGTAGAAACGAGAATGTGAACTTCCAAGCCTCCCTTGGATCCTGGCTCCAGAATCCTCGCCTGTGATTAGGCATCGGACACGCAGGCGCGGCGGCGGCTTGAGGGTGCGCGGGGCTTGTGGCAGAGTGCAGGTGTGAGCCAGATTCCTCACATCCTTGCGGGAGTTCCGCCGACGGCCGTGTACATCTTCTTGTTTGTGCTTGGGCTCATGGTGGGGAGCTTCCTGAACGTGTGCATCCGGCGGCTGCCGCAGGAGTCCGCCGAAGAGCGCTCCATCGTGCGGCCGCGATCGCATTGTCCTCGGTGCAAGACGCCGATCCGCTGGCACGACAACATTCCGCTTCTGAGCTACGTATCGCTCCGCGGAAAGTGCCGGGCATGCCGGGCGCCGATTTCGATTCACTACCCGGCAGTGGAGCTGCTGACGGGTCTCCTGTTCGTGGCCTGCGCGGCGGCGTTCGGGCTGACGTTCGCGGCGCTGAAGTGGACGCTGTTCGCCTGCCTTATGGTGGTGCTCGTCTTCACCGACATCATTGAGCGCATCCTGCCGGACGCGGTGAACTTCGTCGGGCTCGGCGCGGGCCTGTTGCTGGCATTTTTCTCCGAGCCCATGGACGGCATCGCCGCCTGGGTGATCTCCAAGTGGCTGCGGCTGCAGGCGCCCCTGCCGGCGGTCTCGTTTGCGGATGCCGTGCTGGGGGCCGTGGTGGGCGGTGGCCTGCTGTGGCTGGTGGGCGAAGTGTACGTGAAGTGGCGCGGGCGCGAGGGCATGGGCTTTGGCGACGTAAAAATGATGGCCATGGTCGGCGCGTTCCTGGGCCCGCAGCGCACCCTGCTGACCATCCTGTGCGGGTCGCTGCTGGGCAGCGTGTTGGGCCTGTTGTTCATCCTGCTGCGCAAGAAAGGCACAGATTACGAACTACCGTTTGGGACCTTTCTGGGAGCTGCCGCCCTGCTGGTGGTTTTCTTTGGGACGACCGCCCTCCAGTGGTACCTTCGCATTTCCGGATTGCGCTAGGAACAGGCCGTGTTTCTTCTCCAAATTACGACGCCGATCGGTAGCAATCCGAAGCTGTTGCTCACCAGCGTGCTGCTCTTCGGGCTGTTCTTTTTTGCCGTATTCCTCGTGTACATCTCCTTGCGCCGCTACCTGCGCCGAAACGTTACCCGGCCGCGCGAGTTCCTGGAGCCCGCGCCACCGAGTACGACAAACGCCGCGGCTTTTGCCAGCGCTTCCATGCAGGGCGTCATCCAGCGGCTGAAGGAGCAGGAAAAGGAACTGGAGCGGCTGCACCGGTTGGAAAGAGAGCGCGCGCAGCAGACGGAGCGCTTGAGCGAGGCGGTGACGCAGAACATGCCCACCGGGCTGCTGCTGGTAAACGCCACGGGTCTGATCACCCTGGCCAATCCCGCCGCGCAAACGGCCCTGGACACCGGCACTCTTAGCTACCGGCGGTACAGCGAAGCGCTGGGAGAGAATTCCGCTCTGACGCGGTTGCTGACAAGCTGCCTGCGCGAAGGACAGACCTTCCGGCGCGAAGAAGTCGAGCACACCACGCCGCGCGGCGAGCTGCGCCAACTGGGCGTCACGATTTCGCCCGTGCTGGCGCCGCCTTCCCATCTGCGCGGGCATTCCCTGCAACCCGTCACGGGCAACATCGCCGGCGCGCTCTGCTTGCTGAGCGACCTGACGGAGATGACCGCGCTGCAGAAACAGGTGCGTCTGA
>Ga0073934_10001970_pt1 | contig 45822 bp, 41 predicted proteins | sample LarsenN4metaG_FD_76834 | JGI IMG/M metagenome (GOLD analysis project Ga0073934, IMG submission 76834) | Hot spring sediment bacterial and archeal communities from British Columbia, Canada, to study Microbial Dark Matter (Phase II) - Larsen... ...
ACCTCAATCTGGCGCACGCGCTCGCGCGAAACCTTGAACTCCTCGGCCAGTTCCTCGAGCGTGATCGGATTGTCGGCCAGCCGCCGCGCCTCGAAAATGCGCCGCTCGCGCTCGTTGAGCACGCTGAGCGCGTCGGCGAGCGCCTTGCGGCGGTTATCCATCTCCTCGGACTCGGCCAGCACGGCCTCCTGGCTGTCGCTCTCGTCGGCAAGCCAGTCCTGCCACTCGCCGGATTCGCCGTCGTCGCGGATCGGCGCGTTGAGCGAGGCGTCGCCGCCGAGCCGGCGGTTCATCTCGATCACGTCCTGCTCGGTGACGCCGAGGCGGCGGGCGATGACCCGCACCTGGTCGGGGCGCAGATCGCCCTCGCCGAGCGCCGAGATCTTGCTTTTGGCCTTGCGCAGGTTGAAGAACAGCTTCTTCTGGTTGGCGGTGGTGCCCATCTTCACCAGCGACCAGGAGCGCAAGATGTATTCCTGGATGGCGGCCTTGATCCACCACATGGCGTAGGTGGCCAGCCGAAAGCCCTTGTCCGGCTCGAAGCGCTTGACCGCCTGCATCAGGCCGACGTTGCCCTCCGAGATCACCTCGGAGATCGGCAGGCCGTAGCCGCGGTAGCCCATGGCGATCTTGGCGACCAGCCGCAAATGGCTGGTAACGAGCTTGTGCGCCGCCTCGCGGTCGCCATGCTCGCGCCAGCGCTTGGCCAGCATGTATTCTTCCTGCGGTTCCAGCATCGGGAACCGGCGGATTTCTTCGAGATATCGAGCGAGACCGCCTTCGGCGGTGACGATCGGCAGAGCCGCAATGCGGGCCATAGAGCGCCCTCCATAATTTGCCCCCGGTTCGCCGGCGGGCGATGCATGCCGTCGCTCCCCGAGCCGACGGCACCCATGCTGCGATCGCGAACCCCCGATCGCAGGTGCAACATACCGGACCCTCGGATGCGAAGGAAATAAAATCCCTTCACACCCCCGTGACCCCGGCCGAAGCCTATCGCACCGTATCAACCCCCTGCCAACTCAGGGGTTTTACGGTGCTTCGGGCGAACCCGAACGGCCCAAGCCTTGGCGTAAACGTTGCAACTCACCGGGCAGTTCCGAGCGGAACTCCAGCGTCTGCCCCCGAATCGGATGTTGCACGACCAGTAGATAGGCATGCAGGGCCTGCCGTCCAAGAGCCGCCAAAGCCTCTTGTGCCGCGAATGGAAGTTGCGCTGCCTTGGTTCTGTAACCAGCGGCATAGGCCGGATCCCCCAGGAGCGGATGGCCCACGTGGGCGAGGTGGACCCGGATCTGATGGGTGCGGCCGGTTTCGAGCCGGCAGGCGAGCAGGCTTGCGACCGGCGTGGTGCCGTCCTTTCCCGCGTAGCGTTCGAGAACCTGCCAGTGCGTCACCGCCGGCCGCCCGTCGCGGCGCACCGTCATCCGGTCGCGATTCCTTGGATGGCGGCCGATCGGGGCATCGATGGTGCCGCGGGGGCGGTCCGGCACGCCCCAGACGAAGGCGAGATAGCCGCGCCGCAGCGGTCCCGCGCGCCCATGATCGGCGAACTGGGCGGACAGCGCGCGATGGGCGGCGTCGGTCTTGGCGATGATCATCAGTCCGCTTGTGTCCTTGTCGAGCCGGTGCACGATGCCGGGCCGCTTCACGCCGCCGATCCCGGACAGGCTTTCGCCGCAATGGGCGATCAGCGCGTTGACCAGCGTGCCGCCGGCATGGCCGGGGGCCGGATGCACCACAAGGCCCGCCGGCTTGTCGATGACGATGATGGCGTCGTCCTCATAGACGATCTTGAGCGGAATGCGTTCGCCCGCCGGTTTGGCGGGTTCGGGCGGCGGCACCGTGACGGCGATGATTTCGCCCGCGTTGACCCGGTAGCCCGGATCGCGGATGGTGCGGGGCCCGACCGTGACCGCGCCGTCGAGAATGAGCGATTTCAGGCGCGTGCGCGAGAGGGCGGTGTGGAGGGCGAGCACGCGGTCGAGTCGCTCCCCGGCCTCGGAGCGGGCGACATTGATGGTTGCCCTGGTGGGATGCGGCATGCTCTTTCCTGACGCCGATGAACGATATCGATTCCGACGAGAAGCCTCTGACCCCGGAACAGCAGTCCGTCGTCGCCAAGGTGCGATGGATGATGCTGCTGTCCGGCTTCGCCACCGTGCTCGGCATAGCCGTGGTGATCGGGGTCATCGGCTATCGCGTTTTCCGCAACGATGGAAGTGCGGCACCGGCGGAGGTGACGGCGCTCCTGCCCAAGGGGGCGCGGGTGATCGCGACCGCGGTCAGCGAGGATCGGATCGCGGTGACGGTCGAGATGGGCGGATCGGTCGAACTGCGTACCTTCGATCTGAAAACGCTCAAGCCGCTCGGCCGGCTGCGTTTTGCCACCGAGCCATAGAGTCCCGGGCGGGTGCCGCCGCGGTGGCGAGCGACGCGATTGCAGAGGGCGGCGGCCTTGCCGTCCACCGCACGGTCGTGCGGGCTTGGCCGCGGGCATTGGCTTGCGCTTGCCTGCGTTGCCGATCGGGTCTATCTGAGGAGGCCTTGCCGCCGCGCGCTCCCTTCGTCTAGCGGCCCAGGACGTCGCCCTCTCACGGCGAAAACAGGGGTTCGAGTCCCCTAGGGAGCGCCAACAGGCATCGTCCCCGGCCCTGGAAGCGGCTGCGAACGGGCGCTCGCCAAAGGTGGCGGCGCTTGCGACGTCAGCCCGCGGCCTCCATCGGCCGCATCCCGAGCTTTCGCATCAGCGCCTTGTCGTCGTCGCGGGCCGGATTGGCGGTGGTGAGGAGCTTCGGACCGTAGAAGATCGAATTGGCGCCGGCGAGGAAACAGAGCGCCTGCAGTTCCTCGCTCATTTCCTCGCGTCCGGCCGACAGGCGGACCACCGATTTCGGCATGGTGATACGCGCAACCGCGATCGTGCGCACGAAGTCGATCGGATCGATCCGGTCGCGGTCGGCGAGCGGGGTGCCCTCGACGCGCACCAGCGTGTTGATGGGCACGCTTTCCGGATGCACCGGCAGGCTCGCCAGCACCGCGATCATGCCGGCACGGTCGTCCACGCTCTCGCCCATGCCGACAATGCCGCCGCAGCAGACGTGGATGCCGGCCGCCCGCACGGCGGCGAGCGTGTCGAGCCGATCCTGATAGGTGCGCGTGGTGATGATCTCGCCGTAGAATTCGGGGGAGGTGTCGACGTTGTGGTTGTAATAGTCGAGGCCCGCCGCCTTCAGGCGCCGCGCCTGCTCCGCGGTCAGCATGCCGAGGGTGGCGCAGGTCTCAAGCCCGAGCGCCTTGACCTCCCGCACCATGGCGCAGACCTGATCGAGGTCGCGCGGCTTGGGGCTGCGCCAGGCCGCGCCCATGCAGAAGCGCCCGGCGCCGGCCGCCTTCGCCGCCCGCGCCTCGGTCAGCACCGCTTCGATGGCCATCAGCTTTTCCGCCTTCACGCCGGTGTCGTACTTGGCGCTTTGCGGGCAATAAGCGCAGTCTTCCGGACAGCCGCCGGTCTTGATCGACAGCAGCGTGGAAATCTGCACTTCGCCCGGATCGAAATACATCCGGTGCACGCGTTGCGCCTCATACATCAAGTCCGGAAACGGCAGCGCAAACAGAGCGCGCACCTCCTCGCGCGTCCAGTCGTGGCGGACGACGCCGGGCGTTCCGGCGGCAGGTGGTCGGACGGCGGGCTCGGGGCTCATTTCATCACCAGGTTGGGCAGGAACAGCGATACGGCCGGGACATAGGTAATGACGCCAAGCGCAATCAGGTAGGCGACGAAGAACGGAAACAGCCCGCCGACCACCTTCGACGACGGCACCTTGAATATGCTGCAGCTGACGAAGATGTTCAAACCGAACGGTGGCGAGAACATGCCGATGGCGAGATTGACGGTGAAGATGATGCCAAAGTGGATGAGATCGACGCCCGCGTGCTGCGCGATCGGCCACAACAGCGGCGTGAACAGGATGACGGCGGAATTCGGGTCCATGAACATGCCGACGATCAGCAGGATCACATTGATCATCAGCAGCACCATGGCGGGCGACAAGTTCAGCTCGGCAATGGACGCAACGATCGCCTGCGGCACCGCGTTGGCGGTCAGCACCCAGGAGAACACGCCGGAGGCCGCGACGATGATGAAGACCTTGGCCGACAGGCGCGCGGTGTCGCGCGTGATCGTCCACACGTCGCGCCACGTCAGTTCGCGGTAGATATAGACGCTGATAATCACGGCATAGACCGAGACCACCATGGCGGCCTCGGTCGGGGTCATGAAGCCGCCGTAGATGCCGGCAAAGATGACGAAAGGAGCGCCGAGGGTCCAGATCACCTCGCGCGTGGTGCGCGCGATCTCGCCGCCGTCCCAGCTTCGTCCCGACGTGATCTTGTGCTTGAGCGCGAACCACACGCAGTAGACCGCGACGCAGGTTCCGACCACGATGCCGGGCAGGAAGCCGGCGAGAAACAGCCGGCCGATCGAGGCGTTGCTCATCACCGAGAACAGGATCATGGTGATGCTCGGTGGAATGATGATGGCGATGGCACCGGCGGAGGTGATGAGGCCGAGCGAGAAGCGCTCGCCGTAGCCGTTCTTGAGCAGTCCCTGGTAGAGGATCTGCCCGAGCGCCGCCACCGTCGCCGAGCTTGAGCCGGAGATTGCGCCGAACAATTCGGCCGCGCTGACCGTGGTCAGCGACATGCCGCCCGGCACCCGGCCCATCAGCGCGGTGATCCAGTTGATCAGGCGCGCCGCCATGCCGCCCTGACCCATCACGTTGCCGGCGAAGATGAAGCCCGGCACCGCAAGCAGCACCAGGTTGTTGATATTGCCGGTCAGGCCCTGGACCACCACCTCCATCGACACGCCTTGCCAGACCATCGCCGCGATGGCGAGGATGAGGAAGATCATCCACATCGGGATGCCGACGACCAGCAGCACGAAGGCGGCGACGGCGATCGCGGTCAGCACGCCTCAGACTCCCTCGACCATGCTGCGGTTGTCGCGCCGACGGCCGCCGGCAAGGGAAGCGATCAGGAAGCTGAGATAGGCAACCGCCATCAGCGCAAAGCACAGCGGGATGGCGAGCGTCTGCGGCCAGGACGGCAGATAGCCGCTCGCCAGCAGCATGCCGTAGGCAATCTCCTGGCGCATGCTGTCAAAGCCGAACTTGGCGATATAGGAACACAGCACGATGCCAGTCACCGCAACGATCACGTCGATGACCCTGCGCACGACGCGCGGCAGCCGCAGGTAGACGGCATCCATCGCGATGTGATCGTTGTGGAAGCATAACGAGACGCTGCCGACATAGACGAGCCAGATCAGCAGCATGCGCAGGAGATCGTCGAGCCAGACGATGGTGATGCCGCGCTGGTAGACGATCACGGCGGCGGTGGTGGCCACGATCAGGAAAAAGCAGATCGCCGCCGCCATCTGGTCGGCAAACAGCGTCAGCCATCGAACGAGGCGGTCCGGGACGCTGACCGGTCCCGGACTCTGCGGCGCTGGCTCGGGCATATGCTCGACGCCGATCGAGGTCTATTGGCCGCCGAAGCGGGCGACGTCTTCCTCCAACAATCTTACCACCGGCCCGCGCTGCGCGTCAGCCTTCATCCGCTCCCAGACGCCCTTGCGCGTCAGGTCCTTCATCTTCTGCAACTCGTCAGCCGGCATGGTGGTCACGCTGATGACCTTGCGCATCTCCTCGAGACTCGAGTTTTGCGACTTGGTGTAGGCGTCATCGGCAAAGGCGATCGCTTCCTTGCCCGCCCGCGTGACCGCCTCCTTCAGATCGGTGGGAAGACCCTCGAACCAGCGCTTGCTGACGATGACGTTGGAGGCGAAGGCGAAGTGTTCGGTGATGACGTAGTATTTTGCCACCTCATGCAGCTTCATCTTGTAGATCACGTCGGGCGGATTCTCCATGCCGTCAAGCGCGCCCTGCTGCAGCGAGGTGTAGACCTCGCCGAGCTCCATCGGCCGCGCCACCGCGCCCCAGTCCTGATAGGCCCCGACTCGCGGCGGCGAAGGAATGACGCGGAACTTCTTGCCCTGGATATCGGCGAGCTTGGTGATCGGAAACTTGGCGAGGAAGCTCTGCGGCCCGATCCCGTGGAAGCCGATGATATGGATGCCCTTCTGTCCGGCGAGTTCGATCATCCGCGCCGCGGCCTTGCTCTGGGTGGCGAACGCCGTGATCTTGGCCGGCGCTCCCGGAAGCAGGAACGGCATGTCGAACAGCGACATTTCCGGCACCACAGTGGAAACGAAGCCGGCGGGAAAGATCATGCCGTGGATCGAGCCGGCCTGCAGTGCGGCGATCATCTGCGTGTTGTTGCCGAGCGCTTGTCCGTGGCGAACGGAAGCCTTGAAGCGGCCGTTCGAGTACTTGTTCAACAGTTCGGCAAACTTCTCGTTGACGCTGGCTTGCGTGTCGCCAGCGGTGGCATTGCCGATCAGCAGCATGGATTGCGCGTGCGCGGTCGGCGCAGGCAGTGCGCCGGCTACGCCCACAAGTGCCGCTGCGAATGCCGCCTGCAGCATGGTCTTCATCGGTTCGCTCCTTCTGGTCTACGTACGCCGGTGCCCCGGCCTCGGCCGCGCATGACCGCGCGCGGGCCGGTCGGGAGAGAACTATTGCACATGGTCTCCCTCACTGTCCTCCCGGGTCAGCGAGGCGGGACGTCGCGTGGCCTCCCTTGGCGCGCTCGCAGGCTACGGGTCTCCATTCGGCCAGGAAACATGATGGCCTCGGCTTCACGTCTGCCCTGCAAACCGCGCATATGTCGATCGCGGCGCCGTGACGCTACGCTCCGTCGCCCGCGCGGCAATGTCGCAACGGATTTGCGGCCGGCCGGCTGGGCGGTGCCGCAAATGTCGCTCCGCTGGCAGTCAGTAAAAATGCTAGGCGAATTCGGCAGATGAGCTATTTGACTGATGTCAAGGACGCTGCGAAAGAACTTCTTGAGTTTCCTGCGCGATCGCGACCGGATCGATCGACGACCGCTGCCGGGCGGGCGGGCGGTTGCCGTGCCGCTTCCAGTCGCCGCTCGCGCGAAACCAACTCTCGTGGGCTTCGACGCGGGGATGATGCATCATCAGGCGACGGTCCGGTCGGGGCTGCGGGCCTGTCTGCATCAAATCAGGGAAGATAGGCGGTGATCGACAAGATCGTGGGGAGTTGTCGGGAGGCGGTGGCGCAAGTGTTCGACGGCGCCACGATCATGATCGGTGGCTTCGGTGATCCGGGCGTTCCGGGGCAGTTGATCGAGGCGCTGCGCGAGCAGGGCTCGACCGATCTCGTCATCATCCACAACGGCGCCGGCAGCGGCGACTTCAGCCTCGGCGGACTCATTCTGGATGGGCGGGTGCGCAAGCTGATCGCGTCGTTTCCGCCCAATCCGGGCGCGCATGCGTTCCGTGACCGCTTTCTCAAGGGCGAGATCGAGCTTGAGCTCGTTCCGCAAGGGACCTTGATCGAGCGCATCCGCGCGGCCGGCGCCGGCATCGGCGGCTTCTATACGCCGACGGCTGCGGGCACCGATCTCGCTGCCGGCAAGGAAATCCGCGTGCTCGACGGCCGGCCGCATGTGTTCGAGCGGCCGCTGCATGCCGACTTCGCGTTTCTCAAGGCCTACAAGGCGGATCGGTTCGGCAATCTCAGCTATCGCAAGGCCATGCGCAACTTCAATCCGATCATGGCGACCGCCGGCAAGACCGTGATCTGCGAGGTCGAGGAGATCGTTCCACCGGGCGGAATTCCGCTTGAGGAGATCCATACCCCCGGCATCTTCGTCGACCACGTCGTGCGGGTCGAGCGCCACCCGCGGCTGTTTGAGCCGCGCAGAAAGGGAGCGGCATCATGACGCTGACGCGCGAAGGCATCGCTTACCGTGTGGCTTGCGACCTGCCCGAGGGCAGCTATGTCAATCTCGGCGTGGGCATCCCGACGCTTGTCCCCGACTTCCTGCCGCAGGACAAGGAGATTTTCATCCACAGCGAGAACGGTGTGCTCGGCGTCGGGCCGATGGCGGCGCCGGGGGCCGAGGACCCCGACCTCGTCAACGCGACCAAGGAATATGTCACCCTCTTGCCCGGCGGCAGCGTGTTCGACCATGCGCTGTCGTTCACCATGATCCGCGGCGGTCATCTCACCCATGCGGTGATCGGCGCGATCGAAGTGACCGCGGACGGCGATCTCGCCAACTGGCACGTGCCGGGGCAGAAGGTGCCGGGTGTCGGCGGGGCGATGGACCTTGCCTTCAGCATTCGCAATCTGTACGTCGCCATGACGCATGTCACCAACAAGGGCGAGCCCAAGATCGTCAACCGGCTGACCTGCCCGTTGACGGCGCCGCGCTGCGTGCGCCGCATCTTCACCGACATGGCCGTCATCGACGTGACGCCCGACGGTCTCATCCTGCGTGAAGTGCTGCGCGGGCTCACGCCGGCGGCTGTACAGGCGAAGACGGCGCCGCCGCTGCGCGTTGCCAACGACTTCCGCGAGATGGACATCCCCGACGAATTCAACGGGGTGAAACTGATCGCCTAGCGATCGGAAACAGGATTGGCCGCCGTGGACGTGCGCTTCATCGATACGACGTTACGCGACGGGCACCAGAGTCTGTGGGCCTTCGGCATGCGCACTGGCATGATGGAGGCGGTCGCCGAAGACATGGATCGCGCCGGCTTTGAGGCGATCGAGGTGCCGATCGTCGGCATCTTCATCAAGAAGTGCGTGCGCGAGCTGAAGGAGGATTTCTGGGCGCTGGCGCACATGCTGGTGCGCAAGCTGCCCAACACGCCGAAGACCGGCTTTGCCGGCGCCTTCATTGTGCCGTTCGAGCTTGGCACGCCGCGCTCGGTCATCAGGCTCTACTATCGCCATCTCGCCGAGATCGGCATCATCAACCGCGTGCAGGTGACGTGCAACACGCTCGATCAGGTCAAACGCGCCTTGCCCTGGATCATGCCGCTGTTTCGCGAGCTTGGGCTGAAGGTGGTGCTCGCGCTTTCGTACACGATCTCGCCGCGCCATACCGATGAGTACTACGCCCAGAAGACGCGCGAACTGCTGCCGTTTAGGCCGGATGCCATCTACCTCAAGGACCAGGGCGGATTGTTGACGGTGGATCGCGCGCGCACGCTTCTGCCGGCCATCATGCGCAACGCCGACGGCGTGCCGATGGAGCTGCATTCGCACTGTACGACCGGTCAGGCCGAATTCGTCTATCTGGAGGCGCTGAAACTCGGCATCCCGACGCTGCACACGGCGCTGCCGCCGCTCGCCAACGGCTCGTCCCAGCCTTCGATGTTCAGCGTGGCACGCAATGCGCGGATCATGGGACACACCCCGGTCATCGACGAGGAGGTCCTGCGGCCGGTATCGCAGCGGCTGACCGCGTTCGCCATGCAAGACCATCTGCCGATCGGCGCCCCGCTTGAGCACGATGCGGCGCAGTACATCCATCAGGTGCCGGGCGGAGTGATCTCGAATCTCAAGCATCAGCTCGCGGAGCTGCGCCTGCAGGATCGGCTCGACGAGGTGCTGGCCGAGACGGTGACGGTTCGACGGGACCTCGGCTACCCGATCATGATCACTCCGTTGTCGCAGTACGTGGTGACCCAGGCCGCGCTCAACGTGGCGACGGGCGAGCGCTACAGGCTCGTCATCGACGAGGTGATCCTGCATGCGCTCGGTACCTTTGGCGAGGATTCGGGCTACACCTGCATGGATCAGAATCTGCGCGACCGGCTCCTGGCGACGACCAGGGCGGCGGAGCTGGCCAAGCGGCACCATGCCGAGGTGCCGCTCGAGGAATTGCGCGGGAGGCTTGGCGGACCCACGCTTTCGGACGAGGAGTTTCTGCTGCGCTACGTGCTCAAGGGCGAGGGGGAGATCGAGGCGATGCGCGCGGCCGGCCCGCCACGCCGCTATGGCAGCGCGACCTCGCCGTTGTTGAAGCTGATCGATGAGCTGGGCAAGCACAAGAACGTTCGCTACGTCCACGTTCGACGCGGCGATCATTCCCTCATCGTGCGGAATCGGCTGTCGGCCTGACCCGGATGGACCACGCCAAGCCCGCCGCAAACCGGAAATCAATCCATGCAATCGCAATCCAACGCCAGCGTCCCGCCCGATCCCGGCCGGCGCCATGACGCGCTCAGTCCGCTGAGCGATGACGACGTTCGCCAGATCGCGCAGCTCCTCGACGCACTCGATCGCTCCTCGCTCGACTTTCTCCAGCTTGAGCTTGGCGAGCTGAAACTCACCATCGGCAAGGGCGAGGCGCCGGACTTTTCGAGCGCCGCGCCGTCGCGATTGTCGCCGGTGGCCGCCGCCGCAGCCGTTCCAACGCCGGGGCCGGACACGTCGTCGGCGGCCGTTGCATCGGTCCCGCGGCCGCCGGCCGCGACGCGTGTCGCGGCCGGCGACGGCACCGTCGCCATTGTCGCGCCGATCATGGGGCGGTTCTACGCCAAGCCCGATCCCGGCTCCCCGCCCTTTGTCACGGTCGGAAGCCGCGTCGACGAGGATACGACGGTTGCTCTGATCGAGGTGATGAAGGTGTTCAACGCCGTACCTGCGGGCGTCCGCGGCACCGTCACCGAGGTCTGCGTGCGGGACACCGAGATCGTCGAGTTTGAACAAGTGATGTTCAGGGTCCGTCCTGAGCGCGCCTGAAGGATTGCGCCGGTGGCTATCACGCGCGTGCTCATTGCCAACCGCGGCGAGATTGCGGTCCGCGTGATCCGGGCGTGCCAGGGCCTGGGGATCGAAACCGCGCTCGCGGTGTCGCAGGCCGATCGCGACAGTCTGCCGGCGCGGCTTGCCGGCCGCACGATTTGCATTGGTCCGCCGGCACCGAGCGCAAGCTACCTGAACCACAAGGCCGTCATCATGGCGGCGCTCGCCGCAGGCGCGGACGCCGTGCACCCCGGCTACGGCTTCCTCGCCGAATCGCCCGAACTCGCCGCGACCTGCGCCGCCGAGGGGATCACCTTTATCGGCCCGCCGGCCGAGCAAATCCGGCTGATGGGCAACAAGCTGCAGGCGCGCGTGCTCGCCCGCCGGTGCGGGGTGCCGCTGCTCGGGGGATCCGAGAAGGTGCACAGCTACGAGGAAGCAGCCGCGGTGGCGGAGCGGATCGGCTTTCCGGTGATGCTGAAGGCGGCAGCGGGCGGCGGCGGGCGCGGCATGAAGGTTGCGACCGATCACAGGGACATGCGCCAGCTCTTCGCCTCGGCTTCCGCCGAGGCGCGCAACGCCTTCGGCGACGACACGATCTACCTCGAGCGCTATATCGCCAACGCGCGTCACGTCGAGGTGCAGGTGCTCGGCGACCGCCACGGCAACGTCATCCATCTTGGCGAGCGCGACTGCTCGCTGCAACGTCGCCATCAGAAGCTCGTAGAGGAAGCGCCCGCACCGGCCTTGAGCGAGGAGCAGCGCCGCGCGATGCGTGCGGCTGCGGTGACGCTTGCCCGCAACATCGGCTATGAGAACGCAGGCACGGTCGAATTCATCGTCGATCAGGACGCCGGCGCGTTCTACTTCCTGGAGATGAACACCCGCATTCAGGTCGAGCATCCGGTCACTGAAATGATCACCGGGATCGATCTGGTGCAGGAGCAGTTGCGCGTCGCCCGCGGCGAAGCCTTGCGCTTTGCCCAGGCCGACATCGTCTTCCGCGGTCACGCCATCGAGTGCCGCATCACCGCAGAAGCGCCGACCGACGGATTCCGCCCGAGTCCCGGCCGGATCACCGGCTGGTCGCCGCCGCAGGGGCCCTTCATCCGTCTCGACACGCACTGTCACGAGGGCTACGTGGTGCCGATCTACTACGATTCGATGCTGGGCAAGTTGATCGTCTACGGATCGGATCGCGCCGAGGCGATCGAGCGGATGCAGCGGGCGCTCGATCAATTCGCGATTGCCGGCGTCAAGACCAACCTGTCGTTTTTGCAGGCGGTGATGGCCAATGCGCAGTTCGCCGCTGGACGCGCCAACACGCGGCTCGCGGCCGAGCTGGTCGCGCAAATGCTCGCCGGAGCCGCCGCGGGCTGAGGCCGGCTCGTTCGGCGGGGGGCCGGTCACACCGTCAGATGGAACGACCGCACGTCCCTATGGCGCGCCACTTCGCGCACGAGGTCGACCAGCGAGCCGGGCACGCAATCCGCGCTCGGAATCGGTCCGGCCGCCTGCAGCGCGCTGACATGCTCCGGCATGAAGATGTATTCCAGCAGCATGTCTTCGTCGGAAGCAAACGGCCCCCGCTCGGCGCGGAAGCGCGCAAGCGCGGGCTCCTCCATCAAGCCCGGCCGCTCGGTGATGGGCAGCTGGCGCGTCCTGCGACAGACCGCGTCGAGCAAATCGGGATTGATCGGCCCGGGCGTTGCCCCATAGTAGCCGAGCACCAGCCGGTCGACTTCCGACAGCGTCACCTTGTAGCGTCCGTAGAGCACATTGAGCGCCGCCTGCGTGCCGATCACCTGCGAGAACGGCGTCACCATCAACGACCAGCCCAGATCCTCGCGCACCGACGGAATTTCCTCGAACACCTCCTCAAGCCTGTGTTCGAGCCCGAGTTCGGCCATCTGCGCGCGAAAATTGGACATCATCCCGCCCGGCATCTGGTGCTCATAGAAGGAGGGATCGTATTCGGCCGGCTTTCCCACCGGCTTGTTGTGCCGCCGGGCCACGGCGGCGAAATTCTCCTCGATCTCCTGCACGGCGGCGGCATCGATATCCACCTGGTATCCGGCCCGGCGCAGGTTGCGCAGCATCGAATCCGTCGCCGGCAGCGAGTAGCCGTTGGCGAGCGTGCGCGTCGCCGTCCAGATTCCCTGCGCGCCATGGGCCACTGCTTCCAGGTTGGTGGCGGGACCAAGTCCGGTGACGCAATGGGAGTGGCAGTAGAAGGGGCGGCCGGCGGCGGCCGCCTTCATGGCGGGCACCAGCGTGCGCGCGCGCTCGGGCGTGAGGATGCCGTTCGGGTCCTTGAGCACGAGGATATCGGCGCCGAGCGCGACGAGTTGCCGCGTCTTCTCGACGAAGTGCTCGTCGGTGTGCACCGGACTGATCGAATAGACCACTCCGCCGAGAACATGGGCTCCGGCCTCGTGCGCCGCATTGATCGGCACCTCGAAATTGCGAATGTCGTTGAGACCATCCATCAGAAAGAAGCGGTCGATGCCGCCGGCGGCGCAGCGATGGAAGAACAGACGCAGCACGTCGTCCGGCATCAGCGCCTTGCCGACGCTGAAACCGATGCAGATGCTGATCATCTGCAGGCGCGTGTGCCTGATGCCCTCGCGCAGAATGCGCAGGCGCTCCCAGGGATTTTCCTTGAGATAGCGGACGCATGAATCCATCACCGCCGTGCCCATACACTCGACCGCATCGAATCCGGCACGGTCGAGCGCCCCCAGCGCCGGCCGCAGCATCGGCGTCGTCATGCGCGTTGCCCACAGCGATTGCTGGCCGTCCCGCAGCGTTGTTTCAATGATCTCGATCTTGCGCACGTTCCTTCACTCCTGCGCTGCCGAGCACCCGCGACGGCAGCGATCACCCGCCGCCGTCAAATGGCGGGCTCGATGTACATCAGCGGCTGACCGTATTCCACCAAGGTTGCATCTTCGACCACGATCGCGGCGATGCGTCCGGCGCAGGGGGCCGGCACGCCGGCGAACATCTTCATCACCTCGATCAGGCAGAGCGGATCATCCGCCGCCACCTCGTTTCCCACTTCGACGAACGGGGGCTGATCGGGCGCGGGCCGGCGGTAGAACACGCCGACCGACGGCGCGGTGACCGCGACCCAGGCCTCGTTCGGCGGCGCCACCGCGTCGATGCGGGGCGCGACATCCGGAGCCTGCGATGGCGGCGCTGGCGTCGCGACCGGCTGCGGGGCTGCGACCGCGACGGCGGTCGGGCGCGGCGGCTGGGCGTTGAAGGGTTGTGCGGCAACACCCGCAGCGCCACTTTTTGCCACCGCAAGCCGCACATTGCCGACCTCCAGGCGCAAGTCCTGCAGTTCGGACTCGAGGAATATCTTCAATATCTCCCGGATGTCTTCAACGGACAGGCTCAATCGGTCGTCTCCCATTTGCACACCTGCGCTCCTCGCGCGTCGCATCGGGGCAAGCCCGCGTGGGCGTCCAAGGCTTGGCCCATGCTTCGATTACCATGCCCTTGGATTATGTCGATGCAGGCAGTTCGATGCGATACGGAACCCGGGCTGTCGCAAACGTGCAGGGTGCGCCGCCCATCGACGACGCACATCCAACGGCCGCCAAGTTATGAATGGGCGTGGGGGCTGCGCCGCTTGACCAAAATCAATGCGGCTCGGCCGCAGCATTGCGCTAACGACATGCGTGCCCCGATCGCCCGACGGATCGGGCGCATCGCCGGCCTCGCCGCCGTTGCACCTGGCACGACGATCGCTCACGATTGCCGCGCTGTCATCGCATCCGGAGTTTCCCATGCAGTCCAACGAGCCGGGCGGCGCCGAGGCCCGCTATTTCTCCGCGCTGAACCAAGGCCGCTTCGTGATCCAGCGCTGTGCCGGCTGCGGCAACCACGTGTTCTACCCGCGCAGCATCTGCCCGCACTGCTCGAGCGACCGGCTGGAATGGGTCGAGCCGAAGGGAACAGGAACGGTCTATTCGGCGACGACCGTACGGCGCAAACCTGAGGCCGGCGGCGACTACAACGTGTCGCTGATCGAGCTTGCCGAGGGCGTGCGCATGATGAGCCGCGTCGACGGCGTGCCGCCGGCCGAGGTGCGGATCGGCATGCCGGTTCGCGCCAAGGTGATTCAACACAACGGCGCAGGCCTCGTGGTGTTCGAGCCGGAGGCGGTGCGATGAGCCTTGAGGACCTGCGCGGCAAGATCGCCATTGTCGGAGTCGGCACCGCCGGCTGCGGTGAAGCGCATGGCATGAGCGAACTGGAAATTCTCGCACAGGCGGCAAAGATCGCCGTCGAGGATGCCGGTCTCACCATGAAGGATATCGACGGCCTGTGCACCGCCAATCTGATGGCGGCGATGTGGCCGCTCAACGTCGTGGAGTATCTCGGCCTGCGACCGAAGTTCGTCGAAGGCACCAACATCGGCGGTGCGGCTTTCGTCGCCCATCAATTGCCGTCAATGCTCGCGCTTGCCGCCGGGCTGTGCGACGCCGTTCTCGTCTGCTACGGCAGCAATCAACGCACTGCGACCTTCGGCCGTAGGGAGCGCACCGCCGCTCGCAACGTGCTCGATCCCAATCCCTACGAGGCGCCCTACCAGCCGTTCAACCCGCCTTCGTCCTATGCGCTCATCGCGGCGCGGCACATGCACCAGTATGGCACCACGCGCCGACAACTTGCCGAAGTGGCCGTGGCCGCGCGCAAGTGGGCGCAGCTCAACCCCGAGGCGTTTTCGCGTGATCCGCTCGATATCGATACCGTGCTCAAGGCGCGCATGATCAGCGACCCGTTCACCGCCTACGATTGCTGTCTCGTCACCGACGGCGGAGCGGCCTACGTCATGACGCGGGCTGACCGCGCCCGCGACCTGAAGAAGAAGCCGGTCTACATTCTCGCGAACGCCACGGCCGTGTGGCACCGGTCGATCACGGGCATGCACGATCTAACCGTGACCCCGTCGCAGGAATCGGGCGCACGCGCCTTTGCCGCCGCAGGCATCGGGCCGCGCGACATCGACGTCGTGCAAATCTACGATGCGTTCTCCATCAACACGATCCTGGCGCTGGAGGACCTTGGCTTCTGCCGCAAGGGGGAGGGGGGCCCCTTCGTCGAGAATGGGGCGATCGCGCCGGGTGGTCGGTTGCCGGTCAACACCAATGGCGGCGGCTTGTCCTGCGTGCATCCGAACATGTACGGAGCCTTCGCCACCATCGAGGCCGTGCGCCAGTTGCGCGGCGAGTGCGGAGCGCGGCAGGTCAAGGATGCAAAGACCGCCGTGGTGAACGGCAACGGGGGCAATTCGGCATCGAGCCAATCGACCTCGGTGCTGGCCACGGCCGAGGCGCTCTAAGCGCACCCCGCCGCTGCGGCGCAGCCGGCCGGCGCGAAGCCTTGACCTCGATCAAGGCTCGCCCGGCGCATTCGCTGAATAGTTCACCTCGAAGAGCAATCGAGCCGGCGGCGCCGCGCCCGCATCACGGCGCCGAACGGCGAGGGAGCGCGCATGACGATCGTGGTGGACGCCGGCAGGCTGGAACGCAGGCGCAAAGAAGTGGCTCGCCTGCGCGGCGAGACCGATCGGCACGCCTATTTCGAGGGTGTGGCGCAGGCGCGCTATGTGCTGCGCAAGGTGTTCAGGATCATCGAGGAGCACGCCAAGCTCGCCGGCATCGACCCGCTCGCGCACCAAGCGCTGATCCAGATCTACGGCAGCCCCACCATGCGGCTGCGCGTGAAGGACGTGGCCGAGCGGCTCGACGTGGCGCCGGCACTGGCGTCGACCCTGCTCAAGTCGCTGGTGCAGCTCGGCTACGTCAACCGCGTGCGCAGCCACAGCGACCAGCGCACCACGCTGGTCGAAGTGACGGCCGAGGGACGGCGGCTGCTCAATCGCATCGATCAAGAGGTGAAGGCGCACGTCGATTACTTCACCCATCAACTGAGCGCGCAGGCACGCGAGACCGCGCTCTCAATCATGATGTTCTATATCGGCGTTTCGCTCGGCGATCGAAAGATGGTGCGGGCATGAGATCGCACGAGGTCGCCAAGCGAAATCTGCGAGGAGCACGACATGCCCTATTCTGACATGCGCGATTATCTGGCCTCGCTCGAACAGCAGGGGTTGCTGCGGCGGGTGCAACGCGAGGTCGACCACAACTGGGAGGTCGCCTGCCTGGCCAAATGGATGTATCAGGCGCTTCCGATCGAGCGGCGGTTCGGCCTCTTCTTCCAGAACGTCCGCGGCTACGACATCCCGGTGGTGACCGGCGCACTGGGCGCCTGTCCGGAGAGCGTTGCGCTTGCGCTGCAATGCGAGGTGGAGCAGATCAACGACAAGGTCGTCGACGCGCTGCGCAACCTGAAGAAGCCGAGGCTGGTTGGCGCCGGCCTGTCGCAAGAGGTCTGCCTGCTCGGCGAGAATGCCCGCCTCGATACGCTGCCCATCGTCACCTGGACCCCGGGCAAGGACCGGGCGCCCTATCTGACAACCATTGTGGTGACGCGCGACCACGACACCGGGATCCCCAACATGGGCGTGTACCGGACCATGGTGCGGGACGCGCACAGCGTTGTCGTCAACCTCGCGCCCGGCCGTCAGGGCTACCGCAACATCCGCACCTGGCTCGACAAGGGCAAGAAGGCACCGATCGCCTGGGTGATCGCGGCCGAGCCCGCGGTTCACCTCGCCACCGTCGCCAACCTGCCCTACGGCAAGGACGAGATGGAGTTCGCCGGCGGCCTCAAGGGTGAACCGATCGATCTCGTGCGCTGCAAGACCGTCGATCTGCGCATCCCGGCCGCGGCCGAAATCATCATCGAAGGCGAGATCGCGCCGGGCGACGTAGACGACGAGGGGCCGTTCGGCGAGTTCGCGGGCTACATGGGACCGGTGGAGAAGCGGCCGGTCGCCAAGATTACGGCGATCACCCACCGCGAACGACCGATCTTCTACGGCTACACCAGCCAGATGCCGCCGTCGGAGAGCACCACCATCCAAAGCCTGATGAACGCCGGCGTCATCCTGCACATGCTGCGCGACGAAATCGGCGACCAGGCGGTGCATGACGTCTGGATCGATCTCACCTTCGGCGGACTGCTGGCGCACGGGATCGTGGCGATCACGCCCCAGTTTCCGGGGCACGGCAAGCAGGTCGGTCGCACCGTCGCCGACATCACCACGCTCAAGCGGGTCACGGTGGTCGATGCCGACGTCGACATTCGCGACCACACCCACGTCGACTGGGCCCTGAACTCCCGCTTCAGCCCGCGACGCGACACGGTCGTGATTGAGGACTGCTACGTGCCGATCCAGATGGATCCGTCGGTACGCGATGCCGAGGGCCACGTCACGCCGGGATCGAAGATCGTGCTCGATGCCACGCAGAAGATCGATTCCGGTCCGTTCTCGCTGCCGCCCAAGAGCACGATGCTGAAGGCGCTCGATGTGTGGAAGGAATGCGGCCTGCCCGAATTCCAGCCGCCCAAGCGGGCGCTTTTGCGGCTGGAACGCTCCTAGCCGGCGGCAGCGGAGATCGGGCGGCGATGGAAGGAAAACAGCAACGCGGGTCCGAAGACCTCGCCCGGCGCATTCGCGCCTTCATCGCTGCCCACCATGTGCTGTCGCTTGCGACCCACGGCCCCGAAGGGCCGCACGCGGCCAATGTCTTCTACGCGCACGACGGCATGCTGGTGTTCTGGGTGTCGGATCGGGCGACGCGGCATTCGCGCGAGATCGAGCGCGAGCCGCGCGTGGCGATCACCATTGCCCCCGACTACGCCGACTTCCCCGAGGTACGCGGCCTGCAGATGTCGGGCACGGCCCGCCGGGTCGAGTCGGCGCAGGAGCGCGCGCGTCTTCTGTCGCAACTTGAGGCACGATATCCGTTTCTCAAGCGGCTTGCTGATCTGCCGCAGGAATTGCGGGAGGCCTATGCCCGCGTCGACGTCTACCGTTTCGAGCCGACGCGCGCGGTGCTGATCGACAACACCAGAGGTTTTGGCCACCGGGAGACGCTCGAGCTCGGCGGCCGACCGCCGCAGGCGGAGGATACATGAAGCGACGACTGATCGTCGGCATGACGGGCGCGACCGGCGCCATCTTCGGCGTCCGTCTGCTGCAGGCGCTGAAGGCAAGCGACATCGAATCGCATCTCGTCATCAGCACCTGGGCGCAACGCACGATCGAGCACGAAACGCCTTACACGGTCGACCAGGTCCGCGCGCTCGCCAGCATTGCGCACAGCTCTGCCGACATGGGGGCGACGATCTCCTCGGGTTCGTTTGCGACCGAGGGCATGGTCGTGGTGCCCTGCTCGATGCGGACGCTTGGAGCGATCGCAAGCGGCTACGGCGAGCATCTGGTGCACCGTGCGGCGGACGTCGTGCTCAAGGAGCGCCGCCGCATGGTGCTGGTGACGCGCGAGATGCCGTTGTCGGAAGTGCATCTGGAGAACATGCTCAAGCTCGCGCGCATGGGTGTCGTCATCATGCCGCCGGTGCCGGCATTCTACAACCGGCCGCAGTCGATCGGCGACATCGTCGATCATGTGGTTGCGCGCGTGCTCGACCAATTCGGCATCGCCGTGCCGTTCGCCAAGGCCTGGGACGGGCGCATGCAGGGGGCGGGCGTTACGGCGGCCGCGCCCGCGGCGGGTTAGCGCCGGACACGCGGCCGGCTGCGCTATTTGCGCTTCGACTGCAGGCCGATGACGCTGCCCATCTCCTTCGGTTTCGGCAGGTGCTGGTGCGTTTCCCACAGTTCCCGCAGGAGCCGCTGCGATTCCTCGGGCATCGGCTCGACCTTGCGCGTGGTCAGATCGACGTGCAGGGCGAGCTGTTCGAGGGTCGCCATCTGCACCTTCTTTTCGACATGCCACATGGTGTGGAAATAATGGATGCGCTTGCTGTCGAAGCCGAGAAGCTGGGTCGTCACGCTGACCTCTTCGTTTACGCTCAGTTCGCGCTGATAGGTGATGTGGCTTTCCACCGCGAAGGTCGATTTCCCGGTGCGCTGGCGGTAGGGCTTGCCGAGTCCGATCAGTGGATAGAAGGCGTCGGTGCCGTGGTCGAAGATCAGCACGAAATAGGCCACGTTCATGTGCCCGTTGTAATCGAGCCACTCGGGCAGCACGCGCTCGCGCCAGCGGGAAATCGGAGCCTCGAACGTCATCGCCTCGTTCCTCGTTGTAGGGGTCAGGTACGGCATGCGTCGACGCCGGCGCTTGACCTTCGTCAAGCGTGCGCCGGCCGCGCGTCAGGATGGAAGCTGGCGCAGCTTGAAGCGCTGGATCTTGCCGGTGACGGTTTTCGGCAGTTCGCGCACGAAGTGGATCCAGCGCGGATACTTGAACCCGGCCAATCGTTCGCGGCAGAACTGCTGCAGCTCTGCAATCGTCTGGTCGTTCTCATCGGCCGGATCCTTCAGCGCGAGATAGGCGGCGGGCTTGATCAGGTCGTTCTCGTCGCGGCGGCCGATCACCGCCGCTTCGCGGACCTTGGGGTGTCGCAGCAATTCGGCCTCGATCTCGATCGGCGAGCACCACATCCCGCCGACCTTCAGCATGTCGTCGCCGCGGCCATCGTTGACATAATAGCCCTCGGCGTCGACATGATACATGTCGCCGGTGTTCAACCATTCGCCGACCATGGTCTGCCGCGTCTTCTCCGGGTTGTTCCAGTAGCAGCGCGCATTCGACTCGCCCTTGACCCAGAGGGTTCCCACCTCGCCGTCGCGCACGACATTGCCGTCCTCGCCCACGATCTTGACCTCGTAGCCCGGCACCGGCCGGCCCGATGTGCCGGGCTTGATGTCGTCGATCCGGTTGGAGATGAAAATGTGCAGCACTTCGGTCGAACCGATCCCGTCCTGGATCGAAACGCCGGTCAGTTCCTTCCAGCGATGAAAGATGGTCGGCGGCAGGGCTTCGCCGGCGGAAATGCAGCGTCGCAAGGCCGACAGCCGGCGCGGCTTGGCGTCCTGCGCCTGCACCATCTGACCGTAAAGCGTCGGTACGCCGAAGAAGACGGTGGCGCCGGTGCGCTCGAGCGTATCAAGCGCAAGTTCCGCCGTGGTGCGCTCGGATTCGACGACGATCGAGGCGCCGACCCAGAGCGGAAAGGTCATGCCGCCGCCAAAGCCGAAGGAGAAGAACAGCTTGCTTGCGCAAAACACGATATCGTCGGGACCGATCCCGGCGATGCGCCGCCCGTATCGCTCGCTGGTCACGACCATGTCGCGGTGCACATGCACGACGCCTTTCGGGCGTCCGGTCGAGCCTGAGGAATAGAGCCAGAAGCAGTCGGTCGTCGGCGTCGTCGGCGCGGGATCAAGCTTGGGCGAAGCGGCGGCGATGCGGTCGGCGAACCCATTCGGCCCGTCGAGCGGCATGGCAAAACGCACGCTCGGCGCCGCGGCCTCGGCGCCTTCCGCCTCGGCGGCGAGCGCCGACGAATAGAGAAAGGCCTGGCATTGCGCGTCGGCGATGAGATAGCGGTAGTCGTCGGCCTTCAGGAACGTGCTGGCGGCGATCGGCACGATGCCGGCCTTGATCGCGCCGAAGAACACATAGAAGAACAACGGGCCGTCGAGCGCGGCCATGATCATCCGGTCACCGGGCTTGAGACCGAGCTGCAGCAGCGCGTTGCCGGCGCGGGCTACGTTCTCTGCAAGTTCCGCATAGGTCACGGTGCCGCCGCGATAGCGCAACGCCACCCGCTCGCCTCGACCCGCGCGGACATGCCGGTCGATGAACGGCACGGCGACGTTGAAGATGGGAGAATAATGCAACGCGTTCGGAGTGACGCTCTCATCGACCACGACGGTGTGGTCGCTTTCGATCAATGTGGCCATGCCGGTCCCTGTTGGCTTGCATTGCAGACCCGCTCCGGCGGCTGAGTGGTGGTGCAATTGATCGTTGACTTCCTCGTGCAGGTCGTCGATACATGAAATATCACAAGAGTATTACAAGCTGCAATCCCGATGGCGCCGAACCCTGCACCGGCCACCCGATCAACGGAACCGCGCTGGCTCGGGCGCCCGGTCGAGCGGATCGAGGATGCAACGCTGCTCACCGGCAGCGGTCTGTTCACCGACGACTGGCCGGTGCGTGCCGGCACGCTGCATGCCGCGATCCTGCGCTCGCCGCACGCGCATGCGGAAATTTTGTCCATCGACACCTCGAAGGCGCTGGCACGGCCGGGCGTGGCCGCCGTGCTCACCGGCCGCGAGATCAAGGAGGACACCGATCCGTTCATCATCGTGCTGCGGCAGCCGATGGATCAGTGGGCGCTGGCGGTCGACCGGGTGCGGTTCGTCGGCGAGGCGGTGGCCGTGGTCGTGGCCGAAAACCGCTACGTCGCCGAGGATGCGCTCGACGACATCAAGGTCGAATACCGCAAGCTCGAAGCGGTGGTCGATCCGCTGCGCGCGCTGGAGAAGGATGCTCCGCTCGTGCATCCGGCCGTCGGCTCGAACGTGCCGTCGGATCGGCATTTCGTCTATGGTGATCCCGACCGGCGCTTTGCCGAAGCGGACCGCGTCGTTTCGCTCACCATCGACTATCCCCGCAATTCGCAGACGCCGCTCGAGGCCTATGTCGTCGTCGCCGACTACCAGCCGGGCGAGGGCGTCTACGACGTCTTGTGCAATTTCCAGGGCCCGTTCACCGTTCATCCGGTGATGTCCAAGGCCCTGCGCTGCCAAGGCGCGCAGCTGCGCATCCGCACGCCGGCCTATTCGGGCGGCGGGTTCGGCGTCAAGCAGGCGATCTTCCCTTATGTCGTGCTGATGTGCGTCGCCTCGCGCCGCACCGGACGGCCGGTGAAATGGGTGGAGGACCGTTTCGAGCATCTCACCGCGGCGATTGCGGCCCCCAACCGCATCATTCGCGCCGCAGCGGCGGTGAAGAACGACGGCACCGTCACCGCGCTCCGCTTCGAGCAGATCGACGATTACGGCGCCTACTTACGTCCGCCGATGCCGGGACCGCTCTACCGTCAGCACGGCATCATGACCGGCGCCTATGCGGTCAAGGACATGAGCATCACCAACAAGCTGGTGATGACCAACAAGACTCCGTCCGGCATGGTGCGCGGCTTCGGCGGGCCGCAGATCTACTTTGCGCTGGAGCGGCTGATGCAGCGCGTTGCGGTCGAACTGGGGCTCGATCCGCTGGACGTGATCCGCAAGAATCTCATTCCCGCGGGATCGTTTCCCTATCGCGCGCCCGCCGGTGCCCTGATCGATTCCGGCGATTACCAGGCGGCGATTGCGCTCGCCGAGCGCGACGGCGGACTGGCGGAACTGCGGCGCCGGCGTGACGAGGCGCGCGCGGCCGGCCGATTGTACGGCATCGGTTTTGCCGCGGTGGTGGAGCCGGCCCAATCCAACATGGGCTATCTCAGCACCATCGTGCCGGTCGAGGAGCGGCGCAAGGCCGGACCGAAGGGCGGCAACGTCGCCTACGCGACCGTGCACGTGGACTGCCTCGGCGCCGTCAGTGTGACCGCCGACAGCCTGCCGCAGGGGCAGGGCCACGCCACCATCCTGAGTCAGATCGTGGCCGAGCAGCTCGGCCTTGATCCCAAGGACATCCGCTGCAACATGGAGCGCGACACCCAGCGCGATCCCTGGTCGATCGCGACCGGCAACTACTCCAGCCGGTTTTCCTCGTCCACGGCGGTCGCCGCGCAGATGGCTGCGGCGAGGGTGCGCGCCAAGCTCGCGCAGATCGCGAGCCAGACGCTCAACGTGCCGCCCGATCAGGTGGCGTTTGCCAACGGCAAGGTGTTCGCCAAGGACAATCCGGACAACAGCCTGCGGTTCTCGCGCATTGCCGGAACCGCGCACTGGTCGCCCGGAGAACTGCCGATGGGCATGGCCCCCGGCATAACGGAGACGGCGTCCTATTCGGCGCCCGAACTCGAGCCGCCCAACGATGCCGACCAGATCAACACCTCGCTCACCTATGGCTTCGTCTTCGATTTCTGCGGCGTCGAAATCGATCGCAACACCGGAGCGGTGCGGATCGACAAGTACGTCACCACGCACGATGCCGGCCGCATTCTCAATCCGCTGATTGCCGACGGCCAGGTGTACGGCTCGTTCGGCTGGGGCGTCGGCTGCGCGCTGCTGGAGGAATTCGCCTACAGCGCCGATGGCAGCTTCCTGTCCGGCACCTTCGCCGACTATCTCTGCCCGACCGCGTGCGAAGTGCCGCGGCCGGTCATCCTGCATATGGAAAGTCCCTCGCCACTGACACCGCTCGGCGCCAAGGGCATTGCCGAGGGCAATTGCATGAGCACGCCGGTGTGCATCGCCAACGCGGTCGCGGACGCGCTCGGCGTCAAGGATATCAAGCTGCCGCTGCATCCTTCGCGCATCAGCGCGCTGTTGGGTGAGGTGGAGAAGCCACCGCGCCAGGCGCCGCCGGCGGTGGCCCTCGTCAGCGCGCCGCCGGGCGCCAAGACCATTGCCGGTTCAGGCCGGGTCACGGTACCGGCCGAGCCCGCCGCGGTCTGGCGCGCGCTGCTCGATCCGACCGTGCTGGCGCGCACGATCCCCGGCTGCCACGAACTCAACCAGGTCGGCGCCAACAACTACCGCGCCGACATTTCGCTCGGCGTCGGCGTGATCAAGGGCCGCTTCGCGGCGCAGGTGGCGCTGTCCGACCTCGACCCGCCGCGCGCGGCGACCTTGTCGGGCAGCCTCGAGGGGCCGCTCGGCATTTCGGTCGGCCGCGCGCGCGTGCGTCTCGGCGCGCAGGAGGGGGCGACGCGGATCGAGTACGACTACAGCGCCGAAATCAGCGGCAAGGCGGCCGCGGTCGGCGGGCGCATGTTGGAAGGCGCGACCAAGGTGCTGATCAATCAGTTCTTCCAGCGCTTGACCGCGGAGATGACGGGCGGCAGGACAGCGGCGGCGGCGCCCGGCCCGTCGTGGTGGCGGCGCCTGCTGCGTGCGCTCGGGTTCTAGTCCATGAAGCCGAAGCCGTTCACGTATCTGCGGCCCGATAGCGTCGAAGAGGCGGTGCAGGTGCTCGCGCTGGCACGCGAAGATGCGCGCATCCTTGCGGGCGGCCAATCGCTCGTGCCGATGATGAACTTTCGCCTGGTCGAGGCACGGATGCTCGTCGACGTCTCCGGCCTCTCGCCGCTTGCCTATATCCGCGAGAACGACCGCGCAATCGAGGTCGGCGCCGCCACCACCCAGGCGCAGTTGATGGCTTGGCCAAGCCTCGGCGCGCTATCGCCGCTGCTGAGTGCCGCCATGCCGCATGTCGGGCATTTTCAGACCAGGAGCCGCGGTACCGTCTGCGGCAGCATCGCGCATTCCGATCCGAGCTCGGAACTGCCGCTGTGCCTTGCCACGCTCGGCGGCAGCGTCGTGCTTGTGTCTGCGCGCCGCCGGCGCGTGCTTTCGGCCGCCGAATTCCAGGTCGGCATGCTCGCGACTGCGCGTGAGGCGGACGAGATGATCGAGGCGGTGCGCTTTCCGGTTCGCAGCGCGGGCTGCGGCTATGCCTTCGCCGAGGTGGCGCAGCGGCACGGCGATTTCGCCATCTGCGCGGTTGCGGCCGTGGTCTCCGGCGAGCGCGTGCGGCTCGGCGTGGGCGGGGTCGCCGACCGGCCGACGGTGCGCGAGTGGCCGCGGTTGGCCGACGGCGAGATCGACGATGCGCTCAACGACTTTGCCTGGGAACTCGGCGGCACCGACGATCATCATGCCAGTGCCGCCTACCGGCGCGGGCTGGTGCGGCGACTCGGACGCCGGGTCATCGAAGAGGCCAGAACATGCTTGAGCTGAAGGAGGGGCAGCGTCATCCGGTGACGATCACGCTCGACGGCCAGCCGGTGCGGGGCCTCGCCGAGCCGCGCATGCTGCTCAGCGATTTCCTGCGCCAGGAGCTCGGACGCACCGAGGTGCATGTGGCCTGCGAGCACGGCGTCTGCGGCGCCTGCACCGTGCTCCTGGACGGCGTACCCGCACGCAGCTGCCTGACCTTCGCGGTCCAGGCCTCGGGCCGCCGCGTGGAGACGGTGCGAAGCCTTGCCGGCGTGGACGGCAACCTGAGCGACCTGCAGGAGGCGTTTCGAAGGCATCACGGCCTGCAATGCGGCTATTGCACCCCGGGAATCCTCGTGTCGGCGCAGGCGTTCCTGCGCCAGAACGCCAATCCGTCGGAAAAGGATGTGCGCGAAATGCTGAGCGGCCACATCTGCCGCTGCACCGGATACGTCGGCATGGTGGATGCCATCCTTGAGACGGCCGAGAAGCGCAAATCAACGCCGGCGTGAGGGGCACGGCAGCGCGACACCCGGGCAAGGCAGCATCGTCGAGCAACGGCTCCGCATTCCGTCTGCAGAGAGAGGTTGCAAGGAGGCTCCATGGCAAAGCGTGCCTCGGCCGCCCGCCTGCCGGTGCGATCCGGTCGGATGACGGTGGGCTCCCGACCGCCCGTGTCGCTGTTGGAACGCGCCTATGACGCGATCAAGTTTCGCATCATCACCTGCAACTACCGGCCCGGCGAGGTGCTGAGCGAAGCGGCGATCTCGCACGAACTGAAGATCGGACGCACCCCGGTACACCAGGCCATCCATCGCCTGATGGCGGACGGACTCATCTCCATCATGCCGCGCAAGGGCGTCATGGTGGCGCCGGTCGGTGTCGAAGAGGTGATGGAGATCATCGACGTGCGCCTCGTCAACGAGTGCTATTGCGCGCGCCTTGCCGCGGACCGCGCCTCCGAATCGGAACTTGACCAGCTCAAAGCGATCCTGAAATCGGCCGAAGGTGTCATTCACAAACGCGATGTCCAGCAGATGATGCTGTTCGACCGCAAATTTCACGACGCGCTGGCACGCACGGCGAAAAACGCGGTGCTCGCCGACGTGCTGCGCAATCTGCATGAGCGCTCGCTCCGGTTCTGGTTCATATCGCTGCGCGATCCGGACTACCACCGCAGCGTCTGGGAGCAGCACGCGCAAATCGTCGATGCGATCGAGCGGCGGGCGGCCGACGACGCCGAATCCGCCATGCGCGAGCATATTCTCGCCTTCCAGCGCAATATCACCCGCAAGGTCTGACCGCGGCCGGCATCCGCCACCGATCGCGCCGGCCGATCGGGGCGCCATATTCCGGCGCACAATTGACCAAAGTCATGGCAGGCGCGCGCTTGCGCACTAACGTTTTGGCCGGTTGCTGCCGCAATCGCAGAAGGAGCAGACATGAGCATCCGCTGGGATGCCGTTGTCGATCGCAAAGCGGCAAGCCATGACGCGCCGGCACCGCCGCCTCGTCGGCCGGCGGGGGCGGCACATTTGGGCGCGGATCGTGTCCGGGCGCGCGTGCGCCTGTTCGGGGCGCTCGCCTCGATCAGCCGGCAATCGATGCTCGAGTTCGAGTTTCGCCCCGGTGACAGCGTCGGCGACGTCGTTGCGCGGCTCGGAGAGCAACTGGGCGAAGCCGTGCTGTCGCACCTGCTCGATCAATCCGGCGCCAAGCGTCGCCACTGCCGGCTGTTCGTCGATGGTTATCCGGTCGAGGATCTGCGCAGTGCGCTCGCACCGACCGCGAACCCGACCGAGATCGACATCATCCTACTCGTTGCACCCGAAGGCGGGTGAGCGCAGCGGGGGAGACTGGCATGAACGTTCTCAACCCTCAGCAGTTCGCAGGCCAGGCGCCGGCATCGGCGCAGGACGACGTGTGGATTCCGTCCTCATGCTCGCTTTGCTACGGCACGTGCTCGATCCTCGCCCACCGCGTCAACGGGGTGGTGGTCAAGATCGAGGGCAATCCTGACAGCGCGGTCGGCAAGGGGCGGCTGTGCGGCAAGGGCGTGGCCGGGATCATGACGCAGTATGATCCCAATCGACTGCGCTATCCGCTGCGGCGCACCAATCCGAAGAAGGGGCTGTACGAAGACCCGGGCTGGAAGCGGATCAGTTGGGACGAAGCGCTCGACGAGATCGCGAGCGTGCTGTGCAAGCTGCGTGCCGACGATCCGCGCAAGCTCGTGGTGCAGCGCACCACCACCGTGACGGCAAGCCGCGTGCCGTTCCACGCCTTCGCCACCGCGTTCGGAACCCCGAACTTCTCGGTCTCCGGCGGCGGCCAGCATTGCGGCAACGGCGCGCATCTGATCAGCGGCATCATGCATGCGTCGTGGTCGGTCGTTCCCGACTTCGAATATTGCAACTATTCGATCTTCTTCGGCGCCTCGAAGGGCCATTCGGCCGGGCACGCGTCCTGTTCCAACATGGGCAAGGCGGCGGATGCGCGCGTGCGCGGCATGAAGATGGTCGTGGTCGATCCGATCTGCAATTTTGCCGCTGCCAAGGCGACCGAATGGGTGCCGCTGCGCGTCGGCACCGATGCCGCGCTCGCGCTCGGCATGTGCAACGTGCTGGTGAACGAGCTTGGCATCTTCGACGGGCCCTATCTGCAGGCCAAGACCAATGCGCCCTATCTCATCGGTCCGGACAAGCTCTATGTCCGCGACCCGGCGAGCAGGAAGCCGCTGGTCTGGGACCTTCGCGCCGAGGCGGCACGACCCTATGACGAAGTGCCGGCGGCCGATGCGGCGCTGGAAGGCGAGTTCCTGGTCGCGGACACGCCGTGCCGTCCGGCCTTCGCCTGCCTGCGCGAGCACTTGCGCAAGTTCACGCCCGCGTGGGCGGAAGAGCAGTCCGGCGTTCCCGCGGCAACGGTACGCCGCCTGGCCAAGGAATTCGGCACCGAGGCGCGCATCGGCAGCACCATCGTGGTCGAAGGCGTCACGCTGCCCTATCGACCGGTGGCCGCCATCGCGTTTCGCGGCGCGCAGGGCCACCGCAACTCGGTCTACAATTTCTACGCGGTCGATCTCCTCAACCACCTGGTCGGCGCCGCCGACGTCGTGGGCGGCTGCCTCGGCTTCAATCCGACCTGCCACGGGCATCCGGAAACGGGAAAGGTGCGCTACGTGCCGACCGCCGGGCCCGATGGCCTCATGGTGGTGGGAAGCTGGATGGGCTACCACTATCCCTATCCGCCGCCCGAGCCGCGCCTGCCCAGGAATCTCGGGCTTCAGGACCTTTTCGTCATCGGCATGACCTCGCCGCTGCTCGATTCGACCGACCGCGAATCGATGTGGGAACGGTTCGAGGTGCCCTACCGGCCGGAGGTGATGATCAACTTCGGCTCCAATCTGGTGATGAGCATCGCCAACAAGGATGCGGTCGCCGCCTCGCTGTCGAAGTACAAGTTCATCGTTTCCTTCGATCTGTTCCTGACCGAGACGTCGAATTTCGCCGATATCATCCTGCCCGATTGCAGTTACCTGGAGTCCTACGATTCGCGCGCAAACTTCCCGTTCATCTTCAGCCTGCCCGGCGGGCTCGGCGAATGGTGCTGGCCGATCCGTCAGCCCGTGCTGCCGGCGGACGGCGAACAGCGTCCGTTCGCCGACGTGCTCTTGGAACTCGCCGACCGCATCGGCATTCGGGCCGATCTGAACGCCGCCTATAACGCCTGGCTCGATCTGCAACCGCCCTATCGGCTGGAAGGCGACCGCAGCTATTCCTACCGGGAAATCTGCGACGCCGAACTGCGCAACAATTTCGGTGCCGAGCGCGGCCTCGACTGGTTCTGCCGAAACGGCCTGATCAAGTGGAAGAAGAAGCCCGAGGAAGTCTACTGGCGGCCGTTCGTCGATGTGCGGGTGCCGATCTACTGGGAATTCCTCAAGCCCATCGGCGAGAAGATCGCGGCGATCGCCGAGCCGCGCGGGCTCAAGATCCCGATGGAGTACTACGATCCGCTGCCGGACTTCCTGCCGTGCAAATCGCATTGCTGCGACAAGCAGGGCTTCGACTTCTACGGGTTCTACTATCGCGACGTGGTGCACACCAACAGCTTCACCATGGAGAATCCGTGGCTCGACGAGGCGGCGCGGCTTGATCCGTTCTCCTACGCCATCGCCATCAACCGCGGCGAAGCGATCAAGCGCGGCTTCTCCGACGGCCAAAATGTGTGGGTCGAAAGCGAAACCGGACGCCGGGTGAGGGGACGTCTCAAGCTCACCGAAGGCATCCATCCGGAGGGGCTCGGCTTTGCCGCCATGTGCGGCCACTGGACCGACGGCCAGCCGATCGCCAAGGGCAAGGGCACCTTTTACAACGACCTGCTCGACCTCGATTGGGAGCACGTCAGTCCCGTCAACATCAACCTCGATCTTTGCGTCAAGGTTCGCATCACGCCGGCGGAGAGCGTGTCATGAGATGGGGCATGGTGATCGACCTCAAGCGCTGCATCGGCTGCTACGGCTGTCAGTTGGCCTGCAAGGCCGAGCACGGGACGCCGCCCGGCGTCTACTTTGCCCGCGTGCTCAAGCAGGAGGAGGGGCAGTATCCGACCGTTCGACAGTTCGCGCTGCCGGTGCTGTGCAACCATTGTGAAGACCCGCCCTGCGTCGAGGCCTGCCCCACCGGCGCAAGCTTCAAGTGGGAGGAGGACGGCATCGTCGACATCGACAGCGAGCTTTGCGTCGGTTGCCGAGCCTGCATGATGGCCTGCCCCTACACCAACCGCTACTTCAACGATCAGCGGCAGCACTATTTTCCGCAGGGCGCGACGCCGTTCGAGGATGCGCGCGGCGCGCGCCATCAGCACAATGTGGTGATGAAATGCAACTTCTGCCGCGATCGGGTGCGCGCCGGCAAGCCGCCGGCCTGCGTCGCCAACTGTCCGACGATCGCTCGCTATTTCGGCGATCTCGACGACCCGCTGAGCGAGGTGTCGACGCTGATCAAGGAGCGCGGTGGGTTCACGCTGCATCCCGAAGTCGGCACCGGTCCATCGGTCTACTACCTGCCGCCGTGAGGCATGCCAATGACGCAGATCAGCGCGAAGTACGAACGGTTGATTGAGGACCTGCGCCAGGACTTCCGTCCCCAACGGGAATGGGGCGAGGGGCGCGGGGTCTTTCTTGCCGTCGGCCATTTCCTCGTCGGCATCGCGGGAGGCGGATGGCTGTTCGGGCTTCTGTTCGACCATGCGCCGACGCTGGCAGCCTCGTTTCTTCTCGCTGGCGCCGGCGGGGTTGCCCATCTTGCATTTCTTGGCCGACCCGAACGCTTCTGGAAGATGGCGCGCCACGTGCGCACCGCCTGGATTTCGCGCGGCTTCATCGGCCTCACCGCCTTCCTCGTGGGTGCCGCGCTCTATCTGCCGCCGCTGCTTGTGGACGCATGGCCCTGGGGGGCCGCGTCATGGCTCGGGCGGTTCGGCTGGGCGCTGGCGCTGGTCGGCATGGCGGTGCTGATCGTCTACATGGGCTTCGTCTATACGGCGTCGAAGGGCGTACCGTTCTGGAATTCGCCGCTGCACCCCGTGCTCTACATGGCCTATGCGCTGCGCGGGGGAGCCGCGGGCATGCTCGTGACCATGGCAATGCTCGGCGAGGCGAACGAGGCCGTGGTCGGCACGCTGATCGAGGTTTGGCTTGCGGTCACGGCGGTGGTGGCCGTGCTGTTCGCGCTTGAGCTGCATGGCGCCATGACCGGCGGCAATGCCGCCGCCCGGCGCAGCGCCCACGATCTTTTGGCCGGCCGTCTGGCGGCTCTGCTCTATATCGGCGTTCTGTCGATCGGGCTTGTCGTTCCGGCGGTCCTGGTCAGCGGGACGATCGCGCCGCTCACCATCGGCGTGCTCGCCGTAATCGGCCTGTGCTCGACGCTCGGCGACTTTTTCATGAAGTACGCAAGCATCCGCGCCGGCGTCTATCTGCCGCTGCGAGCGGTTCGCGAACGCACCCGCTGACGCTGAAGGGGGCGCGGGGAGAAGCGGGCCCGCGGCGCGGAGACCGCTGAATGTCTGTCAGGGTGCGAGCGCGGCGCCGGCCTGCACGGCGCACTTGACCAGCGTGCGACCGGTCACGCGTTCGAGATTGCGAAAGAAGATCTTGTCGCGCGTCTGTTGGTCCAGGTCGAGCGATTCGAGGATGCGCAGCGTCTCGCGCGGGTACATGGTGCCGTTCTCCGGATCGAACGGACAGTCGGACGCGAACACGATCTTGTCGATCGGGTAGAACTCCAGTCCGCACTTTGTTGCCGGCCGGCCGCCGAACACCGCGGTGTCGGCATAGAAATCCTGCTTGAAATAGTCGAGCGGGCGCTTCTTCAGGCTCTTGCGCAACGTGACGTAATCCTGGTCGCTGGTGCGCGAGCCGATGACGTCCCAGCCCGGTCCGATGCGGCCTTCGAGCATGGGGACGATGCCGCCGAAGTGGTGGGTGATGATCTTAAGATTCGGATGATCGTCCATGATCTTCGAGAAAACGAGCCGCGCCATGGCCGCCGCCGTCTCATACGGCCAGCCGAAGGTCCACCAGATTTCGTACAGCGACTTCTTCTCGTCGGCGTAGTCCGGCATGTCGGCGCCGCGCGCCGGATGCAGCCAGATCGGCTTCCCGAGCTCGTTCATCTTGGTCCAGAAGGGGCGATATTGCGGGCGATCGAGCGGCTTGCCCGCCACGTTGGTGTATATCTGCACGCCGAGAGCGCCGAGCTGATTGATCGCGCGCTCGGCCTCGGCCGCGCCGGCATCCGGCGCGTCAAGCGAAATCTGCGCGACCCAGCCCGGAAACCGATCGCTCTCCTTGGCGCACAGCTCGGCAAAGCCGTCGTTGATGATGCGAATGAGTTCGTCGATCTGCGCAGGGCTTTCGGCAAAGGTTTCGACCGGCGGCTGCGGATAGGACAAGATCTGCGCGTAGTCCCTGTGGCCGTCGACGATCCGCTTGCGGGCATCGAGATCGTAGAGCGCCGGAATGGCGCGCACGCGCTTTCCCATGTCCTTGTACTGGCCTGCGGTCTCCAGCATCCTGTCGTAGAACCGCTTGGGGAAGAAGTGCGTGTAGGCATCGATCCGCATGCGCTGCTCCGTTTCCTGTGCAGGCGTCTCAGCCGGAGAAAGCGCGAACGCGGCCTGCGGTTGCGGCGTCGCCAGGTCGCATTGCGCAGGAAGTCATTGTTGGCAATCGGCGCCGATGTTCGCTACCACTCGCGCCGTGCCGCCCAGGGCAGGGCATCCAGGGCTTCCAATGTTGCGGCATTGGGGCAATAGCCTTTCCAGGCCTCACCGGCATCGGCGCGCGCCAGATCCCTGGCGCAGCGCCGTCGCTTGCGGCAGGTCGCGCAAACGCGCTGCAATTCGAAAAACGCCTGGGGTTCCATTTGCGCGACTTCGTCGCGGTCAAGATCGAGTGCGGCAAGGCGGCGCAGCAAGAGGAGGGGGGCGCGCGGCTTGCCGAAGCCTTCAACGTCGAGCGCTGGCATCGCGGCTCCTTGGGGTTTTTACCCGATGGGGTATTCTTACAATATTAGCGGCGACCCGGGCGATGCTTTGACTTCCGTCAAGCTTTCTGTTCGATCGCGTTGTCGTCGATGCTGGGTCTCCCGCATCCACTATGGTAGAAAAAGCACCGAGGAGAGGCGCTATGACAGCATGCTTTCGCGCCGCCGTAGCCGCGCTTGCACTCTGTGCCACGGCCGCGCCGGCGGCCGCCGATCCCATTGCCGATTTCTACAAGGGCAAGGCGGTCACCATCGTGGTCGGTCATCAGGTGGGTACGGGCTTCGACATCTATGCGCGAACGCTCGCGCGCCATCTGACCAGGCACATTCCTGGAAATCCCACACTCGTGGTTCAGAACATGGTCGGCGCGAGCGGGATCACGGCCGCCAACTGGCTCGACGCCGTGGCACCCAAGGACGGCACGGTCATGGCCACGTTCGTGCACACGGTGGCGTTCGAGCCATTGTTCGGCAACGAAAAGGCCAAATACGATCCCAAGCGGCTCAACTGGATCGGGAACCTGGAGGAGCCACGCGGATTGTGCGGCGTCAGCCGCGCCTCGGGCATCATGCGGTTCGACGATCTGCTCGCGCGCGAGGCTGTGTTCGGGGCGACCGGCGCCACCGGACCGCTCGGCACCTATGCGCAGGCGGTGAAGAACCTGCTCGGCGCCAGGCTCAAGGTTGTCTACGGCTACAAGGGTTCCGCCGACGTCAAGCTCGCGATGAACCGCGGCGAGATCCAGGGCGTGTGCGGCGTGCCGCTATCGACCATCAAGGCGTTCTGGGCCGACGAATACAAGTCCGGAGACTATCGGCCGGTGCTCTTGCTCAATGGCCGGCCGCATCCGGAGCTTGCCGGCCTGCCGCATGTGAACGACTACGCCAAGAACGACGAGGACCGACAAGTGTTCGGCCTGATCTTCGGCGCGCAGGCGCTTGGCCGCGTCTATGTGGCGCCATCCGGGCAGCCAGCGGAGCGCACCAAGGCGCTGCGGGATGCGTTCATGGCGACGGCCAAGGACCCCGATTTCCTGTCGGATGCGGAAAGGACCCGCATCGATATCGATCCCATGGCGGGCGAGGATGTGGCCGCGCTGATCGAGAAAATTTCGGCAGTCTCGCCGGCCGTCGTTGAACGGGCGAAGAAGGCGCTCGTCCGCCAGTAGCGATACGGCTCACGGCGGCGGCGACCGGTTCCGATGAGCCGCCTAGAGCGCCTTCAGTGCCGGCTGCTCCGCGGGTTCGCCGTCGGCGACCGTCATCGTGATTCGGCATATGCGGCAGACGAACGTTCTGAGCTCGGGCAATCCGCCGACGCGCGGGGTGACGCGCGCGAGAGTCATCGGACGGCCGCAGTTCGGGCAGCGAGGCGGTTCTTGATTCGCGATCTGCATGCGGCCTGCTAGCACGATGACGTCCTTGCCCCGTTGATTTGAATCAACGGGACGGCGCATCGGCTTGCGGAACCTTGGCCGGCGGCGCGCCGGGGCGCGCCGTGCTATCAAGGCCCGAGCGTCCGCAGGTAGGCCACGACGTCGTCGAGCTGGCCCGGGTCGAGCTGGAACGCCGGCATGTTCAGGTGTCCCGCCTGCATGGCGTTAACCAAGCCGTAACTCAGGCGCTCAGCCGGGAAACGCCGGGAAAGGTCCCGCAGCGGCGGCGCGATCGGCAGCGGGCTCTCGCTCAGTCGATCGGTCGCATGGCATTTGCCGCAATTGACCTGCACGAAAATCATGCCGCGCTGCGCTGCCGGAGCCATTTGCGCTGTTGCGGCCTGAACGATCAGGGCGCCCACCGCGACAAGAGCGGAAACGATTGCGGCTTCCTTTCGCATGCCTCGGTCCCAAGCTTTCGCTCGTTTGTGATCCGACATTGTTGTCATTAATAATGAATGGACCCTCGGACGGGTTGAGCTAGGTCAACAGCATGTCGTTGCAAGCCGCGTCGGCGAGTCGCGTCTTTTGATGCACATCAACGAGCCGGCGCGCACCCCTTGCCATGCCGTTGACGCGGCATGGCGGCGGCGCGTTACCGACCCGAAGGACCGGTGTGATGGATGACCAGGCATCCTTGCAGGAGAAGGTGTTTGCCTTTCTCGGCGATCCGGCAACGCACGGCGGCGCCGACGTGCGGCGAATCGATACGCACGCGGCCTCGGTGTTTCTCGCGGGCGATCGCGCCCTGAAGGTCAAGCGGGCCGTCCGCTTCCCGTTTCTCGATTACTCGACACTCGACAAGCGTCACGCTGCCTGCCGCGCGGAGCTTGACGTCAACCGGCCGTTCGCGCCGGCGCTCTATCGCGGCGTGCTGCCGATCACACGCGACGCCGGCGGGCAATTGGCCCTCGGAGGAGAGGGGGAAATCGTCGAATGGGCGGTGGAGATGCGCCGCTTCGACGAGAACGGGACGCTGGATCGGATTGCTGACGCGCGCGGCATCGATCTCACTCTGGCCGAGGAACTGGCGCGGGCGGTTGTCGCCATGCACGCGCGCGCGCCGCCCGCCGATGCCGACGCCTGGCTCTCGGCGCTCACGACATATCTGGAACAGAATGCGGCGGCCTTCCGCGAACACTCCGCGCTGTTTCCTCCGGACAAGGCCGCCGCCCTCGACCGCGCGGCGCGCGCCTGCCTTGAGCGCCTGCGGCCGCTGCTTGCGGCGCGCGGAGCGCGCGGCCTCGTGCGCCGCGGTCACGGAGACCTGCATCTCGGCAACATTGCCATGTTGGATGGGCACCCGGTGCCGTTCGATGCCATCGAATTCGATCCGGTCATCGCCTCCGGCGATGTCCTCTATGATCTTGCGTTCCTGCTGATGGATCTGCTCGAGCGAAATCTGCACGCGGCCGCGAACGTCGTGCTCAACCGCTACCTCGCCGATACGGATGTGCGCGACCTCGATGGGCTCGCGGCGCTGCCATTCTTCATGGCGCTGCGCGCGGCGATCCGCGCCAAAGTCGTGGCCGCACAGATGCTGCGCGAGGGGACGGCAGCCGGCGCGACCCTGGCGGATCGCGCGCGCGCCTATTTCGCGCTTGCGGCGCGCCTGCTTGCGCCGGTGCCGCCAACGCTCGTGGCCGTGGGCGGTCTGTCGGGAACGGGGAAATCAGCCCTTGCGCGCGCGCTGGCGCCGTTCCTCCTGCCGCTTCCCGGCGCGGTCGTGGTGCGCTCGGACATCGAACGCAAGCATTTGTTCCATAGAGCCGAGCACGAGCCGCTGCCGCCAGAGGCCTATCGGATGGAGGTCAACAGCGAAGTCTATGCGCGCATCATGGAACGTGCCGGACAGGTGGTTGCAGCGGGACACTCGGCGATTGCCGACGCGGTCTTCGCGCGGCAGGAGGAGCGCGCCGCCATTGCCCAGGTCGCGGCGCGGCACAATGTCCCGTTTGTCGGCCTCTACCTCGTCGCCGATCTCGAAACGCGGTTGCGTCGGGTCAGCGCGCGGACACGTGACGCCTCCGACGCCGACGCATCCGTCGCGCGCGCGCAGGAGCGTTACGCCCTCGGCACGATTGATTGGCTCAAGATCGATGCCTCCGGCACGCCGGAACAGACCCTGCAGCGGGCGCAGGCGGCGATCGGGGCTGATGCCCATGACGCGAAGGCGCCCGCCATGAGCTCGGGTGCGCGTTCGTCATGAGCACCTATCGCCTCGATCGGCTGTTTGCGCCGCGCTCGCTCGTGCTGGTCGGCGCAAGTCCGCGCGAGAAATCTGTGGGCCGGCTGATGCTGCGAAATCTGCGGGCGGCAGGCTTCGGCGGCGGCCTCTACCTCGTCAATCCGCGGTACGACGAAGTGGAGGGCGTTGCCGCCGTCAAGCGCGTCGAGGACCTGCCGGCCGTGCCGGACCTGGCGGTGATCGCCTCGCCGCCTTCGAGCGTGCCTGCGACCGTTGCGGCGCTGGCCGCCAAGGGTTGTGCCGCCGCCGTCATCGTCACCTCGGGTCTGGGGCACGGCCCGGACTCGCTTGCCGAAGCCGCGCGGCGGGCGGCCCACGCTCACGGCATGCGACTCCTCGGCCCCAACTGCCTTGGCGTGATCGTTCCTCGGGCAAGGCTCAATGCGACCTTCGCGGTGCGGATGGCGCGCGACGGCGACCTTGCCCTGCTGTCGCAGTCGGGGGCGATCGCGGCGGGGCTGCTCGAATGGGCCGCGCAGCGCCAGGTCGGCTTTTCCGGCATGGTGTCGCTCGGCGACATGGTCGACGTCGATTTCGGTGATTTGCTCGATTTCTTCGCCGAGGATCGGCAGACCCGCGCCATCCTGCTCTATGTCGAGGCGATCCGCGACGCCCGCAAGTTCATGTCGGCGGCGCGGGCGGCGGCCCGCATCAAGCCGGTGGTTGTGGTCAAGGCCGGCCGGCACGCGCAGGGAGCGCGCGCGGCGCGCACCCACACCGGCGCGCTCGCCGGCTCCGACGCGGTCTACGACGCAGCCTTCCGCAAGGCCGGCCTGTTGCGCGTCAATGATCTCGACGAATTGTTCGCGGCCGCGGAGACGCTCGGCCGGCTGCGGCCGTTCTCCGGAAGGCGGCTCGCCATCCTCACCAACGGCGGCGGCATCGGCGTGCTTGCGGTCGATCGGTTGGCCGATCTCGGCGGCGCGCTGGCGTCGATCTCGGACCAGACCCTGGCGCGGCTCGATGCCGCCATGACCGCGAACTGGTCGCGGGCCAACCCGGTCGACATCAGCGGCGACGCCGATGCCGCGCGCTACGCGACCGCGCTCGAACTGCTGCTGCAGGACGCCGACAACGATGCGGTGCTGGTGATGAATGTGCCGACGGCGCTCGCCTCGGCGGCCGAATCGGCCAAGGCCGTGGCCGAGGTGGTGCGCAAGCACGCCTCCCGCTGGATCATGCCAAAGCCGGTCATGGCGGTCTGGGTGGGCGAGGATCCGGCCGCCGCCGAGGCGTTCAACGCGGTCAATCTGCCGCATTATCCAACCGAATCCGACGCCGTTGCCGGATTCATGCACCTGGTGCGCTACCGCGACGCGCTCGATTCGCTGATGGCGACGCCGCCGAGCCTGCCAGATGGGACGCGGGCGGACAGTGAAACGGCGCGCGCCATCGTGCAGCGCGCCATTGCCGAGGGCCGCGGCTGGCTCGATCCGATCGAAGTGGCGCGGCTGCTCGCCGCCTATTCCATTCCGGTCACGCCGGTGGAACTGGCAGCGGACGCCGAGGCGGCGGCCGCGCTTGCGCAGCCGCACCTGGCCGACGGCAAGACGGTGGCGGTGAAAATCCTGTCCCCCGATATCGTGCACAAGTCCGACGTGGGCGGCGTGCGGCTCAACCTGAACAGCGCGGCGGCGGTGCGCGAGGCGGCGGCCGAAATTCTGGCGCGGGCGCGCGCCGCGCGCCCGGAGGCGCGAATTGCGGGCGTCACGATTCAGCCGATGATCCTTCGCCCGAAGGCGCGCGAATTGATCGCGGGCCTCGCCGACGACGCAACCTTCGGTCCGGTTGTGGTGTTCGGCCACGGCGGCACCGCCGTCGAGGTGATCAACGACAAGGCGCTGGCGTTGCCTCCGATCGATCTGCCGATCGCGCGCGACCTGATCGCCCGCACGCGGGTGGCGCGCCTGCTGAAGGCCTACCGCAATGTGCCGGCCGCCGACGAGGACGCGATCGCGCTGCTGCTCGTCAATCTCGGGCAGATGGCGGCCGATCTGCCGGAAATCCGCGAGGTCGACTTCAATCCGATTCTTGCCGACGAGCACGGCGTCATCGTGGTCGATGCACGCATCGCGATTGCGCCTTGCACCGGGCTTTCGCCAGGCATGCGCGGGCATCCCCGCTTCGCCATCCGGCCATACCCGAAGGAATGGGAGCGGCACCTGCAGTTGCGCGACGGCACGAAAGTCCTGGTGCGGCCGGTGCGGCCGCAGGACGAGCCGCTCTACCGGCGCTTCTTTCCGCGCGTCACCGACGAGGACCTGCGGCTGCGCTTCTTCGCTCCGGTCAAGGAATTCAGCCATACGTTCATCGCGCGGCTGACGCAGATCGACTACGCCCGCGCCATGGCCTTCATTGCCATCGACGAAGCCTCCGGCGAAATGCTCGGTGCGGTGCGGCTGCACGCCAGTTCCGACTACACGACCGGCGAATACGCAATCCTCGTGCGCTCCGATCTCAAGGGCAAGGGGCTCGGCTGGCAGCTCATGCGGCTCATGATCGAATACGCCGCGGCCGAAGGGATCGGCACGATCGAGGGACAGGTGCTGCGCGGCAACACGACCATGATTGCCATGTGCCGCGAGCTGGGCTTTTCCGTCGAGCCCGACCGCGAGGACGAGAACATCGTGCGCGTCAGGCTCAAGGTTGCGCCCGCGCGCGGCGCGTGAAGCGCGATCCGGGTACGGTCGGCCAAGAGAAAAAACAAAAGGCGCATTCCGCCCGTTTGGCACGGAATACGCCTCCTCGACGCCCCGCGCTGCGGCGGCGTCTGCTACTCAATCGCGGCCGCGTCCGACCCGCGCGGCGCATCGCGTCCGTCACGAGGCCGACGATGCGCGCTTTGGCTCTTCCTCCGGCGGGTAGAGCACCATGCCGGACGTGGGCTCGACCCAGGCGAGATGATCGCGCACGGCAACAACGCCGGGAATGTTCTCGGCGGCCACGATCAGCGCTTTACGCTCGCGCTCGTCGGTGATCGTGCCCCACAGGTCAACCACTCCGTTCTGCACCGTGACGTTCAGCGCGCCCAGCGGCGCCCATTTCTGCCGTTCCAGTTCGCGCATCAGGCGCTCGCGGATCTCGGAATCCGAAGGACGCGGGGCGGGCACCGTCGGCGCAAGGCTTGCAAGCGCATGCAGGAGATTGGCGCGGCTGATGATGCCCACGAGCTTGCCGTCGCGCACGACCGGGACGCGCTTGATCCGCCGCTTCTCCATGAGCTCGACGATCGCCTCAAGCGGCGTGTCCTCGCCCACAGTAACCGGCTCGGGCGTCATCAATTCGCCCACCTTGCGGGCGTGGGTTCGCACATATTCTTCCGCAAGCCGCCCGGGACCGAGGAAGAACTCGACCCAGCGCGGTCGGCGGCGTTCGGTCGCCGTTTCCGCCCGCCGCAGAAAATCGCCCTCGGTCACCACGCCGACAAGCTTACCGGTGCCATCGACCACCGGCAGGCCGCTGATCTTGTGCTGCAGCATCAACCGCACGGCCTGCAGGACGGTGGCATTCTCGTCGATGGTGACGACGTTTCGCGTCATGATGTCCTTGGCCTGCATGCCGATACTCCGTCGTGCTGCAACCGCCCACCTGCGATGGGCGTTAACAATTGCAAGGTTTGCGCGTCCACGGGTTGATGCAGATCAATGCCCGCCGGCTTGATGCAAATCAACGCCGCTGCGCGTCATTTCGCCGAATGTTCTTTTGAATTCCTACGGAGGCCAGGCCATGAAAGCTTCAGACATCATGGTGACCAATGTCGTCACCGTAACGCCCGACCGCTCGGTGCAGGAGGTCGCCGAAATCCTGCTCGCCAACCGTATAAGCGGCGTGCCGGTGGTCGATGCCGCCGGCCGCCTCGTTGGCATCGTCAGCGAAGGCGATCTCATGCGCCACGCCGATGCCGGGACCGCGCATCACCGCTCCTGGTGGCTGCGCATGCTGATGGGCCGCGAGGGACTCGCGGCGGAATATGTCAAGGAGCACGCGCGCAAGGTCGCCGACGTCATGACCCGCGATGTCATCACCGCCACGCCCGACACCCCGGTTGGCGACATTGCCGATCTGCTCGAACGCAACGGCATCAAGCGGGTTCCGATCGTGCGCGACGGCAAGGTCGTCGGCATCATCAGCCGTGCCAACCTGCTGCAGGCGTTGGCGAGCATGCGCAAGCGGATGGCGGCGGAGGTGCCGACGGACGACGCCGCGCTGCGCGAATCGGTGCTCAACCAGCTCAAGTCGGAGCCGTGGATGCGCACTTCACTGATCAACGTGACCGCACATGACGGCAAGGTGGACCTCTGGGGCATCGTCGATTCCGCAACCGAGAAGAAGGCGATCCGCGTGGCCGTCGAGGCCACGCCGGGCGTGCGCGAGGTCAACGACGCGATGATCGTGCGGCCCTTGGTCGGAACGGCTTGAGGCAAGCCGACGCCTGCGCACTCGCGCCGCCCGTGACGGTCGCTGTGCCGCTGCGGGCGGCGCACGATGCTCGTGCCCCGCGGCCTGCTCGCTCAGACCTCGATGCGGGCGGCGCGCAGCCGCAGCGCATTGCTGATGACACTCACCGACGACAGCGACATCGCAAGGGCGGCGATCAAGGGCGACAGCAGCAGACCAAGGGCCGGATAGAGCACACCGGCTGCGATCGGCACGCCAGCGGCGTTGTAGATGAAAGCGAAGAACAGGTTCTGACGGATGTTGCGCATGGTCGCCCGCGACAGCCGGCGCGCGCGCACGATGCCGAGCAGGTCGCCTTTGAGCAGCGTAATGCCGGCGCTCTCCATGGCGACGTCGGTGCCCGTGCCCATGGCGATACCGACGTCGGCGGCCGCCAGCGCCGGCGCATCGTTGACGCCGTCGCCGGCCATGGCGACGATGCGTCCGTCCCGGCGCAGCTTTTCGACCACCGCGCTCTTCTGATCGGGCAGCACCTCGGCTCCCACCTCGTCGATGCCGAGACGGCGAGCGACCGCCATCGCCGTGGTGTGGTTGTCGCCGGTCAGCATGACGACGGACACGCCCTCCGCTCGCAGCGCCGCGAGCGCCTGCGCCGCGCTCGGCTTGACCGGATCGGCAATGGCGATGATGCCGGCGGGCTTGCCGTCGATGGCGGCGAAGATCGCGGTGGCGCCGTCCGCGCGCAGCCGCTCGGCCTCGTCGGCAAGCGCGCCCGTATCGATGCCAAGCTCGGCCAGGAAGCGCGGATTGCCAAGCACGACGCGGCGGCGTTCGACCATGCCGATCGCGCCTTTCCCGCTCGGCGAATCGAAGCCGCGCACAGGTGCAAGCTCGATGCCGCGTTCGGCGGCGGCCTCGACGATGGCCCGGGCGAGGGGATGCTCGCTACTGCGCTCGACGCTCGCGGCAAAGCGCAGCAGGCCGACCTCGTCGAAGCCCGCGGCCGGACGAACCGCAACCACCTTCGGTCGGCCCTCCGTCAGCGTGCCGGTCTTGTCGACGACGAGCGTGTCGACCTTCTCCATGCGCTCAAGCGCCTCGGCGTTCTTGATCAGCACGCCGACCTGCGCGCCGCGGCCGACCCCGACCATGATCGACATTGGTGTGGCAAGGCCAAGCGCGCAGGGACAGGCAATGATGAGGACGGTGACGGCCGCGACCAGGCCGAATGCATAGCGCGGCTCCGGTCCGAACGTCGCCCATGCCGCGAAGGCGATCACGGCCACCACGATCACCGCCGGCACGAACCATCCGGAAACCTGGTCGGCAAGCCGCTGGATCGGCGCGCGCGAGCGCTGCGCCTGCGCCACCATCTGCACGATCTGCGCCAGCATGGTGTCGCGCCCGACCTTTTCCGCGCGCATGACAAAGCCGCCGCTCCGATTGATCGTGCCGGCGATGACCTTGTCGCCGACCTCCTTCGTGACCGGCATCGACTCGCCGGTGACCATCGATTCGTCGAGCGATGAGCGCCCCTCGATCACCACCCCGTCCACCGGGACCTTCTCGCCCGGACGCACGCGCAGCCGATCCCCGACCACGACGCTTTCAAGCGGCACTTCCTCGTCGGTGCCTTGCTCGGTCACGCGACGGGCGGTCTTGGGGGCAAGATCGAGCAAGGCGCGGATCGCCCCGGAGGTCTGCTCGCGCGCGCGCAGCTCCAGCACCTGGCCAAGCAGGACCAGCACGGTGATGACGGCTGCCGCCTCGAAATAGACCGCAACCGATCCGTCGGGCGCGCGGAAGGCGGCGGGAAACAGCCCCGGTGCCGTCGCCGCCACCACGCTGTAGACCCAGGCCACGCCCGTGCCCATGGCGATCAGCGTGAACATGTTGAGATTGCGGCTCACCAGCGACTGCCAGCCGCGCACGAAGAATGGCCAGCCGGCCCACAGCACGACCGGCGTGGCGAACACAAGCTGCAGCCAATTGGAGCGCGCCGCGCCGAGCAGCATATGCAGTCCGAGGACATGACCGCCCATTTCCAGCGCCACCACCGGCAGCGTCAGCACGAGGCCGATCCAGAACCGGCGCGTCATGTCGACGAGCTCGGGGTTTGGTCCGGTGTCGACGCCGGCAAGCTCGGGTTCCAGCGCCATGCCGCAGATCGGACAGCTTCCCGGCCCGACCTGGCGAATCTCCGGATGCATCGGGCAGGTATAGATCGTGCCCGCAGGCACCGGCGCTTCGGGCTGCTTTGGGCCGAGATACTTGACGGGATCGGCCGCGAATTTGGTGCGGCAGCCGGCCGAGCAGAAGTAGTAGGGATGCCCCTGGTGGGTATGACGGTGGGGGGTGGTGTGCGGATCGACCGTCATGCCGCAGACCGGGTCGATTGCGCCGTGGCCGACCGGCCGCGCGGGAGCCGAGTGATCGGACGGATGATGGTTGTGCGCGACGCGCGTCATCGGCATGACCCTCCGGGCTTGAAACTGATACCGGGTAAGGGTATGTAGCGCAGATGCAGCCCAGTGCCAAGACCTCGGTGCTCAAGCGCCTGCAGCGGATCGAGGGCCAGGTGCGCGGTCTTGCGCGCATGGTCGAAGCCGACCGCTATTGCATCGACATCGTGACGCAACTGTCGGCGGTGCGGGCGGCGCTGCGCGGCGTCGAGGAGGAGGTGCTGCGCGACCATGTGGCCCATTGCATCGAGCGCGCCATCGCCGACGGCAACAAGGTCGAGCAGCGCCAGAAGATCGCCGAACTGATGGACGTGCTGCGCCGCGCGAGCCGCTGAATGCCTGCCTCGCTTTGATACGCAAAAAAAGAGCCCCGGCAGGAGCCGGGGCAGGGGGCTTGCTTGGGAGGGAACACCAAACTTGAACGGGCGCGGTCTAGGCATTGAGCCGGCGCAAGGCCGCGCGGTTGCGGAGCACGACCCGCCGCGAACTCGGCAGGGCGATCGCCGCCGAACTCTCCAGGCTGGTCAAGGTGCGCGATACCGTTTCGATCGTCAGCCCGAGATAGTCGGCAATGTCCTGCCGCGACATCGGCAGCTCGATCTCGTTGCTCGCCTTGACCCGCTCGGCCATTTCCAGGAGGAAGCCAGCGACGCGCTCCTGCGCGGTCTTGATCAGCAGCAGGATATGGTCCTGCACGCGCTGCAATTCGCGGCGAGTCACGGCCCACAATTGCCGGGCAACCTCGTTGTCGCGCGCGGCGAGCGCCTCGATCGCGCTGCGCTTGACCACAATCACCTTGACGTCGGTGATCGCCTCGGCGGAAAAAGCATGTTCGCGCCCGGCCTCGAGACCGAAGATGTCGCCGGGCATGTAGAACTCGCCGATCTGGCGGCGGCCGTCATCGAGGATCTTGGAGGTGCGGACGCTGCCGCTGACGAGCCTGTAGATGTATTCGGCGGGCTCGTTCTCGCCGTAGATTTCGGCGTTGCGGGGATACGACATGACCGCGCCCATCATGGCCAGCGCATCGTCGAGGGCTTGCGAAGGGACGGGGGGGACCATTCGCGCGTTGCGGCTGGCGGGAGCGGCGGGATTCGTCGTGTGCGCAAGCATGGCTCATGTCCTGTGTTGGTTGTTGGGCTGCTTGCGCAACTGGTAAGGCGCCCCTGGCCGATCTAAAATTCAGATGATCTCCATAAGGGGTTTACCGGAGGCTTGAGTCTCTGATTTGCTTCGATTTTTACGGCTTGAGCGGGATGCGAAACGGCGCTACCAGACGTTGAGTACAGGCGGGATGGTCGAATTGAGGGCTATCGACGGGCAGGCTCTTGGCGAAAGCGGGAAAGGGCTTCGCCAGGTGCTGCAAAAGCCATGGGCGGGTTACATCCTCGCCCTGGTGCTCGTCGTGCTGACCATCGGCACTCGCCCGTTGATTGTCGCACCGGACAACGATCAGACGTTCTACCTGTTCCTCATGCCGGCGGTGCTGATCGCCGGTATTGCGGGGGGGCTGGGCCCCGGGCTGCTCGCGACCGCGCTGTGCTTTGTCCTCAATACGCTGTCGAGCGACAATTACGCCGGGCTGACCGATCCTGCGCGGCCCGAATTCCGCTTCGAGGTGACCCGGGCCGCGACATTCCTGTTGCTCGGCGGCGGCATCGCCTGGTTTGGCGAGCGGCTGCGCGTCGCCCGCGCGCAGACCAACGAGAACCTGCGGACCACACTCGCCGGCCAAGCGCATCTGAAGTCCATTCTCGACACCGTTCCCGACGCCATGGTGGTGATCGACGAGCGCGGGATCGTGCAATCGTTCAGCGCCGCGGCCGAACGGCTGTTCGGCTATTCGGCGGCCGAGGTCGAAGGTAAGAACGTCAAGATGCTGATGCCGTCGCCCTATCGCGAACAGCACGATGCCTATGTGAGCCGCTATTTGCGCACCGGCGAACGCCGGATCATCGGCATCGGCCGCGTCGTCGTCGGCGAGCGCAAGGACGGCTCCACATTCCCGATGGAATTGTCGGTCGGCGAGATGCGGTCGGCGGACAAGCGCTACTTCACTGGCTTCATCCGGGACTTGACGGAACGACAGAAGACCGAGGCGCGCCTGCAGGAACTGCAGACCGAGCTGGTGCATATTTCCCGTTTGACCGCGATGGGCGAAATGGCCTCTGCCCTCGCCCATGAGATCAACCAACCGCTGTCGGCGATCGCCAATTATCTGAAAGGGGGCAAACGGCTCCTGG
>Ga0073934_10001972_pt1 | contig 45794 bp, 31 predicted proteins | sample LarsenN4metaG_FD_76834 | JGI IMG/M metagenome (GOLD analysis project Ga0073934, IMG submission 76834) | Hot spring sediment bacterial and archeal communities from British Columbia, Canada, to study Microbial Dark Matter (Phase II) - Larsen... ...
CTGGTTTCGGTTACTCAAACTCATCCAATCCCACGCTGATATTGCGGCTCATTTTGGGTTCGATATTGTCCTCAAATCGTTGCCCAACTGGGCTTATCGAGAATGCTGCAAGATCTGAGTTAATAGAGTCTGGCTGAATATCTTCTCTGGTCCAATCCACATCCCAATCAGCCAGATTCAGTGTTAACAGCTCATCAAGAGGATAACCCAACATCCGGGCAAAACTTTCATTGGCTTCAATCACGTTACCCGTCTGGTCAAGAATGACGATGCCATCAACCGAAGTCGCAAACAAAGTTTTACTGCGAAATAGTTCACGGTCAAGAGCCGCTTCTGCCTGTTTGCGATCGCTAATATCAACGACTCTGACAAAATTAAACTTCTGCTTACCAAAGGTAATTTGCTTAGCCGACAGATCACCCCAAAACTCGCGCCCTTTACAACTCACGTACCTAAGTTCCTTACTCCACAGCTTTTTCTGATCTATCTGCTGCTGAATCTCGTTTAACTCGGCTTGCGTAAACGGTTGTTTCTGCAACCGATGTCCTTCGATGTCAATTAGTTCATCTTTACTATCTGCCTCAAACATTTCTACAGCGCGTTGGTTACAATCCAATGTTTTTAAAGTGACTGTATCTACGAGAAAGAGAGCATCATTGGATTGATCAAACAGCAGTTCTTGAAAATCACGTTGTAGTTTTACTTCCTGCTGAAGTTGTTTGCGCTCACTAATATCAATTGCAACCGTGATGAGATAGTTGGTTCCTGCCAGTTCGTAACGCTCAGCCGACATTAGAACCGTTCTAATTTCTCCGTTTTTGCGTCGAACTTGACATTCCAGGTTTTGCACGCGCCCCTGCTCAGTCACCTGGCGAATCAATTCCTCCCGTTGTTGTAAATTAACCCAAAGGTTTAAGTCAGCGGCTCGCTTACCAAGTACTTCTTGCCGAGTCAGACCTGTATACTCCTCAAATGTTGAGTTTACATCGGTATAACGCCCATCTGATAGGTATGAGATAGCGATCGCGGTAGGGCTACACCGATAAATCATCGCAAACTTTTCTTCTGAATCGCGCAAGGCACTCTCAGCCTGTTTACGACTGGTAATATCCTCAATGATGCCAGCACAGCGGACGATTTGCCCCGTTTCATCAACAACAGGAAACACTTCAGCTCTAATCCAACGCAGGCTGCCATTAAGATGATAAATCCGATACTCGTGCTGAATTAAATCACCTTGAAACTGTTTATGCAAGGAAGCGAGAACCGAAGGGCGATCGTCGGGATGAAGACTATCGAACCAGGACTGTGGGTTTTGATACAAACTCTCGCAGGTGCGCCCCCAGATCGTTTCATAGGCTGGACTAGCATAAAGGTAGTTTTTTGAGCGCATATCACGCACAAAGAGAAATTGTTTGATACTGTTCGCAATTTGGCGAAACCGTTCTTCACTTAACCGGAGCGCTTCGGCTGTTTGTTGCCGCTCTGCTTCCAAACGTTGATACTCATCAATGCGAGAGCCGATCGCAGGCTTCAAAACCACCTTCGATTGCGCCAATTCCCCAGGTGAAGCATGTTGTGGTTGGGCGATCGCGGTTATTAAAAGATTTGTTTCAGCTGCAACTGTGATTACCCGCGCCGAAAGTGACAGAATTTGTACCTGATCAGAAGATAAAAAAACACAAATTTCGCGATCGTAGAGGGAGTTGGCTAATTGTACTTGCTGAATAAATTCGGTGTATTCCTCAAACGTACTCCACAGCTTTGTTTCAGCGAGAGAACGAGCCGCAGCCGCACCAGGCAGCCCATCCAGGATGCGACAAAAGGCCTCGTTCATTGCAAGAATCCGTCCTTCAGGGAAAGTGGCAAGTAGACTTGCAACCGGATTGGCGTGAAAAACCGCCTCAAATTTCGCTCCTAAACCTGCCTGTAAGTCTGTTCTGCGAGACCTAAATCGTTTCCGAAAACGCTGCATACAATGACTAGAAGAGTGTTGGATAACGCTTACCCGGAAAGCCTAGTTAGCAACCTGATACTTAAGTAAGGATCATGGATTAAATAAGATCGGATATTTTTTGTCGAAAGGGGTGAACAGCCGTATAGCCTGACGGCATGGCTGCGCTAGCACCCGTCCCCAAAGTATCGAAGTTATTTAATTTGCGTTCCTAACTGGATGCAATTAAACAAACGAAAGAAGATTTTGGGAGTGGAGGAAGTGCCCCCCTGCCTGGGAGCAAAGCCCCCGATGCCCCCTTGCTACAGTTCATTTTACCTACCCACTTATTTTCTAAAGATAATGAGAATCTTCAATGAAGCAAAGCAGTTAAGATAGCGCCCCTCGGTTGAATGCTTCAGCTTAGAGCATTTTAATAGGGTAAGTTGGCAAATAGATCCAAGAATATGCGGCTTTTGTTAGTCGAAGATGACGCAGTATTAGCTCAAGCACTGTCAAACGACTTGGCAGCTCAACACTACGCGATCGATTGCGTGACAGATGGCGAAACTGGTTGGAACTTTGCTCAGGCGATCGCCTACGACTTGATTGTCCTGGACGTCAACCTGCCCAAGCTGAATGGGCTTCAACTGTGTCAGCGCTTGCGGCGATCGGGTTACCAGCAGCCCATTCTGCTGCTGACAGCACAAAGCTCTCATACGGCAAAAGTGACTGGTTTAGATGCAGGGGCCGATGACTATGTTGTTAAACCCTGCACCAGTGAAGAATTGTCAGCTCGAATTCGTGCCTTGCTGCGCCGTCAACAGAATGCTGCCACCCCGGTTTTAGAGTGGGCTGCCTTGTGCCTGGACCCAAGCTCGCGTCGAGTGACCTATCAAGGGAAATTAGTTTCCCTTACAGCCAAAGAATACTCCCTACTAGAACTGTTTCTCCGCTATCCCCAGCATGTCTTTAGCAGCAGTCAGATTCTAGAGCGGTTATGGGACTTTGCTGATTCCCCAGGCGATGAAACGGTTCGCACATTGATTAAACGGTTGCGCCGCAGGTTGAAAGCAGTCGGGATCGACGCAGCGATCGAGACTTTATACGGGCAAGGATATCGCCTCAAATCTCCGCCTGAAACCCAGTTAGCCGAGCAGCAAACTAGTTCTAACAAGGGAACTTTCCCACCTGCAATTGCTGCTTTAGATGGTGCAGAGGCAGCTTTAGAGTCACAGCCCCTCTCTCAGCCCGCCAAAGCAGCCCCTAGTCCAGTTCAGGAGATGGCCTTTGCTGCTTGGAGCCAGTTTAAGGAACCAATGTTAGAACGGCTCAGCCTGATTGATCGTGCCGTGTCTCTGTTGCAAACTGGCAACCTCCCGCCAGAATGTCGAGAGCAAGCGGAGCAAGCCGCCCATAAACTAGCAGGTTCGCTGGGTATGTTTGGCTTTCCGGTGGGATCGCAATTGAGTCGAGAAATTGAGAACTGGTTGCAAGCAGACCCTCCAAGCAGCGACATAGCCCAGTTCAAGGGGTTAGTTGATCAACTGCATCACAGGTTGCAAGGGCCACCCGAGGAACTCAATTCGTCAGATTTTGCTGATTTTATTCTGCTTGATGCGCCAGCAAACCCATCTTCTTTACTATTGGTCTCAACCGACAACGCCTTGCTGGATCAGTTGCAAATAGCAGCAAACCCCGCAGAAATTGCTGTCACTAACGCCTCGACAATCATGGATGCACTCGAAATCCTATTTGATGAGACGCCAGACCTGGTGCTGGTTGATCTAACCGTCGCCGATGCTTTTCAAGACAATCTCAAATTACTGGAAGCGATCGCCTCCCAGTTTCCAACCTTACCCGTTCTGGGATTAATCGCTCAAATGAGCTTGCCCGATCGCTTAAAAATTTCTCGTTGCAGTCGGTGTCGATTGCTTGAGAAATCGGTTGCCATTCCTGATTTATTAGCAAACGTGCAGGAGTTGTTAACCGCTCACCGCTTTGCCAAGACTCGGATCTTAGCCCTGAACAACGATCCGCTGATTGTACAAAGCTTGCAGCGATTGCTGACCCGTTGGCGCGCGCAGTTATTCACCCTGGCAAACCCCAACTCATTTTGGGATCAGTTGCACGCGATCGCCCCCGACGTTTTGATTTTAGATGTTGAGCTGCCCGAAATTAGCGGCATTGATCTCTGTCGAATTGTGCGCAGCGATCGCCGTTGGGATCATTTGCCAATTCTTTTTTTAACGGATCATCAAGATGCAACCACAATTCAACAGATTTTGGGCGCTGGGGCTGATGACTACCTTGCAAAACCCTGGTCTGAAGTAGAATTCATCTCACGCTTAGGCAATCGGCTAAGTCGCAATCGACTCTCACACTCTCGTCTTTAAAGAATTTGTAGGACAAATCAAATTAGTCTGACAGTTCCATTCTCTCTATGATTAATAGTGAGGTAAGGGCTGTCTGCCTTGTCATACAGCCAGTCACCCCGTTCCCTTGCCCAACATCAGGATAAATCGACTCATGTCAGTTCGACACGTTCTATTAATTGATGATGAAGCCTCAATTCGCACGCTTGCTAAAGCAAGTTTAGAACTAACCCGCAAGTGGAACGTTATCACAGTGGCATCCGGGCAAGAAGGCATCGCGATCGCCCAAACCTATCAACCGGATGCCATTCTATTAGATTCCAAAATGCCAAAGATGGACGGTTTGTTAACCCTTAAAGCACTCAAAGCCGATACGACAACACAGAATATTCCAGTCATTTTGTTAACTGCAACTACAAAAGTTGCAACCCAACAAGAATATGCTCAGCTTGGGGCACGAGCAGTGATTGTTAAACCCTTTGACCCAGCCAATCTCGCCACCCAAATCGAAGCGGCACTCCACTGGGAGACTTAACGAAAAATAAGCTGGATAAATTCCAAAAACGTCAGCCTAGCCGCTTGCTGAGTGGAATCGACCCAAGCACGTCCTCACCCTACTTGACCTTCTTAAAAGGTATGTGAGCATTCAGCATCGGAAAGCTACCCAGATGAGTAACCTTCTGATTGATTAGCTGATCGTCTGCTCCAGCGTTGAAACAAAACCTGGGTAAGAAATAGCCACCGCTTCGGCTCGACGAATCGTGGTGGTACCTTTGGCAATTAAAGCCGCGATCGCCAGGCTCATCGCAATCCGGTGATCGGTGTAGCTATCGACTTCTGCACCTTTAAGGGGCGTGCCACCTACAATCGTCATGCCATCCGGCAGTTCATCAACTCTGGCTCCCATTTGGTTAAGCTGGTTTGCCATCACCGTAATCCGATCGCTCTCTTTCACGCGCAACTCTTCGGCATCGCGGATCACCGTCGTGCCTTCTGCAACGGTCGCTGCCACCGCCAAAATGGGGATTTCGTCAATCAACCGGGGAATTAAAGAACCGCCGATTTCGCAGGCTTTGAGTGGGGGGCGATCGCCGCTGCCAGCATAGCGCACCCGCAAGTCGGCCACGGGTTCTCCGGCCACTTCGCGCTCATTTTCGCGGGTAATATCAGCACCCATCATTTCCAGGGCTTCTAAAATGCCAGTGCGGGTTGGGTTGACGCCTACATTCTCAATTGTGAGATCAGAATCAGGGACGATCGCCGCTGCTACCAGCCAAAAAGCGGCTGAGCTAATATCTCCGGGAACCACGACGGTTTGCCCAACTAACCGCGCTGGCCCAATTACACTGGCGCTATTGGTTTCTGGATCCACTTCGACCGTTGCCCCAAACGCCCGCAGCATCCGCTCACTGTGGTCACGCGATAAGGCAGGTTCCGTGACGGTCGTTTTACCTTCGGTGTTAAGACCCGCCAGCAGAATGCATGATTTTACCTGGGCAGAGGCGATCGGTGATTGGTAATGGATCGGTTGCAAAGCTTGCCCCTGAACGGCTAACGGAGCCAGGGAATTGCCTTTTCTGCCCCAAATTTGAGCACCCATTTGAGCCAACGGTTTGACCACACGAGACATGGGGCGCGATCGCAGCGAGCTATCTCCAGTCAGGGCAAAAAAGCGATCGGGGTGAGAGGCGAGAATGCCCAGCATCAGGCGTAGCGTTGTGCCTGAGTTACCCGCATCTAACACATCGGTCGGCTCCAACAGGTTACCCAAGCCAATCCCTTGCACGGTCACTTCCTGGGTATTGAGGTCAGACACTTGCGCCCCCAGTGCCTCAAAACAGCGAGCCGTACTGCGCGGGTCATCGCCTAACAGTAACCCTCGAATGGTCGTTTGACCGGATGCCAGGGCACCGAGCATTAACGCCCGGTGAGAGATGGATTTATCACCCGGAATCCGAATGCGCCCGTGGAGAGCCGTGCCCGTTGTCGGCGGGGTAATGGTCAGCGTTTGGTGACTTTCGGCGGTATCTAGGGAAATAACGGTCGGGTTTGACATGGGGATCAGTTAGACTGCAAGCACTGCGATCGCGATTGTACTGCGTCTGGTGATCATCCCAATCGAAAGTTTTAACCAAATCTGCTGTTAGTTTTGGCTAGTCTGCTTTCGATGGCGCGAGTTATTCCTTATTACCAATGCTGACTCAACATCAATGCCCCGTTTCGCTGCTCCATCTTTCCAGTAATTTGCCCGTCTACTCAGAAGTCGCTACAGTCGCCACCATCTACCAAAAAGACTTGCAATTTTTTCATGTTGTGCTGGCAACCCCACCGGATTTTTTAGACAGTCTGGCACCGCTCGAAGCTAATGTTGCAACCCTGGTTGACACGACGCCCCGGTTGCTTTGGCTTGAGCTGTCTCCCTCGCGGGTAACAATGACCATTCAAGGCAACAGCAACTTCAGTTATCGCCACACTTGGGAGCGCGGCATCTACGGCATCAGCCGTTACTGGCTGGCAGATAGCCCAACCGCTCAAAGTGGGCAGTTTCGCTTGAGTAACTACACCCGTAGCCTGGTTGTGCAAGGCTCTCCGCTACCCCAGTTTGTTAGAGTCGAGTATGAACTGTGGGCCAATCAAGTGCGTTTGGGCGACTACGTCTTAAATCTACAGCTATTTCTTTAACCGTCATGCGAGTGGGTGACGTGTGAATCATTCTTTGAGGTGAGAGGAGTGGATGAAGCCCCACGCTCTGCATCAGTCGTACTCTAGAGCATGTGTAGAGCATAAGCTGATCGGGGAGATGAATGGGGGCATTCACTCCCTATTTTTTTGGTTATGTGATTTGCTATACAAAAAAATCACCTGGTCAGGTGAGAGGAGTGGATGAAGCCCTGTACCCCTTATCAGTCGTACTCTAGAGCATGTGTAGAGCATAAGCTGATCGGGGAGATGAATGGGGGCATTCACTCCCTTTTTTTTGCGAAATTTACAATCCCAAAGAATCACCTGGTCAGGTGAGAGGAGTGGATGAAGCCCTGCATCCTGCTTCAGACGTATTCTAAAGCATGTGTAGAGCATAAGCTGATCGGGGAGATGAATGGGGGCATTCACTCCCTATTTTTTTTTAGGCAACGCTAGCCGACATTAGTTCATCACTCATTTCAAAATTAGCAGTGACAGTCTGCACATCATCTAAGTCTTCGAGGGCGTCCATTAGCTTGAGCAGCGATCGCGCCTGGTCGCTATCACTCACTTCTACCGTATTGTTGGGGATCCACCGAAGCTCCATTTGAGAAATTGGGTAACCGCGCTCTTTCAACGTGTTACTGAGGGTTTCAAGGTTAGTTGGTTCTGTAAACGCTTCTGCAACAGGCCCCATTTCCGTTTCGTTTAATTCGTAAGTATCGGCACCACCCTCTAAAAAGGCTTCTAGCAGCTCGTCCTCGTCAATTGTGGTCGATGCTTCGGTTCTGCGCTTGCGCCCGGTATCGGGGATCGTTAGCAGCACCTCAACAAACCCCTTTTGATCAAACATCCAGCCTACGCAACCCGTTTCACCCAGGTTGCCGCCGTTTTTGCTGAATGCCACGCGTAAGTCAGCCGCGGTACGGTTACGGTTGTCGGTGAGGGCTTCGATCAACACAGCCACTCCACCCGGGCCATACCCCTCATAACGAATCGCTTCAAGACTATTTTCGTTGCCAAGCGTTCCTGCCCCTTTGGCGATCGCGCGTTCTATATTCTCGTTGGGAATCCCAGCGGCTTTAGCCTTTTCGACTGCCGTTCTGAGTTGAAAGTTACTCTCTGGATCCGGCAAACCACTTCGAGCAGCCACAATAATCTCTCGCGAGATTTTAGTAAAAATTGCTCCTTTTTTGGCATCCACTCGCGCTTTTTGGCGCTTAATATTCGCCCATTTACTATGTCCAGCCATACCTCAAATGCAAATCAAACTCGCATGTAACTACCTCAACCAATAGGATAGACAAAACTGGCAAACACGACGACAACCATTACATTGAGTCAATCAAAGTCCACGAGAAATAAGATCTGGCCCAAGAAAATCTAACGATTTATAAAAGGTTTGCGTATTTGAATTGTTTTTGCTTCCATCTAAGTAAATTTACGAGTAAGTTTGAATCACCGTTTCCTGTCAGCGTGATTCTGCTATGAAATTTTCCCATTCTCGTTGGTTTGCATCAGAAGGTGCGTTAATCGTTACCGTTCTCTCGTTTACCAGCCCTGTGAGTGGGCAAATTGTGCCCGACCAGACCTTGCCAACCAATTCCCAGGTCAACGCCCCTGGTTGCACCAACTGCGTCATTGAGGGTGGCACGCTACGCGGCAATAACCTGTTCCATAGCTTTCAGCAGTTCTCGATTCCCACGGGGGGCAGCGCCTTCTTCAACAACCCGGCAGCGATCGAGAATATTTTGACGCGCGTGACTGGTTCCTCGATCTCAAACATTGATGGGTTACTCAAAGCCAATGGAACCGCCAACTTTTTCTTGCTCAATCCTAACGGTGTGGTGTTTGGCCCCAATGCCCGTTTAGAACTGGGGGGTTCGTTCTTTGCCAGCACCGCCAATAGCTTTAAGTTCTCCGATGGCAGCGAATTTAGCGCGACCAATCCCCAAGCGCCCCCCCTGCTGAGCGTCAACATTACCCCTGGCTTGCAATACGGCAAACCCGTTGGCGATGTGCAAAATCAAGGCAATCTGCAAGTAAAAGCGGGGTCAAATTTGACCCTGTTTGGCAGCACCGTTCTCAACCAGGGTGGGCTGGTCGCTCCGGGTGGACGGGTGGAAGTGTTGGGCGATCGCGTGGCGTTGCTCGATACCGCTCGTGTGGATGTGTCGAGTCCATTTGGGGGCGGCACAGTCTTGATTGGGGGCGATTATCAAGGTAAAGGGGTTGTACCGAACGCGCAGCAAACGTTTGTAAGTCCAGGGGTGGCGATCGCGGCGGATGCAACCCAACAGGGCAAAGGCGGCACGATCATCGTCTGGGCCGACCAGACGACTCGGTTTTATGGCAGTGCCTCAGCGAAAGGGAGTGGCATCGGCGGCGATGGTGGCTTAGTAGAAGTCAGCGGTAAGCAAAACCTCGCGTTTCAGGGACAGGTAGACACGTCTGCTGTGTTTGGCAAAACCGGGACGCTGCTACTCGACCCGACGAACATTACAATTACCAACGCGGCTCCCGCAGCTCCTCCTCCCGCCGCAGGCGATAGTTTCTGGTTAGCTGGAGAAGATGTAGGGGATCAAGTCATCTCACCCGCTGCAATTTCGACTTTACTGACATCCAACTTCTTGTACTTAGAAGCCGAGAACGCAATTACGATCGCCTCTGATGTTGCTCTGAATAGCCCAAATAATTTCATCCTGCGTGCAGGCAATTCCATCACCAACACAAACAATGCCACCATTACGCAAACAGGTAGTGGCGGTATTTTCTTGCAAACAGCCGGAAGCCTCCTATCTGGAGGATCGTTTAATCCTGCTGGCGTGATTACGTTTACCGGGGGTGGGATCACCAGTAACTCTGCAGGCGGTCAAGGGGGACTAATTTCGATCTCGACTGGCACTCTGACGCTACAAGGGGGCGCGAGGCTCTCGGTTGATAGTGGCGGTACTGGAAACCCTGGTTCGATTGAAGTATTTGCAGCCAATGCGGTGAATTTAATTGGGCCTGGCTCTGGCATCTTTGCCAATGTGCAAAATGCGAATACAACACCGATCGCGATTACTGAAATCGGTGAAGCCGGACAAACGCTGGGTGATGCACAAAATGCAGCAGGGCAGACGATTACCACCATTTCAGGGAATGTTTCCAATACAAACGATGTAGACGTTTTTCAAATTACGTTATCGGGTAACCAGACGTTTTCGGCAACAACAGTTGGGGGAACAGCCTTTGATACTCAATTGTTCTTATTTGACAGTAGCGGCAGAGGTATCTATGCCGATGACCAAAGCGGCGGAGCCAATCAGGCGACCCTGCCCAGCAATAATCCGTTAACTCCCACTACAGCCGGAACCTACTACCTGGCAATTTCTGCCTGGGATAATGACCCTCAAAGTGTAGCAGGTCGAATCTTTGGAGCGGGTGATTTTTTAGTTGGGGCAACCGGAGAAGGTGCGAGTGCCCCACTCAATAGTTGGAATAATTCGGGCTTAGGGAGCAACGGAAATTACACCATTACCCTGACAGGGACAGGCGCAACAGCAACGGCCCAGGCGGGCAATATTTTAGTTCAAACACCTTACCTGCAAGTCGCAAATGGCGCAAGAATTTCATCGAGCACTTTGGGAAGTGCGACAGGCGGGAATGTCAGCATTCAGGCAGACCGAGTTGATCTGATCGGGGCTCAAAGTGGCATTTTGGCTGAAACGCAAGCCGCAGGCACCGCAGGCAACTTGACTTTCAACCCCTTTAACACACCGAATTTAGCTGTCAATTTTGCAAGTGGCGCAAGAATTTCTGCTGAAACATCGAACACTGGGCAGGGTGGCAATATTGCGATCGCGACGCCTCAAGGTGGTTCTGTAACTCTCAGCGGCCAAGGAAACCTATCGGTGGATACAACGGGTGAAGGAAACGGTGGACTACTCAGCATCAGCACTGCCCAACTGCGGGTTCAAGCGGGCACTCAAATTACAGCGAATACGCGAGGGGCTGGAGATGCGGGCATGATTGACATCACCGCTCAGAACGTCATTTTGACAGGGGCAAATACTCGCATCTCGGCTGACACGACCGATACGTTTTTGAATGGCAACCTCGCAGAAAATGGGGATGCGGGGCAATTGCTGGGTAATGCTCAAAGCTTCACGGGTCAAGTCGTCACGAGCATTTCAGGAGTTACTGATGGCACTAATGACGTTGATCTTTATCAAATCACCCTTGATGGGAGCCAACCTTTTTCGGCCAGCACCGTTGGCATTGTAGATACCCAACTTTTCTTGTTCAATTCGACAGGACAAGGAATCTACGCCGATGACCAGAGCGGTGCTAATAACCAAGCCGCTCTACCCGCCAACAACCTGGCACCCGGAAACTACTACCTGGCAGTGTCAGCCTGGAATAATGACCCTCAAAGTGCTGGAGGTAATATTTTTGCCCCCGGTGATTTAGTTGTTGAACCTACAGGTCCGGGTGGCGCTTCTCCCCTAACTGGGTGGAACAACTCTGGTCTTGGTAGCAGTGGCAGCTACACAATCAACTTGACAGGCGTTGGTGATCCGCAGGGAAATACGGTCATCCCAGGCGGTAACGGTGGAACAATCAACTTGCGGACGGATACATTGGCGATCGCTGATGGCGCAAAAATTTCATCTAACACAACGGGCAGTGGTCTCGGTGGTAGCGTCAATATTGAGGCCAATACCGTTAATCTTACGGGCAGCGACAGCCAAATTCTGGCTCAAACCTCCTCGACAGGCGACGCAGGTTTTCTTACGTTACAGGCACAACGCGGTAGCACCAACTTAAACGTGACGCTTGGCAGTGGTACCGAAATTTCAGCCTCAACTTCGGGTGCGGGGGCAGGAGGCGGTCTGCTCATCACAGCTCCAAACGAAGTCACCCTTCAAGGTCCAGGTTCCATTTCAGCCGATACAAGCTCATCAGGTATTGGTGGTTTTCTTTCCATTGATACCAGTATTTTGAATATTGCCAACGGTACTAAGATTTCAGCCGCCACTTCTGGTGCTGGACTGGGTGGGGACTTAGAAATCATTGCGCCAGAGGCTGTATCGATTAGTGGTCAGGCAATTCTCTCGGTTGAGACAACCAATGCTGGCGAGGGAGGTGATCTCCTCATCGCAACGGGTAACTTTCTTTTGCAACAAGGCTCTAGAATCTCGGCAGATACGCGTGGCAGTGGAGATGCAGGGTTTTTAACAATTGATGCAACTGGCTCTGCAGTCGTGAAAGGCAATTCTCAAATTAGTGGATCTGTTGGCAAAGGAGCAGCGGGAAATGGCAACTTAATTCAACTCACTGCCCAAAACTTAGAACTCAGTGATGGCGGACAGGTTCGAGCAGAGACAGAAGGATCTGGCAATGCTGGCACGATTGATGTGATTGTAGACAACGCAATCAGCATCATCGGAACCAACAGTGGCTTTTTTGCGACCACGCAAGACTATACGATTGACCCCAGCGGAGTGCCTGTGGCTGAGATAGGAGATGCCGGGCAATTGGCCGATGGAACAGCCCAAAACACAACGAATTTAGGAGCGGGGCAATTTGTCACCCAAATTACGGGAAATCTCAGCGATGGCAATGATGTGGACGTTTATCAGATTGCCTTAACTGGAAATCAGGCTTTTTCAGCCATCACGAGCAGCAGCACAGGGCTTGATTCACAACTCTTTCTATTTAATGCCAATGGCACAGGAGTTTATGGAGATGACCAGAGCGGCGGCGGCGGTAACCAAGCGGCTCTCCCGGCTGGTAACCCGCTCACCCCAACGGCTGCTGGAACTTATTATCTGGCCATCTCTGGCTGGAATGTTGACCCTTCCAGTGCAGGTGGTGCCATCTTTGAACCGGGTGATTATTTAGTTGGGCCAAATGGGCCAGGAGGGGGCACTCAACCCTTAAGCCGCTGGGAAGGCCCGGTCAACACTTCAGGTGGCAGCTATACCATTGACCTAACGGGTATTTTAGGTGCGCCTGCTCCCCAAAGAGGTGGTGAAGGCGGAGGTATTCAGATCCAAGCTAAATCTGTGACTGTTAATCAGGGAAGCATCTCCGCAACTACTTCTGGGCAAGGGAATGCTGGGGATGTCACCTTGAACGTGAATGCCTTGACCCTAACTGGAAGCAATGACTCAGGTGCCCGTGTTTTAACCAGTTCAACTGGTTCTGGAAACGCAGGAGATATTACTGTTAAGGCTACCCAAGCAGTTACGCTGGACAACCTATCCGGGCTGCGGGCGCAAGCAACCGGAACGGGTAATGCAGGCGACATTTCCATTACCACGCCTCTCCTGACATTGGACAACTCTGATATCACCGTTAGCAGTGTCGGGGTGCGCGCAGCCGGGAAACTTGATATTCAAGCAGGGCAGGTTGAGTTAAACAACCAATCGAAGCTCACCGCTACAACAGTCGGTGGTATTGGTCAGGGCATTAATTTGACGGGTTTAAACTCGCTTAATGTCAACAATAGCCTCATTTCAGCTTCAACGGTGAACGGTCAAGCAGGTGGGGTCGTGGTTGAAGCGACAGGAGGTTCGGTAACATTGAGTGGTTTACTCAGTGATGGTAGCCCTGGGGGAATTGCGATCGCGGCAACGGGGTCGGGTGATGCTGGCGAACTCACCATTACCACCAGTCAACTCACCTTTGAAGATGGTGCGGGTGTGTCAGCAAACAACCAATCCAGCCTGGTTAGTAGTCAAATTAACCTCAACAGCTTGGATACCTTCATTATTCGCAACACCCGCCTGACTGCCTCTACGCAAGATGGCGAAGCCGGAAACTTTCAAGTTAATGCCAAAAATTCAGTCTTTATCTCAGGCACTGCACCGAATGGTCAACCTGCCGGTATTTTTGTCGAAGCAACGGGCGCTGGCGAAGCGGGTTCACTTGCAATCAACACAAGCCAACTCACAGTGCAACAAGGGGGGCAAGTTTCAGTCAGCAATACAGGCACAGGCATTGGTGGCGACCTAACCATAGATGCCAATGCGATTACGCTTAACAACGGTAAACTCACCGCTCAAACAATATCTGGTACGGGAGGCGACATCACACTCGGCTCAGCACAAAAGCCCCTGCAAACCCTGCAACTGTCAAATGGTAGTCAGGTTTCCGCTTCAACCGCCACTGGCACCCAGGGTGGTAGCGTTTCCGTGTTTGCGGCAAACTTTGTGTCGTTGAGTGGTAACAGCGCGATCGCGGCTGCAGCGACAGCAGGCGGTAATGCCGGAGATCTATTTATCCAAGCTCCTCAACTCAACTTAAACAACTCCAGGGCTTCGGTTAGCAGTACTGGTAATGGGCAAGCAGGTGAAATTGATGTGAAGGCCCAAAGTATCAACCTAGAAAATGGTAGTCGCTTAGCAGCAACTACCGAAAATGGCTTGGGTGGCAACATTACCTTCGATGGTTTAGTGAATCTACAGTTAGATAATGGAACAATCACCGCTTCAACTGAAAGTGGTAAGGCAGGAAATGTCACTATTGCTGCGGCCAATGAAGTTCGGTTAGAAAACGGGTCAGCAATTTCAGTTGCGGCGACTGAGGGCGGCACTGCTGGCACCCTCGGTATTATCACCCAACGATTCCGCGTTGAAGATTCACAAGTCAGCGTCAGTAGCCGCACCGGAATCGCGGGGGACTTAAACGTCGAAGCCGGGACGGTTTATCTCTATCAAGGACAATTAACAGCCCTCAACGGTCAAGGCAGTGGCGGCAACATTAATCTCGATGTCGATGGGTTAGCTATCCAATTGAGAGCCGAAAGCTTGATTTCAGCCGAAGCGTTTGGCACTGCGAATGGTAGCAATATCAGTGTTCTAGTGCCAAACGGTTATCTCATTGCCTTTCCCTTTGAAAACAGCGATATTACGGCGGATGCTCAGGCAGGCAGTGGGGGCACGGTGCGAGTTGATGCATTAGCGTTATTTGGCATCGAGTTTCGTCCCGCCCGCACACCCCTAAGCGACATCACCGCAAACTCTCAAACAGGGGCAGACGGCTCAGTTGAGGTGAACACATTGGGCATTGACCCGACCCGTGGCTTAGTCCCTCTCGCTACCGACCTATCAGACCCAACAAACCAGGTATCACAGGCATGTTCGGCCCAGCGGCAGACTGATAATCGCTTTGTTGTGACGGGTCGGGGAGGTCTGCCAGCCAGCCCTGAAGATGGTTTGACTGGGTTACAACCCCAAGTTGAGCTTTTAGCTCCTCTGCAAGGTGGCACCAACCAGACAGCTAGCCCTCAAAGTAATCAAAAGCCCCAGGCTGAGACCCAAATTGTCGAAGCTCAGGGCTGGGTACGCAACGCTGACGGTTCGATCGCCCTAATTGCACAATCTGCTAACACCTCACAGGGGCAGTGGCAACCAAACGCGGAATGCCAAATTCCAATCGGTGATCAGGGTCTAGATCAACAAAACCACGCTGGACGTTAAGGCTTTTATGCAGTTATTTAATGGTGGAATTAAGTACTCATAAATAGTAGGAAATAAAGGTAATTCGACTTAGTTAATTAACTGTAATAAGCCTAATAAAAGATAAGAGGATTCAATTAATTTCTAAATTGAATCCTTTATTTGTCTCTAAACATATTCATCCACCAAAAACAAACTGAAGTCCTTTCTGCGGGGTGTACACAGGAGTAATTCAGCCTTGTATCAACATGCCAGATTTAGTCAAATAAGTACATTCAATAAGCGTTTAGTTCCATCTATATCAGGCGTTCAAATATTAATAAACTGATCGAATTGCTACATTTCTGGCCTTATTCTTCTGTGTAATTTTGGTAGGCATCAGTTGAGCATTCAATTTACTGAGCTTAGAAAGATGTCTTAATTCCGGAGAGTGGAAAGACGTGAGTATTCGGATTCTTGCAGCGCTGGTCGCTGCTTTTGGTTTATCAATGGGTCTCTTTGTTGGAGAAGCGATCGCTCAGACCCCCGATCCCATGGCGGCTGCCGCTGCCGCGCAGACATCTGCTGACACGGCATTTATGCTGATTTGTTCTGCCTTTGTCTTATTAATGACGCCTGGTTTGGCGTTTTTCTACGGCGGTTTTGTGCGATCGCTCAACGTTCTTAATACGCTGATGATGAGCTTTGTTCTCATGCTTGTTGTCGGCGTCACCTGGATTCTGTGGGGATACAGCCTGGCCTTTGCACCTGGCAACTCATTTATTGGTGGGTTGCAGTGGCTCTTTCTCAACGGGGTTGGGCTAGAAACCACTGACTATCTCAAAGGCTCGCTGCCTGAAGCGATTGTTTCTTATGCGCCAACGATTCCCCACCAGGCTTTCATGGTTTACCAGGGGATGTTTGCAGTCATCACCCCGGCTTTAATCTCAGGGGCCATTGTGGCGCGGATGAAGTTCAAGGCTTACTTTTGGTTCATCTTGCTGTGGTCTACCTTTATTTATACTCCACTGGCTCACATGGTGTGGGCCAAGGGCGGTTTGATGGGGCTTTACGGTGGTTTTGGGGCACTCGACTTTGCAGGTGGTACGGTCGTCCACATTAGCTCTGGGGTTTCGGCTCTGGTGGCGGCGATCATGCTGGGCAATCGCAAAAGTTATCCCAGTCATTTAACCGCGCCTCACAACGTCCCCTTCATCATGTTGGGGGCTGGTTTACTTTGGTTTGGTTGGTTTGGGTTTAATGCTGGCAGTGCCCTGGGTTCAGGTGGGTTAGCTACCGTTGCGTTTGTCGCGACCAATGCTGGCGCGGCGGGTGCTGGTCTTGTTTGGATTTTGATGGAATGGGTCTTGATGGGCAAGCCGACAGCAGTTGGCTTAGCAACAGGTGCGGTTGCAGGCTTAGTTGGTGTCACACCCGGTGCAGGTTTCGTGACGCCGATCGGTGCTCTCTTGATTGGTGGCATTACAGCCTTTTGTTGTTACTACGCGATTCGGATCAAAAACAAGCTGGGCATCGATGACGCACTCGATACCTTCCCTGTTCACGGAGTTGGTGGAACAGTGGGGGCGATTTTAACGGGTCTTTTTGCTACTACTGAAGTGAACTCTGCAGGTGCAAATGGGCTGCTGTTCGGCAATCCCAGCCAGCTATTGAAACAGTTGGCCGCCGTGGCGATCGCCTATGTGATTGCTGGCGTTGGCACTTTTGTATTGCTCAAAATTCTGCAAGCTGTGGTCGGGTTGCGCGTCTCACCAGATATTGAAGTTCAAGGGTTAGACCCAGCCGAGCATGATGAAATCGGCTACGGTGAACAGGGTTTATCAGAGTTAGCCCCCTCAGAATCAGATGTTGTTGTGTTAAGGGCGGAGTAAAAGTTGCTCGTGCAATAGGTTTTTGGAGACATTTGTTACACACAACATGCCCCAAAAGTAGGAGTTAGAATAACAAATTAACCCGTCTTCTGACTCCTATACCTATGGGCATCAGAAGCTCCTCAACATTTCTATGGTCTTTTCACTGTTGCACCAAAACTACATGCGATTTGATCGCAATTCTCTATCGCGTGATCTCTGGGTAATTATTGGGTTAGTTTCAACAATTATTGTGCTGGAGCTTGTCACGTCGGCTGACTACGTTTTTAGCTATCTCTACATTGGCCCTGTTCTACTTGCCAGTCTGCGTTTTGATCAACGCTTCTCCATTCGTCTAACGCTTCTTGTATCAGGTTTAACCCTCTTCAATCTGTGGATCCCGGGTAGCCACATCATCACACCACCGACGATCGCCAATCGCTTTATTGCTGTTTTCGCGTTGTTTGTCACGGCTCTTCTTGCCAACCGCAATCGTTTTTATGAAGGGGCACTTGCCCAACAACGAGCTAAATTGCAATTTCAAGAAAAGTTGGCAAGTTTGCAAGAAGATTTTGTTTCGACTCTGACACATGATTTGAAGACGCCGCTACTCGGTGCGATTGAAACACTTAAAGCATTTCAACAAGGACAGTTTGGTGATGTAACGACACTTCAGCAAAAGGTGCTAGCCACGATGTTGCGTAGCCATCAGTCAAGCCTGAAGCTGATCGCCACGATCCTAGACGTTTACCGCAACGATTCAGAAGGGATGCAGCTGGTGCGATCGCCAATTAACCTGATCGAGCTGACCGAGCAAGTCATTCAAACGCTCAATGATTTAGTCTCTAGTTATCAAGTGTCTGTGCAGCTCAACACGACTGCACTAAACACTCAGCAAGCCTGTGTAAATGGAGACGAGCTGCAGTTGCAACGGGTTTTGTCAAATCTTTTAATTAATGCCATTTATCACTCGCCTCTGCACGGAACGATTGAGGTGATTTTAAAATCTCAGTCCCATTCTCACCCCCCTGAAGTCGTGATTCAATTGCTGGATGAAGGGCCAGGTATTCACTCAGAGGAGCTGCCGCAACTGTTTGAGCGCTTTTTTCAGGGGCATAGCGATCGCCAAGCGAAAGGATCAGGATTAGGACTATACTTGTCTCGACAGATTGTTGAAGCCCACGGCGGCAAAATTTGGGCCGAGAATCGAGAGATTCGGGGAGCCGTCTTTGGCTTCTGCCTGCCAGCTCTCACGTTATAGTCTCTGTTTATTTATGAATTCTCCTTCGCTCCGCATTTTGCTCGTCGAAGATGACGAACTCTTTCGGCTTGGGCTGCAAATGAAGTTGCAGCAAGAACCTGGCCTTGAAATTATCGCAGAAGCGGGAGATGGTGAAGCCGCAATTAGCCTGGTCAGTCAACACGAGTTAGATGTGGTGTTGCTCGATGTGGGGCTGCCTAGAATTGGCGGTGTAGAAGCCTGCCGTCAAATTAAGCAAAAGTGCCCTGAGCTGCCGATCTTGGTGCTTACTTCCCGCTCTGACCGAGCTTTAATTAACCAACTTATCGAAATCGGTGTTCAAGGTTATTGCCTCAAGGGTGTGGCCGCCGAGACGCTGGTTTTAGCGCTCCGTTCTGTCTCCGCTGGTGCATCCTGGTGGGATCAAACAGCCACAGCAGAAATTCAAGCCTTAGCTCATTCAAAAAGCAGCAACGAAAGTCCTTTAACGCCGCGTGAGCAAGAAATTTTGCGGCTGATTACGGCTGGCAAAACCACGCAAGAAATTGCCGAGACGTTTTATATCGCCCCTGGCACAGTCAGAGTCCACATTCATGCAATTTTACAAAAGCTAGACGTGCGCGATCGCACCCAAGCTGCCGTTTTAGCTTTGCAAAAAGGGCTGATTAGCTCCAAGCCACGGAACTAGCCTTGAGTGTGTTGACGCAGGTTTAAGCGTCGCTCAGCAAGCGAGACACTTTGATATGCATAAATGCCACTTCGGGGTCACGCTGCACGGCCTGGTAGTAGCGGGTTTCTTCTAGCTCTTGTTCGCCCTTGAGGTAAACCAGTTCCTTGGCTTGCTCTAGCAATTCTTTCGCCTGATCGAGGGTGACTGGCTCATCCTTTGAAGCAAGGCGATCGTCAACGTGAGCAATAAACTTTGACATGGGGCGCAACCAATCAAACCACTCATGCCCGATCACGAGCTGAAAGAACTCTCCCCGTGACTGAATCCGCCCGTGCGTGTATTCGTAAGACTGACGTTCGGCTTCTAGCAAAGCTTTGTGGAGCTGTAAAAAAGTGCCGCGCACTTCTTTAAGACGTTGTAACGTTGGCTGTAGCGAGCCATCAGGCGAAGACATGAGACACTATCCCAAAATTCACTTTTTTCATCTTGGCATACAGGCGAGCATTTCTGGGAAGGGGGCGATCGCTTCCTGCTTGGGTGGGCTTACCCTATCGCGCTCTATCTCAGGAGACGGAGTAAGCCTCTACTTCAACAGATACTAGAACTCGACCTCCTGCGGCGCACGCGGGAACGGAATCACATCACGGATATTTCCCATCCCGGTCATAAACTGCACCAATCGCTCAAACCCCAGACCAAAGCCCGCGTGGGGCACAGTACCATAACGACGCAGATCCAGATACCACCAGTAAGGCGCAGGATCGAGGCCCACTTCTTGGATGCGGCGCTCTAGCACATCGAGCCGTTCTTCCCGCTGGGAACCGCCAATGATCTCGCCAATCTTGGGAGCCAAAATATCCATCGCGGACACTGTCTTCTCATCGTCATTGAGTCGCATGTAGAAGGCTTTGATCTTGGCGGGGTAATCGGTCACGATAGTGGGCTTCTTAAACAATTCCTCCGCCAGATAGCGCTCGTGTTCTGACTGCAAATCTAACCCCCACTCAACCGGATACTCAAAGGTTCTGGTGGCTTTTTCTAAGAGGGCGATCGCCTCGGTGTAAGTGACGCGCGCAAACTCGTTGTTGATGATGTTGTCAGCCGTTGCCAGCACTGAGTCATCAATGCGCTGGTTAAAGAACTCCATGTCTTCGGGGCACTGCTCCAGCACAAACCGAAACACGTACTTAAGAAACGCCTCCGCGAGTTCCATATCGCCCAACAAGTCGCAAAAGGCCATCTCTGGCTCCACCATCCAAAACTCGGCCAGGTGGCGGGAAGTGTTTGAGTTTTCGGCTCGAAATGTCGGCCCAAAGGTGTAGACGTTGCTAAACGCCATCGCCATAATTTCGGCTTCAAGTTGCCCACTCACGGTCAGAAAAGCTTGCTTACCAAAAAAATCCTTGCCAAAATCGACGGCTTGCTTGTCCTCCGTCAGAGGTATTTTCTTGAGGTCAAACCCCGTCACCGTGAACATTTCACCTGCACCTTCGCAATCGCTGGCCCCAATAATCGGCGTGTGTACCCAGAGAAAGCCGCGCTCTTGAAAGAATTGGTGAATGGCGGTAGAGGCGGCATTGCGAACGCGAAACACGGCACCCAGCGTATTGGTGCGGGCGCGCAGGTGGGCGATGTCGCGCAAAAACTCGAAGGAGTGCCGTTTTTTCTGCAAAGGATAGGTTTCTGGGTCGGCTTCCCCAAACACTTCCAGGCTCTCGGCCTTTAGCTCGATCCGTTGCCCTTTTGCGGGTGACTCAACCAATGTTCCAGAGATGGCTACCGATGCGCCTGTGCTCAAGCGTTTAATGGTGTCTGCATAGCCCGGCACATCTTGATTAACGACAACTTGCAACCCAGCCATTGAGGAGCCATCGTTGACTTCAATAAAAGAAAACTCTTTTTGCTCACGTTTCGTGCGAACCCAGCCTTTAACCGTGATGGTTTCGTCGGGTTGCCCATGTCGGAGCACATCAAGAATGCGGCGAGTACTTGCCATAGGAATATCAGTATCTAGCGTCGTGAAGGTCAATAATGCTGAATTTGAGTTTAGCAAGGACTTTGCTGCTCAGGGATCGATTTCAGAAACAACTTGGCGGAATTTACACCCTCTACCCCCACTCAAATTGTGTGTAAAACAATAAGATTCTTAGCACTTTGCAACACTTTTTCTCAAGAATCAAACATCATTGATTCAAAGTAATCTTTTATTTGGGCAAAATAAGAAAAGAGGCAGATGTAATTTATCAGGAGTTCTGAGAAAGTCCCTTGGCTTTACTTCGCAATGCTTTTTAAGTAGCAAATTCGCACCCTAAAATCTACACTTCTGGTGCGATCGCAAGCGGTTCTCCTGACGCTTCTCTGCCCAACTTCACTGACAGGTTAACGCCCTATTTCTGAGAGTTTGTTGTTGATTGTTAACCGAGTTCTTCTCGTCGCTTCGTTACTGAGAAAAAGGAATTGATTATGAGCCATTCACTTCTGGCCGATGCCAGTCAGCGCCTCGAATGGGCGTTGAAATACACCACCATTTCTGAAGATGCTGTCGAGTCGCTGAAATACCCCCAGACAAGCCTGACGGTGTCAATTCCAGTGCGAATGGATGACGGCTCACTGCGGGTCTTTCAAGGCTATCGGGTACGTTATGACGACACGCGTGGCCCTGGTAAAGGCGGCGTGCGCTATCACCCCAACGTTTCGCTGGACGAGGTGCAATCGCTCGCCTTTTGGATGACATTTAAGTGCGCGGCTCTCAATCTACCCTACGGTGGTGCAAAAGGGGGCATTACCGTTAATCCGAAAGAGCTGTCTCGCATGGAGTTAGAACGCCTCAGTCGGGGCTATATCGACGCGATCGCCGATTTTATTGGCCCTGATGTCGATATTCTCGCGCCAGATGTTTACACCAACGCGATGGTGATGGGCTGGATGATGGATCAGTACAGCATCATCAAACGCCAGTTTTCACCTGCGGTTGTGACGGGCAAACCCGTGACGATGGGGGGCAGCCTGGGGCGTGAAACGGCAACTGCAATGGGCGCATTTTATGTGATTGAGGCGATGATGCCGAAGTTCGATCGCGCCCCCTCTGAAACACGGGTAGCAATTCAGGGTTTTGGCAATGCAGGCGGCTTTTTGGCTGAGATGCTTTACCAGGCAGGTTACAAAATCGTTGCTGTCAGCGATTCACAAGGGGGCATTTATGCCCAAAATGGCCTGAATATTCCCGCAATCAGCCAGTTTAAAAAGGCCAGCCGTCGCCTGCAAGCGATGTACTGTGATGACACCGTATGCCACACAACGGCCGAAGCCGTTCTAACCAACGAAGAACTACTGGAATTGGACGTAGATATTTTGATTCCAGCCGCGTTGGAAAATCAGATCACCGAGGCAAATGCTAACAACATCAAAGCAAAATACATTTTTGAAGTAGCCAACGGGCCGATCACCTCAGCCGCCGATACTATCCTGAACGATCGCGGCATTTACGTTTTCCCAGATATTTTGGTGAATGCGGGTGGTGTCACGGTCAGCTACTTTGAGTGGGTGCAAAACCGGAGTGGTTTGTATTGGTCACTGGATGAGATTCACCACCGCTTAAAGCCGCGTATGGTGGAAGAAGCTGCCAATATTTGGGCGATCGCCCAAGATTTGAGCATTGACCTCCGCACAGCTGGATACGTCCACGCTTTGAGCCGTTTAGGTGATGCGATTAGTGCCAAAGGCACCCGCGACTACTACGTCAATCATGTGAAGAGTTAGATCAGTTTATTGATGTAATTGGCTTAACCCCGATCACACCTCTCTATCACGCATACAGAGAAGGCATCCTAAATCGCAGGATGCCTTCTCTGTATGGCTTACTTGAATCTTTGCATCTAAACAGCCCTAGCTTGGCAATTTAACAGCTAGATTCAATCGCCTTATCAAATTTTTCAGATAAGTACCAATCGCTATTCCACATCAACAAAGCTATTTACTAGACATCTAGTGATTAAACTGATTTTACTCCCGTATGTTTTGCTCTTTCGAACAAACGTTTGCGGCCCAGTCACCAAGCTTTTCGGTTGCAAATTTTCCCGCTTCATAGGTTCCAAAAACAGCGGCACCTGTTCCACCAGCAAGAAGTGCTCCCATGACAATTGGTCCTCCAACTGCTGAGGTCACAACAGCAGTTGCTGCGGCACCTGTAGCACTACTACCCATCATTCCTGCAAGTGCTGTTGTTAAACCTCCTAAACCCATTTGAGAAACAGCCGAGGAAATTCCAGCGTAACCAGCTAGTGAACCCGCTCCCGCACTAGACGCAGAGGTAATTGCTTGAGTAATTGTAAAAGCTGAGGTTGCACCCTTTTCAAGGGCTTTCCACTCTGAGCCATCAATACCGTCTAAGTGATTAAAATAAGCTGTACAAACTGCTTCTGGTGTAGCGTCTAAAATTTTTCTTGCCTCAGCTACAAGCCGTTTGTTAGACAGAATTTTATGAAGTTGACTTGGTAGTGCAAAATCAAAATGAACAGACGCAAAAGCTGGTGGTGATAAAGTGAAACTTAGAAATACCGAAACTACGAGAACCATGAGAAATGCAGAGAAAATTCTCCTAATCTGCTTCAGCATGAATTTGATTTCTAGAAACATAAACTACGCTATTCGTAGAATGCCCAAGAGATAAGCCTGTTTAACATAAAAATAGAATAAGCTCTTACTTCAACCTAGAGACAAAGTAAATAACTTACTGATTTACCTTCAACTTAAATTTAGTTGAGTAAGTGAACTCCACTATTTGAATAAACCAGATGACTAAGTAAATTACACATAGCAGTAATAATAACGAGAAGATAAATAGCTTTTAGTAAAGCTAGAAAATACTTGCTGAAGCTGTTTTTAGTAAACAAGTTAGCAGGTTTAGTACTGTTAATTACGTAGCAATACAGAGTAGTAAATGCTGATCACAAACAAATTGAGATCAGTAATTCCGTCAGTACTAAATCCTTCCCAAGTTTCATAGGGCAGGCGTCATTGTTACTCTAGAAAGCTAGGAAATTAACTCGAAAGTAGTTCTTTTTTAGCGTTAGTGCATTGATGCATACATTCCTTAATCACTTTCAGCTGCTACTAAAGCCCAGAGTTCCCCAATTCCTGACTGAGTTCTTGTCGGAGGCGGTAAATGATAGTTTGCGAGTCGAGTTGGTTGAGAATGTCTTGAATTACGGTGCTGGCTCCTTGCGGTCCCCAGGTGCAGCCATTTTCAAGATAAGTCTGGATGGCGCGTCCCACAGAGTAGGTGCCAAACCCCGCGATCGCCCCTTGCAGACCTGCCGTTGCAAAGTAAGCTGGCAAAGCCACTGACGTTACCCCTGAGACAGCCGCCGCACCACTTTTACCGATGCCTAAAATTAAGCCACTGCCAAACTCCGTCGCGAGTAGACCACCCGAACTCATCAAAATAGTGCGCCAGAGTTTTTGCGCTTCGTGACGGGTAACAGGCAAGCCATACAGTTCAGACAACGCGCGGATCATGGCCAGGTCAGAAACGGCTCCACCTACTACATCCAACACCGCAACGGGATTCAGAGCAATGGCGATCGCCTTATACCGCACAAACTTCCAGATCAGGGCATCCGCTTCAGCATTCCGCAGTTCCAGCACCTTACTGGCAAGACTTACTTCGGCATCCCGCGCTTGAAATAACGCATTCAACGCCAGTAACGTCGAACCTTCGCGACTAATCACCTCAAGGATTTTTTGTTTAAGTGGCTCAATTTCAACAACGGGTGTCTCCCATTGATAGTGAACCGAACCATCTGGATTTTCTACTCGCACCTGTAACGGGGCTGGGTCAGCCGCAACGAGGACAATTTCATTAGTCGATAATAAGCTTTGCAGATCATCGGGCGCTGAGCTGTTTGAGAGCCGTTGCAAATTCTGATAGATCTCTTGGCGGGTGTGGTCAGGATAGAGATCAATTTTATTGAACACCAGCAAGAGCGGCTTTTGAGCCTGACGCAGCTCACAAAGTGCCTCATACTCAGTGCGCGTAATATCGCCCGCTACCACAAAAAGAATTAAATCTGCCTGTTGCGCAACTTCTTTTGCCATCCGGGCGCGGGTTTGACCATCGATTTCATCCAGTCCGGGGGTATCGATCAACTCGATTTGAAGTTGGTCAGGAAGATCCTCAGAAGGTGATTCAGGAGTCCAAAAAACAGATTGCGGCGTGAGCGTCACACCATTGAGCGGTCCCGTTGGCAGCACCTTGCGACCTAACAGCGCATTCAGCACTGCCGATTTGCCGCGACTCACCAAACCAAACACCGCAACGCGCACAACCGTATTCTCAATTTTGTTGAGCGTCACGTTGAGCCGTTGCATATCTTGCCGCAACGCTTCTTGAATCGTGCCAGTCGGTCGCGTCCGCGCCGATCGCAAGTAGGTGTTGTACCTGCCAATCGTCTGGCGCAGGCTGGCCCGGGCACGGGTAAGTTGTGTTTCTTGAGACGTAGTAGCCAACGGATCGTACTCCTCAGTTGATGGTGAGTCGAGAAGACTCAAGCTCGGGGGATGCAAGCGGAATTCGGATTTCTTCTTTTTCGACGAGTTTTGCCTCTGGCAAAGGAATCTGGAGCGGCTCAGCCGTTGAGACAGGTAGCTGATTCTCAACCGGAATCGGCTCTAATGGTTGCAACGATGGCTCAGTTGGTGGGGCTTGGGCTGGTTTAGTCAAAATCTGACCGATCGCCTGCCGCACAAACTCCTTCAGCATATTTTGGCGCTGATTATTTTGAAACACCGATCGCAAAATCTGGCTCACTCGGTCGATCGCTAAAGGGCTAGCATCAGTCATCGCCAGCGTGGGTTCTTGCGTGTTGAAATACTCAATCAAGCTCAGCCCAGCCAGGCGGGTGAGATAAGCTGCGCTGACACCTTGTACGGCACCACCAGCCACGTAGGTCACCGCATTGGTCTTGAAGAGAGTCGCGATCGCCTGAGTCGAAAGCTCAACCACGCCAAACTTCAGCATCAGGCTACCAATTTCTACCGCAACCTTTTGGGCTTGTTGCAGCGAAAACTGCTGCTTGTAAACTTTGCCCAGCTCGACCACCATTTGCGCGTTAATTGCCGCCGTTGCCACCATATCTAAGGTTGGTAAAGGACTGGCAAAGGCCGATGCTGCTGCAATCCACTGATATTTCTCAAGAATGGGCGTTGCCCGATTACGCCGAATACCATTCAAGGTCTGCTGGGCCTTGCTCTTGAGATTACGGGCATCTCCAAAAGAGCTGGTTAGTACCAGGCGATCGCTCTCTTGCTCCAAAATTTCATCCAACCGCTCGATCAGGGGTGCGATCTGGGCAGGCTGGTCTTCCAACCATTCTTTAGCAGAGCCATCTCTCTGGAGTTGCCGCACTTTAATAGGATTGGGGACTGCCGCGATCGCCACCACATCTGCGGGGGCTAAAAACTCAGACACCCGCGATCGCAACGAATTTAGTAGAATCTGCCGTTCATCGGGCAGCACTTGGTCTTGCTTATTAAACAGCAACAGCGCGCGCTTACGTTTTGCCAGTTGCTTCAGTAAAGCCAATTCTGAGTCGGTAATATCGCCAGTCACCAAAAACAAGACTAGATCAGCCGTGTTCGCCCGCTCTAAAGCCTGAGCTTCGGCAGCTAAACCCACTTCGCTCGTCCCAGCAAAACTTGGTGTCTCTGTAATAAGCACCATGCGAGGCGTGTTCCAGCCCGTCTGTAATTTTTGAATCAGGGATGTTTTGCCGCTGCCCTTCCCCCCCACAACCGCCAGACGAATCTGCTCTCGTTGCATGCCAGCCATAATCTGAGCAATTTGAGCATGCAAATCAGAAACTTCCGGCAAAACAGCCTCTCCATCTTTGGTTTCTGGCTCAGTAGCTTCCGTTCTCAGCTGCGTAATGACTTGCTCTGCCTCGCTTAAAGCCTTTTGCACCACACTTGTGTCAATTGGCAGTCGCTCCAGTGATTCAGCCGGGGGAGCAGGTTTTTGCAACCACCAACCGAGCGCACCAACCGACCCGGCAATCAATGCGTAGAACAGCCCATCTCCCGTAGCATGATGAACAACATCTAACAGCAAGATACCGATTGAAAGACCGGCTCCACCGATCAACAGCGATTGCGGCAACTTAGGGGTCATTTTTCATTTTTTCTCAGAGGCATCCCTATTCTATCGAGCCGAGGTGAGTCATAGAAGGGCTGCAACAAAGGTAAAAACCCTGCCATCACTGACAGGGTTTCCGTAATTTGATGTATTTGGTGGCGGGGCATGGATTTGAACCATGGACCTTCGGGTTATGAGCCCGACGAGCTACCAGACTGCTCTACCCCGCGGCGCGCTTATCTAATATAACGAAGAAACGTGAAAAAGAACAACTTTTTTCTGGAATTTTCTACAAAATCTTTTGGTGGGCTGGTCTAGGCAGCTACAATGAGGACGCTGATTCGTATCTGGCGATCGCTGAAACTGCTGCTATGCGTTCTTTTTGGTCTGACCCCTATCTTTGGCTTCATCTGGCAGGGCTAGCAACCGTGCCCCTTTTTGTAGATCTTTGTTTAACCGGGTTCGCGATGGGTTACCCCATTTTTCCGGGTTGGTTAGAGGTCTTGCTGGTTGCCGTCGTGGGGATAGCTCCCATTATTTGGATGCAGTGGCAACGCCCTTTCTATATTTTTAGTGTGCCGGGGTTCGCGCTCAAGCCCGAAATCCTAACTGACAGCCAACGCCAAATGCTGACGTTGTTCAAATCGCAGCGCAACCAAATTTTGTCGGTGGTGCTTGCTGTTCTTCTTTTCTTCGGCTTGCAATGGTTGTACCGTGCCTCGACGATCGCGGCTGAGGTGATTTCACCTGATTATCAAAATCACTTGTTGGGGCTAGGGCTAGCTGCAATTAGTTTCTTAGCAATTAACCTGTTTACCCAGGTGCCGCTGAGCGTGATCAATGTTTTGCTTCACAGTGAAAGCGAGTTTGCTCAAGTTCCTGCTTATCCGGTTGAGCAGGTGCGTCAAACATTTAGTCTATTGGGCTTGCGGGTGCGTCAAATTCTCCCAGCGATCGCCCCACCAGAGCCAGTTCCCACTAAAGTACAACCAACATCAGCACGTCAGACCTCACTCACAGCCCCGGCAGACCTTCCCGAAGCCATGGCTGCTGAAGATCCTAATGAGCTAGAAGAGGCACTTGCGGAGGCAGCAGCAGATGCACCTGTTTCTGAGGCTGAGGCTGAAACATCGGCAGCGCCCACTGTTCTCTCAGAGGAAATGGAGGACATTTGGGATGTTGTTGAAACAGAAACAGAAATAAAAACCGAAGATATTTTGATAAGTGATACTTTTTCCCAAGTTGCCGATGACATCCCCCCTGCGGATGATTTAGGCGTGGAAACTAACACGGTATCTAGTGAAAGCGATGAAATAGATAAGTAACTCGATTGGTTGAAGTGTCATTCACAACACATTCTAAATTGAAGATTAAGCTATGGTTGTGATACAACGCTTTCAGAAAAGCAACCTGATTTCGTGTATAAGGTATAAAGTTCGCTGGTACTCTCATACTCATGCTTATGAATGGTTTTTCTTCCGAATCAAACGCGGGTGGCGGTGCTAAGTCACAGCAAGGCGAGTCTAGCCCGTTTGCAGACGACGTTACAATTTGGGAAAATTTGAAGTCGGCGATCGCGAATAGCTCTGGTTTTCAGCGTTGGCAACTAGAGCGTTCGAATGAGAATGCGATCGATCACCTGACTTTAGAGTTGCGAGTTCGCCGTTATCTTCGTGAAACCCTTGAAACTCTTGCTTATTAATTTCTCTAGTTGTTGGTTTGAGTTTGCTTAACTCAATCAAGCCAGCCTAAAGGAATTTTTTATACAAAACGCCTGAAGCAATAAGTAAATTGTTTCAGGTATGTTTTTTGCTTCATCTCGTTTTGTATAGCGTTTCTCTGCGGGCGAAATATCAGAGAGCAAGCGCTACGCATCATGTTTGGTGCCAGCGGAGGTAGGAACTACGCTCCCAGACAGGTGATTCCACACCCGCGACCCATCCTCACTTTTTCCAGTACTGCTATCAATTTTGGACTCTAAACCAAACGCAATTGCCCACCATATATCAGGGCAAACAGCCGTTCGCCGCTCCTAACGTGGTGTATTTTTTGAATTAGTCCACACTCCAGATCAATTGCTAGAAACGCTGCCCTTAGAAGGTGAAATTATATGGGTTAGGCGCGATTTTTTTCCAAATCGGCAGCAAAATCTTTCCAGCCCACGCGCTCTAAATCCTGGCGTCTGTTCGGAAAAATCCAGAAGCTTTAGCTGACTCTCCTAAAACAAAATTTCGAGTACATCTGTAATTTTTCGGGCTTGCTTTCCAACTCGGCTAATCGCTTGATAAGCAGACAAAAGCTTCGGCCCATCTACATAGACTTCTGAAGTGGGGTATTTTCGGATGGTTTCCAGCAAAGAGAGTTTGCCATCGTCACTAGCAGCTAGTACCAGAGCCGCTCGCAAAGCCTGACGGTTAGCACCTCCAGCCGGAGTTTGAATTACATCCCCAATTTGATCAAGAGCAATCTCACCAATTGGGTTATTGAGAACTTGGTCAAGCGTGACGTGGTTAACTTCAACTTCGCGGGTCAGGACTCGTTGAACTGAAGCAGGCTCTTGGTTTGCCTGACGGAGATAGGTCGCTAGCCCTGGAGGCGCTTCTCCTGTTGCACCGAGGGCTTCGAGATCTGCTACTGAAATTCGCCCTTCAATGGGGCCATAGCGCAAAACGACTTGTTCAGCGGCTTTTGCGGGTGCCGGAAAAAGAATCGGTAGGCTTAGAATTAAAGCGACGAGCGATCGCTGTATCTCTTGAATTTTCATAGCAACCTCCTGACTTCACCTCGATCTTGACGCGATCGCGGCTGATAAGTTGCTCAAAAAGTAGATTTGACGAAAATTTCTTTCTTTTGAGGTAGCAGGCGAGGAGGCATCACTTTCCAATGATTAGCTTCACTCTGTTAATCATTCAACATCCCCCCGCTCCCCCGATCTTGCGGCTCCGCCGCCCCCAAATCTCCGCTTTACTCTAATAAAAAAGGCTTACTCTTCGAGCAATCTATTTTGAGCCAGCAACCCTTGGGGGCATGCCCCCAACCCCCCGCGAGAGGCCGAACCGCCTCCCCTCGCCTCCCCTGCGGAAAGTGTTGCGAATTCCAGTGTTGGATTAAAGGGGTTTTAGGGTGGGGTGGGGTGGGAACCCTGCTGCGCAGGCTTAAACCACATCTTGCACGCTTGGCAGAAAGCAATTCATAAAGTCCAGATTGCTGTTGTCAGGGCGATCGCGCTTGTAACCTCCGCCTCACGTCACCCGTCCCCTCTATCAACGAGCAGAGCGTTGATCTTTTCCCCTCAACATTTGGCTAGCTAACCATTCAACACCCACACGCACCACCTTGCGGGGGGAAGTCCCCCGATCTGGCGGCTCCGCCGCCCCCAAATCTCCGCTTAACTCACCCAAAAGGCTTTTTTATAGCTGTCGCCAGTTGGTTTAGGACATTGAAAATAAAGGGGGTGTGGGGGCTGCGCCCCCAGCCAGGGGTTCCACCCCTGCACCCCGTCTTAATCTAGATGACTATTGCTATAGAAAAGTTTTAAGAACTTGAGAGCAACTATTCAGCCTTTAAGCGTTACTTCCATCTCTACTTAGCATTCGCCTCAATCCACTCTTCAATGCGAGCAATTTCAACGGCATAGTTCAAGATCTTCTGGGGAGCGACTCTGCGCCAACCTGCATGGATGGCAACAATATAATATTGATCGCCAAACTTACTGAGAATTGGGCCACCCGATGCACCTCCGGTCGTATCGCAGTCATGCAGCAGTAAACCCTCCTGCTTTTTCAAGACACTGCAACCTCGATGCACCCCTGCTGTCATCCCCGGCCCGGCCTTAAGTACCAACCCAGGGATACTCTTTGGACTCTTGGGGAAATCCGCGGAATAACCAATCAGCGCCATTTGCTTAGGCTTCTTAATCAGTTGGGTTGAAGGCAAGTTCTTCCAGCCCAGATAGCCATATTTTTTGCCCAGAGGTTTATCTATTTTGAGCAGTGCCCAATCACTATTCTCTTTGCCATCCCGAAAGTTTGTGCCTGCGTGGTAAGTCTCAACCTGAGCAATATCAGCTGTGTCAGGGATACTGCCATCCACCATATTCGGCTGAAACGAAATTTTGCGGCTCGGTTTGCCCGTTTCAGGATTGATCACACAGTGGGCATTCGTTAGCACGATCGCCTCTGCAATCAAAGTACCCGTACAGCTATAGCCCTCGTTGTCAAAGTTGATGCCGTCAAGCCGACCGATCGCCGCCCAGGGAAATTCGCGGCTCATCATTGGTACGCGATCGTCCCCTCGAATCACCGCCCGATAGGGAAAGGGGTTATCGTTTTGCCGTAAAGCGGCAGGCACAAATGGTTGTCGATCTTTAGGCAAGTTAAACGCGGAAGACGTTGACACAGGTGCCAGATCTTTAGCGGGTGCAGGGGTTGCCGTCACTGAGTGTATAAAGGATTGCCGCCCGACCGCGATCGCGCTAACTAACCCTAAACAAAGCCAAAGTAACCGTTGTGAATCCACTTTCATAGAATTAAGACGCAGGCAAACAATAATAGACCGATTGTTGACGAATACAGCCGCTATGACAACGATTCCGCCTCTTCAAAGCAGAAAATTCATAGGTATTTACACATTCAGTAAGGTAATGAGCTAAAATTGCCGCTTGGGAGCTGATCCCCGGCAGATGCCGTCGAAGTTGCACTATTAGAGTTCCCAGTTTTGACCCAGTAAACACTGTCTGTGGTTGCTTTTGGGAGATCGCGTCTGTTGCTAAACGTTTTTCCGCAAAGAACAATGAAACTTCCTGTCACGAAATGGATTCTTCTTTTTCTAGCGGTACCAATTGCTGCTGTTAGTATTGGCTCCTGGCAACTGATGAATTGGTGGAGCAAGGTTAGTGCCGCACCTGTCACGCCTGAAACGACCGCCAAAGTCATTAAGTACCAAATCAAAGAAGGCAGCACTGCTCAGCAGATTGGGCGAGAGCTAGAATCTTTGGGGGTGATTCGCTCAAGTCAAGCCTGGGATCTGTGGTCACGCTGGATCGCTATGCAAGAACCCGATGGCAGCTATCAGGCTGGCACGTACGAGTTATCGACAGCCGATTCACTAGAAAAAAACGCCCGCAAGATTTGGGAAGGCGAAGTCGCTCAACTATCTTTTACCATCCCTGAAGGGTGGAACATACGGCAGATGGCAGCCTACTTTGAAGACCAGGGTTTCTTTACAGCGAAAGAATTTTTGGCAGCGGCAGAACGCTTCGATACAAAGGATTTTCCCTGGTTGCCAAAAATCACAAAAGGTTATCCGCGCTTAGAGGGTTACCTCTATCCCGACACTTATCAGGTTGCCGCTGGGACGCTCAAACCCGAAGATGTGATTCGTCAAATGTTGACCCAGTTTGAGCAAGTAGCCCTGCCTGTCTATCAAAAAGAAAAGGGCAAAACTAACTTGAGTCTGGCAGAATGGGTCACGCTAGGCAGCATTGTTGAGCGAGAAGCCGTCGTCGCCTCAGAACGCAACTTAATTGCTGGGGTTTTTACCAATCGGTTGAAGCAGTCAATTCCTTTAGCCTCCGATCCAACTGTTGAGTACGCCTTTGGCATTACCCAGACCCCCGATCGCCCGTTAACGTTTCAGCAGGTGCAAACACCACACCCATACAACACCTATGTAAACGCGGGTTTACCACCCACACCTATTGCTAGCCCTGGGGTTGAGAGTCTGAAGGCAACACTGAATCCGCAAAAAACAGACTATCTCTACTTTGTTGCCAAGTACGATGGTACTCACGTCTTTAGCCGCACCATGGAGGAACATCTTGCAGCTCAAGATGCCATTCACGATAAGCGAGAAGCCGAGAAAAAGCCGGAATCAGTAGCAAATTGAAATCGAATGCTGGGAGTACATCTAAAGTCTGTAAACTTAAAGTCTGAAGTTTAACAATTAGAGGGACGATTCTCCCTGGCCTGATTGTTATGATTTCTCGAACCTTCGTTCTTTAAGTTCCTCAAAATCCTATGTCCTGGGGTAAACTCTTACAACCTGATCTGGTTCTGCACGGCCCTGTCTTGCAAATCACACCCGAAACGTTGCAGCAGCATCAACTCAAAGGGTTAGTACTCGATGTGGATGAAACTTTGGTGCCAATGCGGGCGAGCCAAGCATCTGAAGAGTTGTTGCCCTGGGTTCAGGAGATTCGTCAGGTTGCAAATATCTGGCTCGTCAGCAACAACATTAGCGAAGGGCGCATTGGGCGCATTGCAAAAGCCCTAGAAGTTCCCTATCTGTTGGGTGCTGGCAAACCGTCACGCCGAAAATTGAGACGCGCCGTTGAAGCGATGCAACTCCCGGTCGAGCAGGTGGCAATGGTGGGCGATCGCCTATTCACTGATGTGTTAGCGGGCAACCGCTTAGGCATGTTCACAATTTTAGTTGAGCCAATGGTCTTTGAGGATGTGGTCAAGCGATCGCGCACCTTTGCCTTTGAAGTGTGGTTATCACGCTTATTGGGTGCGACCCTTACAACCCCCAATAGCGCAGATGCCAGCCAAGAGTAACTCATTGCAAATGCTGGAGTCGCAAGCTCTAGCTGGCCGAAATTCCAGACATTTAACGCTCACAGAGTAAAAGATGGTCAGGCATTTCGTCCAAATTTTCGCTACGCTCGATCACGTGTGTGGAGAATCAGACTTGAGAGCGATGCGAATCTTCCTCTTCATAGAGATTCAAAAAAACTATTAGGGGATCACTCGACTTTTCTAAAGTTCGCTATTCTGGGTTATGCTTTTCCTTCAGGCTAAATGTTGCTGGGCAGGTTCTTTCACAAAACCTTCAGCTTGAACGCTATTGCAGAGCAACATCAACGATAGTCTGAAATTCTTTTTGTGGCAGACAAGCCAACTTTCTTTCTTGCGTGGGGCATGGCAATGGATAACAAGATGATGCTGATGATTCCGGGACCAACTCCTGTGCCAGAGCAGGTTCTACTGGCAATGGCAAAGCACCCAATTGGTCACCGCAGCGGCGATTTTTCCAAAATCATGGAAGAGGTGACAAATAACCTCAAATGGTTGCATCAGACTCAAAACGACGTACTGATTTTGACAGCGAGCGGTACGGGTGCGATGGAAGCAGGCATTATCAACTTTTTGAGTGCGGGCGATCGCGTGCTGGTTGGCGACAACGGCAAGTTTGGTGAGCGTTGGGCCTTGGTCGCTAAAGCGTATGGGTTACAAGTGGATGTCATTTCGGCTGAGTGGGGCAAACCCCTTGATCCCGAAGAGTTTCGGGCGAAGTTAGAGGCAGATACTGAGAAGGCCATTAAAGCGGTCATCATTACTCACAGCGAAACCTCAACCGGGGTGTTGAATGACCTGGAAACTATCAATAAATACGTTAAAGCGCACGGTGAAGCGTTAATCATCGTTGACACGGTGACGAGTTTGGGCGCTTCTAATGTGCCAGTTGATGAGTGGGGCTTAGACGTTGTGGCGTCAGGTTCTCAAAAGGGCTACATGATCCCCCCTGGGCTTGGTTTTGTAGCAGTTAGCCCCAAAGCCTGGAAAGCTTACGAGACTGCAACCTTACCCAAGTTTTATTTGGATCTAGGTAAGTACAAAAAAGATGCAGCCAAGAACAGCAACCCCTTCACGCCTCCGGTGAACTTGTTCTACGCACTGCAAGCCGCGTTGAATATGATGAAAGCCGAAGGCCTAGAAAATATCTTTGCGCGTCATCAGCGTTTGACCCAAGCAACCCGCGCGGCAGTGAAAGCAATGGGCTTGCCTCTATTTGCGCCTGATGATGCAGCCAGCCCAGCGATTACGGCGGTGATTCCCGATCGCGTTGATGCTGAGCAAGTTCGCTCGGTGATGAAGAAGCGCTACGACGTGCTACTCGCAGGCGGACAAGATCACCTCAAGGGCAAGATTTTCCGAATTGGGCACCTTGGCTTTGTCTGCGATCGCGATATCCTCTCAGCGATCGGTGCGTTAGAAGGAACGTTGCAAGAACTGGGTTATGAAGGCGCCGTTCCTGGTGCGGGTGTTGCAGCCGCTGCGAAAGTGTTTGCAAATTCCTAAACCTGCAAAGCCGAGTAAATGGCTTAGTCATAGAAAACAGGGGCGATCGCCCCTGTTTTTTTACTGGGCTTAAAACTGGGCAACAATCTCATCAGGAATGAATGGCCAGTTTTATTTTTTGGGGGCTAATACCAATTCTCTCAAGCTCATTCACAGATCCTCGTAGGGGCGGTTCGCGTTCGTGTAGCGTTTCCGAAGGAAATACCGCCCTTACAGATTATCTCAACCACCCTCCAAAAATTTTCGGCGTTGCTGATCAGGTGTAGTGAGCACATTTTGCAAAACGCCCCTAGCGTAGGGGTACTTATCCAAAAAAGATATCTACACTCAGCAACGTCAAACTTTCATCCGACTGACACAGCTTGGTTGGTCGCTTCAGTGGCAACCTGCTCTTGAATCGGTGGACGGAGGGCGATGTAGGCAGCGGCACCCAGTAAAGGCACCAACGCCACCAGCCAAAAAACGCCGCGATTTTTTAGCCCCCGGCGAGCCATATCGTCGCCCAACAAAATCGGGAAAAGGGCACACAACATACAAAAATCGAGACTCATCACGTGGATGAAGCGGTTCGTTTGCCACTGCTGCACAAAGTCTGCCCAATTGCCCTGAGTCAAACCATAGGCAAGTAAGCCAGCCGCTGCTACAAACGCCAAGAGGCCAAAAATGCGGGAATCAAACACCTTAATCACCCAGTTTTTCTTTCCCGTAAAAGCGGGATTAGGCTGTCGTAGTGCTAAGTAAGGCATTAACCCAAACGCCCCCACAAAGAAGGAGAGAAACGCGAAGGGAAACGCCCGCACCTTCTGCCCCCGACCATCGGCATAAAGCACCGCACTGTAGATCAAGGGAATGACCCCCATGATGTTAAACAGAGCCACAATCAACGGATTGATCCCTGCGATTTGTCCGGTAGAAAGATTCTTGATCAAATCAAAGGTGTCTGGTTGATCGGGTGGAGCAAGCAGAAATGCATACCCAGTGAAACCTAACCAGAGAAGCCAAATTGCAAGATTTTTAGGCATGGGGCGATCGGCTAAACGCGATGAAACTCTGTCTGTAGTTACTAAAGTTTACAATTTTTCTGGTGGGCGGTTAAGGCAACTCCGCCAAACTAAAGAGGAATCATAGAGCGTAGAAAGCAATGGAATATGGTGTGGTGCTGGTGACAGCCAGTTCAGAAGCAGAGGCAAACGCGATCGCCCAATCTCTTGTGGAGTCTCACCTGGCCGCCTGTGTGAGTCTGTTCCCAATTCAGTCTATTTACACCTGGCAAGGGAAGGTTGAGCAAGCACAGGAATGGCAACTGCTGATCAAAACCGACCTGACACGCTTTGCCGAGTTGGAAGCCGCTGTGCGATCGCTCCATTCTTACGAAGTGCCCGAAATTATTGCTCTGCCGATTAGCCACGGCTCAACTGATTACCTGCAATGGATTGGCGCACAAGTCAAACCGCAGTAAGACAAAAAAGCAGCCCCTTGTTTAAGGACTGCGTGTATGCAAGAGGAATAACAGGTAATCAAGACTATGCTGCAATCAAAACAAGGATTAAGGTAAAAGAGTTCACCCAAACGCTGTATTCCTGGAAAATATGCAAAACTTCTTTAATTTCCTGTTGGGAAAACCATCTGATCAAGTCAAAGCCAAGGTTGAGATCTACACCTGGCAAACCTGCCCCTTCTGCATTCGAGCGAAGCTGTTGTTACGCTGGAAAGGTGTCAATTACACCGAGTACAAAATTGATGGTGATGAAGCAGCGCGGGCTCAAATGGCAGAACGAGCCAACGGACGCCGTAGCGTGCCTCAAATTTTTATCAACAATGAGCATGTTGGGGGCTGTGACGACCTCTACGCCCGCGATCGCCAGGGTCAACTTGACCCCCTCTTAGCCCAGCCAGCCGCATGACCTGCGACCAATAGCGGATTCACCCACCTACCAGAAGCTTTATATTTGTTTACAGGGTTTTCATCAGAGGATGAAACAGAAGCGTCATCCACAGCCCTTGCTGAGTTTGTTGTCTAGTTTTTGAGAATGGGCTGTTCTATGACCATTGGTGTTTGGGTTTTAGGCGATCAGCTTTGGGAAGGTCAAGCCGCACTCCAGACCTGTGCTGACCAAAAAGAAAAGGTCTCTGTCTTAATGGTGGAGTCGCTGCAACACTGCCTGGAGCTTCCCTATCATTTGCAAAAGTTGGTGCTTGTCTGGTCAGCCATGCGCCATTTTGCCGAAGAGTTACGCCAAAACGGGTGGCAGGTCACTTACTACCAATTGGCCGACAACTTTGAGCAACCGCTGCAAGAATGGATTCAACAGCAGCAGATTGATGAGTTGCGGGTGATGCGCCCGACCGATCGCCCCTTTGCGAGATCGCTGCAATCGATGCAATTGCCTTGCCCGATCGAAATTGTGCCGAATAATCGCTTTCTCTGGGAAGAGGGCGAATTTCAACGCTGGGCAAAACCCCGCAAACGCCTGTTAATGGAGGACTTTTACCGTGAAGGTCGGCGTCGCTTCAACATTTTGATGGAAGGTGAACACCCCGTCGGCGGTAAATGGAATTTTGACAAAGAGAACCGTAAACCGCCCAAAGGCAAGATTGAGACGCCAAAACCAATTCATTTTGAGCCAGACGCGATCACGCAAGAAATCATCGATTGGCTCAAAACCGCTCCTCAATTTGAGCAACACCGTCAGTATTGGAAGCTCGAACCCTTTCATTGGGGCGTTACCCATCACCAGGCCAAACAGGTGCTCGACAACTTCATTCAAGCCCAATTGTCGGGGTTTGGCCCTTATCAGGATGCCATGCTGACCGGCGAACATACGATGTGGCATGCCCTGCTTTCTCCCTATCTCAATTTGGGTTTGCTGCATCCCCTCGAAGTCGTGCAAGCTGCTGAGCAAGCCTACTACGAGAATCAAGCTGAGTGGGAGTTGAGCAGTGTCGAAGGTTTTGTTCGGCAAGTGATGGGTTGGCGTGAGTACATGCACGGGGTTTATGCGCTCGTCAGCAATGACTACCCCGAAAAGAATTGGTTTAACCACACACAACCGTTGCCAGAGTTCTTTTGGACGGGTGAAACCAAAATGAACTGCCTGCACCAGATTATCAGCCAAACCCGTGAAATCGGCTATGCACACCACATTCAGCGATTAATGGTGCTGGCTAATTTTGCTTTGATCGCGGGTTTGTCACCCCAAGAGACCGAGCAGTGGTTTCATGCTGCTTTTATTGATGCCTATGACTGGGTAATGCAAACCAATGTGATTGGCATGGGAATGTTTGCCGATGGCGGCGTACTTGCTTCCAAACCCTACGCGGCTTCTGCTAACTACATCAACCGCATGAGCGACTATTGCAAAAGTTGTCACTACTCTGCCAGCGATCGCACCGGCGAAAAAGCGTGTCCCTTCAACTTCTTCTACTGGGACTTCCTGGCTCGTCACCGCGAAAAACTAAAAGGTCAGGGACGTATGAGCTTCATTCTCAACAACCTTGACAAAATGAAAGACGGAGAACTGGCAGAGATTCAGGCGCAAGCAACTGACTGGCGGCGATCGCACTAGCCCTGTGGTTCAGTTAACAACGGTGTTGGAGCCACACTGGTGACAGTGCTAGGCAGCTTCTCTAGTTGCTGAGGTGCGCCTTGTCGCTCAATCAAAAACCAACCCTCTGCTACAGCCAACCGACGATAATTAGACAGGTTCAGCGATCGCACCGCCGTATCGTCTACTAACAGGTAAACCGATTTGTCCTGCTGCCAGCGCTCCAGGATAATTTCAGCATTCGCCGGAAGAACGGTGCGATCGCTGTAGAAATTGAGCGAGGGACGGTGCCATTGGTAGGAAGTCCAAACCGTTTGTCCTTTTGGAACGTACTGCTGCACCATGCTGGCAACAGGCTTGACTGGATACCGTTCGTTTAACTCCCAGAGCCAGTGGGGTGACATCATCAACAAAAACAGCGACACATAACATCCCCAAACCAGCACCAGAATAAATTGAGCATTTTGACGAATGATCAATCCAGCCGTACCAATTAAGGTTAAAGAGATCGCCAGTAAGACAATGAGTAGATCATATTGAGGACTTGCGCTGATAACGCTTAGATAAATGCCGTAGCCTGTTGTAGCGATCGCCAAGACTGCACAACCAATTGCCCACGCCCGCGGATACGGCTGCTGGGATGATTTCAGCCCACCTAACCAATCCTCAACTCGCCAAAACTCAGCCAGTTTGTTACCTACCACTAAAGCAAACGCCGGATAAATTGGAAAAAGATACCAGGGTAACTTGGTACTCATAATTGAAATCACAAGCAGATAGCCCCCCAGCCAAACCAACAAAAGCTTTGCCCAGCTGAGGTTTCGATTTTCCCATGCCTGTCGTAACCCTTGTGGCAAAAATAGAAGCCAGGGAGCCGTGTATTTAACTAGCTCCAGCAAGTAGTACCAAAATGGCCCCCGATTTGCCTCAACCGTGCGCCAAACGCGGCTCAACGATTGGTTCATCACATTTTCGATGATAAAGGTTTGACCATAGTGGAGTACCTGTGCCAGATACCAACCCAGAGCTGGTACAACCCCCAGTAAGGTGCCACTCCAAAAAAAGGTGCTGGTCAACAGGCGTGGCGTATCCCAAACTAGAAACCCCAACCCGATCGCCCCCAGCAAGAGAGCCGCCGCCCCTTTGGTCATTGCGATCGCCCCCAGAGATAGACCAACCCCCAGACTCCACCGCAGATCTCGCCGCGATCGCAACAAACAAATCACCATCAACAGAAAAAAGCAAACCAGCCCCCCATCTAGCATGGCTAATCGCCCATGTCGCACCACTGGCAACAGCGTCAGGTAAACCAGCATTGCAAAGATCGCGGCAGTCCGGCGAGGAAATAATTCTCGCCCCAGAATATAAACCAATGGCACAGATAGCGCTGTCAGCGTCGCCCCTGGTAAGCGTGCCATCCACTCATTCACTCCCCCCCACCGAAACGCGAGAGCCACCAGCCAGTGAATCAAAGGCGGCTTATTTAGATAAGGTGTGCCATCGGGTGTAACTGGGTAAAGCCAAACACTAGAACCAATCGGCGATCGCGCCATTTCTCGGCTAATTTGCGCCACAATGCCCTCATCCCAATCTCGCAGGGCAACGCTCCCCAAGTTCACAAAAAAGAGGGGAATTGCCAGCAAGAAAAGTACCAGCCACCCGATTTGCAGGGGTCGCTGGCTTTGACGAAGTTGTTGAGTTAACCGAGGCACAAGCGCTAATCAGAAAACAAAATTGCTAACTGATCATAAACAGTTTTTCCTAACGTCGCCGGAATTTAAATGAGTGCTACTCGCATTCAAAAAACCAGGAGCCAATCCAAAAGTGTTCTAACCCTGTGACTCCTGTTTTCTGGCGCATATCTCTAATTTTTTCGCACCACAGCCTACTTTGCACGCTGTCGCAACTTCTTCCCAGCTGTCAGCAAGCTGCCCCCAAGAAGGACACCTGCGATCGTGGTCGGTTCGGGTACTGGATTGGGTGGCACAGTCGAAATCGAACCACCTTTCAGAAACAGAGCTGAATCATAACGCTTATCTTCCACATCTTTGATGAAAATACTAAGCGTATTTGTCGCATTCTTATTCAGTGCCCCTTCAAAATTCAAAACCTTCGAATAGCCATCTAACCGAGTTACACTTGCGGCTGGGCCTGTACCCACCGGGTTATCGATATAGTCAGGGTTAAAAGGACCAGTAAACGAAGGTGTCAGGCTGTTAATGCTAACAATTTGTCCGTCATTGAGCAGAGCCAAATTCACGCCATTTAACTGCAACTCCATCGCATCATTGAATGTAGAACCGCCAAACTCAGGAAATTCTTCAGAGGCAAACACATAGCTAAAGAAGACTTTTTCAGCCAGATCATTGGCAAAAAAGGTGATGTCAATCTGTGCTAAATCTTCAGAGTTGTTAGACAACGCAGTACTGAGATCATTAAAGCTAGGATCACCAGGTTCGCCTGATGGCGTGGTGGAAATGGTATTGACACCAGGAATTTGGCTGACCTGTCCGGTACTTAAGACAATGCCATTGCCCACTCCAAACGGGTCATCTGCAAAAGTGCCAAAGGCCAGGGGATCGCCCGTAAAAGAAAAAGAAAAATCACTTAGGTTTGGTGTTTCCCCTAGTAAAGCGTTTTTCAGGGTGTTTGTATCTGACGTTTGGGTGACAGTAAAAGCAGCAGCAGTGGGTTGTAAGACGATCGCGGATGTGGCGGCAAGCAGTGTTGCGATCGCGGTAGGGGCAACGAATTTCATGGGGGACTCCAGTTACAATTATGTGTTTTGGGGAGCAAATGCTTAAAAGCTAAAACAACAAAGCGCAGATAAAATCCAGAAAGTTAGAGAAAAAACTTTAACGAGGATGCGGTAGCAGATCGCACCAGAGTAATTTTTCTCAGTCTACCGACAAAAATTGAAAGCGGAGTTAAGTAACAGCTTCTTAACCTCCGCGATACAGGCATATTTAACTGAATAGAGAAATTGAATCCGTAGTTTGAAGCTTCTACTCGGTCTGAGTAGCGCTCTACTAAATTTCACCATTCTCCGCTTAGGCGCACTTTCTCACCCAAAATCTCGCTACAACAAAAAGCAGGACGTGAGGCTCGCCTTCCTCAACAGTCCTGCCTAGCATCATTTGGAATGGTTCTTGCTGCCACTCAGCGTGAAGAAATTGAGAACGAAACAAGGGCGATCGCTCGACTTGCTAGCGTTCAATTAGCATCTAACCAGTAAGCGGCAGACCTGGTAGATGTGTACCTGATTAGAAACTAAACTGCGTGCGGATGTTGCCGACAAATACAGTTGGGTTACTGTCAAAGTTGTTGGCATTGAAAATAGTGTAGAAAGCAGGGGTGATCGAGATGTTTCTAGTCAATGGATAGTGATAAGAAACTTCTAAATCGTATTGAGTACCGCCATCGCCAGCACCAGATTGTAAGAATCGACTGCCACTGGTGTAGTCATGGGGCATCACGAACGAGATCACACCTAAAGCGCCTTTCTTACCCAAATCAGGGAAGCCCAAGCCCACCTGGAAGCTCTGTACTCTGACGTTTCCACCTTCAACATTGGGGTTGATTGGGTCGATGCCAGTGCGACCATAGCTATAACGCCCAAAAATACCAAAGCCATTTGTAATCAACCAATCAAAGTTAATTCCAAACATATCAGCGTAGGCATCTTCAACCCTACCACCAAAACCATCATCCGCATAACCGTAGGGCAACGGTTCGCCGACAGCACCACCGATAAAGCCGTTGTAAGCTTTGATATGCGATCGAATATAAGTCACACGCACATTAAACTTAGGGCTTGGAGAATAAGTTAATTCACTGGTGATGCTATTTGTTGCATTAAACAAACCATCTGAGGGATCGCTGGAAGTATTGAATACAGATGGGTTCAAAAACTCTGTATTTTCTGCTAGGTAGGCAACTGCCAATCTAAACTGGGGGCTAATTTTCCAGATGGCAACTGCACCAGAACCACGGTCAACTGCATTCGACAATGTGCTGCCGTTCGAGTTGTAACTTGTTGCACCCGTTAAGAAGAAGGTGAAACGGTTGGCATCAAAATAACGGTAGACGTTAATCCGCGGACCGACAACAAACTGCAGGCTATCGCCAACGGGGAAGGTGTACGACAATTCGCGGAGAACAACATCATTCGGTGTAGGGGTACCTGATTGGTCGAGGAAGGGGGTACCCCAAGAATTGAAGAAACCGGATGAAACGAGCTGGTTGGCTGGAGAGTTACCATTTCCCACGACCAACTGGGTTGTCAGAGTATCCTTTCCAGTAAAGGACGTATTGAGGTTTAAGAATGCGTAGTAACTCAGCGTAATTTGGGGTTGGTCTCGCTGAACTCGGCGTGGTTGATTTGTCACCGGATCTCGACCCGGAGGTGCAAACGCGCTCCCCCCGCCATTCACAAAGGGATTACGCTCAGCGGTAACATCATCAGTTGGAAAAGCACCCGTCATATTAAACCAAATCTGACCGCTCAGTTTGGTTGTCGTTGAAAACTGCTGCTTTTCAAGCGTGGTTGTTCTGGCCTCAAGTGCGTCTATACGGCCTCTGAGGGTGGCTAGCTCAGCCGCAAACTCTTCTTGCAGCTTTTTGAGCGCATCTAAGTCTTCTTGCTTTACAAAGTCAGCGGTATTGGCTGCTATGAGTTCGCTAATGCGGTCTAAGCAAGCATTGACACCTGCCGCAAACTCGTAGCGGGTCAATGCCTGATTGCCTCGAAACGTACGATCCGGGTAACCCACAATACAGCCATACCGCTCAACTAATGACTGCAAAGCCTGAAATGCCCAATCAGTAGGTCTTACATCTGTTAGCTGAGAAACAGATGTCACCTGATCCATTCCAGAACTTGCGGACTGGTCACTGGTCAACTCTGCAATGTTGCTCACTTGCTCCATTGCAGGATCAAGCTCGGTTGCAAATTGTTCAACTTCCTCAATCTGGTTGCTGAGAGAACCATCTATCTCTTCAGCTTCAACAGGCCGCACATCCAACGGGAGGGCAGCGATCGCCGCCAAAACTCCCAGGCCAATTCCCCATACACCTAGCTTCAGCATAGCCTCACACCAAAACCAAAAAACAACCTGAAGCAGCTACAGCAACAGAGCCTAGAAGTCTCCGCACAAGAAACTTTCAGGCATCTGCATCCTGTATACAAAAGCTACTCTCTTGTAGGCATTAAACAAAGAGGTACTGAGATAATTCTGTATTGGGGCATACACTCTGCAGGTGTCTATGTCTACCAGCAAAGGTATTAAATTTGAATAGACCGGAGGTATGAATTTTCGAGCAATACTTACAGTGGCTTAGTTTCTTCCAGTTGCTGCTCAAGTTGCTGAATCTCATGAACAACACGCACCTTGCTGGCTTGAAGATGCTCTTGGGTCGCTGCTATAGCCACTTGAGGGGTGCGATCGCAAATCGCTTGAAAGATCTTGCGGTGTTCGTCATAGACCTCTAACACCGTTGGGTTATGCTGAATGGTACGCAATCGCAACAACGTCATCTTGTCGAAAACCTGGTCAAGTAGAGTAACCAGCCAGGGATTATTGGCCATCTCTGCAATCAAACAATGAAACTGGCGATCGAGGTGCAATAGCTGAAACCGAATCAAGTTTCGTTCTGACTGCGCCATCACCTTCTCGGCCTTAAACACCATGCGCTCAAGCTGCTCAATTTGGGCGATCGAGGCATTGCTGCAGGCTTCCATCACAGAAAACTGTTCGAGTGCAAGGCGACAGTCGTACAGCTGCACCGCATCATCAACCGAGAGCATGGCGACCCGCAAAGCCCCACTCATATCTGCCGTAATTAAATTCTCACGCTGTAACTGGCGAATCGCCTCTCGCACAGGCGTACGGCTAACTTGTAACTGCTCTGCTAGTTGAGTCTCGACTAACCGACTTCCTGCGACTAAATCCCCCGACAAAATAGCAGAACGAATCGCTTGATAAGTTTGCTCGTGGAGCGATTGATTACGTTTTATTGTTCGAAGCAAACGCACAGATGATAGCAACTCCATATAAGGTAATCCTCACACAGATGAATGTGAAGAAATATCTCCAGTTTGAGCGAGTAAAGTTTTCTCTCACCAACCAATTAAAAGTTTTTATAGCCTAAGAATTGATTACGTCTAAAGTCCCTATTAACAGATGAATTCGTAGTTAAATTAACACCTTAACGTTTGTTCTCTAAATCGACCATCCTTTAAAGTTGTAATTTCGCAGACGACTCTCAGTTTATGCGTTCGTTATGCAAACAAGCATCCTTATATACTCTCATAGAAAATAATTTCATGTGCGACTCTAATTTCATAGAAGTATTGCAGTTTGTAAACATAGCAGTTGAACTAAGGGGACACGGTTGGCTGAATTACCGACGGGGTTGCTGACCAAATATGTGAATTTCATCAGGACGCTGCGCGATCGCGCAGCGTTTCTATTAGAGACAACGCCCCCAGTGATCTGCCAAGCCAACTTTGCCAGGTATAGAAAGCGAATGACCAATAACCAATGGCTCAGTCACTATATGAACCTGCAAAGTTCTTTTGGTGAACTACTAGCGTGGGGATGCTAATCCAAAAATCATATCTACGCTCAGTAACGCTGAATTACCGACCATCAGCCGTTGGATTCAACAGCTTTAATAAGCCTATCCAAATTGTGAACAGACTACCTAAACACCCTAGGGTAAACGCACATGATTCTTAACAAAAGGTGAAAAGAGAAAAAGAGGTCAGTAGAATTTAGCGGTCGTGGTGATGAGAACTCCAATGAGCCAGCAATCGCCGTTGTCTAGTCTGAAGCA
>Ga0073934_10001974_pt1 | contig 45777 bp, 33 predicted proteins | sample LarsenN4metaG_FD_76834 | JGI IMG/M metagenome (GOLD analysis project Ga0073934, IMG submission 76834) | Hot spring sediment bacterial and archeal communities from British Columbia, Canada, to study Microbial Dark Matter (Phase II) - Larsen... ...
ACACCCGATCCCAACAGCTCAGCACTCCGGCGATCTGATCGTGGAGCCGCTCGGTCAGTAGCTCGATGCCCATTACGGCATCATACCCGGACCTCTTTGGTTCCGGCTACGCCGGGTTAGGTAATACTCAGGAATGATTTCTCGTTATCGGTGAGAAATTCTTCGATCTGGGCTGCTCGGCCTCGCATGAGTGCTTCGATGGCGTTCGTGGAACAATTACCGAGCCGGAGCCACACGATCTTGGGCGGATGGCCAAGCACGAAACTCCGCTGCCGGAAGTCGGCATCCTTTGTAACGATGGCGAATCCATGCTTAGCAGCATAGTCCCAGATAACAGCATCCTCGGCATTCCACAGCCCGATCTCCCGCACGTGGACTGAATCCGGAAACCGATCGGCAAGCCTTCGACAAAGCCACGGAGAAAGGTTCTGGTCAAAGAGAAGCTTCACACGGGTATGCTGGCCAGCCGCCGCTCACGATCGGCCGCAAAGGCGAGGCACGCCCGTATGTCGTCGCGGGTGAGGTCCGGGAAGTCCACCAAAATCTCGTCTTCGGTCATGCCCGACGCTAGATAGTCGAGCACATCGTAGACGGTGATTCGCATACCTCGGATGCACGGCTTCCCGCCCATTTTCCCAGGCTCGATCGTGATGATCTTGTTATAATCCAAGCGCGGCCACCTTGGAGGCACCTGTTAACAACATACCAAAAAGTGCGCTCGCTGGCCGCGAGCGAAGTCCACGCCATCGCCTCAGTATCCCGCGAACGAATCAGCGATTGGTGGGTGTGGACTTCAGGGTGCTCGCTCGTGGAGTGGATCGTAGACAGGGCGCGATCTGCATTCGGAGCGAAACATCGTTCTTCCACGAGAGAACGTCGAAGGGTGGGACAGTCGCGCGCGTGCGCGTAGCATGGGCGATGCCATGGCCGTTTTGACGGAGGCCATTCGTGGAGTCCGTTTGGAGCCCAGACTTGGAGTCCAAATACGAGCATTGCCTGCATGGCGTCCAATCCACGCGCCGCTAAGCCTTTCTATCGCGTCGATGCTTGTAAGTGCGGGGCTATGGCACTGCAAGGATGGAAAGCTGTTCCCCGCCTGGCTCGTCACGGCGGCGCCAGCCCGGGAAAAGACAACTACGTGATGGGCTGGTAGAGAGGCGCGCCGCCACTTTCACTCCGTCTTCGCGCTCTCGGCGGGTCACCGGCCCCGCCGACCGTGTATACTGTAGGCAACGTCGGGATGAGGAGAGTGCTGCTTCTCGGAGGGTTGTGGGCCGCGGCCGCCTTGGCGCAGCCCGGTTCAGGCGGCATCCAGGTCACATCGGGCACGATCACGCGTGCTCCCGTTCCCAACTCGCCCTGCGACCTGCCCGCCGCCGAAACCGAGTTTCTGACCACCGATCCGAGCGCCTGGATCGTAGTCACCTTCACCGGCGGCAGCCCGGGTGAGATAGGCCGGTTTGAATGGGTCCGGCCATCCGGCGAAGTGTTTTCGAGCCAGAACGTGCCACAGACAGGCGGGAGCGGCAGTCCCTGCTTCGTGTCCTCGCTGGCGATCTCCGGAGCCCCTCCCGCCTCCACTCCCGGCACCTGGCGGGCGCGGCTGTCCTGGAACAACCGGGAGCAGTTCGACATGCCTTTTCGCATCTCGGTTCCGCCGCCCGGACCGGTGCGAATCGTCTCGAGTTCCCTGCTGCCGACAGGGGTGGTCGGGGCGGCATACAGTACCCGGCTCGCCGCGACGGGCGGCGTCGCGCCGCTGCGCTGGTCGGCGGAGGGTCTGCCGCCGGGACTGAGCCTCTCCTCCGATGGCGCTGTGACAGGAACCCCGCTGGCGCCAGGAAGCTTTCGCGTCCGAGTGCGTGCGGACGACGCGGCCGGCGCGTCTGCTTCGGCCAGCGTCGCGCTGCCGGTATCCGCTCCCTCGCTGGCGGTGCAGCCGCTGCGGCTGTCGTTCGCCGCCGAGGTGGGAACCGCGCGCCAGACCGCGACCGTCACGGTGTCGAGCACGGGAAGCAATGTCCGATTCACCGCGGCGGCGTCGACGGCGCGCGGGGGCAACTGGCTGGCCGTGAGCGCTTCCGGCGCCTCCACCGTGGCCGTCCTGACGGTCACCGCGAATCCGGCGGGATTGACCGCGGGCGGCTACGAAGGTGAACTGACATTGACCGCGAGCGAGGCCCGGCCAACCACACTGCGAATCCCGGTCAGCTTCACGATCACGCCCGCCGGAATCGCACCGGCCAACGCGCGCCTGATCACCACGGTGGTCGGAACGGACTGGATTTTCCCTGACGGGATCGCCGCCTCCGACGCCCCCTTCGCCGCGACCCGCCTGCTCGCCCGGCGCGGCGGCCGCGTCCTCGTCCCGGACCGCGACAACTTCCAATTCTTCGAGATTTCCGGAGGCCGCGTGAACGTGATCGCCGGCTCGGGGCGCCGGGGATACTCGGGAGATGGAGGTCCGGCGCGCTCGGCCTCGTTTTCCGGTCCGCATGCCGCCGTCGAGTTCAAGGGCGCCCTGTACCTCTGCGACAACGCCGCCCACGCCGTCCGCAAGGTGGACGCCGCCGGGATCATCACCACCGTGGCGGGTACGGGCGAAAGAGGGTTCTCCGGAGACGGCGGCCTGGCGGTCGCCGCGCGCCTCAACAGCCCCACGGGCCTCGCCGTGGATTCGGCCGGCAACCTCTACATCGCCGACGAGGGCAACCGGCGAATCCGGCGCGTCACGCCGGATGGAGTCATCGACACGTTCGCGGGGACGGGCGCCGCCGGCGATACGGGTGACGGCGGACCGGCCCGCGCGGCCACGTTTCGCACGCTAACGGCGCTCGCCGCTGATCCGCTGGACAACCTCTACGTCTCGGACGGGGAGTCCCACCGCGTGCGGCGGATCGGGCCGGATGGCGTCATCCGCGCGTTCGCGGGCACGGGAACCCGCGGATACAGCGGCGACAACGGCCCTGCCGCCGCGGCGCAACTGGCGTTGCCGGCGGGACTGGCGTTCGATGAAGGCGGAAACCTGCTGATCGCGGACCGCGGCAACAACCAGGTCCGCCGGGTGGCCGCTGATGGAACCATCACCAGCGCCGCATCGGGCCCCGGACTCACGGAACCGTTCGGCGTCGCCGCGGGCGAAGCGGGAGAGATCTTTGTCACCGACGGCGCCCAGCGGATCGTGAAACGCATTACCGCATCCGGTTCGGTCGTCGCGGCCGCCGGAACAGTCGACGGCTTTCGCTTTGCGCCCGACGGCACGCCCGCAGCGAGCGGCTACCTGTCGCGCCCGCGCGGCCTGGCGTTTGATCGCGCCGGCCAGATGCTGATCTCCGACACCGAACTCGGCCGGATCCGGGCGGTCACGATGGACGGCTCGCTCCGGACGCTCGCGGGCCGCCCGGGAGGCCGAAGCGGCAACGGTCCGGCGCTCACGGCCGACATCGGCAGTCCCGCCGGGATGGCTGTCGACTCGCAGGGGAATGTCATTTTCGTCGAGTTGGGCGGACGGCTGATGCGGCTCACACCGGCCGGGCAGATTCAGGTGATCGCCTCGGGTTTCCGGCTTCCGCAGGCCGTCGCGCTCGACACTCAGGATCGCATCTACGTCGGCGAAGCGGGAGGCCACCGGGTCATCCGTGTGAACGCCGACGGCTCCCAGACGGCCGTCGCCGGCGCCGGGGAGCCGGGCTTTTCCGGCGACAACGGCCCCGCCGCACAGGCGCGGCTTCAAGGCGTGGCGGGGCTCGCCTTCGACCGGGCGGGCAACCTCTTCGTAAGCGACAGCATGAACTGCCGCGTGCGGCGGATCACGCCCGGCGGCGTCATTTCGACGGTGGCCGGCACGGGTGCGTGCGCCTCGACGGGGGACGGCGGACCGGCCTCGCGCGCCGCGCTGAACGTTCCTTCCGGGATCGCCATCCAAGACAACGTTCTCTACATTCTTGAGCGCGACGGACACCGGGTGCGGGTCGTGATGCGGGACGGGACGATCGCCACCCTGGCAGGGTCGGGGGAGAGCGGCTTTTCCGGCGACGGCGGGGCGGCGCCCGATGCGCGCCTGGCCTCCCCGGAGGGACAGATTTTCGTAACGCCAGCCGGAAACGTGTTCTTCACGGACACCAACAACAACCGCGTCCGCCTTGTTCTCGGCAGCCCTCCCGGCGTGCGGGCCCTTCCTTCGCAGTTGACCTTCACGGGCGCGAGCGGCAGCGGGCTCACCGACCCGCAGACCATCGTCACGGCGTCCGTGCTGCCCGGGCTCGCCTTCACGGCGGCGGCCACCACCACGGCGGGCGGCGACTGGCTGCGGATCGCCGACCGCCAGGGCGCGCTGCCCGCCCGGATCGCGGTCCAGGCGGACCCCGGCGGGCTCGCGCCGGGCGTCTACCGCGGCTCGGTGGTTGTCACCGTTCCCGGCGCGAGTCCGGCGACTTTGACCGTTCCGGTGACGTTCAATGTCGTCGCCCCTGCGGCGGCGCGCCTCGCGGTCGCCCCGGCCGGACTTACCTTCCAGATCTCGCGGCTGCGGCAATCCAAATCGCTGTCGCTGACGGTGACCAACCCCGGGAGCGGTTCGGTGGACTTCAACGTGTCGACTGTGACCTTCTTCGGCGGACCGTGGCTCTCGGCCTCGGTCTCCTCGGCGACGGCGGCGGCCGGGTCACCCAGGGAGATCAGCGTCACCGCCGCTTCCGGCGTCCTGGCGCCGGGAACATACACGGGCCGCGTCTTCGTGTCGAGCGCCGTCACCGGACAAAAGATCGACGTCCCCGTCACCCTCCTCATCTCGCGAGAAACCGACCGGCCCGCGACCCTGCTGCTGTCGCAGACCGGACTCACGTTCCTGAGCGTGCGCGCTGGCGGCGTGACTCCGCCGCGTCCGGTGCGCGTCATCAACATCGGCGAGGGTTCGTTTGACTGGACCGCGGAGACGGTTTACGTGGAGGAAGGCCCGAACTGGCTCGAAGTCGCTCCGGCTCGCGGCACGGCCGTTCGCGGCTCCCCGTCTCTGTTCTTCGTCCGCGCCAACACGGCAGGCCTTGAACCGGGAGACTACTATGCCCTGATCCGGGTGGCCGCTCCCGACTCGGTGAACTCGCCGCTCGACGTTCAGGTCGTGCTCTCGGTCCGGCCCGACGGCAGCCGCCCCGGACTCGCCGTTGACCCGGGTGGACTCGTGTTCGTCTCGGGGTCAGGCGGACGCGACCCTGGCGCGCAGACCATCGAGGTGACCAACCTGGACCCGCGTCGCGTGGCGCTTTCCGCGGGCGCATCCACCTCGAGTGGGGGGAACTGGCTTTCCGTCCAGCCCGACCGGGCCACCCTCGCGCCGGGGGCGACGGTCACCCTGAGCGTGTTCGCCGCCACCGCGTCCCTGCCTGCGGATGCCTACCTGGGCGCGGTCACGCTGGTTTCTGACGACACTCCGCGCACCGTTCCGGTGAGACTCGTGGTCCAGGGGGGCCAGGGCGGATCGCGCTCCCTCCGCTTGTCTGGCGGCTGCACCCCGTCGCGAATCCTTCCCGTTTTTACCTCGCTTCTTCACGGGTTCACGCTGCCCGCCGCATGGCCCGCGGCGGTCGATGTGAAAGCCGTCGATGACTGCGGCGAAGCCATGGCCGACGGCCGCGTCACGGTGTCGTTCACCAATGGCGACCCACCGGTGTCCCTGGTTCCCCTTGGCGACGGGCGGTGGACGGGAACGGCGTTTCCTCGCACGGCGAAATCGGACGAGATCTCGGTGGTGGGCGACGCCGTGATGGACGAGCCCTCCCTTGCCGGATCCATCCGGATCACAGGATCGATTCAGGCGAACAACGGACCGCCGGTGCTCGCCTCGGGCGGGGTCGTCAACGCGGCGACCAATGCTCCCCTGACGCCGCTGGCGCCGGGATCGCTGGCGACGATCTACGGATCCGGCCTGGTCGATGGTCCGGACGTCGTCGCAGGCGCCGATCCGCTGCCCACGGAGCTAAGCGGCACCCAGGTCCTGTTCGCCGGGCGCCGCCTCCCGCTGTTCGCCGCCAGCAACGGCCAGGTGTCGGCGGTGCTGCCCGTGGATATTCCGCCCAACACTCAGTTTCCCCTGTTGGTGCGGCGTGGCCGCACGATTTCCGGGCCCGAACTGGTTAGCGTGGCCAGCGCGAGTCCCGGCATCTTCACGCCCGCCGGGACCGGGTCCGGCCAGGGTCTGATCTACGGAATTCGGGCCGGCGGCGGCTCCGCGCTCGCCGACGCGGGGAACCCCGTCCGCGCCGGTGACAGGATTGCGATTTTCGCCGCCGGTCTCGGCGAAACGAACCCGGTGGTCGCCGCCGGACAGGCCGCGCCCGCCGAGCCGGCCGCCGTGCGCGGCAAAGTGAGTGTCCAGATTGGAGGCCTCGAAGCCGAAGTGGCTGCGGCGTTTCTCTCTCCCGGCCGGGTCGGGGTGTACGAAGTGACCACGACCGTGCCCGCGGGGACCCCTGCCGGCGACGCCGTGCCGGTGACGATCTCCGTGGACGGCCAGACCAGCCCGGCGGTCACCATCGCGGTCCGTTGACCAGATCTGGTGCGCCGGCGCCGGCAGGAAGATCGGCTACCTGCCGTAAAGCCCGGAGCGCTTCATCCAGGCGTCGAGCATCTCCGTCCAGGCGTCGCAGGCCTTGCCCTTCCGGTTCATGCCGAAGCCGTGGCCGCCGTCGGCGAAAACGTGGAGTTCGGCGGGGCGGGATTTCCGTTTCCAGTTGGTGAGAAGGCCGGTCGCGGTTGACGTGAAGTCCTCGCGATCGTCGTAGGCGACGGCGATGAAGAGCGGGGGAGCGTCGGCGGGCGTCTCGTATCCCGCGGGGGCCAGCCCGTAGATCGGGATCGCGAAGGCCGGCCGGCTGGCGGCGTCGTATCGGGTGGCGGCGCCGATGGTGAGATACCCGCCAGCGGAGAATCCCATGATCCCGACGCGGGCCGGGTCCAGGCGCCACTCGCCCGCCCGTTGCCGCACGGTGCGCAGCGCGAGAAGGCCGTCCTCGACAGCGTACTTCTGGTTCTCCTCGCGGCTGCCGATTCCGCAGCGGTAGCGCAGCACGAAAGCCGTGACCCCACGGGCGTTCCACCACCGCGCCACTTCCCTTCCTTCATGCTCGATGGCGAGAATGCTGAATCCGCCGCCCGGAGCTACGATGACCGCGGTCCCGTTGGGAACCGCCGCCTGGTAGACTTCAAGGACCGGCCGGCGGACCTTGCGCACCCATTTCTCATCCGGGCTCTTGACGTGCGGATTGTCCGCGGGCGGCGTGTACCACTCCTCGCCGGCCGGCAGGTCGGGCCGGAGGACGATCTCGGGGGCGGCCATCGCCGCTCCGGTAGCAACCAGAACCGGGAACAGGGATTTCATCAGGGTTGGAAACGGCAAGGCGGATCGGTTCCCCTTCACACCTGTTATCTTGCCAGAGCCGCAGGCGTCTGCGTGGAACCGGGCCGCCGCCATCACCGGCTGAGCGTAGAATAGGACCCCGACGGCGCCCGGCCCGCGGCGAGGTCGAAGAGGCCTCGGAGAAACCCCGCGCCATAGGAGATGTGATACGCGCCGAAGACGACGGGCAGGACCGGCAGGTACCGCCAGCGCCCGGGGCGCGCGCAGAGTGCGACGCTCGCCAGCAAAGCCGCCAGGAGATAGGCGCCAATGGTGAGGCTCAGGAGCAGCCGTGCCGGTTTGAAGAAGGGGGCGAGCAGCGCCAGCACCGCGAGGGCGGCGACGAACGCCCCGGGGATCAGATGCCGGATCGACGCCGGAATTTTGTGCTTGCGCAGCACGCGCACTTTCCAGTAGCCGTATTGGTAATACTGCTTGAACAGAGCCGCCAGCGACGATCGCGGCTTGTACCACGAGCGGATCTTCGGCGTCTGCCAGACCTTGCCGCCCGCGCGGTGAATCCGGAGATTCAATTCATCGTCCTGGTTGCGGATCAGTTCCTCGTCGAACAGACCCAACCGTTCGAGTGTCTGTTTCCGCCAGCAGCCGTAGGTGACTGTGTCCACCCAGCCTTCGTAGTCCGCGTTGTGGAACAGGGCGCCGCCGCAGCCGAACCGGGAGGCGTAGGCGAGGCTGATGGCGGTCTGCATGTAGCCTTGGGGACGCGTCAGGGCGGGGCCGCCCACGTTCCACGCGCCGGTCTCCTCGAGCGCCCGCAGGCTCTGCGCGACATAATCCGTCGCATACTCGGAGTGCACATCCATGCGGACGATCACGGCGCCGCGGGCGCGCCGGATACACTGGTTGAGCCCGGTGGACACGTGCCGCTGGGGGTTGTCCAGAATGCCGATCTGCGGAAACCGGGCGGCGTAGCCGGCCAGGATTTCGCGCGTGCCGTCGTCGCTCATGCCGTCGGCGATGAGGATCTCGCTCTCAACGCCCGGCGGCAGTTGCTGCGCCAGGAGCGAATCGAGGAAGGCGCGGATGTGTCCCTTCTCGTTGCGGCAGGGGACGATAATCGTGACGGCGGTCATGCGCGCCGGGCGACTTCCGAGATCACAAACCGCCGCTTGCCGGACTTGGGGACCGGAATCTCGGCGACCGGCTCGACTTCGATCCGGATTCCCGTGGCGCCGTGCTCCACCAGGCGGCTCACGATCCGCTTTCCCAGTTCCGGCGTGTAGGGATGGTCTGGAGCCGGCACGATGCGGACAATCATGCGGTCCGGGTCAGTCTGGACAACCTGGAAGGAGTCGATTTCCCCGAAGTACTCGAGGATCCCGGTAAAGAAGTGCACGATGAGCCGGTTGCCGTCCGGCGTCACGATCACGTCGGTGTCGCGGCCCTGGACGCCTTCGAGAAGCGCGAAATTGCGCCCGCACGGGCATCCGGCGGAGGCCGACGGGATGGCACGGTCTCCGACCCGGTAGCGGACGAGCGGCATGGGCCCGGGATGCAGCCGGGTGACGATGACGTCGCCGTCCTGACCCGGGGGGACGGGATTGCCGTCGGGGTCGACGAAGTCCAGCATCACATCCAGGTCGTGCATGTGGTAGTGGGTTCCGTGGCCGCACTGCGCGGCCAGCTGGAAACCCTCCCCACAGCCGTACGTATCCGTGACGCGGCGCCGGAACACCTCCTCGACCGTGCTCCGGTAGTGCTGATAAAGATTGTCGCCCCAGGTGACCACCGACGTCATCGGCTGGTTCCAGCCCTTTTCCCGCGCCCGGCGGGCAAGATAGTAGAGGCCGCCGGGATAGCCCCACAGGTGCCGGATGCGGCGGCGCTCGATCAGGTCGAGACATTTGTCGAGTTGGGCGTCGGAGGTGTCGAAAGCGGAGACGTAGTGGCAGCGGAGGATCGCGTCCTTGATGACCCGGTCGAGCGAGCGGCCGAGGTTCATGCCGTTCTGAAAATGCGGCTCCCCGATCTGCCAGCCGGCCCACTCGAGAGACAGCAGAAACGTGGCGCGGTAGGTACCCGCGGTCTCGGCGTCTTCTCTCACCCGGAAGTTGACGCCGCTCGATCCGGACGTGCAGGTCTCGTAGGTGGCCTGGCCGGTGTCGCGGACGACCCGATGAGGGTAGGCGGCGCGCAGGTCATCCTTGGTCGAGATCGGAATCCGCCGCAGGTCTTCCTGTGTTCGAATCTGGCGCCAGTCAATCCCGGCCGCGTCCATGCGCTCGCGGTAGTAGGGAACCTGCTCGTAGCAGGTCTTCATCAGCGCGGAGAGACTCTGCTCGCGAAAGGCGCGAATCCTTTCCGCGTCCCAATACTGCGCCTCTTCGAGAAAACGGAGGCGCTTCATCAGGCCCTGGTGGAAAGCGACGTCACCGAGCGGCAAAAGGACGTTGCGGAGAAGCCATGTGCGCGCGCCAGCCCGTCTTGGCGCCTGAGATGAGCCGGTCATTCCTGCCCGATGAACCTCCTCCTTGTTTCAGCCCTGCCCGGGGCTGCCTGCTTCTCTGATTGTACGGGAAATACCCGGCTTGAGGCAGAAACTTTGGTCACTGCGAAAGGTCCCGCCGCGCCTGGTACCCGGGTTGGCCGCACTCCCGGCCGGACACACTCTCAAACAGGCTGATCCAGCGCGGCAGGACGGTGTTCCAGTCGAAGAGTTCCGCCTTCTTCCGCCCCGCGTCGGACAGGCGGGCGGCCAGACCGGGCTCAGTGAGGATCCGCCGGATGGCGGCGGCCATCGCCGCCGGATCGCCGGGAGGCACCAGAAGCGCCTCGGCGCCATCTTCGACCAGGTAGGGAATCCCCCCGACACGCGTCGTCACGACGCATGCGCCTGTCGCCATGGCCTCCAGAACGGTGACCGGGGTGTTGTCGGCATTGGTTGTGTTCAAGTAGATATCGCCGGCGCCGATTGCCTCCGGCACCTGGTCCTTCGGCACAGGACCGCGGAACGTGACCCGGCCGTTGAGCCCGAGCGAATCACAGAGAGCGCGCGTTTCCTCGAGCGCGCCCTCGCCCTTGTCCGGACCTGTCATGGTCAGCTTGAGCCCGGCGAACTCACCCGCCAGACGGGCGGCGGCTTGAACGGCGAGCATCGGGTTGTAGACAGGATGGAAGGCCCGCAGCCAGGTCAGTTCGGGGCGCGGGTTGCTGCGGGGGCGGAACGCGTACCGGCTCACCTCGAGGGCGTTGGGGATGAGCAGCATGTCCGGCCGGTAGGAGCGCAGTTTCTCGAGCAGGAACCCCGAAGGCACCGTGACAGCGGCGGCCGAATGGAGCAGCGCTCTGGCCCTGTTCGGCCGGCGGCGGAAAAACTCCGGAAGCCCCCCGCCGTGGAGCGTCAGAATATACGGCTTGCCGGCGCGGCGCAGAGTCCAGCAGACGGCTTCGGCCCAGATGAAGGCGGGCCCGCTGAACACATCCACCTGGGCGGCCGTGTAGCGGCGCCTCTCCCGCCAGCAGGTGGAGACCATGTCGGCCAGCCGCGCGGCCCTGCCGGGCTTGCTCGAAGTCGTCAGCACGGAGAGCCCCGCGGCGGACAGGCGCGGGGCGAGTTCCTCGCAGACCTGGCGCGAACCGCCGGAGGCGGACAGGAAGCTGCCCACCAGCAGAACGGAAGGCTTCCCTGTGCGGCCGTTGCCGGTCATGGAGCGAGGGGAATCAGTACAAACACACCAAACTCGGGAAGCGTGTGTTTGGGCTGGAACGGCACCGTGTCGCCGATGACCGCCGAGACATTTCCGCCGGTCATCGGGATGTCGATCACATTGCCGTTATAAGCGCCGGTCGCAACGGGCGCACCCCAGAAGTCCTGCGCGTCCCGGATCTCGTAGCGGACTCCCCTCTTGAGCACCTTTGATACGTCGACGGACACGGAGTTCCGGCCCGCCCAGTTGTATATGACGATGTGGGCCCGGCCCGGTTCATAGCGGTTGCCGCGAACGAAAGACCAAACTCCCTGCGGCCTGTTGGAATCGTGCTTCGAATTCGGGTCGAGCCTGGTGACATCGCGCCACTGCGACACCGCGTTGCTCCGGCCCTGGATGTAGAACACCTGTCGGCCGAAGTACGAGTTGTTATCCCAGGCGTGCTGCGCGTACTGCTGGTCCGGGCGAATGCTGAGCATCGCCTGGATCTGCGTCGTGTAGATGGTGTTTCCGGTGAACGTCAACCGGTCCCAGTAACTCATTTCGTTGAACTGGCCGCCGATGAAGTAGTTGTTCCGGATGGAGCCCTCGGTCGGCGTTCCGGGGAATTCCTCCGTGTTGATGAATCGATTGTAGCCGCTGCCCTCGGTGGGAGTGTGATAGGTGAAGTTCTCTTCCACGCGGATCCGGTTGACGAACTTCCCTCCGGAGAAGTGGATGTTGTCGACCCGGCCCAGGGGGCCGGCCGCCAGGCCGTTGTTGAACAGGACGTTGCCGCGCAGGTCGTAGTTCTCGACAAAGGCGGCCGTGCTGCCGTACGCCTGAAGGCCCAGTCCGAACTGGTTGAAAACGATGTTGTCGTGAATCACCTTCCATCCGGTGCGGTTCTGGGTGTAGAAGCCGTGGCCGTGCCCGCGTTGCGGCCCTTTGTAGCCGTTGTGGTAAGCGATGTTGCCGTAGGCCTCGGCGTCCTCGGCGGGCGTCCAGAAGGAAAATCCCTGGATTGTGTCGTGGACGACCAGGTTGATCAGCTTCGTCCGCGGACCGAACGCCTCGACTCCGAACGTGCCGTTCTCGGTCGTGCGGTCGCGATACTGGTCATTGGTCACCTCAAAGCCCCAATACCAGGCGTCTCTGCCCCGGATCACAATCCCGCCCTGGATGGTGGCCCGCACGCCGGGGGCCTGGCGGAGAACGATGGGCCGGCCCGGTTCGCCCGAGAGCAGGCTTTCGAAACGGTCCTTGCGGTTGCCATAGTCGCCGCCAAGCATCCAGATGGTGTCGCCGGGTTTGATCGCCGCAGGATGGGCGAGCGCGGTCGCGAGGTCCCAGGGTTTTTCCCTGCTCCCGTCGCCGGACGGGCTGCCGGATGGCGAAACGTAAAATTGATTCGGTTTGAAATCCGGATTCACGACCGGAATCGTGATGCCGGCCTGGGATGAGACGCCCTGGGATTCGACCGTGATCGAATGGAGCCCGGTAGCGAGTTCCGCCGGGACCTGAACGTTGATCTGGTAGGTGCCGGCCGTGCCCGGCATCAGCCCCGCAAAGGAGACCGCCGATTCGACGTGGCCGATGCGCACCGTCACGCCGTGCACCGTGTAGCTGAGAGGATCCCCGGGGGCCTCGGCGCCGGCCGGAACAGGCGGGTCCACCGGCCCAAGCCCTCCCGCGACGAGGCTGATGTTCTCGCCGGCCGCGGCCGGAGAATCGTCGGTCACCGGGCTTCCATCCTGATGGAACGCAGACACGTGGGTCCGGCCGAACTCGACCCGGGTGTGGAGTCGGGGAGCCGCCGCCAGCAGCGTCGCGTTGTCCGGATCGCTGACTCCATCCAGATTGCGAACACGGATGCGGATCTCAGCCTGAGTCAGATCGAACGGTAGCTGCGCCTCAATAGTTTCCGGAGAAACAAGCCGGAGCGGAGCGTTTTTGATACTGTCTCCGATCTGAAGCTCAACAGTGACCCCTTGCAGGGATTCGACCATCGCCTGACCAGGGACGCGGGAGGTGCGGGTGGCGAAATTGGATCCCCGAAGCCGGATCAGAGCGCCCGCGGCCAGTTCACGGGTTTCTCCGGCCAAGTCCACCACGCCGCCTGCGGGCAGGATGGGCTTCTGGGCGCGGCCCGCGCCTTGCAGCAACACGAGCAGCAGCGCGACAGCGAGTTGTTTGGGAATCTTCATGATACGATTTCAAACCCTGTCCTGGTGGCCGGACTCTCGGGGATCAGTCGCGCGACGACGCGATAGTGTCGTAGATGCAACAGATCTGTTCGGTGATCGCCCGCGGATCGAAGCGGTCACGGACATGCTGGTCCAGACGCGCGCCGAAGATGGCCCGTTTCTGCGGTGACTCGAGCAGGAACAGCACCGCCTGGGCGAGGGATTCCGGCGACCCGGGCGGAACGAGAATGCCGGCCCGGCCTCCGTCGAGCACGTCCGGACACTGCCCCACGGCTGTGGCGACGGCGGGTAGTCCCGCCATGCCGTACTCGAGCAGGGCCAGCGGCAACCCTTCGGACGCCGAGCTGAGGACGCCGACATCGCAGGTCTTCAGGATGTCGGGTACGTCGGAGCGCGTGCCGAGCCAAGTGACGTGGGTCTCGATCCCGGCCATGGAGATTTCGTCCTGCACCCGTTTGCTGTAGTCAGGGTCTCCGAGCGATCCAATCAGCAGGAGGTGCGCCGACGGCACCTGGCGCACGATCATGCGCATGGCTCGGAGCAGGTTGAGGTGGTCCTTCTGAGGGCGGAGGTTGGCGACGCAGACGATGCGCTTGCCGGGGATTCCGGGCAGGTCGAGCCGGCCGCCTCCGGCCGTCTTGAAGTCGACAAAGTTGGGGACGTACCAGACGCGCTCCGGACGGATACCGAGTTTACGGCGCGCCCATTCGGCCAGCGTTCCGTTGACGGAAAGGACCCCGGCGACGCCGCGGGTGGCCATGCGGTACATCCACACCGGACGGTCGTTCAGTTCGGCCCGGCCGTAGTGGTCATGCCAGATCACGCGCGGGAAGGGCGGGAACATGGCGGCGAGACGGGCGATGAACAGGGAGGATCCGTGGGCGTGAAGGATGCGGATGTTGTGGCGCTTGATGAATCCGGTCAGCCTGCGGACGGCCGCGCTGTCAAAACGGTGGCTGCGCTGAAGGCGAAGCCGGCCCACGTCGCCGGCCACCTGCTCGGCGAGCGGACCTTCCCGGCGGGTGCTGCACAAAGTGAGATCGAACTGGTCCCGGGGAAGACGGTTAACGAGGTTGACGGCTACTCTTTCGGCCCCGCCGATTTCAAGAGTGTCGACAAGGTGCATCACGCCGACTCGGCTCATTTGCTTTCTCCTCACGTTGGAAATCGTCAGTTTCTGGTTGCTTCCGCCGGCGGCGCCAGCGGACGCTCGATCTGGGGCAAGGCGGTGTCGGGAAGGTTCCAGTGGCGGATCATCAGCCCGCGCAGGGCGTCGCGCAACCCTTCGAGCGAGTATCCGGCCACCCATTCGCGCGCGCGGGCGCACATCGCCGCGCATTCATCCGGCCGCGTGGCGATCCGCATCAGGGCGGCGGCGAGTTCGTCGGCGTCCCCCGGCTCCACCACCAGGCCCCGGCCTTCGGCGAGCATCCGGGGCACCCAGCCACGGTTCGATCCGATGCAGGCCAGTCCGAAACTCATGCCCTCGGCCAGCGCTTTCGGCCAGCCCTCGGTCTCCGACACGAGCGTGAGAATGTCGCTGCGCTCCAGGGTCTCGAGGACCTCCTCGTAGGAGACTCCGCCACGGAAGTCGACCTGCCCGGCGATCCCCAGGCTCGACGCGAGATCTTTGAGCTTCCCCATCATCGGGCCGTCTCCGAGGATCGTCGCCTGCATCGGGACGCCCTCGCCGGCCACCCGGGCCATCGCCCGTAGCAGGACATCGACGTTCTTCGCCTCGCTCAAACGGCCCGAGAAGACGATCCGCAGCGGATGGCCCCGCCGGCGGCGGAGGGCGGCCTTCCGGCCTCGTTCGAGTTGTTCGTCATTGAGGACCGAAGTGAAGAAGGGAATCACATGCGGCGGCTGGTCCGGCCACTCCCCATAGACGGTGACCGGGCCTTTGAACCACCGCGACCGGAGGATCGCCCGCTGAAGCCGGACCGTGAGCGCCTCCCCCGGATAAGGCCCCCACTGTCCGGCGTACTTCGCGATCAGCCTCGTGGAGAACAAGGGCGCCAGCAGCGCGGCGAGCAGCCCGAGATTGCCCGGACAGCGGACGTGGATGGCGTCGGCCCGGCTCATCGCGCGGCACAATTCGTAGATCATGACAGGCGTCGTCAGCGCCAGGCCGATCTTCGCGGCCAGACCGTCTCCGCCCGCTTCCCGCACGGGATGGATCCCGATGTTGGTTCGGGTGAACGGAGCGTTGTCCGCAGGCGGCTGCTCCTCGCGGAGCGGAGCCGCGATGGTGACTTCGGGAAACAGGTCCGCCCAGATGTCGATCTCGCGGGCATAGGGAGCGTACGCGTGAAGCTGCCCCTGCCAGCGGAAATGCGTGACGTGTGAGACGATCACGAGCCGCATGATCCTAGGCCTCGGCCTCCTCCAGGGATCGGGGCGCCACGGGCGGCTGCTCGCGAACTTCGTACACGCGCGGCACAAAGTATCCTACGGGTTTGATCGCTGTCATCGCGACGCCGAGCCAGAGTCCGCACGTCATGTCGAGGCAGTTCACCGACATGCCGGTGACCAGGAAGCCCATGATCGCGGCCAGTGGCATCGGGTCGCCGTGAACCCTCCAGTAGGAGACCGTTTTCCGGAAGACCGCACCCAGAAAGACCAGCACCGGAACCAGACCGAGCAACCCGGTCTCCGCGATGAAGTGAAGGTACAGGTTGTGCCAGGCCAGCAGCCGGCCGCAATACTTCTGCGAGATCTGCCGGCCCTGGCCGGGGCCGTGGCCCCAGATGGGCGAGTCGACAAATACCGCGGGAATCGCCACCCACTGTTCCAGCCGGCCGGTGGTCCGCTGAGCGAGCGTCTTGTTCTCGTCCGTCAGCTTGGTGATGTACCGCAGGGCGTACTCGCCTTTCTCCGTGGTCACGCCATAGGAAAGCAGCACAAAGCCCAGGATGAACGCCATCGCGAAGTCTTTTCTCGAACCGCGGTCCAGAAAAAAGACGATGGTCAAGGCCGCCAGACCCGCAAACATGGCTCCCCGCGATGTCGACAGGAAAAGCAGAGCTCCCCCGGCGACCATGATCGTGTATCGGAGGATCGGATTTCCCCTCAATCCAAGCCACTGGCCCTTTCCGCAGATCCCCCACAGGATCATCATCGCCGACGGAAGGCCCACAAGAATGGGGTTTCCGATGTGCGTGCTGCCGCCCGTCTCCTCCCCCGTCACTTCGATCATTCCAAGCCGCTGGCTTTGCGGCAGCATGCCGAGGCCCAGCGCGATCTCGGTCAGAGCGATCCCGAGCATGGCCGTTTGCAGGTACGACCGGCGCGTCGACAGGAGAAACAACGACATGCTCGACAGCACAAGGTCCATCGATTTCAGGTTCGACGAGTAGTCGAGGTTGTACATCGCGCAGATCAGCCAGTAGACGGTCACGAACAGCACAAAGTACCGGGTCAGTTCGGTGTTCCAGATGCGGCTGAACAGCGTCTTATCGGTGATCGCAAACAGCATCGCCAGGCCGTATAGAGCCATGGGAGTGTTGTAGGGAAACACCTGGCCTCGAAGAATGATCAGCGCCGGCACGCAACCCACCAGCACCGTGAACAGCGCCAGGCGGTTCTTCTGGTTGAGATGCCAGAGCATCATCAGCAGGACGCAGCCGACCACCCACATCGACGCCTGGGCGGGCCTTCCCATGCCCAGCAACGCCATGGACGGCCACGAACACAACAGCGACTGAAACACCAGCCTCTTGTGCACGAAAGGCTCGCGAAGCGGCGCCGGCATGATGGCCGGGATCGGAAACGTGGCGGCGGGATTCATTGGTTCGAGTTTGCCACAGCCATCGCGGGCTGGCCGGCGGATTCCATCTCATACCTGCGCCGCGCCGGCGGCTCTTTAAAGCGCGGCGGGCGGATCAGTGTTTCCACCCCCCCGGCCGCCAGGCCAAGGGCGTGGGCAAGGGCGTGCAGCTTCCATGGCCGCACGGCGAACCATGCCAGGTCCATCAGAAACAGGAACGCCAGGTCCGAGTAAAAGCGCAGCCGGTTGAACAGGGACGCGCCCGGACGGTGCCGTCTCCAGATGAAATACCGGTTGCGCACCTCCATTCTCCCCTTGGAAAACGATGTCGGGCGTCCGCCGGGCGCCTGGTGATGCTCGTAACGGGCGTCGCCGCTCCAGACGACTTCCCATTTCGACTTGACCCGCAGCGCCATCTCGATGTCCTCGCCATAGGCATACCCGTAGAAGAACTCCGAGAAGCGCATGGTCTTGGTCACTTCACGACGGAGGGCAAAGCCAGCGCCCGGCATGCAATCGACGGGCCGGACCCCCGTAAAAGGCTTGATCCGGCCGGTCGGTGTGGAGGTGCCGCAATCGTGGTAAATCATGGGTTCGACCGGTGGCACCAGGCCGAGCGCGAGGCGCAGCCGCCACCGGCGGTTGATCGGCCGGTCCATCTCGTTGATGGCCGATCCGCCGACGCCGCCCACCGGGCGATCCTGTCGGGACTCGAAAGCGCGCCGCATGTTCGGAAAGTACCCCTCGAGAGGCGCCGCGTCGTCGTCGAGGTAGAACAGAAAGTCGCGTGTGCTGATGTCGATCCCGACGTTGCGTTGCAGCGTCAGCCCCTTCGGGCTGCGCACGTAGACGAGGTCGAAACGGAGCCGCCGCGCGGCTCCCCACGAGCGGGCTTCCCGCCCGAGCGTCTCCTCGGGGGATCCGTCCACGATGACGATCTCGCCGGGTACGTCAGCCAGGGCGTCGATCTTGCCCAGAAGCTGAATCACCTCGGCCGGGCGGCGGTAGGTGGCGATGATCAGGGAGCAGTCGTTCAGCGCGCCACGGGAGTCCTGGGACGGCAGACGCCAGCCGGCCAGTTTGGTCAGATCGTTCGGTGTCGTATTTTCCATGGCGGTGACTTTTTTGAACTTGTGCTGCATGGACGTTTCCTTCGCCGGAGATTCCCCCGGGAGCGGAATCTAGTCCGCGGGCTTGATCCTCCACTCGCTGTGCGGAACCAGTGCGGCGCCGGTGCCGCTGGAGTCCCCGGCGACGTCGAGGCGAAACACATCCGAGACGATGCGTGCCTGGGCCACGTCTCCCCACGGGAAGGCCTTGAAATAAAGCGTGTACAGTCCGGGCTCAAGCCACAGCGCGGGCAGGTCCAGCGAGATGGCGTGCGTGCCTTCCCAGCCGCCGGCGCGGAACTCGTGGCTGTTGCGCTGGAGGTGGAACACCACCCGCTGGTGCATGTCCTCAAGGACGCAGATCAGCCGGAAGCCGGCCACGCGTTCCGGCAGCGCAAGCGTCGTCGACACGGAGAACCGGTCGCTCTGCTGAATCGTGGAGCTGGGATGCGACGTCAGCGCGATGGCGCCAAACCCCACCCGGCCATTGGCTGAATCCGCCTTCTCCGCGGCCGCCGCGAGACGGTAGTACGCTTCGATGCTCGGTCCGATCGCCCCTTCATGAACGACCGTCCCCTTGTCGAGTACGATTCCCTTCTCGCACAGGGAACGGACCGCCCCCATGTTATGGCTGACGAACAGAACCGTACGGCCCTGGCGCGCCACTTCGTCCATCTTGCCCATGCACTTCTTCTGAAAGGCCATGTCGCCGACAGCGAGAACCTCGTCAACCAGGAGAATCTCGGGATCCAGGTGGGCCGCCACCGCGAAGGCCAGACGAAGATACATGCCGCTTGAGTAGTGCTTGACGGGCGTGTCGACGAACTTCTCCACCTCCGAAAAGGCCACGATGGCGTCGAACTGGCGCTCAATATCGCTCCGCTTCATCCCGAGAATGGCGCCGTTGAGAAAAATGTTCTCCCGGCCGGTCAGCTCTGGATGAAAACCGGTGCCGACTTCCAACAGGGACCCGACGCGGCCATGAATGTCGGCATACCCTTCGGACGGCTCCGTAATCCGCGACAGCACCTTGAGGAGCGTGCTCTTGCCCGCGCCGTTGCGGCCGATCACACCCACAACTTCGCCGCGCTTGACCGTGAAGCTGACGTCCCGTAGCGCGAGGAACCGTTCGGCCGGCTCGCTCGTTCGGCGCCCGCGGACCAGGTTGACCGGCGCCATCGCCACGCTCTTCATCGTGTCGGTGATCGTTTCACGCAATGTCCGATAGCTCGATTTCCTCCCGCCGATGGTGTACTCCTTCGACAGGCCCTCGACCCGAATCGCGATGGCGCTCACTTGACCTCCGTTAGCTGCCGCACCGGCTGCGCCCGGAGCGTCAATCCGATGCTGATCCACTGCCAGACGTAGAAACTGTTGTCGGACTTGCCTTGCCGGTACTCTTCCCAGGCCGCACGGACAGCCGCGCGATCGAGCCACTCGCCGCCGAACCGGTCGAGCGCGGTTTCAATGCATCCCTCGCTCCAGTCGCGGAGCGGTCCGGCGAGCCACTCCCGCTGCGGCGTTTGAACCGGCCGTTTGGGGGCCTCGGCGATCTCTCCGGGCAACAGCCCGCGGGTGATCTTGCGCAGCAGCCACTTCCGCTGCCCGTTGGCGATCTTGCGGTCCGCCGGCTGGCGGAAGGCGAGTTCAAACAGCCGGTGATCGAGGAACGGCTCGCGCAGCTCGCAGCCGACGCGCATCGAAACGCGGTCATTGAAGCGCAGCGCGCGCGGGATCTTCGTGTACCTCGTGTCCTGGTACTGGCGGTTGCGCAGCGCGTCGGGAAACGGCCGCCGGGGGTGAAGGCTTTCCGCCAGGGAACGGAACTCCGGGACGAGGCATTCGGGCCGCACGGGGCTTTGCCGGGACCCCTGCACGGGACCCTGCGGGGCTTCGTTCTTCGCCTCCGGATGAGCGAGCGGGGCGTAGTAATCGTATCCGGCCCACTGCTCGTCCATACCCTGCCCCTCGAGCAGCACGATCACGCCCTGCTCGCGCGCCCGCTCGAAGACTCGGGCGTAGGCCACGGTCGGCATGCCGCCGAACGGGCCGTCTTCGTGGCGTTGGACCGATTCCGCCAATTCCGGAACATCTTCCGCATTCAGCCGGCAGACGACGGACTCGTGGCCCGTCTGGGCCAGCATCTTCTGGACCCACGGAAGCTCGTCATAGCGATCGTCTCCGGTGACGTAGGTGAACGTCTTCACCTGTCCCGCGCCTTTCTCCATCGTGTGCACAAGGCCCAGGAGCGTGGCCGAGTCCAGCCCGCCGCTGATCGTGATCCCGACCGGCACGTCCGAGCGGAACCGCAGGCCGACCGTCTCGTGCATCAGCCCCAGGTACTCCTCCTCGACGGCGCCGGTGGGCCTCATGTCGAACTCGGGACCGACGCGGTCAGCCAGGTCATACCAGCAGGAAACCGCGTGACGGCCGTCCTTCCATACGAGCTGATGGCCGGGGGCGAGCGCCGTCACGCCATGCCAGAACGTTCTGTCGCTGTGGTCATGAAGTCCGGACACAAGGTACGTCGACCAGGCGACCTCATCCGGGCGGGAATCGACGCCCGCGGCGTGGAGAGCGTGGATCTCGCTGGCGATCAAGAGGCCTCCGCCCGGCAGCACATGGTAGTGCAGCGGTTTGACGCCAAAACGGTCGCGGGCGGCAAACAGCGTGCGCTCGCGTTCATCCCAGATCAGAAACGCGAACATCCCGATGAAACGGTCCAGACAGGCCGCGCCCCAACGCTGGTAGGCCGCCAGGATCACTTCCGTGTCGGTCCGGGTCCGGAACGGATAGCCTGACAGCTCTGCTCGAAGCTCCAGATAATTATAGATTTCACCGTTGAAAACGACATGGAAACGGCCCGTGGAATCCGCCATCGGCTGGCGGCCGGCCTCCGAAAGGTCGATGATGGACAGGCGGTTGTGGGCAAGCCCGGCGCCATGCCCGGGATCGAGATAGATCCCGCTGGCATCCGGCCCCCGATGGTGCTGGGCGCCCAGCATCGCCCGCAGTTGCGAGCTATGCCAGCCGCCGCCTACCGCGCCTGCAATTCCGCACATTCGGCGTACTCTCCTCCGTTTCCCTGACCTCCGTAGAGAAGGCCTCGTAGCTGCCGGGCCAGAAACTCTTCCGTCTTGGCCATCGACTCGACGGTGCAGCCGCCAATGTGCGGCGTCAGCAACAGGTTGCCGTGTTCCCGAGCCCACGCAAACAGCGGGTTCGAGTCCGGCTCCAGCCGGTGCTCGTCGCGCACCACGTCCAGGGCGGCTCCGGCCAGCAACCCCGATTTCAGACGGTCCAGCAGGGCCGCCTCGTCGATCAGCTCGCCGCGCGCGGTGTTGATGAACCACGCGCCCGGCTTCATTCCTTCGAAACAGTCCCTGTTGAAGAAGTTCTCCGTCGCTGGACAGAGATTAACATGCAATGTGACGAGGTCGGAATGGGACAGCAGTTCTTTGAGCGGTACCAGTGTGACGAATCCGTCCGTCGAACCATCCCAGTCCGGCCGTTCTGAGGCCAACACCCTACAGCCGAACGCGTCGAGGTACCGCGCGACAATCCGTCCGAGCCGCCCATAGCCCACCACGCCCGCGGTTTTCCCGTACAACTCGTTGCCGCGGAACGGATCGCGGTTCCACCCGCCGGACTCGGCGTGGCGGGTGGCGGCGGGAAGGCGGCGCAGCAGAGCCAGCGCCAGCGCGATCGTGTGTTCGGCCGTGGCGCGAATGTCCTTGAGGAAGTCGACTTCTCCCCGCAGGGACACGACACGGATCCCGCGGCGGGCGGCCTCGGCCAGATCGACGTGGTTCAACCCGGTGGTCGGGGTGCAGATCACGCGCAGACCTGGCGCCGCGTCCATCACTTCGGCGTCGATCCGGTTGCGGAGCCGGACCCACAGCACCTGGGCCTCGCCCACGGCCGCGAGCAGCCTGGGACGGTCAAGATCGGAGGCCGTCACCTCCCCGAGTTCCTCGAGCACTTCAATGGCCTTCCGGGAAAAGTGCTCGCCTTCGGTGATCAGGATTTTCATGCGCCCACTTCCTGGGGAACCTCATCCCTTGCGAGCGACCGCCGGAGCAGGAACGCGGCGAGTTCGAGATCGAAAGGCTGGTCGATGTTGCAGGCTCGTTCTACGGGCATGATCCATGCCCGGCAGTCCCTCCCCTTGAGCGAGTTCTGCTCCATCAGGACGCGGGTTCGCGTCAGATAGATCGACCCCTCGCGCAGGTACAGCTTCGACAGCTTCTGCCGGGGCATCCCTTCGAATGCCTCGGCAAACTCCGGGTCGATCACGCGGCCTCCCTCGCCGATGTACTTCATGCGCGCCGGGTGGCGTTCGCCGACGTCGACAAACGAGATCACCGAGTCGGCGCCGGTCTCTTCGAGCAGGCGGACGGCTCCGTCGATATCCTCGCTGCGCCGCAGCGGATTCGTCGGTTGCAGCGTCAGGACCGCGTCGTAGCGCTCCCCATCCTGCTCAAGCCGGCGCACCACATCCTGGAGCACCGGAACGGTTGGCGTGTCGTCCTGCGCCAGGTGGGCGGGCCGCAGGAAGGGAACCTCCAGGCCGCAGTCACGGGCCACCGCCGCGATCTCGGGGTCGTCGGTCGACAGGACCGTCCGAGTCAGGCGGCGCGCGCCGGCGGCCGCCTCAACGGTCCACTGTAACAGCGGCTTGCCGAGCAGGGGCGTGATGTTCTTGCGGGGAATTCCTTTCGACCCCCCGCGCGCCGTCACTATGCCGAGTACGCGCATGGCCGTTCACCTTTCCGTATGAATCCTGTCCCTCTTCGTGGACAAAATGGAGCCGCTTCTGGATGTAGGGCGTCAGGGTCGCCAGCTTTTCCGCCACTTTGGAGGCGACGAAGCCGTCCCCATAGAGCTTGCTGGGAGGGTAGCGGCCATGAGCCAGCCGGGACTCGACCGCCGCGATGATGGCCGCCGTCTCCGGCGGGCAGCGCACCACGTTGACGTCCGTCTCCCGGCCGTCCTGGCGGTCGCCGACCAGCACGACGGGCGTTCCGAAGTAGCCGGCGTCGCGCACGAAGCTTGACGAGTTCCCCACGGCGCAGGCGGTCGACGCCAGCACCTGGAGATAGTTCTCCGGCGGCAGGTTTGTCACCGTGCGCAGCCAGTTCGGAGCGTGCCGGTCCCGGAAGACGCGGATGGTCTTCGTGATGTGGTCCGAACCAGCGTCGATGTTCGGCCACAGGAGCACAGTCTGGGTTCGAAGCGCGTTGAGGGCGGCCAGGAGTTCCTCCATCTGCCTGAACTCGCCGCCGAACGTCGTCGTCGTGGGGTGATAGATGACCAGCAGGAACGGCTTCGAGAAATCGATCTGCGACCCCGAACCGGTTCCGTTGATGATGTTCGGGTCGAACGAAGGATTCACCGTGCGGGCGATATCGCTGCCCGGACACCCGACGCCGAGAATCGTCTCTGGCGCCTCGCCCATCCGGAGCAGGTACTGGCGGGCGCGTTCCGTGCTTGGGTAGTGGAACTGGGCGAACTTCGAGATCGCGTGGCGGGCGCTTTCGTCGATCGAGCCCGAAACCTCGCCGCCCTGGATATGGACGATCGGCAGATTCATGTAGGCGGCGGCGATGGCGGCGCCGAGGGCCTCGTAGCGGTCGCCGATGATGAGCACGATGTCGGGCTTGAGCCGCAGAAACTCGCTCGCGAATTCGCACACGCCGATGCCGACGGACTTGGCCATCGACGCCGGCGTGGACCCTTCGAGTTCGGTGTAGATCTCCCCGTGAACGCGGAAGCCCTCGCGGCGCACCAGGTCCGCGGCGCGGCCGAACCGCTCGAGCACCATCGTGCCGGCGGCGATGACCAGCAGTTCGAGGTCCGGGTGGTCCTGGATCGACTGCATGACCGGTTTGAGCCGGCCGTAGTTGGCGCGGTCCACCAGCACCACGCATATCTTTCTCGGTTTCTTTTCCATGCGACTCACTCCTCCTCCTTACGAAAACTTCTTCTACGCCGCCGCCGCGGCGCGCGGCGCGTCCTTGCAGTCCACGCGGCGGATCGCGAACAGGTCCGCGCCGGGCCGGTTCGCGCCCGGCTCCGTGCTGAACGAGCAGGCGAAGCCAAGCCGCTTCAGCTCGGCCACGGCGGCATCGGAAAACGAGGCGCGCTTGCCGTAGGGGTAGCAGAAGGGCCACAGCGGCTGCGGCCGAAGATGTTCCACAAGCAGCCGCCGGCAGCATTCCAGGTCGAACTTCAACTCCTCGGCCCCCAGAGCCGCCAGCGGCCGGTGCCGGTGGGTATGCCCGCCGATCACCTGCCCTGCTGACTGCATGGCGCGGGCGTCTTCCCAGGAGACGTACAGCTCCCGCGAGAACTCGGCCTGCGGAGCGATCTTCTCTTCAAACAGCCCCGCCACGGCCGCGTCCCGGCGGGCGGGATCCGCGACGAAGTTGAACAGGTACTTGAACCGGGCCACCTCCGGCGTATCCCAGCCGTAGGTCCTCCGGGCCGCGGCCATGTCCACCGTTTCGTCGGTGACGCCCATCCGGCCGGTCAGCTCGCGGCGGTATTCGGAGAAGTCGAGCGCGGCCATGAGGAAGTGATTCATGTGGACCGGTGCGACCTTGTGTTCGTCGACGCACTCCGTGATCAGAAAAAACTGGCCCTCGATTCCGGCCGCGGCCAGGATCGGGGTCACTTCCCGGTAGTGCTCGGCCGTGCCGTCGTCGAAGGTGAGCAGGCACAGGTCCCGCCCGGGCGAATACCGGCCCTCGAGATAGGCCAGGGCGGATTCCAGGGTGGCCATCTCGAACTGCGACGCCAGCTCCCGCACCTGCGTGCGGAAGTCGTCAAGCAGCATCCCCTTGATCTTCGGGAACCGCGTGCGGGGCAAGTCCCGCACATAGTGGTACATGACGACGTGCAGCATGGTCAGTTCGGCCTGTCCTGGTCGGAGTCCGACTTTGTCCAGTACCACGGGCAGGCGTCCTCGATGACGCACCCCGGAACGCCTTCCGGGCGGAACATGGCGCTGAGAATGCCCCCGCCCTTGCCGTCGAGCGGCTGGAACCGCGACGGAATCTTCCCCCCGTCCGGGTGGGTGTCGGCGAGCCGCAGGCCCATGGCCGCAAGCCAGCCCCGCGTCTCCCCGTGAAAGCCGTAGTAGTCGATGGCGAACGCGTCCGCCGCCCGGGCCTGCTCGAGCACCGCCGCCATCAGGTTCTCGGCGTTCTCGCGGGAGGCGGGCAGAAACTCGACCAGCCGGCCGATCCGGTCTACGTCGACACGGCCGGACTCGGTGGCGCGGCGGATCGTCTCCAGCCGCCACACGGCCAATCCGGTCCGGGACCCGTCCGGCACCGTCAGGAACCGGTAGTCGAACACCGGGTGCCGGCGGTAGCGCCAGTCCAGGTAGGCGAAATCGCGCGCCGCCCCGATCGTCGAACGGGCGATTTCAGACCAGTCGGAAGCATCCCACCCTTCCGGCAGCGCCGACCCCCAGCCGGAGGGCGGAGACGGCAGCCTCTCCAGTTCGAAGGCGGCGGCGAGGCCTTCCGCCTGCTCTGCGGGCATGTCCGGATAGGCGATGCCGAGCAGGTTCCGCATGCGGTCCGCGCAGCCTGGCAACACGGCGAAGTGCCGGGGCAGATAGGGCAGGACCTCGCCCCGCAGAACCTTGTAGATCGTGATCGTAGCCGGGTTGATGCCGCTCGCCACCACCGCGGGGAACTCCGGCCGCCGGAACTGGCTCAGCAACTGAAGCGCGAGCGTCCCCTTCCGGTGCTCGGGATGCACGACGTAGTTGGCGATCCACACGCCGGGAAAGGTCCGGCCGAAATGGTTGAACAGGAACGGGATTCCGCCCAGGATGCCGACGAGCTGCCCTTCCTTTTCGGCCATCGCGAAGCAGTAGCCTTCCTGGTTCCATCGCACGTTGGTCTGGAACGTCCAGTCAAACAGAGCCTTGTCGCGGCAGTAGACGTGGTTGTTGGCCCAGTGGTCGTGCAGGAACCGGCTCAGCACCGGATACTCGTCAATGCGGGCGAATCGAAACGTGACGGCCATGTCAGGCGACCCCGATCTCCTTTTTCTTCTCCTCGACGAGAGACGCAACCAGCTCCACCGACAGCAGTTGCTCGATCTCTTCGGGCGAGAACTGGACTCCGAACTCCTGTTCGAGCGCCATCACCAGGTTGAGGTGCTGGATCGAATCCCATGTCTCGACGTTGTCCGGCGACGAGGCCGGCGTCAGTTGATCCACGGGTACTCCGAAAATGTCCGCCATCATCTGGCGTACGCGGTCGAGAATCTCGGGATTCACGCGTGCGCGGTCTCCTTTTCATCCACGTTGAGGCCGATCCACTCCGGGCACGGCACGGTCGCGCTGCCGAGGTCGAGCGACCACAATTCGCCCGTCTCCTCCTGGCGTGCAACCGAGAAACCATGCTGGCGGAAGAACCCCGCCGACGGGGCGTTCTTCCGGGTCGGCAGAAACCAGCCCTCGAGACGTCTCAATCCCCGGGCCTTGGCCCCGGCGGCCACCGCCGAAAGGATGGCCGTCTCCACGGTCCGCCCGATCACGCGGCAGCTCATCAGGAACGAGTCGATATGGCGGGTGGAATCCTCGTCCCGCGTGATGCAGACGCCGACCAGTCCGTTGTCGCCGAAACGGTCCCGAACGGAGACGGCGTAAACGTCCCAGTCGGGCCGCCCGCACAGGTCGAGTATCTGAGCCTCGTTGTAGCGGCGCGTGGTCAGATTGAACTGGTTGGTCTTCTGCGTCAGCTGGGCGACCCGGGGACCGACCGCGGGGAAATTGGCCGGCGTCACCCGCGTTATCTCCACCTGCTGAGCCAGTGACCGGTAAAAGTCTTCGATCGACGACGCGCTCTGCTCGAGCCGCCGCCGCTCGGCCTGCGCCGCGTACATCCCGGTGCGTTCCCGGTCCTCGTTCGACAGCGCCAGGCGCTCAAACAGCGGGCATTCCCGCACGGCGCGCGCGTAGCCGGACGGATCGGCCGGAAGCTCCAGCACGGTCACTTCGGGAGCCGACATGCGGACCATCTGCCGTTCCACCGGATTGTCGTCGACAAACACCAGGCTGTCGAGCCCGACGTTCAATTCGGCCGCGATCTCGCGCAGGCTCGACGCCTTGTCGCCCCAGCCGATCCGCGTGGCGGCGAAATGGCGGGAGCGCAGCAGCATGCCCGGGTGGCTGTCGATCGCCTGGAGGGCGTCCTCCGGGTTGTTCTTGCTGGCGATCGCCAGCAGGATGCCGCGCTGCTGGAGATCGGCGAGCGCGCGCTGGAGGTTCCAGTAAGGCGCGCCCTTGTGCTCATCGCGGTGAACCTGGATGCCCTGGATGCCGTCTTCGCCCACCACGCCGCCCCACAGCGTGTTGTCGAGGTCGGTCACCACGACTTTGGCCACCTTGCCCGTGATCGGATGGAGGAACTTCAGCCATTCGGCTGCGATCAGGCCGAGATTCTCCGCGCGCATCGGCATGCGGACGGTGAACCACTTGGTGGCGTCATACCAGTGGTCCCGCCCGCGGCGGGCGATCAGCGCGTCGAAGTCCAGAACGTAGACGCCGGGGGTCGCGGCGGCCAGCGACCGAAGCCCGTCGTTGATCTGCGCGATCGCCGCGCACTGGCCCTCTCCCTCGGCGCGGTCCCGCGCCTGGGCGTCCAGCACTCCATGCGAGGGGAAGGGCGGCATTTCGAGCGTGTGAATCACCAGGCTCGCCTGCGACGAGGCCCGGAACAGCGTCACCCAGTTCCGGAACTGCGCGATCGCATGCTCGACCGCCGACCGTGTGCCGGCCGCGCTCAGGTCCGCGAAGCCGTCCCAGAGTTCCGGCGCCAGGTCGCGCGTCGAAACCGCCAGGATCACCGCCGTCAGCGGTTCGGTGTAAAGGGGGCTGCCCGGGTCCAGAAACTCCTGGGCGTAGGCGTTAAACTCGCTCAACTCGACCGAGAGGTCGATTCCGCCGGCGAGCGCCCCGGCCCGGAACAGCGGCACGGCCGGCTCGAGCGTAAACGACCGCAGAATCCGGACCCGCGCCGGCGCCAGCGGAATGTGGCCCCGCAGCCGCGCGCCGCACTGAACCAGGTAACCCGCCGTGGCCGAACCGGGCGACTCGCGCCAGAGCCGGTCCACCAGGGCCTTGGCCTCGGCATACCGTCCCTCCCCGATCTCCTGCTCAATCTGCTTGCGCAGATCGTTCATATCGTCGCTCCTCCACTTACCGGGATATCGGCGCCGGTGACGTACCGCCCACCTTCCGAACAAAGAAAAACCACGGTCCTCGCAACATCCTCCGGGTGGGCCAGGCGGCGCAACGGAGTCTGCATCGCCTGCACCTTCCGCAGGCGCTCGGGAATGCCGGCGATGGCTTCCGTTTCTGTCGTTCCCGGCGAAACCATGTTCACCCGGACGCCCTTTGGCCCGTACTCGACCGCCAGCGACCGCGTCATCGCCGCCAGGGCCGCCTTCGCCGCGGCGAACGCGGTCCACTGGGCGGGCGGCGTGGTGCGGGTGATCGCGCTGCCTATGTTCACGATCACGCCCGAGCCCTTCTCGATCATGGCCGGCAGCACCGCCTGGGCGCAATGAAATGCGCCCCGCACCTGCACGTCGATCATCTCCTGCATGTCGTTCCAGGCCAGATCGAGAAAATTCTTGGGCACGGCCGGAGTCGAGGCGTTGTTGATCAGCACGTCGACGGGTTTGCCGAATTCGCCGGCGACCCGTTCCACCGCCAGGCCCACCTCGTCCGCGTTGCGGACATCGGCCCGTACGGCCACGGCGCGCCCGCCCGCGGCCAGAATACCCGCCACGAGTTCTTCGGCCGCCTCGGCGCGGTGAAGATAGTTGACGCCGACGCACGCGCCGGCTTCGGCGAGCGCGGCGGCCGTGGCGGCTCCGATGCCGCGCGATCCGCCGCTCACCAGCACGACGCGCTCGGAAAGCGAGGGTTCCATTTTTTTCTCCTGCTGTGTGAGGATCATCACGCCGCCTTCGCCTTCGAGCACCTTTCGGCCGTGCTGGTTGACGGCGGCGACCTCGATGGTCATCGTCCCGGCGCCCGGCGAGACCTGCGTCACCCGCAACGTCACCTCGACCCGGTCCCCGGCGAAAAGCGGCGCCAGCCACCGGAAACTCTGGTGCGTCCACAGCGCTCCCGGGCCCGGCAGATGCATCCCGACCAGCGTGGAAACATACGCGCCAAGCAGCATTCCGTGGGCGACCGGGCGCTGGAAGCGCGTCTGGCGAGCGAAAGCGGGGTCGACGTGGAGCGGGTTGCGGTCGCCGGAAAGTGCGGCGAAGGCTTCAATGTCTTCCGTCGTGATGGTCTTGGCCAGCGTCGCCGTCTCCCCGGGCTGAATCGACGCGATGGGCCGCGCCGCCCAGGCCGGGCCTGGCGAGTTTGCCGGGATGGAAACGGGGGGCTGCATCAGGGCTGGAGTTTCCGTATACTCAGGATCGCGCGGGCCGGAACTGCGCCTGTCATGCTCTTCCGCTCACAGTCCGCCCGCCGTCGCCGCGGCGCACTGCCGCACGTCCTCGAGCTCAAGGTAATGGCCGGCTGTCACCGGGCGGCTCAGCTTCTGGCCCACAAACTCGGCCAGCCGGTTGGCCGGAATCCCCGTGCCGGGCTTCTTGACCGTAAGGTCCTCCTCGGTGATCACCGCGCCGGCGGCCAGGTCCCTGCGGAACACGATACTCTTGGTGAACAGGCTCCGCAGTCCGGACATCTCCTCGGCCATGGCGTCTTTTTTCACCGGATTCGCCATCATCCGTCCGATGAACCTCACTCCGTCCACCAGTTCGCGAAGCTCGGACGTGGTCACTGAGGCGGGAACATCCGGCCCGAAGCACTCGCGCGACAGCGTCACGTGGATCTCGATCGCGCTCGCCCCCAGCGTCGCCGCGGCCAGCGAGGGAAATATCGTCCCGGAGTGGTCCGACAGGCCCACCGGGCAGCCGTAGCGCGCCGCCAGCTCGGCGAGCAGGTTGAGCCCGATTTTCTCCGGCGGGCAGGGGTACGATGTCGTGCACTGAAACACACACAGCGGCAGCCCCGCCGCCTGGATCCGGGCCACGGCGCTGTCCAGTTCCGCGTACGGGCTCATGCCGCTCGAAACCAGAAACGGAAGCCCTGTGCCGGTCAGATAACGCAGCATCGGCTCGTTGCCGACTTCGCCCGAGGCTATCTTCCAGCCCGCCACCCCGACCCGCGTCAGCAGCTCGGCCGCTTCGATCGAGAACGGCGAGCTGAGAAACATCAGGTTCCGCTCGCGGGCGTGCTCGGCCAGGCCCGCCCACTGCGATTCGGTGAACTCCATCCGCCGCCAGTAGTCGTACCGCGTGGCGTCCTGGCGGCTGAATTTGACCCGCCACGGCTCGGCGGGCGAACTTTCCGCCGCCGCGATATGCGTCTGGAACTTGATCGCATCCGCTCCGGTCCGCGCCACCGCGTCGATGTAGGCGTGCGCCGTCCCGAGGCTGCCGTCGTGGTTCTGGGCTACCTCGGCGATGACCAGGCAACGTTCCTTGCTGAACTCGAGTCTCCGCATCGCTTCCACCTAGACTGTATCCGCGAATGTCTTCTCCATCCGCCGGAAATAAAACGCTCCCCCCACCAGCAGGAAAACCGCGACCACCGCCGAGAGGAAAATCATCGGGCCGGGCTGGGTTTTCGCGCCCAGAAGCGCCCAGCGGAACCCCTCGACGACGCCCGCCATCGGATTCAGGCCGTAGATCGTGCGCCACGGCTCCGGCAGCAGGCTGCTCGGATAGGCGATCGGCGTCGCGAACATCCAGAACTGGATCAGGAATGGCACCGTGTACCGCACGTCCCGAAACTTGACGTTCAGCGCGCTCAGCCACAACCCGACCCCGAGCGACGTCACCACGGCCAGAGCGAGCAGCAGCGGCAGGTACAGCATGTTCGCCGTCGGCGTGATGCCGTAGTAGAACATGATGCCGAGCAGCATCGTGAACGCGATCGTGAAGTCGACCACGCCCGCCATCACCGACGCCATCGGAATCACCAGGCGCGGGAAGTACACTTTCCGTATGAGATTGGCGCTGCCCACCAGACTGTCGGAGGCCTGGCTCAGTCCCTGCGCGAAGAAAGTCCACGGGACCAGGGCAGCATAACTGAAGACCGGATACGGGATGCCGTCGGAGGGGACCTTCGCCAGCCTTCCGAAAAACAGGCTGAACAGCATCATCGTGAAGAACGGCTGCATCAGCGCCCATGCCGCGCCGAGCGCGGTCTGCTTGTAGCGGACCTTGATGTCGCGCCAGACCAGAAAGTACAGCAGCTCCCTGTACTCCCAGACGTCGCCCAGCTGGAGCGAAACCCAGCCCTTCGAAGGTTGCAGGCGCAGCACGGGCGTCTCGTCCCTTCCGGGCGCCGGACCGTCAATCCCCGATCTGCGCTTCATCTCGTCCTCGATCAGCGCCGGTTTCGGCAAGGTGGCCAAGTCTGTTCTCCTCCCTGTCGGTTCGCTCACGCCGGGCCCCTCAGGCCCCGGCTGTCATCTTGATCTTCTGCTGGGCGGGCAGGCCCAGCCGTTTCACCAGTTCCTCGGCCGGCTGATACTCCGGCACGATGTCGCACATGTGTCTCAGAACAGCCGCCTCGTCGCCCCGCGCCACCATCTCCTCGAGCTGGCGAAGCCACTCGGCCGTCTCCTCCCGGCTCATCCGCTGCGTGCTGAAGATCCGGATCTTCTCGTGGTAGGTCGGCAGTATGTTCTCGCCTTCCGAGATCAGCTCCTCGAACAGTTTCTCGCCCGGCCGCAAGCCCGTGAACCGGATCTCGATCTCCTGCTCGGTGTGTCCGGAAAGCCGGATCATATTCTTGGCGAGGTCCACGATCCTCACCGGCTCGCCCATGTCGAGAACAAAAATCTCCGACCCCTTCGACATCGTCGACGCCTGCAACACCAGTTGCACCGCCTCCCGGATCGTCATGAAGTATCGCCGGATCTCGGGATGCGTGACGGTGACAGGCCCGCCGCTGGCGATCTGCCTTTCAAAGGTCGGCACTACGCTGCCGTTGCTGCCCAGAACGTTGCCGAACCGCACCGACACGAACTTCGTCGCCGCGTTCCGCTCCATCGGCGTCGCCTGGGCCGACACGAGGATCTCCGCGCAGCGCTTGGTCAGTCCCATCACGTTGGTGGGATTCACCGCCTTGTCGGAGGAGATCATCAGAAAATCCTCGACCCCCATGCGGATCGCCGCCCGGACCAGGTTGTAGGTTCCCACCACGTTGTTGTGCACGGCCTCGATCAGGTGCGCTTCCATCATCGGAACGTGCTTGTAGGCGGCGGCGTGGAACACCGAGCGGACCTTGTGGCGCGCAAACACCGCCTCCACCTTGTCCCCCTCCCGGATGTCGCAGATCTGCGGAACGATGTCGAGGCTCGGATAGCGGTCGGTCAGCTCCTGGTTGATCCGGAACAGGTCGCTTTCCGCCCGGTCGAGAACGATCAGCTTAGCCGGCCGGAAGGAGGCCACCTGGCGGCACAGCTCGGACCCGATCGAGCCGGCGCCGCCGGTCACCAACACGACCCGCCCCTGGATCGACTGCGCGATCGATCCCTCCTCGAGCCGGACCGGCTGCCGCCCGAGCAGGTCCTCGACCGACACGCCGCGGATCTGGCTCGAAAGCACCTTCCCGCTGAGCAGCTCCCCGACCCCGGGAATCGTCTTGACCGCGACGCCCGCCGCGCGGCAGTTGGCCACCGCCTCGCGCATCTTGGCGCCGGTCGCCGAAGGCATCGCGATGACGATCTCGCTGACGTCGATCCCGCGCTTGCGCAGACGGTCCACCACGACGGGAGCTTCCCGGCCCGGACCGAGCACGGGAGCGCCGAGCATCTTCTGGCCCTGCTTCAGAGCGTCGTCATCCAGGAACCCGACAACGCGATAGCCGATCGAAGGATTGCTCCGGATCTCCCGGATCAGCGTGAGTCCCGCCGCGCCACAGCCGTAGATCAGGATCCCGGTTCGCTTACCCTGCGTCTTCACCTCGCGGGCGATCTCGAACGCCCACGCCCGGACAACCAGCCGCACGGCGCATTTGAACGTGAAGCAGAGCAGAAAATCCAACAGGTAGATGCTGCGCGGAAATCCGCGCCCGATCACCAGGTACGCCACCGCCGCGAATCCGATCGAGGCCGCCAGTTGCGCTGTGAAGATGTGCCGGAGGTCGAAAATGCTCGTGTAGCGCCAGTAGGCCCGGTGCCGGCCGAACAGATGGAAAGCGGTGAGCTTGACCGCCAGCGCGATGACGAGCCCTTTCGTCAGGTGCTGCCATTCCGTGGGCGGGATCTCGAAATCAAAGCGAAGGACAAACGCCGTGAACAGCGAAGTCGCGACGATCACGGCGTAGGCCAGCACGACAACGATGTGCCGGTAGGGTCGGTAGAGTCGAGGTGACATACCTAGCCCCTTCCTCCCGGGGCGAAGTCGTGTCCGTAAACGTCCATTGGGTCAGCGGGCCCCCACCACGTCGGCCACCGGCCTGGTCCGGTTGGCCGCGACAATCTCTTCCACCGCGGCCGCGACCGTGTCCGCCTGTTCCATGGTCATGTCCGGAAACAGGGGCAGCGAGACGATCCGCTCATAGAAAGCCAGCGCCCGTGGACACTGGTTGTGCGGCAAGTCCGCCCAGGGCGCGAAATACGGATGCAGGGGAATGGGGATGAAATGCACACTGGCGCCGATCCGCCGCCGCTTCAACTCCTCGATGAACCGGTTCCGGTCGATCCCCAGGCGGTCCAGCCGCAGCCGCAGAATGTACAGGTGCCAACTGTGCTCGCCCGGCTCGCCCGCAGGCGGCGTCTCGACCTCTTCCAGGTCCCGGAACCGGCGCGTATACCTCTCCGCGATGGCGCGCCGGGCCTCCGCAAACCGGTCGATCTTCTTCAGTTGGTGGATTCCGATGGCCGACTGCACATCGCTCAGGTTGTACTTGAAACCCTCTTCCAGGACCTGGTAGAACCAGCTCCCGTTTTCCGCGTACCGGTTCCAGGCGTCCTTGCTGATGCCATGCAGACAAAGGACTTTCATTCGCGCTGCCAGAGCGGCGTCGTCCGTCGTGACCATGCCTCCTTCGCCGGTGGTGATATTCTTGGTCGCGTAGAAACTCCACGCCACCGCGTCCGAGCGGAAGCCCCCCCGCTCGCAGCCGAGTGAAGCTCCCCGGTACCGGGTTCCCGCGGCGTGCGCCGCATCTTCGATCACGCGCAGTCCATGCTGCCGCGCCAGACGCCAGATGGCCTCCATGTCGCAGGGCAGCCCGGCCAGGTGAACCGGAATGATCGCCCGCGTGCGCGGCGTGATGCGGGCCGCGATCGACGCCGGGTCGATGTTGCCGTCCGGAAGAATATCGGCCAGGACCGGAGTGGCCCCGACGTGCAGAATCGTGTTCACCGTGGCGCAGAAGGTGATCGGCGTGGTGATCACCTCGTCGCCCGGTCCGATATCCAGCGCCGCCAGCGCCAGGTGCAGCGCGGCCGTGCACGAGTTCACCGCAAGCGCGTGCTGAGCCCCCGTGTAGGCTTTGAAGTCCCGTTCGAATCGGGCCGTGCGTTCGCCCGTCGTCAGCCAGCCGGAGCGAAGCGTGTCCACGACCTCCTGGATCTCCTCCTCGCCGATCGACGGCACGTGAAACGGAATGAATTTGGGGTCGCTCATGTTCAGGGTCAGGTCCGGTTGGAAAGAATCCGCGTCTTAATTTCGGCGGATTCGAATCCGCCCGGGGCGAAGCTGTAAAGGAGAGTCAGGCCAAGCAGTTTCAGATCGGTGCCCAGGGTCCGCCGCCGGATGTACTCCCGGTTGAGGCTCAGCTTCTCCGGCAGAACCTTCTCGCGGTAGCATCGCTCCGAGTCCTCTGCCGCCGCCAGGATCTCCTCCTCGTTGCGGTAGACCAGCGTCGCCAGGTCGGTGATCCCCGGACGCACCGACAGGACGGCTTTCCATGCCGGGTCATCCAGGTCGACGTATCGGGGCACCTCCGGTCGCGGGCCGATCAGGTTCATATCTCCTCGCAGGACATTCCAAAGTTGTGGCAGCTCATCCAGCTTGTACTTTCGGATGAATCGCCCCACTTTCGTTATTCGTCTGTCGCCACTAGATGTAATTTGGGCCCCCCCGCTGTTTGTGACCATAGAACGGAACTTCCAAAGGTGGAAAGGCCTCCCGTTCCGGCCGATCCGTACCTGTCGAAAGAACACTGGGCGTCCGGATTCCAGTACTATGGCCAGAGCGATACCGGCCCCGGCCGGGGCCAGGAGAACCAGTCCCGCCAACGCGAGGATCCGGTCCAGCGATTCCCTCAGCATTGACTCCTCCTCCTTGGCGCGGTCCTCATCGGTGAAGTCGCCGATCCCGTCTCCGCCCCGCCCGGATCAATTCCTCCGAACGACTCGTCACGCTATGTTTCGCGACGTCGGCCGGCTTCCGAGCACAGCCCCGAGAGAAAAAGCGACCACGTTCAGGAATCCGTCGGCCAGCTTCGGCTCCCGCGTAGCCGTCGCGAACTGGCTCAGCTCGGCCGCCACGCACAGCGCTACCCCCATCAGGACCGGAACGAGCTTTGCGTGTCTGCCCCGGACGGCGAGGATTCCCAGGACGCCGAACAGCAGGACGTGGGTCGATTTCTGGGCTACATGGATCGCCGTTTGGAGCTGCTCGGCGCCGAAAAGGCTCGTCGCGTTGGATCTCCACACCATCCGGTAGGCAAGCTCGAGCGCATACGAGCCGGCCCAGTCAGTGGAAGCCAGCAGGCAGACCAGGCCGATCCCGCCAAAAGCGGCCATCCCCTGTCCGAACCTGAATGACACTCGCCCCTCTTCCTCCTCTGTCTCCGCCGGTCCTCCCACCGGCCGGCTCCTCCATGCCCGCTGTATCCCCTGTCTTCGCGGGCCTTCCTCCACGCTTTGGAACCGTTGCTCCGCGCGGGGCTCAGGTATTGTCTGAACTGTAGTTATATCGATAGTACCCGTACCTGTTGCGGTCCTTCGGGTTCCAGTCGTTGAGCACGGTTCCGAGGACGTTGATCCCGTCGTCGACCAGGCGCTGCTTGGCGTGCAGGGCCGCGTCGCGGGTCGTCTTGCCCGCCCGCAGCACGAGAATCGCGCCTTCCGCCAGCCGGCCCAGAACGCGTGCGTCGGAAAGGTACAGCATCGGCGGCGTATCGATGATCACCGTGTCGAACTCGTCTTTCAACCGTTCGATCAGCTCCGCCATGCGGTTGGAATAGAGCAGGTTTGCGATGCTCAGCGTGCCGGGTCCGCTCGGGAGAACGTACAGGTTCTCGATGTCGGTCGGCTTGACCAGCGCCTCAATCGGACTGTCCTTGAGCGAGATGCGTTCGCGCAGCAGGTTGCTCAGTCCCCACGCGTTCGGCAAGTTGAAAATCTTGTGCAGATGGGGTTTCCGCAGGTCGGCGTCGAGCAGCAGCACCCGCTGGTTGATCTCCGCCAGGGCGATGCCGAGATTGCTCACCGTCGTGCTCTTGCCCTCTCCGCGGTCCACGCTGGTGATCAGGATGACCCGCGGGCGGTCTTTGAGACCCTTGGCGGCGAGAATCGAGGCGAGCGTGCTGCGGTAGGATTCGGCCACAACCGACGGGCGGTCGCGCCAGGTCACCAGTTCCACCGAGTCGGAGCCCGCGCTCCAGGCGCCGTTGGCGCCCTCCTTGAGCGGCATGAGATTCTTCTCGTCGATTTTGGCCGACCGCGCGGCCGCCTGGTTGGACGGAATCACGCCCAGTTCGGGCAGCTTCAGGTAGTAGGAAGCCTCGCCCGGGGCCTTCAAGCTATGATTGACCTGGTCGCTTGTGAAGACAACCAGACATCCGAGAATGAGGCCGAGCGCCAACCCGATCGCCATGTTGCTGATGTGATTCGGCTTGTATGGCGCCATCGGCACGTCGGCGGGATCGAGAATGCGGACCGTCGAGCCCGGCAGCGCCGAGCCGATGCCCACCTCCTTCATCTTTTGGAGCAGTTCCTCGTAAAGCCGGCGGTTGGTTTCCACCTCGCGCTTCAGGATGCCGTAATAGATTGACTTGGTCGAATTGTCGGTGACCACGGCCATCTGCTTGCGGTAGGCTTCGGCGAGCATCTTCTCGCGCCGGACCGAGGCGTCGTAGTCGTTGCGGATGCGGCTGATCACGTTGTCGCGCTCCCGCTTGAGTGTCGCCTCCATTTCGTTGAGCTGCGCCTGCAACCGGATCACGGTCGGGTGGGCCGCCGTCAGTGCGGCGCTCTTCTCGGCCAATTCCCGCTTGAGTTCGGCGATCTTGGTCTGATAGCCCGACAGGCGGCCATCGTCGATGACTTGCGGCACGGTGTCCACAGCGGCGGACGTGGCGACCTCGTAGATGGACTGCTTGGCCACCCGCTCGGCTTCCGCCCGGCCGAGTTCCGTTTGCAGCTGCCGCAACTTGTCCTGCGCCACGTTGTCCTGTCCCTGTTCATTGGCGAGGACCATGCCTGAGTTCTTCGAGTAATTCTGGAGCTGGGCCTCCGACTGCTCCAGCTTGGCGCGCATGTCGAGGAGCTGTTTGTTCAACCAGTCCGACGTGCGCTGGGCCGCGCCCCAGCGGGCTTCGAGATTGGAGTCGATGTACTCTCTCGCCATCGTGTTGGCGAACGCCGCCGCGAACTTGGGGTCCGGCGATTCCACCTGAATCTCCATGATGCGCGCCGCCCCGAAGGTCCGGATGGTCGACGTGGCCGGCGGCAGCACCGTCACCATCGATGCGGCGTTGGCGGCCTGCCCCGGGTCTTTCCGCGGAGTGAGGGCCGGGAGAGCCGTCGCCAGCGCGGCGCCCGATTGGGAGGCGAACGAGGACGGGCCGGGATCCTTGCCCCCGTTCTCACGAAGCTTTTGCAGAACCCGGCGCCGCAGGCTGACGCTTTGCAGGATCTTGACCTGCGTCTGCACCCAGGCGTCGGAATTGTCCGACGCGTTCACCTCCCGCAGCCCAAGGACCGTGTTGCCGCCCGCCCCATCCTGCATCTCGAGCGAAATCCGGGCCAGATAAATCGGAGTCTGGCGAAGGCTCCACAGCGTGGCGAGCCCGACGCCCAGCGCCGCGAAGGCCAGGATGAGCCACTTCCGCGACAAAAGCAGCTGCCAGAATTCGTACAACCCGCTCGTGGAGACGGCTGGCGCCGCCGGCGGGTCGTACGGCTCGAGGTACATGACTCGCGCCGGCACGTTCGCCGTGGAGGCCGGCACCAGCTGACGCTGGCTCGAATCATTAGCGGAATGGTAAACGCCCATGGACAAATCCTTTCGCGGAAAGCGCAATCGGCCGCCGGGAGTTCCGGCGCCGGACCCGAGACTGTAGAACGTTATTCAGTAAGTGTGGACGCGGGCCGGTTCTCTTCAACCGTTATGGAACTTTATTTTGAAGCGGACTATCAGCCAGTCTTCCTAGATCCGTCCTAGGATGAGAAAGGCTCCGGATCCCACCGCCGAGTTCGTCGCTGTCGTGAGATAGGTGTTCAAGGCGCTGGTGGACAGCACGACCACATCGCCGTTTCCCAGTTCGATGTCGCGCACCTTTCCTTTCATGATCTTCCCCAGGTCCACCTGCGCCAGCGCGGTTCGCGTGCCGTCGGCGTTGATGTGCATGATCACCGCCTTCTTGCTTGCGTTCGGCAGCGCCCCGCCGGCGATGGCGATCGCCTTCATCAGCGAGATCGACTCCTGGGTCACCAGTTCGATCGCTCCCGGCCGGGCGACGGCGCCGGAGACGTGAACCATCTTCTGTTCCTTTTTCTCGGCGACGTGCACCACGTCGTTCGGCATCACCAGCAGTTGCGCCGCCGGACTCTCCGGGTTCATCACATCCTTGACGTTCAGTTCAACGATGCTGTGCGCCCCTCCCGGATCCTTTCGCGCGGCCGGATGCGGAATCATTCCGTTCGACATCCGCCGCGTCACCGTCACCGTGTCTCCGGCCGACTTGGTTGTGCCGCCGGCCTGGACGATCACGTCGAACATGCTCTTCGGACCGCCCAACTGGAGCACGCCCGGCTTGGCCACTTCGCCCGTCAGGCTCACGGGCTGGCTCCGGAACTCGGCGACGAACACCGTGACCTGCGGATTGTGATAGTACTTCTTCATCCGGGTCGCGATCTCCCGCTCGACTTCCCGAACCGTCATCCCGCCCGCCTGGATCCGTCCGAGCAAAGGCAGGTTCAGTTCGCCCGAAGAGCTCACCCGCCACTGCTTGCTGATCTCCTCGGCGTCGAGCGCCATGATCGAGAGCGTATCCTCCGGCCCCACGACGACATCGACGCCCTTGTTGGAGTCCGCGGCCGGCAGGGATACAGCCAGCCACGTTGACGCTGCCGCGACACACAATGCTTTTGTGCTTCTAGTCATGGAAGAATGCTCCTCCCATCTCTCTCACTGCTTCGTGACTCCAGTTTACTACCTCAGGTTGGCGCTGACGGTGGATGAACTGCCGCGGGCGTTGGTGGCGCGCGCGGCTACCGATTGGACGGCCTGGATGTCGCCGGTCACGTTCACGACGATCGTGGCCGTGAACTGGCTCCCGAAGTTCCGGGAATCCGGCGTCTGGTACCACGCCGAGAAGGCCGCGTCCACGTTCGCGTCGAGCGACGTCGTCTGCAACTGCTGTCCGGCGGCGGCCGTGAACTGAAGGTTGATCTGCGTCACGCTGCGCGTCGTCGCGTAACCGTTGACGATCACTTCGAACGACGTCGCCGTCTGCGTCCCGATCCGGATGCTTCGCAGTTGCGGAGGTCCGGCGGCGACCTGGAAAGTACGCGTCGGCGGGTCGCTCGGAACGAGGTTCACCTGTCCCACGTTGAATGTCGCCGTGGCCACGATGTCTCCCGCCACCGTTCCCGCCTGAAACTGCACCTGCCGGGCCTGGCCGAACAGGACATCCCGCGTGTTGGCCGGCACGCGGAAGTCCACCCGCCGCCCGCCGCTGGCGAACTGGATGGCCGGATCGTCCACAAACGACCCCGAAGTGAAGCTCAAGGTCAGCGTGCCGGTGAGATCGTAAGGATACGGCGTGTCGAGTTGCATGCCGATGGCCGGCTGGTCCAGCGGATTGACCGCGCTCGCCGCTCCCGTGAAACTCACGCCCGGAAGCCGGGGCGGCTGATCGCCTATGCCGCGGATCGTGATGGAGGCGTCGTCGATCTGAAGCGAGCCCGCCACCAGGCCCAAAGCCTGGGGTAGAAACTCGACTGGAATTTGCAGACTGTCTCCAGGGTTCAGCCGCGCGGGCAAAGCTGGAAGCGCCGGAATCCGGAACACGGCCGGGGTCACCGACAGGCCGGCGACGGTGGAAGCCTGGTTGCCCTCATTGCGCACGATCACCGTCACCGTCGGACTCGTCGCCCCAACCACCGTGTTCGGGAAGGTGAACGATCCGCCCGCCGGTATCGGCGTTTCGCTCTGATTGACCCGCGCCGCATACGTCAGCCTCGGACCGAGCCCTCCGCCCGTCACCACGAAGCCCACACCGTCGATGCGGAGTTGGCCGGGAGCCGGCCCCGCCGCGGCCGGCGTGAATGTGAAGTTGAACGTCAGTGACTCGCCCTGCCCCAGCCGCGCGGGCAGCACCGGCGGAACGAGCCCGAATCCGGGGCCGGAAATGGAGATCGTATTGACCGTTCCGGTCGTGTTCCCCGTGTTGCGGACCGAAAACGCGACCGTCTGAACAGACCCGATGGCGACGTTCGGAAGCGTGAACGATCCACCCGGCTCGACCGGAGTGGGAGCGCCCGCCCCGATCGACCACTGGTAGGAGAACACCGCGGCCGCCCCCTGCCCGGTGAGGCGGAAGGTTCGTGCGGCCAGCCCTTCGATCTCCACCCTCAGCGTGGCGGAGTAGGTTTCGCGGGCCGCCGGCTGGAAATTGATCGTGAATCGAAGCGCTCCGTTCGGCGCCACCTCCTCCGGCAGGAGCGGAAGGCCGGAGAGTGTGAAGATGTCTCCCCCTCCGGAGATCGCCACCGAGGTGACGCGCCCGGGGCCGGTGCCGCGGTTCGAGATCGTGAAGGAGGCCGTGGCGGTTGTCCCGGCCACCGTCGAGCCGAACGGCAGCGCGTCCCCCGAGCTGATCGGAGTCTGGTTGCCGCTGGCCAAAGCGTAGCTGGTGATGAAGTCTGGCGAGATCCCCTGTCCCTCGAGGAAGAACAGGAACTGAATGTTCGCTCCACGGTCGTTGGTGAAATCGAGTGTCAGCCGGCCGGCGGCCGTGCCCGGCGCCGTCGGCGCGAACGTGATCGTGTAGACCGCGCTGGCCAGCGGGTTGACCAGCTGCGACTCGGTCGGCGTGATGGAGAACGTGGCGCCTGTCACGGATGCGCGCGCGATCGTCCATGGCGTCGGTCCTCGGTTCTCGGCAATAAAAGTCACCTGAGCCCGCCGCCCCACCTGCACACCCCCGGCCACCACCGTTCCGTTCACAAAAACGGTCGTGGCGCCCGTCGCCGGCGGGACACGGTAAAGAAAGCCGAATTCCGGATTCTGAGCCAGCAGAGGCAGGCTCAGGCCACCCAGGACCGCCGAAGCGAGAAGGAGACTCCTCATGCGCTTACTCCTTCTCCTTCATTGGCACGAACAGAACACGCGGCATCGACCGGTCGCTCAGGTCGAGCAGCAGCAGCGGTTCCGTCCCTGCCTCGTTGAGCGCGAACACGCCCGCCGTATCCATCCGCTGGCAACGGGTCGGCGCCGCCATGAGCTCGATATCCGCTTCCCTGACCTGCGATGCGACGTTCCAGATCGCCACGCTTCTGGTGTCACTGAGGGCGGCGGCGAGCAGCGCGCCGTCTGGCGACATCGCCACACCGGCCACCTCGCCCCCGACGTGCGCGATCAGCAGTCGGCGGACGGCGAACGGCTTGACGGCGTCAGCCTTCCACACCTCGCCGGTCCCCGAGTCCGCCCACAGCAGGCTCAAGTCGTCGATCGCCAGCGCGGTCGGCCGCACCGCCTCGGCCAGCAACTCCGTTTGGCCCGTCGTCCGGAGCAGGTAAACTCCGCCTTCGACTCCCGCCACCACGTCCCCTTCCCGGCTGACGGCCAGGCACAGCACGGCCCCCGGCGCCGGCAGATCCGCCGCCCGGAGTGGAAGCGATCCCCCGAGTCCCTGAACGACTTGTACGCGGCCCGCGGCGCGGGAGTAGAGCGCTCCCGCGTTCCCGTTGACAGCCAGCATGTCCACTTCCGGCGCCGCTCCTTCAACCATCCGGGGCGCGCCGCTCCCGCCCGTCGCCACCAGAACGCCGGAATCGAGCGCCACAAGTCCGAGTCCCCGTGCGGCGTCAAACGCCGCGCGGTGGACACCGCCGCCCAACTCCAGGCTCTCCCCTAGCAGCGACGCCCCGGGAAGCCCGTTCACAGGACGCACGCTCCTGCTTCCGTGGTCGACCACAAAACCTTGCACGGGGCCGCCTATCGCGGCCGCGGCCGGAATCGCGGCCGCGAGGATCATCAGGCCGATCGTGTGTGCGCGCATGGCTAGCGGGGTCCCCCTACCGTCACGCCGCCCACCGTCAATGTCGTCGGCGGACGCGGCGGCGTCCCCGAGTTGTTGCCGCCCCCACCCAATCGGGTGGCCAGCAGTCCCACGCTCGCGCCGGCGCTGATCAGGCCGACGATCAGTTTCGTCTTCGATCCTCCGCCTCCGCCCTGTTGCACGATCGTGCCGCCCGCCATCGTGTTCACTTGCGGAACCACAAGGGAGGTCTTCCTATCACCTGCGGTCACGGTGACCTTGATGTTGAACCGGCCCTCGATGCGGTTTGGTTTGAGTCCGGCCGTGCGGGCGAGTCCGTTGGCGTCGGTAACCGCCTTGAACGTGCTGGATCCGTCGGCAAAAACAACCCCAGCGCCTATGGAAGGGGCATTGAACACAACCTCTGCTCCTGGAACAGGCTGGTTGCTTGCGTCGCGAACTTCGACGGTGATCTCTGTGCCCCGGCCCCGGCGGCTGTCGTTCAGCGCGCCCTCCCCCTCCTTGATCGAGATCCTGAGCGTTTCCTGCGCCGTCGCCGTCTGCAAAAGCAGACAGGCGGCCAACACTCCGCTCCAGATAGATTTATCCGACAACTTACACCTCCGACTCTCCGTGTATTCCATGCTGTTCGCTAGCCTGGCTCTCCGGTCCGGCCCGTTGTCGGCGCCGGGTTACAACTTCAATCTGCTTTGGTAACGCGACAGCAACCTCCGGTGAGATCCATGAAAATCTCTTCAGATGGCTGCGGAGCCACGCTACTCATCGTCAGCTTCAGGGGAAGGAACCAGGGGAGTTCCCCTCATCAGTCGGTTGTTTTTCTCGCTGGAGGGTGAATCTTAATGCTACTCAATGTGCGCTTCGACTTCAGACAAGCTCCCGCCCTCTGAGTCCCATCTCCGAGGGGGACTCAGGCTTCACACAGGTGGGTGCTACAGTACACAGTCTCGTTCTTTAGACCGCCGGTTGTCAATAAGAACCACTGGGCGATTCGTACAGACGCTGGTACCGGGAAGCGGGGGACTGCACCGCCCAACATCTTGATAATAAGCCAGATGTCAGCCTTTGGTAGAACTCGTGTCCTGAGAGTATCAGTACCTGGCTGCGCGAAATTGGGACTGCCGGGACTCATGGTTCTCAAAAAACGACAAGCCGGCCGGAGCGTTTCGCGCCCGGCCGGCTTCGTTTCGAACCCCTCGGTTGAGGGCTACCGCTTGATCACGATGAACACGTTGAACTCGGGTCCGGTTGGAACCGCGTCAACGGGATGAGCGCCGAACGGCTGAGCCACCGTGAGATTGGTCATCGGCAGGGTAACGTTGCCTCCGTTGTAGCGCCCGGAGACAACCGGCGGTGCCGCCCAATCCTGTGCGTTACGGATCTCAAAGTCGCTGCCTGCCGGCAGGACCCCGCTCAGGTCGACATCCACGGTGGTAGCCAGGCTCCAGTTGTAGATGATGACATGGGCGCGGCCCGGATCGTACTTGTTGGGCCGCACGAACTTCCACACTCCCGTCGGACGGCCGGAGGTGAACGTGGAATTGCTGTCCAGTCCGGTCCGGCTCCGGTAGCCGGCGAAGTTCGTCTTGGTGAGATTGTGGTAGAAGGCGTCGGCTCCAAAGTAGGTGTTGTTGTTCCAGGAGTAGCCGGCCATGTTCTGGCCGTTCTGGTTCCCCATTGACAGCGGAGTGAACTGCGAAAACACGACGTTGTTCCGGAACTCGACCTTGTCCCAGTTGAACAAGTTCAGCGCGGTCTGGCCTCCAATGAAATAGTTGCCGTTGGCGACCAGGTTCCGGTTCGGTCCGCTGCCGTTCCAGCCGATGGCGTTGTCGCCCTGGGCCAGCGTCGGCGTGCTGTAGGTGTAGTTGTTAGAGCACACGACATTCTCGACACCCTGTCCACCGGAGAAGAGGATGTGCTCGGTCCGCGGACTGCCCGCCGCGATGCTGCCGTTGTTGAATGAAACGTTGCCCTGCACGTCGAAGTTCTTGAGCGAGGCGGAATCGCTCCCGTAGGCGTGCAGGCCCCAGCCGAAGTTATTGAAAATGATGTTCTCGTGAATCGTCTTCGTCGGGGTGTTGTTCTGCGTGTAGATCCCGTGGCCGTGGCCTCGCGAGGAACCCTGGTAGCCGTTGTTGTAGATCAGGCATCCGTAGGCCTCGGTGCCGGTTCCCTGGGTCCAGAGTCCCAGGCCGTTGCTGAAGTCATGCACCACCAGGTTGATGAGCTTCACGTCCGGTCCGCCGTAAACGTTGAGGCCTTGGAACCGGGAACTGTCGTACCGGCTGGCGTTGGTGAACAGCGCCAGCTCGAAGCCCCAGTACCACACATGATGACCCCAGACCTGGAGCGCCGCGTTGAGGACCGCCTTCTCACCCGGATACTGGCGCACAATCACAGGCGCGGTGGCGTCTCCCGACAGGAAGGCGTTGTAATAGCTCGTGCCGTTGCCGTAGGTCCCTCCGCGCATGTAGACCGTGTCGCCGGCCCGTACGCCCTTCGAACCCGCCAGCACGGAGCCGATGTCCCAGGGCCGGCTGATCGAGCCGTCGCCCCCGGACGATCCGTTCGGCGCGATGTAGAAGGTCCGCCCCGATCCGGCGGCCTGCACCGTAAACGTCACCGGGACCTGCTTTGGGGATCCCGAAACGCCGGCCGCGGTCACCGTGAGGACGGCGTTGTGTACCCCGGCAGCCAGCCCGGCGATCTTCGGAGAAACTGTGACAGAACCCGGCGTCGATCCGGAAGCCGGTGTGAACGTCAGCCAGCTCTGGTTCGATTGCACGGTCCAGCTGAATGCACCCGCGCCCCCGTTGGTGATCGAAAGCGTTTGCGAGGCCGGGTTGGCGCCGCCGGCCAGTCCGGAGAACGCCATCGATGCCGGGGACACGTTCAGGCTTTGTGCGGGGGCGGCCCCCACCGTCAGCGTCACGCCGATGACCTTGGGCGATCCCGCCGCGCCGGGCGATGTCACGGTCACCGAACCCGAATACGTGTTCGCCGCCAGACCCGTCAAGTCCACCGAGACGTTGACCGTTCCCGGCGTCGTTCCGGAGGTCGTGTTGAGCTTCAGCCAGTTGCCGCTCGACTGGGCCTGCGCCGTCCAGTTCAGCGATCCGGCTC